>Ga0116193_1000794_pt1 | contig 28188 bp, 24 predicted proteins | sample AD_UKC115_MetaG_FD_89892 | JGI IMG/M metagenome (GOLD analysis project Ga0116193, IMG submission 89892) | Active sludge microbial communities of municipal wastewater-treating anaerobic digesters from Hong Kong - AD_UKC115_MetaG | ecosystem: Engineered > Bioreactor > Anaerobic > Digestate... | reverse complement strand
GGCATGCCGGGGATGAGCCCGATGCCGCGCGGGCGGTGTGGCGCAGGCTCGGGTTCGGATTCTTCGGGTGTGCACTCCTCGGGGCCCGCGTCCTTGTCGGGTTCCTCGTCGTCGTCCTCGTTGTCCTCTTCGACGTCGTCTTCTGCGTCGTCTTCGCGGCCGCCATCCCAGTCCGGGTCCGAGGCAGTGTCGATGGTGTCGGCCTCGGCCAACAGGTGCACGACGAAACGGGCCGCGATCGGATCCGGTTCGCCGGCCACCGGGCAGGTGTCCTTCCCGCAGCGGCACGGCAGGCGGGTGGCGCGGACGGCCAACGCTCCCATGGAATCCGAGCGGCGCTGCGCCAGCGTGCGGGGGTCGTCGGGGCAGACCGAATTGATCAGCGCCGTGATCGCCTCGTCGAGCAGGGCAGCGTCCGCCTTCGAGATCCTGCCGTAGATGCTGGTCATACCGGTGATGTCGTCGGCGTCCCCGATGACGAAGTCGCGGTTCCGCAGGCCGGTGCGCACCCGGTGCACGGCCGCGGGGTCCCGTCGCGCCACGGCGGCGTCGACGGCCCGCTCCAGTTTCTGCTGGGACAACCGACCCCAGCGGGCCGCGGCGCCGGCGATGTCGGTGTCGATCGCATCGAGCGCACCGGCGTCGACCACCAGGTTGGTCCGCCAGGCGATGGTTCCCACGGTGCGCGCCGAGACCCGGCCGTCGAGGAAGAGCGCGGCGACCTTCGGGAGCCGGTCACGCAGGGTCACGGCGAGCGTCATCAACCCCGCCGCGCTCCGCGACGAGACCGTCAGGATGCAGGACAGCTCGGCCGCACAGGCGTCCCAGTCGTCGCAGGCCCAGTCGGGATGTTCGTCGACGCAGCGCCGCCGCACCAGTTCGGCGATGGCGGCGCTCTTGGCGGCCTCGGCCGCCGAGGTCAATCGGGCCCAGTCGGCGATCCCGGCCGCCAGGTCGGCGTCGGACAAATTCCGCAGGTCGGCGGGCCGAGGTGGCTGGCTATCGAACATGCATTCGAATCTAATCGGCCTCCAGGCCGTGTCACCAGGTCCGTAGCGTCGCGGCGGACTGATCTGTGGATGAAGCCGGGACTGTGGACAAACATGTTCGCTGGCAGCGAGTTCGCCAGATAGGCACCAACCCGTCCTTGAGTGCTAGCACTCTCGTGTATAGAGTGCTAGGCGGCAGGCGAAAGCCCTCGTGTCGGCACCCGCGACGACGGCGCGCAGGACATCCGCAGGCCGAACACCTGAAGTAGGGCCCGGGGACAAGCCCCGGCCCAACCACATATCAGTGAAGGGGCTCCATCGTGGCGAGCGTGAACATCAAGCCACTCGAGGACAAGATCCTCGTTCAGGCCAACGAGGCCGAGACCACCACCGCTTCCGGTCTGGTCATCCCCGACACCGCCAAGGAGAAGCCGCAGGAAGGCACCGTCGTCGCAGTTGGCCCCGGCCGCTGGGATGAGGATGGCGAGAAGCGGATTCCGCTGGACGTGTCGGAGGGCGACGTCGTCATCTACAGCAAGTACGGCGGTACCGAGATCAAGTACAACGGCGAGGAGTACCTGATCCTGTCGGCCCGCGACGTGCTGGCTGTCGTCGGTAAGTAAGCGAATCGTGTCGGCGCCCCGGACAACCTAGTGCTGTCCGGGGCGTTGCATGTCTTAGCGAAAGAAATTCATGAGCAAGCAGATTGAATTCAACGAGACCGCCCGCCGCGCCATGGAGGTCGGCGTCGACAAGCTCGCCGACGCGGTCAAGATCACCCTGGGTCCGCGTGGCCGCTACGTCGTGCTGGCCAAGTCGTGGGGCGGCCCGACCGTCACCAACGACGGTGTGACCATCGCCCGTGAGATCGACCTCGAGGATCCGTTCGAGAACCTCGGTGCTCAACTGGTCAAGTCGGTCGCGACCAAGACCAACGACGTCGCCGGCGACGGCACCACCACCGCCACCGTGCTGGCCCAGGCCATCATCAAGGCGGGTCTGCGCAACATCGCCGCCGGGGCGAACCCGATGGCACTCGGTCTGGGTATCGGCAAGGCGGCCGATGCGGTATCGGAGGCGCTGCTCGCCGCGGCCAAGCCGGTCGACGGCAAGACCGCCATCGCCCAGGTGGCCACGGTGTCCTCTCGCGACGAGGAGATCGGCGAAATGGTCGGCGAGGCCATGACCAAGGTCGGCACTGACGGCGTCGTCACCGTCGAGGAGTCCTCGACCCTGAACACCGAGCTGGAGATCACCGACGGTGTCGGCTTCGACAAGGGTTACCTGTCGGCCTACTTCGTCACCGATTTCGACCTGCAGGAGGCCGTCCTCGAGGACGCCTACATCCTGCTGCACCGCGACAAGATCAGCTCGCTGCCGGATCTGCTGCCGTTGCTGGAGAAGGTCGCCGAGTCGGGCAAGCCGCTGCTGATCGTCGCCGAGGATGTCGAGGGCGAGCCGCTGTCCACCCTGGTGGTGAACGCAATTCGCAAGACGCTCAAGGCTGTTGCGGTCAAGGCACCGTTCTTCGGCGACCGGCGCAAGGCGTTCCTGGAGGATCTCGCGGTTGTGACCGGCGCGCAGGTGGTCAACCCCGATGTCGGTCTGCTGTTGCGTGAGGCCGGCCTCGACGTGCTGGGCACCGCGCGGCGTGTGGTGGTCAGCAAGGACGACACCGTCATCGTCGACGGCGGCGGCACCACGGAGGCCGTTGCCGGTCGGGTCAAGCAGCTCAAGGCCGAGATCGAGTCCACCGACTCCGATTGGGACCGCGAGAAGCTCGAGGAGCGCCTCGCCAAACTGGCCGGCGGCGTCGCCGTCATCAAGGTCGGTGCGGCCACCGAGACCGCGCTCAAGAAGCGCAAGGAGAACGTCGAGGACGCCGTCCACGCCGCCAAGGCTGCGGTCGAGGAGGGCATTGTGTCCGGTGGCGGCACCGCGCTGGTGCAGGCCGCCAAGGTGCTCGACGACCTGAAAGCGTCGCTGTCCGGCGACGAGGCCACCGGTGTGGAGGTGTTCAAGAGCGCGGTGACTGCACCGCTGTTCTGGATCGCCACCAACGCCGGCCTCGACGGTGCCGTCGTGGTCAGCAAGGTCGGCGAACTGCCCGCGGGTCACGGTCTGAACGCCGCGACGCTGGAGTACGGCGACCTGGTGGCCCAGGGCGTCATCGATCCGGTCAAGGTGACCCGCTCCGCGGTGCTCAACGCCGCGTCGGTGGCCCGCATGGTGCTGACCACCGAGACGGCGGTCGTCGACAAGCCCGCCGAGGCCGACGAGCACGCCGGCCATGGGCATCACGGGCACGCGCACTAGGAAGTAGTTCAAAACACCCCCGGCCAGTGCGGCCGGGGGTGTTTTGTTCTCGGCATGGACCGTCTCTGGCAGAGGGCGTGGGATTCGTGTGGACCAAGGTATTCGTGGGCGATATGGGCAGTCACGTTGGCCTCGATGCTGTTGGTCTACATCCTGTGGTCGCAGCTTCTGGTCGCTTTCGAGAACTCGGATCGCTACCTCGCGGCGGTGGTGGTCACCGTAATCGCCGTCCTGGTGAATGCGTCGGTATCGATACTTCCCGCCAGCCGGATGTTTCGTCGGGCGCATCAGTGGGCCGCCGGCCGCGAGGTCGGGCGCATGGAAGCACTGGCCGACACGTACGCGTGGTCCCGAGCCGCGAGTGTCCGAGCGATCTGGTTCCTGCCTGTCTGGACCGCACTGTTCACGGCTTCCGTCGGCGCAGTGGCGGGAGCGACGGAATGGCGGCTGGTCCAGTACGGAATCCTGGGCGCCGCACTGGGTTTCGCGATGGCGCTGCTCGGTATGCACACGTCGGTGCAAGGAGCGATGCGTCCGGTTCGAGCCGCCCTCGCCGCCGATACCGTAATCGGTGACGATCTGCCCCGCTCACGGCCGACGTTCGGAGGGTGGCTCAACGCTGCAATGCTGGGCGCACTGTTCGGCTTCACCGTCATCGGCGCGATGCTGGGCATCGTGTGGGATCCCGCCGGCAAGTTCCCGGTACTGCTTGTCCTGATCGGTTGCGTGGCAATCGGTATCGCTTGGCCGATCACCGTCGGCGGCATCGTGTCACCGTCCTTGCGACCGATTCGCGATCTGGCCAGCGGCACCGAACGTGTCGCAGCTGGTGACTACACACTGCGATTGCCAGTGGTCCAGGACGATGACTTGGGAGCGCTTGCGGCGTCGTTCAACCGGATGCAGGCGGGTTTGGCCGAGCGGCAACGACTTCAGAGCGCCTTCGGCACCTATGTGGATCCCGCGCTCGCACAGCGGTTGTTGGAGCAGGGTGACGATGTGTTCAGCGGGGAGCGCCGCGAGGTCACGGTGATGTTCGTCGACATCCGGGACTTCACGCCGTTCGCCGAAGCGAACACCGCGGAGGATGCTGTCGCCCGACTCAATGCCCTCTTCGAGATCGTGGTCCCCGCCGTCGTGGATGCCGGTGGGCATGTGAACAAGTTCCTCGGCGACGGTGCATTGGCAGTGTTCGGCGCCCCGAACGACCTCGAGCATCATGCCGATGCGGCGGTGTCTTCCGCATTGCTGATAGCGCGTCGCGTCGCCGAACGCTTCGGTGCGGCATTGCGTATCGGTATCGGGATCAACACCGGCAAGGTCATCGCCGGGACCATCGGCGCGGCGGGCAAATTGGAGTTCACCTTGATCGGTGACACCGTCAACGTGGCGGCCCGGGTCGAGCAACTCACCAAGACCACCGGTGATGCGATCCTGCTGACCGACGCATGTGTGGACGCCCTCGCCGCGCGGCCGCCCGGCCTGATCGATCGGGGATCCCATGTGCTGAAGGGTAAGTCGGCGACGCTCCAGGTCTACGGGCTGGCTCGATAGCAGGACCGTTCGGCGTCCGGGAGGATTAGCCTCGCCGCATGGACCGATTCTTCCAATGGGTGTGGGATCGATGTGGGCGGGTATTTCCATGGGCGATCTTCGTGCTCGTCTACGTCTCGGGAATGACGGCGTACCTCGCGTTCTCGTTGATCATCGTGGCGTTCGAGGACTCCCACCGCTACGGGATGGCGGTACTGGTCACTGCGGTCGCGTTGCTCGTTCGGGCGTACATATTCGTGCTGCCCTTCTCACGGGAGATGCGACTGGTGCAGCGATGGGCCGCGGGCGACCGGACGGATCCGGTAGCCGTGCTGCGCGCTACGTTCACTTTCTCGCGCAAAGCAATTCTCCGTGTGGTCGTGACGGATGCGGTGTGGGCGACCCTGCTCGGCGTTTGGGTCGGGATGATCGCCGGGGCGGACGAATGGCGCCTGGTGCAGTACGGGATTGTCGGTGTGACGTACGGCGCGGCCATTTCCTTCCTCGGTGTGCACGCGTTCGTCGAGGGTGCCTGGCGTCCGGTGCGGGCGGCGGTTGCCGGTGGCACCGCAATCGGCGATGCCCTGCCGCGGTCCCGTCCGACGATTGCCGACTGGTCGAACGCTGCCGTCCTCGGAATCGGGTTCGGCTTTGCCATCGGCGGTGCGTTCACGGCGTCCGTTGTCGATCGGGTCCGCGAGGATCCCGTCGTCGCCGTCGTCATCGGGGGTGTGATCACCCTCATTTCCGGTCCGCTGACGATCATGACCATCTCACCTCTCCTGCGTCCGGTCCGCGACCTCGCCGAGGCGACCGAGCGCGTGGCCGCCGGCGATTACGGCCGGCGACTCCCCGTGGTCCAGGACGACGATCTGGGTGCGTTGGCGGCGTCGTTCAACCGGATGCAGGCGGGTTTGGCCGAGCGGCAACGACTTCAGAGCGCGTTCGGCACCTATGTGGACCCGGCACTGGCCCAGCGGCTGCTCGACCAAGCAGATGAAGTCTTCGCCGGTGAGCGCAGGGAGGTGACGGTGATGTTCGTCGATGTCCGGGATTTCACGCCGTTCGCCGAAGCGCACCCTGCCGAGGATGTGGTCGCCCGTCTCAACGGCCTGTTCGAGATCCTGGTGCCCGCCGTGGTCGGTGCCGGGGGGCATGTCAACAAGTTCCTGGGGGACGGTGCGATGACCGTCTTCGGCGCCCCGAACGACCTGCCCGATCATGCCGACGCCGCGGTCGGTGCCGCGGTGCGGATTCACCGGGCAGTCGCCGAGCGATTCGGTGGGACCCTCCGAATCGGCATCGGGATCAACACCGGCAAGGGCATCGCCGGCACCATCGGCGGCGGCGGCCATCTCGAGTTCGCGTTGATCGGAGACACCACCAATGTCGCTGCGCGGGTCGAGCAACTCACCAAGACCACCGGTGATGCGATTCTGCTGACCGAGGCCTGCGTGGACGCCCTGTCCGTTCGACCGCCCGGGCTCATCGATCGGGGATCCCACATGTTGAAGGGGAAGTCGGCGCCGATCCGGATCTTCGGTCTCGACTGGTCCTGATTGGGGCAGACGCCCCATGCGTGCACCGGTTCACGGCGGAATCCTGATGCCATGAACACGATCATCTCTCCCCGTACCGCAGCGACAGCCGTCGCGCACGACCCGCGCCTACCGGCGGGACCCGACGAGACCGTCACCGGGTTCGGTGTCATGGGGCTGCCGTTCGCCAGCGGTCACTATCTCTCGTTCCGCGACTTCCCGGCCGCGTCGTTCCTGCCGGGCGCGGCGGGCTACCGGTCGGTGTGGCACCGCGACCCCGGCGGCATGTGGACGTTCTACGCCACCAGTGCCCCGGAGCACAGCTGCGCGCGCTACTTCAGTTCGGCGACCCCCAACGTTGCCGTGGTGTGCCCGATCGAGGTGATCTGGACCGGCGAATTCACCCTGACCGTCGAGATTCCCGAGATCCTTACGTGGACAATCGAATTGCGTCACACGACGGCCACCAGGATGTTCACCCGGGTGGGCTCGAGGCTGCCGGAGTCGCTGTGGACCAGCCCCGGCGCGCTCGGTGTGCTGGGGTCGCTAGCCGGCCCGGTGCTGGGGGCGGGCAGGGTCCGGCTGGTCGGCACGATGCCGAACGGCCAGCGGTTCCGGATCGCCCCCAAGCAGCTGTGGGCGGTCGCGTCGGCGCATGCGACGCTGCAGGGCCATGACCTGGGCGAGCCGCAACCCCTGCCCGAGCAGGCACGGCTCGGCGGATTCTGGGCACCCCAGCGCGGTCTCGCGGTCGTGGGGCAGGGCCGATTCGAGGCCTTCGACCCCACGCGGCACCGGGGTGCGGCACAGTTGATCTGATGGACACCGGGACAGGTCCAACGCGCGCCGAACTGCTGGCGGCGCTGTCGGTGGCGGTGGACCTCGGCCTGGGCCAGCCCGCCGAGCACATGCTGCGGTCGGCGTTGATCGGGACCCGGATCGCGGACCGCCTGGGCCTGGATGCCGGTGAGCGCGGCTGCGTGTACTACACCTCACTGATCATGTGGATCGGTTGCCATGCCGATTCGCACGAGTACGCGCGCTGGTTCGGCGACGATATCGCCGTTCGGCACGACTCGTATCTGGTGGACTGGTCCGGGGTGCCGTATCTGAAATTCCTGCTGTCCAATGTCGCACGCGGAGAATCACTTTCGCGGCGTCTGGTGGTGATGGCTGCACTGTTCGTCAACGCCCGCGGTCAGTTGTCCCGGTTGATCCATTCGCATTGCACCTCGGCGTCCCTGCTCGCCGAACGGATGGGCCTGGGCGCCGACGTTCAGCACGCCCTCGGGTTCACCTTCGAACGGTACGACGGCGGCGGACTGCCCGCCGGCGCTGCGGGCGACGCCATTTCGGTCGCGGTCCGCATCGCCCAGCTGGCCGACATGGTCGAGGTGCATCACCGCGCGCTGGGGGTGCAGGGCGCGATCGCGATGGTGCGGTCGCGGCGCGGCGGACAGTTCGACCCGCGCATCGCGGATGCCTTCGTCGACGACGCCGAACGGATCCTGGCCGGACCCGGGGTGGGCGACATCTGGAACGTCGCGCTGCGGGAGGCGCCCGACCGCACCCAGGGTCTCGACGACGACGCGCTGGATGCGCTGCTGGAGGCGCTGGGCGACTTCGTCGATCTGAAATGCCCTTTCACACTGGGGCATTCGCGTGCGGTGGCCGAACTGGCGGCGGGCGCGGCAACGGTCGCCGGGCTGGACGCGCCGACGGTCAGGATGATCCGCCGTGCGGGCCATGTCCACGACCTGGGCCGGATCGGCGTCTCGAACCAGGTGTGGTCCAAGGCGTCGGCGCTGAGCGCCGGTGAGTTCGAACGTGTCCGCCTGCACCCGTACCTGACCGTCCGGATCCTCAGCCAGGTCAGCGGTCTGCAGGAGATCGCGGCGCTGGCCGGGAATCACCATGAGTGTGTCAACGGCACCGGTTACCCGCGCGGACTGACCGGGCCGACGCTCGGGCTGCCGGACCGTATCCTGGCCGCCGCCGTCGGGTACCAATCGGCGCGGGAGCCCCGGCCGTACCGCGCGCCGATGTCGGCCGGTGACGCCCAGCGTCGGCTCCGGGCCAGGGCCGACGCCGGCGAACTGGACGCGACCGCCGCCGAGGCGGTCCTGGTGGCCGCCGGCCATCGGGACGTCCGCCCGCACCCGCGGCCGGACCGGCTGACGCCGCGCGAGGTCGAGGTCCTGCGCCTGGTGGCCACCGGTGCGTCGAACAAGGAGATCGCCGCCGCCCTGGTGATCAGCGAGAAGACGGCCCGCAACCACGTCGAACGGACCTACGCCAAGATCGGTGTCTCCAACCGGATCGGCGCCAGCCTGTACGCGCTGCAGAACGGGCTGACCGCACGCTGATTGAGGCAGCCGCCCCATGTGCCGGCCCGGCTCTCCGCCGACCATTGGACACATGACAACGACAATTCGAACCGTCGCCATCACCCGTGGGATGGTGATCGCGTACGGCGCTCTGTGCTATCTGGCGTTCCTCGCCTCGTTCGGCTACGCCGTGCTGTTCGTGCTGGGGATCCTCGTCCCACGCACCGTCGACCGTGGCGTCGCCGGCCCACCGGTTTCGGCGATCGCGGTCAATCTCGCGCTGCTCGGGATCTTTGCCGCCCAGCACAGCATCATGGCCAGGCCGGCATTCAAACGATGGTGGACGGGGATCGTGCCGCAGGCCGTCGAACGCAGCACGTTCGTGCTCGCCGCCAGTGCGGCGCTGGGCCTGTTGTGCTGGCAGTGGCGCACGATCGACGGCACGGTCTGGGACATCGGACAACCGATCGCACGCACGGCGGTGTGGACGGTCGCGGCCGTCGGCTGGCTGACCGTGCTCGCCACCACCTTCATGATCAACCACTTCGAATTGTTCGGGCTGCAGCAGGTTTTCACGCACTGGCGGGGCCGGCGATTCGCCGGGACGGGATTCCGCACCCCGCTGCTGTACCGGCTGGTCCGGCATCCGATGATGCTGGGCTTCCTGCTCGCGTTCTGGGCCGCGCCGACGATGACCGCGGGTCACCTCCTGTTCGCCGCGGCGACGACCGGCTACATCCTGGCCGCGATCCGGATCGAGGAGCGCGATCTCTCCGAGTCGCTGGGTGATCCATACCGCCGGTACCGGCGTGAGGTGCCGATGGTCGTTCCGATGGGCCGATGCCCGCGGGACTGATACCGCACGGCGGTACCCTCAGCCATGGACCGTGTCTTGCAGTGGACATGGGATCGACATCTCACGGCTGACCGACCGAGGAATCCACGCTCTGAAAGGAAAGTCGGCAGAAGTGCAGGTCTACGGTCTCAACCGGATCGAGGGACTCGCGAGCCGCCAGCCGGTCCTCGGTCTGGCCAGACGCGCGTTCGAACGCCACCTCTGAATGCCAAGATGTTGGAATGGACGGGCGGGTGCGGTATGCGCGCAACGGGCAGACCCGGCTTGCGTACCGCGAGTTCGGCGAATCCGACACAAGCCTCGTCTGGATCCCTGGTTGGTTCAGCAACGTGGAGCAGTACGACGACCCCATGAGTCCGTTCACGGCAGTCGTGGAGCAGCTGACAACGGTGTGCAAGGTGGTGGTGTGGGACAAGCGCGGCACCGGGCTGTCGGACCCGGCCACCCAGGTTCCGTCGCTGGACGAGCGGATGGATGACCTCCATGCCGTGCTCGATGCTGCCGGGGTCGAACGGCCGACTCTGTTCGGCATGTCCGAGGGTGGCCCGATGAGTCTGCTGTTCGCGGCGACCTTCCCGGAACGAGTGCGGTCGCTGGTGATGTATGGCGTGGCCGCGCGGTTCTCGCAGGAGTTGCCCGATCATCCCTGGGGGTTCACCGCCGAGCAGAAGGCAGGCCATCTGGCGAATATCGAAAGCCATTGGGGCGAAGGCGCATTGGCTGAACTATTCTTCGGTGAGATCGCCGATGTTCCCGGGTTCCGCGATTTCTATGGTCGGTACCAAAGGACCAGCGCGAGTCCGACCATGGCGGCGTGGTTGTGGCAGGCGCTGCTGGAGATCGATGTCCGTGGAATCCTGACCTCGATCCACACTCCCGCTCTGGTTCTGGCACGCCCCGACGACCAGGTGGCTCCGTTCGAGGCCGCGGCGGCGTTGGCCGCCGCCATGCCTGCCGCTCGATTCGCGGCCTTGCCGGCGGGGCCGCATTCGCTGATCGACGACGTGCTGGGATCGGCGATCCGTGATTTTGTTGCCGAGACGCCCGGCATTCACGCCGTCGACGAGCGCGTGCTCGCGACCGTTCTGTTCACCGACATCGTCGGATCGACCGAACAATTGAGCTCGGTGGGTGATTCCACGTGGCGCCAGCAACTCGACACCCACGACAAGGTTGTCGACTGGCTGTTGGAGAAGTACGGCGGCCGGCGGGTGAAGCACACCGGCGACGGGATCTTCGCGCTGTTCGACGGGCCCACCAAGGCGGCTCGTTGTGCGCTGGACCTGATCCCTGCCCTCGGCGCACGTGGGCTGAGGATCCGGGCGGGCGTGCATATCGGCGAGTGTGAGCGACGTGGCGACGAATGGAGCGGCGTAGCGGTCCACATCGGAGCCCGCGTCGGTGCGCTGGCGGGTCCGGACGAGGTCCTGACCAGTCGTACGGTTCGTGATCTGTCGGCCGGTTCCGGTCTGCAGTTCGAGAGCCGGGGGGAGCGCAGTCTCAAGGGACTGCCCGAGGAGATGGAGATCTTCCGCGTTACCACCGGTCGCTGACGCGTTCTACGAACCGCCCACCTCGCGGTCGCCGCGCCACCGAAAACTGTTGACGTACTTGCCCATATCCCTGGCCAGTTCCAGATTGGCCGGCGACGGGTGGCCGGATCCGTAGTCAGGGGTGAACCGGCGGTACGGGCCGACCGCGGCCGCGATCAGGGCGTAATCGTGTTTGACGGCAACCAGCACCATGATCCGCAGCCGCGCGTACTTGCCGGTGGAGTTCTGCGGATACTCGTCGGCCGCCACGCCGTAGCCCGGCTGATAACCCACTGAGGCGTTCGGGATCTCATAGGCGACGGTGGCATTCGGGTACTTCTCCTCGATCAACGCCTGGGCGATGTCCTGTGGCGGCCGGTTCTGCGCCGGTTCGCCGAACAGCACGAGGGTTCCGGTGTCGCCGCCGACATACCGCAGCACGATCCCGTTGCCGTTGTACGTGGCCCGGTACGCGCTGCCCTCGCCGGGATGGTTGACCGAGAATGCACCGTCGTCGGCCGTGTAACGGGGATTCGTCTCGACCGGTTCGCCGATGGGCGGGCGCCCACATTCGGGCGGGCAGCGGTAGGGGGCCACGCCGGGCGTCATCGCCAGTGCGACAACGGTTGTCACGACGGCGGCGACGGCCACCCCGCCGACGGTGGTGGCCAGCACGCGGGTGTCGCGGACCGGGATCGATGGCGACGCCGGCCCGTACAGCAGGGCGGCCTGGATCGCGATCCGCAATCCGATCATCGCGAGCACGCTGATCACCAGGTAACCGGCCACGTACCAGGTATTGGAGAACGGCGAGACGTCCAACAGGCCGAATCCGGTGAACAGCACCAGGGCACACAGCACCACCGCCACCAACGCCCGGCCACCGGTGAACCAGAGCACGATGCCGAAGGCCCCGCCCACCGCCGCGCTGGCCAGCGGCATCGCCGCGCCCTGGATGCCTGCCTCGACGAGGATCCCGTCGAGGGAACGGCCGTCGGCCACCATCCCGGCGGACAGTTGCGGGAACAGGAAGATGACGGTGGCGGCCGCCGTGAATGCGGTGGCGCCGGCCGCCCCGACCGCATAGCCGTCCAGCGCGGCCAGGGGTGACCTGAATACCATCCGCACGATGGCCGCGGGCAGCAGCATCAGCACGACCTCGATAATCGAAATGGCAACTGCGCGAACCACATTCGGCCCTGCTGCCACCTCGAATCCCAGCGCGACGTCGTAGCCGTCGGCGAACACCGTGCCGGCGAGGTAGGCCCAGCCGGCGCCCAGCGCGGCACCGATCGCCGCGGCCAGGAACAGCATGCGCAGCGGGATGCGCTCACTCACACCGATCTCACGCAGGTAGGCGATGAACAACATCGGGAAGCCGAATGCCGCGATCGCGATCATCGGCGCCTGCCAGCGCAGCAGGGCGAAGGCGGCCACCAGCACCAGCAGCACGACCAGGCCGATGCGGAACGGGGTGCGCGATCGGCCCGGCAGTTGGGGGAACAGCGAACTGGCCAGCCACGGGCGTAGCACCCGTTCGCGTGGCTCCACCACGAACGGGTCGAGCCGCAGCCGAGAGGTCATGGGCGGGTGGAGTTCTGTGCGTCCAGCAACTCGCGTGCCAGGTTGGCGACGTTCGGGCTGCCGAGCCCGGTCAGCAGGTCATATCCCGCGGCGGCGACGTCGACGGCGTTGCTGCCGAGGTTGATCTCCCGGAACGCCGGCAGCTTCGAGCCCGCCGCAACCCGGTACAACAGGGGATTCAGATCGCCCAGCCGCTTGCCGCCGTGTGCGATGACGTACTGGTTCATCAAGACGGTCAGCGCGGCCCAGATCGGTGCGGCCTGGGACGTGCCGCCACCGAGCACCACCCGTCCGTCGTAGACCATCCGGACGCCAGTGAACGGGTCGGCCACCGCGGCCACATCGGGTACCAGCCGATGTGCGGTGTCCCGGGCCGTGGACACCGCCCGCTGGAACAGCGGGCGATCGAACAGCGTGGTGACGCCGCCACTGGTGCCCTGGGACATCGGGACGTCGGTCCAGGCGTGCTCGGCCAGCCACCGGCCCTGCGGATCCGTCGACAGCGTGGTACCGCCGACCGACGTCATCTCCGGCACCGATGCCACCGCGTCCACGCCGACGTCCTGCGCCCCGGGCGGTGACGAAAAGTCTTCGCCGCCTTTGCATTCCAGCCCAGCGGTATCGCCGCTGGCGTCGAAGGCCGAGGTACCGTTCCGGTGTGCCCGGCTCAGGGCGGAGCGGACCGGGGCGAGGTCGGTGGCGGTGACGATCTTCTCGCAGCCCCAGCCGATCGACAGGCTCCAGACCGCGCCGGGAAACTGCCGGTCCGCCTCGGTGAACAGCTGGCTCAGTTTCTCGAAGGTGCCGCCGCCCTCGACCGTCGGGCGGGCGTTGACCACCACGAGCCGCGCGTCGGGCGCGATGGCGTGCGCCACCTGGAGGTCCATCGCCGTCTCGCCGTGCACCTGGTCGGGCCGGCCGCCGACCACCACGGGGGTGAACCGCGGCAGCCCGGAGAGGTCGGCGAAGGCGTCGAGGTCGGCCTGGTCGTATCCGTCGAACGCGAAGAACACAATGGTCGCGCCCTGGCCGGTGTGCCCGGCTGCCGCCAGCGGTGCCGCGTTGTAGGTGGTGAGCAGGGCCTGCGGGGTCAGGCCGTGGGGCGGGACGTCGCGGGGCGCCGGCGGGCGCGCCATGCGATGCGGGGTGTAACTGAGGATCCGGCCGACCGCGGACACGTCGCCGGCGAGTGCGGCCGGGACGGCGGGTTGCCGCGCCGATGCGTAGAACACCTGATTGCGGCGACCGCGATAGTCGTGGATGGGCACGTCGAAGGCCCGTGCCAGGTCCCGGGCCGCGCCGTGCACGATCGCCCACTCGTCGCCGGGTTGCCACCGCACATCGAGACGGCGGCCCCGGGCCCAGCTGGACAGGGAATCGGTCCGGTCCGATCGCGTCAGCGACACGGTCAGCTGCGCATCGCCGGCCCCCGACGGGCCGAGATCACGCGAAGCGCTCAACAGGGACGCGAGGGGACCGGCGATCACGGGTGCGCGATACGCAGACGCTGGCTCCGGCAGTGCCGATGCCGCGAGCAGTACTGCGACTGCCACCGCAAGTACCCCGACCGGCCGACAACGAATCGTCATCGTCCGATCACGGTACGGGCGACGGATCAGGCGGTGCGGCGAATGCCCCGCTTGAGAAGGAGCTCGCGCTCGGACTCGGACAGGCCGCCCCAGATTCCGTACGGCTCGCCGACGGCCAGTGCGTGCGAACGGCATTCGGCGATCACCGGACAGCTCCGGCACATCTCCTTGGCGCGCATCTCACGCTGGGCGCGGGCCCGGCCGCGCTCTCCGTCGGGGTGGAAGAACATCGCGGAGTCGACCCCGCGGCACAGACCCTGCATCTGCCAATCCCAGATATCGGCGTTGGGTCCCGGGAGTTCCTGCGGCTGGGGCATTAGGACGTTCCTTCCTGGATTGCGCTCTGTGGCCACGCTTTTCGCGTACAGAGGCTGGAAACGGTCCGAGTGCTGTCGCCGGTGACTACTCGTGCCCTCAAGGTAGGTGCAGTTACGAAAGCCAGTCAATACCGGACATATGTGCCGAATGTCCTATCGGCAGCTCGAGAATTTACGTCACGTTCATCGTTTTCCGGGTTTCGTAACCGGGCCGGTGGTAATCGGGCAGCGGTGATCTTGAATCGGTCCTGTTCGGCCCGAAAAGTGTCCGACAGTGCATTTCTACTGCCAGGTGGGGAGTTGACATGGCCGTAACACCGTGACGACAAACTGTTAACCGTGCCCGACCTGACCGCCGCCGCGTTCGGCGCCGCACCGTCGCAGTGGCCGTTGCCCGCCGCCCGGACCGACGAGCAGCGGTGGCTGCGTGCCGTGGCCGCCGGCGGTCAGGGTCGCTACGCCACGGCCTTCGCCGAGCTGGCCGAGCTGCGCCGAACGGCCGGTGCGCCGCTGGTGTCCCTGTCGCACAGTACCCAGGCATCGCTGTTGCGGCAGCTCGGCTGGCACGACCGGGCGCGGGACTGGGACGGCCGCGCGCTCGCCCGTGCCGGCACCGACCCACAGGCCCGGGCCGACGCACTGGTCGGATTGGCCGCCGACGCGCTGGGGGTCGGCCGGCTGGCCACCTCGGCCGCCCTGCTGGCCGCCGCCGAGGGGGTGCCGGGTCCACCGCGCTCGGGCGTCCGGTTCGCGTGGGTCAGTGCCGAGCTGGCGATGGCGAGCGGCGACGGTGCGGCGGCCGTCATGCATGCGCGCCGCGGGGTCGAACTCGCCGAACCGCTGGCCTCGGTCCGGCACCGGACGAAGAGCAATGTGGTGCTGGCCGCGGCGCTGTGCTGCGCGGGCCGGCTCGATGACTCGCGGACGCTGGCCGACGGGTTGTTGGAACGGACCGCCGCGCACGGGCTGATCCCGCTGCGCTGGGCGGTGGCCAGCCTGCTGACGGGCATCGGCAGCACCGCTCACGACCGGCCGGATATAGAGGTGATCCGCGACGAGTCGGCGGCCCTCGTCGAACATCGGGGCGGACACTGGCAGCGCGGCTGACGGCTGGTCCGGCTCCGGGTCGTTATTGTCTAGCTGAGCCCCACCGCCGGGATGTGTCCGGTACGTAACGTTGGAGATATCGCCGTCGATGACAATTCCAGGAGAACGTCTCGACGTCGTCGTTGCTGAAGCGGTGGCCGGCGATCGTAACGCGCTCCGCGAAGTGTTGGAGACCATCCGTCCGATCGTGGTCCGGTACTGCCGGGCCCGCGTCGGAACCACGGAGCGAAGTGGTCTTTCAGCTGACGACGTGGCTCAGGAGGTTTGCTTGGCCGCCATGATGGCGCTGCCGCGGTATCGGGATCAGGGACGTCCGTTCCTTGCTTTCGTGTACGGCATTGCGGCGCACAAGGTTGCTGACGCGCACCGTGCCGCGGGCCGGAACCGGGCCGAGCCCACGGAGGTCGTGCCGGAGCGGCTCGACGTCGCGGCTGGTCCCGAACAGCTCGCCATCAACGCCGACTCCGCCGCCCGGATGGATGCGTTGCTCAACGTGCTCCCGGAGAAGCAGCGGGAGATCCTGGTCCTGCGCGTGGTCGTCGGACTGTCGGCCGAGGAGACGGCCGACGCCGTCGGCAGCACCCCGGGCGCCGTGCGCGTCGCCCAGCACCGTGCGCTGGCGCGGCTGAAAACCGAGATCTCGGCGACGGGATACGACCGTGGCTGATTTCGAGTCGCTGGAAGCGATCGCGCAGTCGGATGCGCTGCTGGACGCCATCGCCGGCGAGCGCCGGTTCACCCCCGGCGATCCCGATGAGCAGGCCCTGGTGGCGCTGCTCGAGGGGTGGCGGGACGGGGTTCGCCGGCCGCCGATCGACCACATCCTGTCCGAGGACGAGGCCGAGACCGCCCTGCAGCGCGGCCGCGTCCAGGGTCCGGAGACGTCCCGCCGGGGGGACAAGTCGGCCCGGCGGGGGCTGACCCTGGTCGCGTCGACCGCCGCTGCGGTGCTGGCGATCGGCGGGTTCGGCGCGGTGGTCGCGGGGTCGGGTCCGGGCGATTCGTTGTACGGGCTGAAGACCGCCCTGTTCGGCGAGAAGACGTCGGTCCGTGACGACAAGGTCGCGCTGGCCGCCCAGACGGAGATGGCTCAGGTCAAGCAGCTCATCGACAACGGCGACTGGGATCAGGCGCAGCAGAAGCTGGCAGCCGTCAGCACCCAGGTGCAGAGTGTCGACGACGTGGGCACCAAGACCGATCTCATCCAGCAATGGAACGAACTGAGCGTCAAGGTCGGCACGCGGGACGCGGCCGCGACCCTGCCATCGGTGGCTCCCGGTGAGCCGGCCGCGCCGCCGCCGCCCGGGGTGACGCTGATGGAGTTGCCGGCCGTCACGACGACGACCGAGGCCACCACGTCACCGGAGACCACGTCGGCGACGACGGACGGCACGTCTGCGACGTCCACTTCTCCGACGACCTCGGGGGAGCCGACCACGACGACCTCGGGGGAGTCGGCCACGACGACTCCGCCCGCGGCCACCAGCACCACGTCCGCCGCCCCGACGACGACCACTTCGGTGGCCCCGACGACAACCACCACTTCGGCGGCTCCGGCGGCCACCACCACTTCGGCGGCTCCGAGCACCACGGCCTCGACGACGGTGGAGACCACCGCGGCCACCACGTCGTCGCAACCCGCGGCCGCATCGGCCACCAGCACCATCACCACGACCGTGGCTCCGACCACGACGACCACCACGGTGGCTTCGACCACGACGACCACCACGACCACCACCACGGCCGCACCGATCACCACCACGATTCCGCCGACGACGGCCACCAAGCAGCAGAATGAGCCGGTGGTGACCACGACACTGGCCGAACCGGCCAACTGACTCGCATCGGATGCTGGCGCTGACGGCGGCGGCTGCCGATCGAGCCGCTGGACGGGGCGAACCTGGGCAAGTCCGGGGTCGTCGCGGCGGCCGGTGTGGTGGTGGGAGCGGTTCTTATCGCACTCGGGGTTGCCTGACCAGCACCCTCAGCGATATCCGTCGCTCTCCGAGGTGGCCTCATTGAGGGACGCGTCGGCGTAGCCGCGGCAGTAATCCCACGTCACGTAGGCGTCGGGCTCGGGATCGTAGGCCGGCTCATGGGGCCGCACCGTGCCGTCGACGAGCAGTTGCAACAGGTTGGCCCGCAGCATGTCCCAGTCGTGGTAGTGATCCTGCTGGCATTCGTCACAGCAGACCACCAGGCCGCGAATTCCCTTGTGCGCCAGCAAGGCCTCGTATACGGCCAGGTCAGCCAGATCGGCCTCGACGGCGGCGCGTTCCTGCGGGTCCAGCGGCTGCCCCGGCTCGATCGCGTCGAGAGCCGAGGTGGGGTCGCAGGGGTCGTCGGCGAATGGGTCTGGCGGCAAACCCGGCGGCAGGTGGTCGCGCACGGTTCCACACTACGCAGCGCGATTGCGTTAGCGCCAGCGGACGCACCCCGTCGCGGAGCCGATAGGATTAGCCATCCCTTATCGACGGAGGTCAACCATGGAGGCGCGAATGTCCGGCCTGCTCGACGACACCGTGCCGACGGGTGGGGACGATCCGCACAAGATCGCGATGCTCGGGCTGACGTTCGACGACGTCCTGCTGCTGCCGGCCGCCTCCGACATCATCCCGGCCACCGCCGACACCTCGAGCCAGTTGACCCGCCGGATCCGGCTCAAGGTGCCGTTGGTCAGTTCGGCGATGGACACCGTCACCGAGGCCCGGATGGCCATCGCGATGGCCCGCGCGGGCGGCATGGGCGTGCTGCACCGCAACCTGCCGGTCGCCGAACAGGCCGGCCAGGTCGAGACCGTCAAGCGGTCCGAGGCGGGCATGGTCACGGACCCGGTCACCTGCTCACCGGACAACACCCTGGCCGAGGTCGACGCGATGTGCGCCCGGTTCCGGATCTCCGGTCTGCCGGTAGTCGACCAGCTCGGCTCACTTGTTGGGATCATCACCAACCGCGACATGCGGTTCGAGGTCGACCAGAACAAGCCGGTGGCCGAGGTCATGACCAAGGCCCCGCTGATCACCGCGCGTGAGGGTGTCTCCGCCGACGCGGCCCTGGGACTGCTGCGTCGCCACAAGATCGAGAAGCTGCCGATCGTCGACGGCAACGGCAAGTTGACCGGGCTGATCACCGTCAAGGACTTCGTCAAGACCGAACAGCATCCCGACGCCACCAAGGACAGCGACGGCCGGCTGCTCGTCGGCGCGGCCGTCGGTGTCGGCGACGACTCGTGGGTACGGGCCATGGCACTCGTCGACGCCGGGGTGGACGTCCTGATCGTCGATACCGCGCACGCGCACAACCGGCGCGTCCTGGACATGGTCGGCAAACTCAAGGCCGAGGTCGGCGAGCGCGTCGATGTGGTCGGCGGCAACGTCGCCACCCGTGCCGCGGCGGCCGCCCTCGTCGATGCCGGCGCGGACGCGGTCAAGGTCGGCGTCGGCCCCGGCTCCATCTGCACCACCCGCGTCGTCGCGGGGGTCGGGGCTCCCCAGATCACCGCCATCCTCGAGGCCGTCGCGGCCTGTGCGCCCGCGGGCGTGCCGGTGATCGCCGACGGTGGCCTGCAGTACTCGGGCGACATCGCCAAGGCGCTGGCGGCCGGCGCGTCCACGGCCATGCTCGGCTCGCTGCTGGCCGGCACCGCCGAGGCGCCGGGGGATCTGATCTTCGTCAACGGCAAGCAGTTCAAGAGCTACCGCGGCATGGGGTCCCTGGGGGCCATGCAGGGACGCGGGGAAGGGAAGCCGCGCGGGTCCTACTCCAAGGACCGGTACTTCCAGGATGACGTGCTCTCCGAGGACAAGCTGGTGCCCGAGGGCATCGAGGGCCGGGTGCCATTCCGCGGTCCGCTGTCCACAGTGATCCATCAGCTCACCGGTGGGCTGCGGGCCGCGATGGGCTACACCGGCTCACCGAGCATCGAGCATCTCCAGCAGGCGCAGTTCGTCCGGATCACTGCCGCGGGGCTGAAGGAGAGTCACCCCCACGACATCACGATGACGGTGGAAGCACCGAACTACTACTCGCGCTAGGGGGAACGATTCATGCGCGACATGGTTGAGATCGGCATGGGCCGGACCGCCCGCCGTACCTACGAACTCGATGACATCGCGATCGTGCCGTCGCGGCGGACCCGGTCGAGCAAGGACGTGTCGACGGCCTGGCAGCTGGACGCCTACCGGTTCGACATCCCGGTGATCAGTCACCCCACCGATGCGGTGGTGTCGGTGGAGTCGGCCATCGAGCTCGGCCGCCTCGGAGGTCTCGGGGTGCTCAACGGCGAGGGTCTGATCGGCCGGCACGCCGACGTAGGGGCGAGGTTGGTCGAGATCGTCGAAACCGCCGCCAAGGAACCCGATCCGTCCGCGGCCATCCGGCTGTTGCAACAGCTGCACGCGGCGCCGCTGGATCTGGATCTGTTGGGCGCGGCGGTGTCCCGGATCCGCGAGGCCGGTGTCACCACGGCCGTGCGGGTCAGCCCGCAGAGCGTCCAGGCGCTGACGCCCACGCTCGTGGCCGCGGGCATCGACCTGTTGGTCATCCAGGGCACCATCATCTCGGCGGAACGGGTCGCCTTGGATCATGGGGTTGGCGCTCCTCTGAATCTCAAAACGTTCATCTCCGAGCTGGACGTCCCCGTGGTGGCCGGTGGCGTGCTGGATCACCGGACCGCGCTGCACCTGATGCGCACCGGGGCGGCCGGCGTCATCGTCGGCTACGGATCGACGGCCGGGGTGACCACCAGTGACGAGGTGCTGGGCATCAGCGTGCCGATGGCCACGGCCATCGCCGATGCGGCCGCGGCCCGTCGTGAGTATCTCGACGAGACCGGTGGCCGGTACGTGCACGTGCTGGCCGACGGCGACATCCACACCTCCGGTGATCTGGCGAAGGCCATCGCGTGCGGCGCCGACGCGGTCGTGTTGGGCCCGCCGCTGGCGGTGGCCGCCGAGGCACCGGGGGAGGGCTGGTTCTGGCCGTCGGCGGCGGCACATCCGTCGTTGCCGCGTGGCGCGCTGCTGGACGTCGCGGCGGGCGAACGCCCATCGCTGGATCATGTCCTCAACGGCCCTTCCGACGACCCGTTCGGATCGCTGAATCTGGTGGGCGGGCTGCGCCGGTCGATGGCGAAGGCCGGTTATTGCGATCTGAAGGAATTCCAGAAGGTCGGTCTGTCCGTCGGGAGCTGACCGGCAACCTCTTCCGGGATGACGTCCCGGTGAGTGGGACTCGTGGTTGCTCACAGTTAACCGTTTGTTCACTGTGAGCTGTCCCACACCACGGAAGAGGAAGTATTTCGATGAGTTCAACCAGAGGCCGGGTGCTCCGCACCGTCGGCGTCGCGCTGACCGCGATAGCGCTCGCGATCGGTTTCGCCTTCCCCGCGGCGGCTGCCGAACTGATGCGGGTGACGTTCGTGCGGCACGCGCAGTCCGAGGGCAATGCCTCGGGATTGATCGATACCAGTACCCCCGGCCCCAACATCACCGCGCTGGGTCAGCAGCAGGCCCAGGCCGTGGTCGGCACGCTCGGCTACAACAACTACGACGCGATCTACGCCTCGCAGATGGTCCGCACCCAGCAAACCGCCGCGCCGCTGGCCGACTACCTGCGGCTGCCCGTGACGGTGCTGCCCGGCATCCAGGAGGTCGAGGCCGGCGTCTTCGAGGGCACGCCCGAATCCCAGGCCTCGGCCGGCTACGGCCGGATCCTGGTTGGCTGGGCGTTGGCGAACGCACTGGACGTCCGGATCCCCGGTTCGATCGACGGCCATGAGTTCGACGCGCGGATGGATCAGGCCCTGCAGACCATCTACGACAACGGCGACCGCAACGCGGTCGTCTTTTCGCACGGCGCCGCCATCATGTTCTGGACGATGATGAACGCGGTGAACCTGACCACGGCGCAGAAGCTCGCGCTACTGCAGGGCTCGCCGCTCGACAACACGAACTCCGTCATCGTCGAGGGCAATAACGAGGACGGCTGGACGCTGGTCAGCTGGAACGGCCAGCAGTTCAGTCCCGATCGCACCCTGGAGGCCGAGTTCGCGGTCCAGCTGCGAACGCTGACCCGTCAGTTGGCGGCGTCGGCCACCAAGGTCGTCCAGGCCATCGCGTCGTTCGACTTCCCGGCGATCGTCCAGGCAATCGGCGACGGCATTTCCGACAGCTTCTACTCGGTGGTGAAGTTCGGCCGCGCCATGGTGACCAAGGTCGTCAACGACTGGACCGCCAGCCAGACGCCGGCGACAACCACCACGGGCACCACTGCCGCGGTGGCCACCCTGGCGGCCGATGCGACGGCGAAGTCCGAGGCCGCCAGCACCGACACGGACACCACGGCCGAGACCGCTCCGGCGGCCACGGGCGACGCCGCCAAGGCCGAGGCCAAGACCGAGGCGAAGGCCGAAGCGGTCGAGGTCAAGGATGAGACGGCCACCACGGTCGACACCGACACCACGACCGAGGCCACGGACGAAACCGTCGATGCCACGGAGGAAACCAAGGCCGACGCCAAGGATGAGGTCAAGGACGAAACTGTCGATGCCACGGAGGAAACCAAGGCCGACGAGACCGACACCAAGGCCGAGGTCAAGGACGACACCACCGCCACGTCGGTGACGTCCGCCAGCACCGCCAGCACCTCGGCGAGCGACACGGGCAACGACAGCGCCGCGGAGCACCGCGACGCCGCGTGACGCGGTAGCCCGTCGGCACCAACCAACCGGCCCCTTCCTTCGGTGGAAGGGGCCGGTTGCGTTCTACAGTGGGACGGTGCAGGAGGCGCCGACGTCGATGGTGGCCCGCGTCGCGATGATCATGAATGTGTTCGACGTTCCGGGCCGGACGCAGCGTCTCGACCAGGTGGTCGGTAACACCGGATTGCCGCGATCCTCGGTGCACCGCATCCTCACCCAGCTGCACGAAGCCCAGCTGCTCGAGCGCGGGCCGGCCGGCTATTGCCTTGCCATATCGCCTCTTTCGGGCAACGGGGATCATTCGCTGTTGCGCAGCGCGGCTTCGCCGGTGCTCGAGCAACTCAATGTCGACACCTCGCTGGTGGTGCAACTCGGGGTGCTCAGCGGTGCCGAGGTCGTCCACCTGGACAAGGTTTCGGGCAGCAGCGGGGTGGTGGTGCCCACCCGGGTGGCCGGCCGCACCCCGGCGCACGCCAGCGCACTCGGCAAGGCCATGTTGGCGACGCTGCCCGCCGAGGCGGTCGACGCGATGCTCGGGACCACCCTGCCGAAGAGCACCCCGGCCACCATCGCCGATCTGCCCACCCTGCACCAGGAGTTGGCGCGGATCAGGTCCCGGCACGGACTCGCCTACGACGACCAGGAGTTGGCCGTCGGACTGGCCAGCGTGGCGGCCCCGATCACGATGATCGGCGGCGATGTCGCCGGGCTGTCCCTCACCGGCGCCACGTCGGCGCAGCGGTTGACCCGGATGGCGCCATTCCTCACCCGGGCGGCGCGCGGCATCAGCGAGCGGGTCGGCCGGGGCGGAGCGGCGATGGCCCGTGGCGCCACCGTCACCGACGACATGCTCTCCCGGGTCCTGCGGACGCTGTCGTCCGACGACTGGGTCTGAGTTACCAGATCAGGTGGTCGACGTCGAGGCCCAGCGCGAATCGTCCCGCCACGGCAAGAACCTGATCGACCTTGCTGGACACGTGCATCCGGCCGGTCTGAACGTCGCGCCAAACACGTTCCAGGAGAACCTCATCGGTGTCCACGCCGGGGTTGGCCACCACTGCGCCGACGGCCCGGGCGGCGCGTTCGGCCGCCATTACCTGGTCGCGGCGCGTGCGCAACATCAACGCCGCGTCCGGGTAGCCGCCGGCGGTCACGCACGTCACCAGATCGGCCATGTTGCGCCCGATCTGGCGGACCGACAATTCGATATCGCTGCGGCACAACGCGAATTCGTCGAGCGGGTCGATCGGCTGCGGTAGCCGGGCCGTCAGCACCCGCTCCGCGGCGCCCAGCAACGGAAGCGTTCCGGCCAGCGTGAACACCGCCGGCTGCGGTAGCCGATCCAGCGCGGGAACCCCGTCGAAACTCAGGTTCAACCAGCTGAACACCCGGTGGTCCGGAACGAAGGCGCCGGACACCACCGCATCATCGGCACCGATTCCCCTGAGCCCCAGGCCGTTCCACGTTCTCTTGATGGTGTAGTCGGATCGCGGCAACAGGACCGCCAGGAAATCCTGGGCCGCACCGTCGCGGTCGACGCGCAGCGCGGCGACACTCAACCACGATGCATGCGGGGCGCCGATGCACCGGCTCCAGCGGCCCGTCAGCCGGAATCCGCCCCGGACACGTTCGAGGCGTCCCGTCGGAGCGTACGACGCGCACAACAGGGCGTGCGGATCGGCTCCCCAGATGTCCTGGAGGACGCGTTCGTTGCGCACCGACAGGCCCCAGTTGTTGACCGCCAGCCAGCCCGCCAGCCACCCAGTGGACGTACACGCCGATGCCAACTCGCGGGTGGCGGTGAGGTAGCCGTCCGGATCGTCCAGCCCGCCGAACGCGGCGGGCTTCAACAGCGCGAAGTACCCCGCATTGCGCAGCTCGGCGATGATGCGTGGACTCACCGCGCCGGTGCGGTCGACGTCACCGGCGGATGCGGCGATGGCCGGCAACAGGGCGCGGACGGATTCGAGCACCGAGTGCCGGCCCGCGTGCGAACTGCCTCGTGCCACCATCAGTGCATACCATTTGACACGCGCCGGGGAGGTGGGTATGGCAGAGCCGAGAGCCGCGACGGACGTCGCGCAGGAATTGTTCAGGCTGTGCCGGACCGAATCGGTTGCGGCGCTGCGGAGTTGGGTGGAACCCGATTCCGGTGAGTTCACCGCGGTGATCTGTGAGCTGGCGGCGCTGGACGGCTCACTGGGTTGGCTGGCCGCGTTGTCCGGTGTGAGCGTCCGAGGCTCCGGGTCGGTGCGTGATGGCAGGTTGAGTGGCCAATGGGAATGGGTGGTGGGGGCTCGCAGCGCCGAACTGCTGCGGCTGTCCCTGCCCGACGGGGTCGAAGCAGTCGTGCCGGCCGCCGCGGCACGGATCGAACCCGCCGACGGCCTCGCTGCCCTCGACGGGGCGCGTGTGTGCGCAGTGACCGTCGACGATGTGCCCGTCGCCGATGTCCGTCCTGTCGATCCGCGAACCGTGGCCGGTGCGGCCGCGGCGGTGGTCGGATCCGCGGATGGCGTCTGGCGCAGCCACGTCGACCGGGTGCGCGCGCGGTTGACCGTCTCCCACGGCGGTGACGAGGTCACCGACGACGCCGCGGCGCAGGTGGCCCGGGCGGCCTCGGACATCGACGCGGCCAGACTCCAGGTCGTCACGGCGCTCGACGACGGACCCGGGATGCGTGCCCGGCGGTTCCGGCAGGCTGTGGCGCGGGCCCACGGCGCCGCCGATCGCTTGCTCGCCAACAGCCGGCACGCATTGGATGCCGCGGATCCGGTCAGCATGCGCTGGGGTGATGTGCAGGTCGGTCGTCGCCTCGCGGATGCTCTGTTGTTAGGGCGACCTTGCTAGAGGCTACCGACGAGTAGGTTCATACTGACCGAATGCAGCCGGATTATGACGTTCTGGTCATCGGGTCGGGTTTCGGAGGCAGCGTCACCGCGCTGCGACTCACGGAGAAGGGCTACCGGGTCGGTGTGCTGGAGGCCGGCCGCCGGTTCACCGACGCGGAGTTCGCCAACACCTCCTGGGATCTGCGCAAGTTCCTGTGGGCGCCGCAGCTCGGCTGTTACGGCATCCAGCGCATCCATCTGTTGCGCAACGCGATGATCCTGGCCGGCGCCGGCGTGGGCGGCGGGTCGCTGAACTACGCCAACACCCTGTACGTGCCGCCGGACCCGTTCTTCAACGACCGGCAGTGGGCGCACATCACCGACTGGCGCGCCGAGTTGATGCCGCACTACGAGCAGGCCAAGCGGATGCTCGGCGTTGTCATCAACCCGACGTTCACCGACGCCGATCGGATCATGAAGGAGGTCGCCGACGACATGGGCGTCGGGGACACCTTCGTGCCGACGCCGGTGGGGGTGTTCTTCGGGCCCGACGGCACCAAGACGCCCGGCCAGCGGGTGCCCGATCCGTACTTCGGTGGGGCCGGACCGGAACGCACCGGCTGTATCGAGTGCGGCGAGTGCATGACGGGCTGTCGGCACGGCGCCAAGAACACGTTGGTCAAGAACTATCTCGGCCTTGCGGAATCCGCTGGGGCCCGAGTACTTCCGATGACCACCGTGACCGGGTTCGCGCAACGCGCCGACGGGCTCTGGGAGGTGCGGACCGCACGTACCGGCCGCAAGCTGCGCCGTGGCCGCCGGACCTTCACCGCGACGCATCTGGTGCTGGCCGCCGGGACGTACAACACCCAGAAGCTGCTGTTCAAGATGCGCGACGGCGGACAGCTGCCGCGGCTGTCCGACAAACTGGGCGTGCTGACCCGCACCAACTCGGAATCGATCGTCGGCGCCGGCCGCCTCGAGGTCGGTTCGGATCTGGACCTGACGCACGGCGTGGCCATCACGTCGTCCATTCATCCGACGCCCGACACCCACGTCGAACCCGTCCGCTACGGCAAGGGTTCCAACGCGATGGGTCTGTTGCAGACGCTGATGACCGACGGCGACGGACCGCTGGGCACCGACAAGCCGCGCTGGCGTCAGCTGTTGGACGAGGCCGGTGCGGATCCGAAGAACATGCTGCGGATGCTCAACCCGAAGCAATGGAGCGAGCGCACCATGATCGCGCTGGTGATGCAGCACCTGGACAACTCGATCACCACGTACACCAAGAAGGACCGCTTCGGCGTGCGCCGCATGACCAGCAAGCAGGGCCACGGCGAGCCGAACCCGACGTGGATCCCGGCGGGCAACGAAGTCACCCGCCGCATCGCCGCGAAGATCGACGGTGTCGCCGGCGGCACCTGGGGCGAGTTGTTCAACATCCCGCTGACCGCGCACTTCCTCGGCGGCGCGGCGATCAGCGACAGCCCGGACAATGGCGTCATCGATCCGTACCAGCGGGTGTTCGACTACCCCACCCTGCACGTCATGGACGGGGCCGCGGTATCGGCGAATCTCGGTGTCAATCCGTCCCTTTCGATCACCGCTCAGGCCGAACGCGCGGCCTCGCTGTGGCCGAACAAGGACGAAGCCGATCCGCGGCCCGCTCAGGGCGAGCCATACCGGCGCCTGGATCCCGTCGCGCCGAACCGGCCCGTCGTTCCGGCCGCGGCGCCGGGGGCGCTCCGGCGAATCCCCATCGAGCCGGTCAACACCGGGGGGAACTGAGTGCGATTGCGCCGCTGAGTGGTTCGGCGGTCAGCGCACGATCCACGAGATCGCGAGCCGCGTTGACTGTCGGAAAACCTGAGTGTTCTGTGGACAGCGCTGCTCGATGGTGGTTAATCTCTGCCGATCCCCGGTCCGTGTTTTCGGACCCAGCCCGAAAGGTCGGTTCGATGACATACCCGCCACCGCCGTCCGGACCCTACGAACCGCCGCCCATCGAGAACAGTCCGGAGGGCGCCGGTCAGCCCTACGGTCAGGGGCAGCCGTCCGGTTACCCGCCGCCACCGCCGGGCTACGGGGCTCCGGCCCCGGGTTACGGCGCCCCGGCGTACGGGCCGCCCGGGGGCCCGGCCCCGGACAACTACCTGGTGTGGTCGATCCTGTGCACCGTGCTGTGCTGCCTGCCGCTGGGAATCGTGGCAATCATCAACTCCAGCAAGGTCAATGGCCTGTGGGCGTCCGGCCAGTTCGCCGCGGCGCAGAAGGCGTCCGCGGATGCGAAGAAGTTCGCGATGTGGGGTGCGATCATCGGCGCAATCGTCGGCGTGATCTACCTGATCGTGTCCGTGGCCACCGGGATGTCGGCCTACAGCTGATCGTGCACCGGTTGGCGCAGCCGTTGGGCGTGGCCGCACTGGCAGCGGGCGCGTGCGGCGCGATCTGGCTGGCCGACCCGACAACGCCCGGCGGATGGCTGCCGGTGTGCCCCACCAAGGCGCTGTTCGGTATCGACTGTCCCGGTTGCGGCAGTCTGCGGATGCTGTATTCGCTGATGCATGGCGACCTGACAGCCGCGTTGCACTACAACGCACTTGGCGTCGTCGCCGTGGTATTGCTCGTCATCGCGTTCGCGACGTGGACGTACGGCAGGGCCACCGGGCGAACGATCCGGGGCTGGCAGCACTGGCGGTGGTCGCCGATGGTGGCGCTGGTGGTCACCGTCGTGTGGTTCGTGGTGCGCAACCTCGACTTCGGGCCGTTCCCCGCGCTCTATGTCTGAAGGTACGTCCGCAGGTGTTCCAGTGATCCGCGCCGAAACGCTTGCATCGCAGGTGCTTTCATGGCCAGCCCGTCGGCGGCGTGGTACATGCCCGGGACCGTGACCAATTCACACGGCACCCCGGCGGCCTGCAGGCGCTGCGCGTAGTCCACCGATTCGTCGTGGAACAGATCCAGTT
>Ga0116193_1000793_pt1 | contig 28264 bp, 29 predicted proteins | sample AD_UKC115_MetaG_FD_89892 | JGI IMG/M metagenome (GOLD analysis project Ga0116193, IMG submission 89892) | Active sludge microbial communities of municipal wastewater-treating anaerobic digesters from Hong Kong - AD_UKC115_MetaG | ecosystem: Engineered > Bioreactor > Anaerobic > Digestate... | reverse complement strand
GATTGTAAAATGAATTTAGATGAAAATGCTTTGATGCGTCATCCAGATTTAGCAGCATTAAGAGATTTAACAGAAGAAGACCCAACAGAAGTAGAAGCTGGCAGATACAATTTAAACTATGTAAAATTAGATGGCAATGTAGGTTGTATGGTAAATGGTGCTGGTTTAGCAATGGCTACTATGGATATGATTAAATTAAGTGGTGGTGAGCCTGCCAACTTTTTAGATGTTGGTGGTACTGCAAATGCAGAAACTGTTGAAGCAGGTTTTAGAATTATTTTAAAAGACCCTAATGTAAAAGCTATATTAATTAATATTTTTGGAGGTATTGTTCGTTGCGATAGAGTGGCTGCTGGAGTTATAGAAGCTTATAATAAATTAGGCAATATCAACATACCTATTATTGTAAGATTGCAAGGCACTAATGCTGCTGAAGCAAAAAAATTAATTGATGAAAGTGGCTTGAAAGTACAGAGTGCTATTTTACTAAGCGAAGCTGCTGATTTAGTTAAAAAAGCAGTTGCTTAATTTTTTTAATAACCAATCAAATTTTATTGAATAACTTTAACAAGTGGTACTATGTGCCACTTGTTTTTATTTAATAACACCCTTGAATTATTATACTACATAGCATGAATATTAATTTACAGTCTACATTAACACATAAAAATATACAGCTTATTCCATTGGTAAAAGAAGATTTTGAGGCTTTGTATAAAACTGCATCTGATCCCAAAATTTGGGAGCAACACCCCAACAAAAACAGATGGCAAAAAGAAGCTTTTACCAATTACTTCGAAGGGGCTATTCAAAGTAAAGGAGCATTTAAAATTTTGGATACAACCGATAATTCTATAATGGGTAGTACTCGTTTTTATGATTACAACGAAACCGAAAAAAGTGTTTTAATTGGCTATACTTTTTATGCTACAAAATATTGGGGCAAAGGCATTAATCATGCAGTAAAAACCATGATGCTTAACTATATTTTTGATGTTGTTTCAACGGTTTATTTTCATGTTGGTGCAGAGAATATTCGTTCTCAAATTTCTATTACAAGATTGGGTGCAGAAAAAGTAAAAGAAATAGAAGTAGCTTATTTTGGCGAACCTACCAAACTAAATTTTGAATATAAAATTGAAAAAGAAAAGTGGAATTTGATACAAGATAATTTTGTTTAACCAAAACGCTTAAATAACAAATCCATCAGGCAAAATTGCTCCTTTTTTTATAACTACAATTCCATCTTTTACAACATATAATTTATGTTCAATATTTTCTAAATGCTTGCCACCATTGATTCTTACATCATTACCTATTCTACAGTTTTTATCAATAATTACATCTTTAATATAACACCTCTCTCCTATACCCAATTTAGGTATTTTATTTATTAAATTACGAGCCATTTCATCAATAGTTTCATAATGATCACTACCCATCATATAAGTATTTACAATAGTTGTTCCAAGACCAATTCTTGACCTTATGCCAATAACACTATTTTCAATTCTACTTGCATGAATAATACAACCTTCTGTTATTAATGTTTTTTCTAAGGTTGTACCACTCACTTTTGCTGGTGGCAACATTCTTGGTCTTGTATAAATAAACTTATTGTTGTCGAACAAATTGAACATGGGAATTTCTAATGTCAGTGCAAGATTGGCTTCATAGAAAGAAAAAATATTTCCTATGTCTGTCCAATAACCATCGTATTGATAGCTGATAACTTTATAATTAGAAATAGAGCTTGGAATTATTTCTTTACCAAAATCTGTAGCATCGCTATACACATTTTGTAAATGGTCGAATAAAACACTTCTGTTGAAAACATAAATACCCATAGAAGCCAAATAATTTCTGCCTTCTTTTTTCATTTGGTTGCCCGTATCACTTACCCAATCTTTCAATAATTCATGTTTAGGTTTTTCAATAAAGGCAGTAATTGCATTTTCATCATTGGTTTTTAATATTCCAAATTCAGTAGCTTCTCTTTCATGTACAGGAATGGTAGCAATGGTTAAATCTGCTCCATTTGCTTTGTGCATTTCTACCATAGCAGATAAATCCATTTGATATAATTGATCGCCGCTAAGAATTAAAACATAATCAAACTCAAAGTTTTCAATATGCTTCAAACTTTTTCTTACAGCATCTGCAGTTCCTTGAAACCAACTTTGATTATCTGGTGTTTGTTCTGCTGCCAAAATATCTACAAACCCTGTACTAAATGCACTAAAGTGGTAAGTGTTTTTGATGTGTTTATTTAACGAAGCACTATTGAACTGTGTAAGCACAAACATTCTATTAATGTTGCTGTTAATACAGTTACTAATAGGAATATCTACCAATCTGTATTTACCTGCAATAGGTACTGCTGGCTTACTACGAGCTGCAGTTAAAGGATATAATCTTGTACCTGCACCTCCTCCAAGTATTATTGCTACTGTACTTTTGCTTATTGATGACATATCTTTTATTGCTATAAAATTTTAAAAAAGAATGTGTATTTTTTATAACAATATGAAGTTAGTTATTTAAAAACTAATTAGCTATAAAGTGAAATATTTTTTTGAAAAAAGTAAAAGATTAGTAACAAATTTCTCCAAAACTACCTTTTAAAATAAGTTCTTTTTGTGCAGATGAATCGGTATATCCAATAATTTTTGCTTCTATACCAAAATGCTTTGCAGTATCTATCATTTTATAAGCAGTTTTTTCGTTGGTAAAAATTTCCATTCTGTGCCCCATGTTAAATACTTGATACATTTCTTTATAATCTGCTTTAGAATTTTCTTGAATTAATTTAAAAATAGGCGGTATATCAAATAAATTATTTTTTACCACTTGTAAGGGTTTGGGTAAATATTTCATGCACTTGGTTTGCCCTCCTCCACTACAATGAATAATGCCATTTATTTCACTGTAAAACTCTTCTAACAATACTTTCATTAAAGGGGCATAAGTTCGTGTTGGGCTAAGTAATAGTTTTCCTAAAGTATGTTTTGTGTTGTCAATTTCAAGTGTATCTTCTAATTTATTTTTTCCAATATACACTACCTCATCACTTAAACTATTTTCAAAAGTTTCTGGATATTTTTCAGCATACATTTTATTTAAAATATCGTGTCTGGCACTGGTTAATCCATTACTTCCAAGTCCACTGTTATAAGTATTTTCATAGACTGCTTTACCATAAGATGCCAAGCCTACAATAACATTTCCTGCATCAATTTTATCGTTGGTAATTAATTTATTTTTTTGCCAACGAGCAGTAATAGTGCCATTTACAGCTATTGTTCTTACAATATCTCCAACATCAGCAGTTTCTCCTCCTAAGTAATGAAAGTTGATGTCAAACTTTTTTAAATCATTGAAAAACTCCTGTGTACCATTAATAATTGCTTCTAAAACTTCTCCACTAATTCTGTTTTTATTTCTATCTATTGTAGAGCTAAATAAAAAATTATCAGTTACGCCTACACACAATAAATCATCAATATTCATAGCTACTGCATCTTGTGCTATGCCTTTCCAAACACTTACATCGCCTGTTTCTTTCCAATACAAATAAGCTAAAATACTTTTTGTTCCTGCACCATCGGCATGAGAAATATTTACAAAATTTTCATCGCCTCCTAAATAATCGGCATACATTTTACAAAAAGCATAAGGATATAAACCTTGTTCTAAGTTTTTGATTGCCTGATGAACTTCTTCTTTTTGTGCAGATACGCCACGCTTTGCATATAACGACATGATAAAAGCTGAATTATTTTTTAATGATTTTTTTTTACAACTTGTATGCAAATGTAATTCTATGTACAGTATTTGTCATTTACTATTTTTGCTATTATGAAAGTGTATAGAGATTTAGAACAATTACCACATTTTAAAAATGCAGTAATAACTATTGGTACTTTTGATGGCGTGCATGAAGGGCATAAAAAAATTGTTGCACAATTAAAAGCAAGAGCCAAAGAAGTAAATGGCGAAACGATTGTAATAACTTTTTATCCTCATCCAAGAAAAATTGTTGGCGATACATCTGGCGTACAACTCATTAATACTTTAGAAGAAAAAATACAATTATTAGAAAATGAAAATATTGATAATGTTGTAGTAGTTCCTTTTAATGAAAAATTTTCAATGCTTTCTCCAGAAGCCTATATTACTGATTTTTTGTACAAAAAATTTAAACCCAATACTTTAATAATTGGCTATGATCATCATTTTGGTTATCAAAGAAAAGGCAATTACCAACTGTTGGAAAAATATGGAACAACATTAAATTTTTCTGTTCAGGAAATTGATGCAAAAGTAATAGCAGAAGTTGCCATAAGCAGCACAAGTATTCGAAAAGCTTTATTGCAAGCAGATATTGATACAGCAAAAAAACTATTGGGCTATGCTTATTTTTTTGAAGGAAAGGTTATAGAAGGTGATAAAATAGGAAGAACTATTGGTTATCCAACAGCTAATTTACAATTAAATGATCCTGAAAAATTAGTTCCTGCAGATGGGGTTTATGCTGTTGAAATATATAGAAAAAAGGAACTACTAAAAGGAATGATGTACATTGGTAGCAGACCAGTTGTAAATGGAAAACGAAGGGTAATAGAAGTAAATATTTTTGATTTTGATGAAAATATTTACGACGAATATTTGAAAATTATTTTTAAATCATTTATACGCAAAGATTTAATTTTGAGCAACTTAGATAATCTTAAAAATCAATTATATTTAGATAAAGTTGCGGTAGAAAAAACTTTGAATAACAGTTGATTTATCTATTTAATTTCATCAACAAAATATCTATTATTTACTTATAATCAGTGAAATAGTTATAGTAATCTATTTTAAAAAAATAACTTATTGGTTTGTGTATCACTTGGTAAAGTAAGCTAAATTTTTCCTTGCTTTTTCTTTAAGCTAATTAATAATCCTACAACATCGTTATAGCTTTCTAAACCTTTGCTTTGCCTGTTTGCTTTTAAATAATTGCTATACAAAACAGAAAATACAGGAGCAATATTGTTCGATTTTTCTGCAAAGAATTTTTGTATATCTCTCAAATCTTTTTTAACTAAACTATCCAATTCCCAAGCATGGGTATTATTTTCTCCCATCATTAATAATTCTACTGCAGCATATTTATACAATTCTAAATAGGCACTATATTGAAAGTATAAATTATTGCTTTTAGTAGCAACAAGATAACCTACAAAATTGGCTTCATCTTCTTCTGCATAACCTAATTGATGTGCAATTTCATGGCAAACTACAAAAGGTGCTACCACTTTTGGAATATTGGTACTTAATTGTGCCTCGCCTATGAAAGGATTGTAATAACCCGTAAAACCTATATAATGACTTATAGAACTATACATACTTTTTTTTAATGAAGCATTGATGTAGTTGGTATAAGTATATTTTCCTTGTAAACTATCGTACAACAAAATACCTTCTTGCATCACACTTTCAAAAGCAGGTTGTGGCAAAGAATCTTTACTGATTAAGGGACGAATGGTATTTAATTTTTTTACTAAATCGCAGGTAATATTTTCTACATCAACTTTTGTGTAATCTTCTTTTGCTAAATTTAATTGATAGGCGATTCCTAATCTGTAATAATTTAATCCCCAAAAAATTTGAAAAACTATGTACAACCAAAACAAACTTCTCAAACCATTTAATGCAACTTTAAAAAGTGTTTTTCTTTTATCTTTTATAAACAGATGAACAATAAATTTTATTACTCTAAAGAGTAAGCCTATAAAAAAAAGGGCATAAACAACATCGCCAATACTAAAGCTAAAAAAACCTGTAAGCCTTCTTAATATTTTACTAATAAATAAAAATACACCTGTGCTATAATATTTTTCTATTACTGTTGGGAAAAAGCTAAGTATTGAAAGAATAACTATGGTTAAAACAGGCAATAACCATTTAGCTAATTCAGACTTAAAAAAATTATCCTTTTTGGTAGAATTGTGTATCATTCATTTTGATTTCCTCATCAATAATAAATAAAAAATCCGACTATTTATATAATCGGATTTCTTTAAAATGATGATAGATATTTGTATTAAATAACTTTTACTAATTCTTTAAACAATAAAGTAAGTTTAGGTTCAGCAGCATTGGCAGCTTCTAAAACTTCTTCATGAGTTATAGTATTATTATCTTCTCTAATTCCTAAATCTGTTACAACACTTACTGCAAAAACTTTCATACCACAATGTATAGCAGCAATATTTTCTTGTACAGTACTCATTCCTACTACATCACTTCCTATTGTTTTTATTAATCTGTATTCTGCATGTGTTTCAAATGTAGGACCTGTTACAGCAGTATAAACCCCCTCGTGTACATGAATGTTATTTGCAGCAGCAATTTGTTTTGCTTTAGCAATAATTGCTTTGCTATATGGCTCACTCATATCAGGAAAACGAGTTCCTAAAAACTCTTCATTTTTTCCAATCAAAGGATTTACAGTAAAGAAACTAATGTGATCGTTTATCAGCATTAAATCTCCTACTTTATAATTTGGATTTACAGCTCCTGCTGCATTGGATAGTAATAAATTTTCTACACCCAACATTTTCATTACACGAACAGGAAAAACAACATGTTGTGCTGAGTAGCCTTCATAAAAATGAAAACGACCACTCATAACAATTACATCAACACCGCCTAATTTTCCAAAAATTAATTTTCCTCCATGACCTTTAACAGTGCTAACAGGAAAATGTCTAATTTCTGTATAAGGAATTTCTACTTCAGTTTCAATAACTGTAGCCAAATTGCCTAAACCACTGCCTAAAATAATTCCAGTTTTAGCCACTGGGTTTACTTTAGATTTAATGTACGATACCGTTTCCTCTAATTCATCAAACAAATTGCTCATAATATTTTATTTAAGAGTGCAAATATATCAATGTAGGTATAAGACACAAGCAATGTGAATATGTTTAGTTAATACTCAGTCTTATCAGATTTATTTTTCCATGCTTTAAAGATTTTCAATGCTTCATCTCTTCCTAAAGTTTCAATAGGAATTTTTCTTTTAGTAAAAGGTAATGATAGTTCTTCATAAATCATAGAATCGTCGAAACCTATATCAGCAGCATCTTGTCTTGTATTGGCATAAAAAACTTTATCTGGTCGTGCCCAATAAATTGCACCCATACACATAGGGCAAGGTTCGCAGGAAGTATAAATTTCACAACCTTCTAATTGAAAAGTTCCTAAAGTGTTACAAGCATCTCTAATAGCAGTAACTTCTGCATGAGCAGTAGGGTCATTAGTTCCTGTAACTTTATTCCAACCTCTGCCAATAATTTTATTGTCTTTTACAACTACACAACCAAAAGGACCTCCATCATTATTCATCATTCCTTGCTCAGATAATCGTATAGCCTCTTGCATAAATTCTAATTTCTTATCCATAATTGTTATTTTAAAATACTTACAAATGTAACAAAGCCTTGCATTAGAAATAAATTACTCTTCTTCCTTTTTATGTTCATTGTCTTTTCTTTTTAAAATAGAGCCAATACCTTTTCCTAATTTCTGTACTGCTTCTATACCAATATTTAATGGTTCTGAAGAAAAATCATTGAACTGATCATTAAAAGCATCTTCTACAAATTGATGAGGGAAAATAACTATTCTATTATTGTTGTTAAAATACTTATCTATTTTAGAAGGTAAAGAATCTAAAGTTGCAATGTAAGATGTTGCTCCTTTTCTGGCAGAAACTAACACAAATAAATCATCATCATTTATATCTCTTGAAAGCACTAAAAAATCATCCCAATCATTGAATAAATTGATAGTTATGCTTGCATTCGATTTCAATTTTTTCAAAATTTTTTCTACTGCTTTTTTGGTTGATGTATTGCAATGTAAAACAATAGGAATGCTTAGCTCATGGGCTAATTTTTCTACCTTAGATAACCATAAAGTAAAACCATTTTCAAACTCAGCTAAAGGTGGTGCAACAATTACAATTCTTTTGTGTATTACTAAGGGTTTTTCTATATGGCATATGAAAATAGTTTTATTGGTATTGTTTAAAATGTTTTCAATTTTATCGCCAAAAAATTTATCAATAAATCCTGTACGCTGCGACCATTTTATAATAATTATATCAGCCATAATTTCTCTTGAAACCCTTGTTATACCGCTTTCAGTATTATGATCAATGGTTGTTATTATATTTACTTTTGTATCGGTTGCAGAAGCTTGTTTTACATATTCTTCTAATTTATTTCTTGCTTTTATCAAATTCACTTCTGCTTCATCATCATTAGATACAACAGATAAAACTGAAATAGGATTGACCGATTTTTTATCCTTAATTAAAGAAGAAAATTCTAATAATTTTTCAAACTTAGCAAGTGTAGAAATGGGCAATAAAATATGTTCGGTGGTTGTGCCATTAGATTTTATTACACTGTCTGTTTCATTTTCTGTTTCAATTAAAATTTGTTTAGCCGCTTTTTCTGTAGCAAACGAAGCAATAATGCAGGTAATTAAAATAAGAATAATTGTTCCGTTTAAAATATTTTCATCTAATATTCCTGCATTATAACCTACTAAAATTACAGCAAGTGTTGCTGCTGCATGAGCACCACTTAAACCAAAAATTAATTGCCTTTGAGCTTTGGAATATTTGAATATAAGTTGTGTAAATAATGCTGCTATCCATTTTCCTAAAACTGCAACAACTGTAAGTGTGCCTGCAATTATTAAAGCCATTGGTCCCTTTAAAATTACACTTACATCAACCAACATTCCTACACTAATTAAAAAGAAAGGAATAAATAAGGAGTTACCAATAAATTCAATTCTATTCATTAATGCAGAGGAATGTGGTATTAATTTATTTAAAGCCAATCCTGCAACAAATGCACCAATAATAGGCTCTACACCTGCAACCTCTGCTAAAAAAGCTGCAAAAAATACTACCGATAAAACAAAAATATAGTGCGAATGTTTTTCACTTTCTAATTTACGAAAAAACCATTGAGCAATGCGTGGAATTACTAAAAACATTATTGCAGAAAAAATGGCTAAAGATGCTCCTAATTTTATCCAAAATTCTTGTGTTAAATTTCCATCTTTATTTCCAATAATAACTGCCAGAATAATTAGTACTGCTGTATCTGTTAAAATAGTTCCTCCAACTGTAATAGCAACTGCTTGATTTTTAGAAATTCCAAATTTGCTAACAATAGGATAAGCAACAAGTGTATGTGTTGCAAACATGCTTGCAGTTAATAAACTTGTATTAAAATTATACTCTAATAAATAATGACAAACAGGAAAACCTATACCTAAAGGAATAGCAAAAGTAAATAAACCAAAAAGTAAACTCTTATTTCTGTTGGCTTTAAACTCATTCAAATCAAGCTCTAAACCTGCTATAAACATTATGTACAATAAACCAATAGTTGAAAATAAATCTACCGCAGAATTTTTAGCAAGAATATTAAAACCATGTGGACCAATTACAACACCAGCAATAATTAACCCAATTATTCCAGGAATATTCAACCTTTTTAAAAGAATGGGTGAAAGCAAAATAATAAAGAGTATTAAAGAAAATACAAGAACTGGATTTTTTAAAGGCAGCTCTGTTTCTGTCATAAAATGTTTAAAAAATTCTATCATAAATTTTATTAAAAGAGTGTTTTTAATTTTTTCAAATTTAATGATTTGAAGTGATTATTTTTTTTGATAACCCAAAACTGATTTTTAGCAATTTCTGTACTTTCTATACACTAAACTTATAATTTTACCACCATAATATTTTTTATGCAAGAACTGTATTACACTTATTATGAAAGCCCCATTGGATTAATAAGAATTGGTGGTACAGAACATTATATTGCAGAATTAGGTTTTATAGATAATAAAGAACAAATAAAACATGGAGAGCCTGGACTTAGTGATATGATGCACTTTTGTACAGAGCAATTAATTGAATTTTTTGCCGGGAAAAGAAAACAATTCGATATTCCAATTCATCAAGAAGGTACTGAGTTTCAAAAAAAAGTATGGAATGAATTATTAAATGTTCCATTTGGTAGTACAAAAAGTTATTTAGAATTATCAAAAAAAATAAGTGATGAAAAAGCTGTAAGGGCAGTAGCTGCTGCAAATGCAAAAAACAAAATTGGCATTATTGTACCTTGCCATAGAATTATAGGTAGCGATAAAAATCTTACTGGTTATGCTTGGGGTATGTGGCGAAAAAAATGGTTACTGCAACATGAGTTTAGAATAAAAAATGGTATTCAAACTTTATTTTAAAATTTTTCTTACTTTTTAGAATTTGTTAAAAAATTAAGTTTATAAAATTTTTCTTACCAGCTTATTTTTTATTCTTATATTTAGCCTATAAAAACATTTTATTATGAAGAAAATAACTTTACCTCTACTGCTTGTTGCAGCACTTTTTGCTGAAAAATCTACCGCTCAAAGTAATAAAGCTTATGCAATTACTGGCGAAACAAAAGGCACTTACATTTGGACTGCCATTAGAGAAATTGATTTGAGTAATGGTAGTGTTATAAGAACATTATATAGCAATAATGATGCACCTAATGTAAGTTACACATTTATTAATAACGATTGGGGAGCACAAAAAGTAAATCCATCAAACTTAACACCCACAGTAAATGGTGTAGCTGCTGCAGCTTTTGACGAAAAAAATAATCGCTTGTATTTTACTCCAATGTGGGGTAATGATTTACGTTATGTAGATTTAAACTCAAAAAACATAAGCGTTGTTGTAAACAGCGATGCTAATTTTTCAACAGGCAAACATGTTGATGAAAGCAATGTTATAACAAGAATGGTTATTGGTGCAGATGGCAACGGTTATGCTTTAACTAACGATGCAAATAACTTCATTCAGTTTACTACAGGAAAAAATCCTGTAATAACTAATTTAGGAGCATTAATAGATAGCAAAAACAATAATGGTATAAGTGTACATACACAATGTACCAGTTGGGGTGGCGATTTAATTGCTGATGTTTATGGCAATTTATATTTATTTGCTTATCGTGGTCATGTGTTTAAAATAAATCCTACTACAAGAATTGCAGAACATTTAGGTGTTGTAAAAAATTTACCTGAAAACTATACTATTAATGGTGCAGCAGTTGATGCAAATGGAGATGTATTTGTAACAAGTGCTACTTTAACCACAGGATATTATAAAGTAAATCTTTCTACTTTAAATGCTACTGCAATTATTAAAAGCGAAAACGAAGCTGTTTACAATGCTTCTGATTTAGCAAGCAGCAACTTAGCTTATCGTGATGCAAGAAATACACCTGTAACAAACGTTGTAAGAAATAATGGTATTGCTATTTACCCTAATCCAGTGGTAAACAAAACTTTTGCTGTTCAATTCGATAAAATGCCAGCAGGAAATTATACAATAGAAATTTCTGACATTAATGGTAAAAAAGTGATAGCAAAAACTTTAAACATTAATGGTGTACAAAACGAAAAAATAAATATGCCTAAATCTTCAGCAACAGGTTTATACTTTATTAAAGTTGTAAACTCAAATGGCAACGCTGTTTATACAGATAAATTTGTTGTAGAGTAATTTTAGAATTTCTCGAATAAAAAAAGCCACCAATAAAATTGGTGGTTTTTTTTTAGAATGGATATTGGATTTAAAACAAACTTTATACATCAGTTTAAAACTGATTGTTCTTGATAATAACTTTTATGTGTGGTTAATTCTTTATTCTGAATCATTCTGTAAATGGTGCTTTTACCTACATCTAATTTTTTAGCTACTTTCAAAACATCATTATTATATAAATCTAAATAGTATTGAATTAGCTTTATATTAAACTCTTTTAAAGTTGCATCTTTTATAGCAAAAGTTTCCATTACATTTTGAACAACAATATTCAAATGTTCTGGTAAAATTTCTTTATCCTCAGCCATTACAGTAGCCAATTCAATAATTGATTTTAGTTCACGAATATTTCCTGGAAAAGTATGATTCATTAATTTTTTCTTAGCATCTGTAGTAAGCACTTTGAGAGGAATTTTGTTTTCTTTACAGAATAATTCCATATAATATTTTGCAATCAACAACACATCATTTTCTCTTTCTCTTAAAGGAGGCAAGTGAATAGGTAAGCCCAATAATCTATAATATAAATCTTCTCTAAAGTTTCCAGCCTTAACTTCTTCTATCAAATTTTTATGAGTAGCAACAATAATTCTAACATCAAATTTTATAACCTCATTACTCCCTACTCTACTAATTTCTCTTTCTTGCAAAGACCTTAATAATTTGCTTTGCATATTCATATCCATTTCGCCAATTTCATCTAAAAACAAAGTGCCTTTATTGGCTTCTTCAAATTTTCCTAATCTTCTGGATACTGCACCAGTAAAAGATCCTTTTTCATGCCCAAATAATTCGCTTTCTAAAAGATCTTTAGGAATTGCAGCAACATTAATTGCAACAAAGGGTTTATTTTTTCTATCAGAATTATAGTGAATGGATTTTGCAACCACTTCTTTACCTGTACCAGTTTCACCTGTTAGAGATATTGTAATATTGCTCTTTACAGCTTTTTCTATTAAGTTAAAAACACGCTTAATGGCTACACTATTGCCAATTATTGTTTTAGAAAAATCATATTTCCTAACTACCTCTTCTTTTAAAGATTCAATTTCTTTTTTCAAATCTGCATTTTCGCGTAAATGTTGAATACTGTACCAAAGTCTATCCTGAGCATCTTCATCTTTAACTATATAATCAAATGCTCCTAACTTCAATAAATTAATAGCCACTTTTACATCTTGCTGAGCAGATAGCACAATTACTTTTGTATCGGGGCTAAGTGTTTTTATTTTTTCTAAAACATCTTCTCCTTTAGCATCTGGCAAGGAATAATCTAAAGAAATTACATTGGGTTTTTCGTGTATTGATGTAAATAAATCTTTTGCAGATTCAAATTTCTTAACTTGATAATCAGGATTTAAACTTAATGTATAAGCTAACATGGAGCTGTACCAAAGGTCATCTTCTACAATGAAGATTTTGAATGAATTTGGTTCTTTCATAAAATCAGATATTGGATATTCAATCTTATAACGCAGAATTGTTCTCAAAATTGTATAAAGTATTAATTTTTGGAATTTTTTCCCAAAAAAAGAACAACTCTAAAAAGAAATTTAAAGTTATATTGCAAAAAATTTCCAGCACCTGCATTTATGAAAATTCTTCTTAAAAAAGTTTTAATAGCAGATACAGAAAGTGCATTTAACAACTCTATTCAAGATATATTGATTGTTGATGGGAAAATTCAATCAATTCAAAATAATATTACTGAACAGGCAGACAGTATTATTGATGAAGAAAATACAATAGTTTCTCCAGCTTGGGTAGATTGTTTTGCTCATTTTTGCGATCCAGGTTTAGAATACAAAGAAACCTTAGAAACAGGTGCAAATGCTGCTATTGCTGGAGGTTTTACAAAAGTGTTTGTTTTGCCCAATACCCATCCTGTAGTTTATACAAAATCGCAAGTAGAATATATTGTTCAAAAATCCAAACAACTTCCTATACAAATTTTTCCTTTGGGTGCATTAACTAAAAATACAGAAGGAAAAGAGTTAGCCGAAATGTATGATATGTACCAAAGCGGTGCTATTGCATTTTCTGATGGATTAAATCCTGTACAATCACCTGGTTTATTATTAAAAGCATTACAATATGTAAAAGCATTTAATGGCACAGTAATACAAATGCCTATTGATACAACTATTGGCTCTAATGGTTTAATGAATGAAGGAATTATTTCTACTCAATTAGGCTTACCTGGTATTCCTGCTATTGCTGAAGAAATAATTATAAAACGAGATATTGAATTATTGCAATACACACAAAGTAAATTGCATATTACAGGAATTAGTACTGCTAAAAGTGTTGCTTTAATTCAACAAGCAAAAGCAGAAGGTTTGTCTATAAGTTGTAGTGTTACACCTTATCATTTATTTTTTAGCGATGAGGCTCTTCAACATTATGATACAAATTTAAAAACCAATCCACCATTAAGAACAAATGAAGATGTACAAGCCTTGCAACAAGCAGTTTTAAATGGAACTATTGATTGCATTGCTACACACCATTTACCTCAAAACGCTGATGAAAAAAATTGTGAATTTGAATATGCCAAAAACGGAATGATTGGGTTACAAACAGCTTTTTCTGTTGTTAATACTGCCTTTCCTAATGTAAGCACTGAAACTTTAATAAATTTATTTTCTATCAACGCTTCTGCTATATTTGGTTTAAATAAATCAATAATTAAAGAAGGCGAAGAAGCCAATATAACTTTGTTTAATCGTAATGCTACATTTATAATGAACAAAGATGATAATAAAAGCAAATCGTTTAATACACCTTTTACCAATAAAAAATTAAATGGAAAAGTTATAGGTGTAATAACTAAAAACAATTTTTATAAAAACTAAAAACAAACAAAAATGGAACCAAAACAACTTTCTGCTCCAATTAAAGGTTTAATTATTTCTTTAATTTTAATTGTAGTAGGTTTAATCATTTATTTTGCTGGGCTTACTCAAAACAAAGGCATTCAGTTTTCGCAATATGTAGTTTTAGGTGGAGGAATTATTTGGGCTTGCACAAGTTATGCAAAAGGATTAAATGGCAATGTAACTTTTGGTAACACTTTTGCTCATGGTTTTAAAGTTACAGCAGCCATTACTGCTATAATTGCTGTTTACACATTTGTTGCTTTTAAATTTATTATGCCCGATGTAATAGATTTAACAATAGAAGAAGCAAGAAAAGGCATGACTGAAAAAGGTGCAATGCCAGGTGAGCAAATAGAACAAGCTATAGAAATGACAAGAAAATTCTTTATTCCATTTGCTATTGCAGGAGTTATTGTAATGTTCTTAATTTTTGGAGTAATATTTTCATTAATAGGTGCTGCAGTTGCTAAAAAAAATCCTACTCAAACTCCATTTCAAAATCAGTAGAATAGTTTTATGGAAATATCCATTGTAATACCATTATTTAATGAAGAAGAATCGCTTACAGAATTAAGTGAATGGATTGTTCGTGTTGTTGAGCAACATCAATTAAGCTACGAAATAATTTTTGTAGATGATGGCAGTACAGATGAAAGCTGGAAAATAATTGAATCGTTGCATCAAGTCAATAACAATATCAAAGGAATTAAATTTCAAAGAAATTATGGCAAAAGTGCTGCATTAAATGAAGGATTTAGAGCAGCAAAAGGAAATGTTGTAATAACAATGGATGCAGATATGCAAGATAGCCCAGACGAAATTCCTGAATTGTATAAAATGATTACTGAAGAAAATTTTGATATTGTAAGTGGCTGGAAAAAGAAAAGATTTGACAATACTTTTACCAAAAATTTTCCTTCTAAAATTTTTAATGCTGCTGCAAGATGGAGCAGTGGCATTTACTTACACGATTTTAATTGTGGCTTAAAAGCCTATAAAAATAAAGTTGTAAAAAGTATTGAAGTGTATGGCGAAATGCACAGATATATTCCTGTAATTGCCAAATGGAGCGGCTTTAGAAAAATTGGCGAAAAAGTAGTAGAACACAGAGCCAGAAAATATGGTAAAACAAAATTTGGTTGGGAAAGATTCATCAATGGTTTTTTAGATTTAGCTACTATAAGTTTCGTAAGCAAGTTTAGTAAAAAACCTATGCACTTTTTTGGTTTGTATGGTACTTTGTGTTTTTTAATTGGTTTGTGTATGAGTCTATACTTAATTATTGCAAAGCTTACTGTTACAAATTTTGCACTTACCAATCGTCCTGCATTTTATATTGCACTTACAATAATGATTATTGGTATGCAACTTTTTCTTACAGGTTTTATAGCTGAATTAATAGGAAGAAATGCTCCTGAAAGAAATAGCTATTTAATTGAAAACAGGCTTGGTTAAATAAAGCATTTCCATTCTTTGCACTATTAAAAATTACTGCAAAAAATTTTATTTTAATTCATGCAAATACAGCAAAATATTTCTCTTAAATCATACAACACATTTGCTATAAACGTTACTGCAAAAGAGTTTGCTGTATTTTCAAGTTTAGAGGAATTGCAAGAACTTTTAGCATACAATATCAACAATAACAAATTAATTATTGGCGGTGGCAGCAATATTCTTTTTACAAAAAACTTTGATGGATTAGTTCTTAAAAATGAAATAAAAGGTATAGAACTAATTAAAGAAGACAACGAATATTATTATATAAAAGCTGCTGCTGGAGAGGTTTGGCATTCTTTTGTTTTGTACTGTATTCAGCAGCATTATTTTGGTATCGAAAATTTAAGTTTAATACCAGGTAATGTTGGTGCAAGCCCAATGCAAAATATTGGTGCTTACGGTGTAGAAGTAAAAGATATTTTTTACGAGTTAGAAGCCTATCATTTAACAGAAAAAAAACGGGTGTATTTTAATTTGCAAGAGTGCAAATTTGGATATAGAGAAAGTGTGTTTAAAACAAAATTCAAAAATCAATTTGTAATTCTTAATGTAACATTTCGTTTACGCAAAATTCCTGTTTACAATATTTCGTATGGTGCTATACAACAAGAATTAGAAAGAATGAAAATTACACAAGTATCTGCTCAAGCAATTTCTAATGCTGTAATACATATTCGCTCATCCAAACTGCCCAATCCTAAAGAAATTGGTAATGCAGGAAGTTTTTTTAAAAACCCTGTTATACCAAATGAACAATTTGAACAACTGAAAAAATTTTACCCTCATTTGCAGGGTTATAAAGAAAATGAAAATTACACAAAAATTGCTGCTGCTTGGTTAATAGAACAAAGTGGCTGGAAAGGTTATAGAAAAAATGATGCTGGTTGTCATAACAAACAAGCATTGGTATTGGTAAATTATGGCAATGCAACAGGTAAAGAAATTTTTGATTTAAGTACTGCCATTATTGATGATGTAAAAACAAAATTTAGTATTACACTACAACGAGAGGTAAATATTATTTAAAATATTTCTTAACAAATTATTTTATTTTGTGTAAACTATTTTACTGAAAAGAATTTTTGTATAATTAGCTTTGCAACACTAAAAAAAACATAAAATGTCTGAAGTAGTCGTACAATTAAGAGGAGCAAATATTTACCAAGGCAACAGCCTTATTTTACAAGATGTAAATATAACTATTGAAAAAGGTGAGTTTGTTTTTTTAGTAGGAAAAACAGGAACAGGTAAAAGTAGTTTATTAAAAACTTTGTATGGCGAACTGCCTTTAAAAGAAGGCTCAGGCAGCGTTGTAGGTTTTGATTTAAAAGGAATGAATTGGAAAAAAGTTCCATTTTTAAGAAGAAATTTAGGCGTTGTATTTCAGGATTTTCAATTAATGACTGATAGAAATGTACACGACAATTTAAAATTTGTTTTAAAAGCAACTGGCTGGAAAGATGAAAAATTAATTGTAGAAAAAATAAATGATGTACTTGATAAAGTTGGTTTAAGAAGCAAAGGTTTTAAAATGCCTTTTGAAATGAGTGGTGGCGAACAACAACGTGTAGATATTGCCAGAGCTTTATTAAACTCTCCTAAACTCATTCTTGCAGATGAACCTACAGGAAATTTAGACCCTGAAACAAGCGATGAAATTATGCAGCTTTTATTTCAAATTGCAAAAGATTATGGCACTGCAATTATAATGGCTACACACGATTTTATTGTTATTAATCGTTACCCAAGTCGTATGCTTACTACAGAAAGAAGCAGAGTAATAGATAGTGCAAATGTGGCTGCCTTGTAAATAATTATAGTTCAAATTCTTCTTTAAGTTGCTCTGCAACCTTTGCAATAATAGTATCAACCTTTACAGCAAGTGTAGGAATAACTTCTGTGTTTGTTGCAGATTTTCCATTGGCTTCTATTACTCTTATATCATCTTTAATTTCATTAATCTGCATAGTATCAACAGTGCTTTTTAATTTATGAGCAATTTTAGATGCTTGCAGCCAATTTTTATTTTCAACTTCTTGCAACAGTTCTTTACAATTAACAGGAATGGTATCTAAAAATATTTGAGCTAAATTTCTTATAAAACCTATATTACCTTGAACTAAACTACTAACATGATCCATATTATAAAGTTTAGCAGTAGATTTTTCACTCATTGTATGTATGTTATTAAATAGGTTAGAATTATCTATAACAATTCGCTGCAAAATATTTTTTAAATCTTGTTCTTTAAAGGGTTTTATTAAATACCCATTCATACCAGCTTCTTTATATTTTTGCTCCTCACCTATCAATCCATTTGCTGTTAATGCTATTATAGGAATATTTTTTTTCTTTTCGTTATTAGAGTTTCTTATTTCTATGGTAGTTTCAACACCATCTTTTTCAGGTAATTGAATATCCATAAGTATTACATCAAAATCATCATCTTGCAACATAGTTAAAACTTCATTGCCATTACGAGCTACTTTATAATCACATTGTAAAAGTTGCAACATTCGTTTTACAAGCAGTTCATTTATTTCATTATCTTCTGCAATTAAAACTTTGATATTTGATAACTGTTTATTCAAGATATATGAATTTTTGCAAAGATAAGTTTTTAGAGCCTTATACTACCATTAAATTACAACCACGCAAAGCACTGTTATCTAAACGACCCTGTACTTCAAAACTTCCATTTTCATACACAACTCCTACATCTTCTGTTGATATAAAACTACAGCTATAAATATTGGCAAGGTCTATGATGTTTAAAATTCCTTTGCCTTTTAATTGTATGTTCAAAGGGTCATCTTCGCTTTGCACTACTACTTTCATCCATGCAGGACAATTAAATATTCCATTTTTTGTAGCATAAGCTTGAGACAATAATTCTGTCATTCCATATTCACTATGAATAGTATTACACGAAAAAGAATTTTGTAAAATGTTATGCACCTCTGCTCTTGTCATTTCTTCTTTTCGTCCTTTCATGCCACCAGTTTCCATCACTATTGTATGTTGTAATTTTAAAGGAAATAATGTAGCAAAATCTAATAATGCAAAGGTTACACCTATTAATAAAGTTGGCTGTTTTCTTGCTTCTAACTGTTGTAAAGTATGGTGTAATTTTTCAAATTCATTTAAGTAAAAACCACTTTCCTTGCAATTACTTCGTTCAATTAATTTTTGAGTCATATACACCAAAGAGGAGTTTGCTCTTTCTAAATAAGAAGGCAATAATCCTATAACACAATAATTTTTTACACTGCCATAAAATTGCTCAAAACATTGCATAAAACTTTGTTCGTACAAAGCAATATTTTTCACAAAATGTTTGCTGCTTGTTGTACCTGTTGTTTTACTACTTTCAAAAATATTAGATGCTTCGAATGTTGTACTAACAACCTTATGAGTTTTAAAAAATGAAATAGGTAAAAAAGGAATTTGTGAAATATTTTTAACTTCATTTATAGGAACTCCAATTAAATTACACCAGTTTTTATATACCTCATTATTTTGGTATTGAAAATGAAAAATAGCTAAGGCTTCTTTTTCAAAAGACTGTACATTATTTATTTGAAAAATTTTAGAACTTGTTGGCAATCTCATATAACTTATTCAACAATTAAACATTAGTTTTGTAATGCTTAGTAAATAAATGCAAATGAAACAATTAATTTTCATACTAATAGTATTCGTTTTTTTTATTGGTGGCTGTAAAAAAAATAGCTCTGGTTCAAAGCCAAGTATTGAATTAAAAAGGGTAAGCCCAGATGTAGTTTCTATTAATGGTTCTATGCAAATTATATTATCCTATACCGATGGCGACAACCCAATAGATTCTATATTTATTTACAGAAAAAGATTAAATATAAGATCCGTTTCAGGAACATTAAATGATAGCACTAAACTTGCAGTTCCTGCACACAATGATAATAAAACAGGTGATATTTATCTTGACTTTATTACTGACGGAAGTGGCAGAAATGATTATCAACGTTATTTAATTTCTGCAGTTTTTCCTCCCGTAAGTGGCACACCTCCCAGAAATGAAGCAGATACAATTTCTTATAAAATTATTGCTGTAGATAAACAAAAAATTATTAGCGATACAGTTTTTTTTAGTCCTATTGTTGTTTTAAGATAAACCCTATGCTTAAGAAACTTCTATACACTTTTTTTTATGGAAACTTTTTCGCAGGTTTATGTGTAGTAATGCTATCTATAGAAACCAATGTGCAACACCAACTTGCATTAAATGGAATTCATTTTTACACATTAATATTTTTAGGAACAGCATGGTATTACACTTTCACTTATTTAAAACATATACCCGATGAATATCATGATGAAAGAATGGATTGGTATAAAAAAAATGCAGCTACACTTAAATTATCTCAACGAATTATTTTGATTTTTTTAATCACAGATGCTTTGTTTTTTGTTTGGAAGTATAAAGAATCTTTTGCAGCAATGAAAAGTGTACAATATGGGCAAATACTTATATTTCCTGTAATAGCACTCACTTATACTTTTAATCTTTTACCTTTCCCAGAAATAAGAAAGCTAAGAAGAATAGGTTGGCTTAAACCTTTTATTGTAGGTTTTGTTTGGAGTGGTTTTGTATCAGTTTATCCAATCATTTTTTATCAGTTACAAACTAATCACATAAGTCATGATGTTTTTGCAATGCCCTCTGGTTTGTTGTGGCTAAAGAATTTTCTTTTTATTTCTGTGCTTTGTATCATGTTTGATATTAAAGATTACGATGCAGATAAAAAAGAAGATTTAAAAACTTTTGCTGTTCAGTTTGGCATTAACAATACCATACGCTATATCATTATTCCATTAGTAGTGATATGTGTTTTACTTTTTGCATGTTATGTACATTTTAATCATTTCCCTTATCAAAGAATATTAATGAATGTTATTCCATACATTTTTCTAATTGCAGTTTCTTATTCTTTACTTCGAAAAAAAAGAAAAATAATTTACTACCTGTCAGTAATAGATGGGCTTATGGTTGTTAAAGCTCTCTGTGGCATAGCAGGTATGTTATTGATTAAATAAAAAATAAACAAATGGCTACATCAAAAAAAACAAAAGAAAAATCTATCATCAACAGTAATTCATTTCAATTTCTAAAAAATTATATTAACAATCCTTCGCCTGTAGGCTTTGAAAGTAGTGGACAAAAAATTTGGTTAGATTACCTAAAACCCTTTGTAGATAACACTTTTACCGATCCTTATGGTACTGCAGTTGGTGTAATAAATCCAAAAGAAAATTTTAAAGTAGTTATAGAAGCTCATGCAGATGAAATAAGCTGGTTTGTAAATTATATTACCAACGAAGGAATTATTTATTTAAAAAGAAACGGAGGCGTTGATCATCAAATTGCACCATCTCAAAGAGTATTTATTCATGGTAAAAAAGGGATGGTAAAAGCTGTTTTTGGTTGGCCTGCTATTCATACACGTTTACATAGTGTTGATACCAAAGAACAAAATCCTAAAACAGATAATTTATTTTTAGATTGTGGTGCCAGATCTAAAAAAGAAGTGGAAGCTTTAGGAGTACATGTAGGTGCTGTTGTTACTTATCAAGATGGCTTTGATGAATTAGCCAATGATTACTATATAGGCAGAGCTTTTGATAATAGAATTGGAGGTTTTATGATTGCAGAAGTAGCAAGATTATTAAAAGAAAATAATAAAAAACTTCCCTTTGGCTTATACGTTGTAAATGCTGTGCAAGAAGAAATTGGTTTGCGTGGTGCTGAAATGATTGCAAGAAGAATTAAACCCAACATTGCTATTATAACAGATGTAACACATGATACGCAAACACCTATGATTAGCAAAATTATTGAAGGAGATGTGATGTGTGGTAAAGGACCTTCGCCAACTTATGGACCTGCTGTACACAATAAACTTTTAAAAATTGTAGAAGAGGTAGCAGGTAAGAAAAAAATTCCTCTTCAAATGCGTGCAGTAAGCAGAAGTACAGGAACTGATACTGATAGTTTTGCTTATGCAAATGATGGTTGCCCCAGTGTGCTAATCTCTATTCCTTTGCGTTATATGCACACAACTGTAGAAATGTTGCATAAAAAAGATATAGAACAAACTATACAACTTATTTACGAAACATTACTTGCTTTATCGCCCAAAACCAATTTGAGTTATTTATAAAAAATAAATTTTCAAAACTGCTCTGTTGCAATAACAGGGCAGTTTTATTTTATAACATATTTCAAACGTTATACAACTTAGCTTTGTAACATGGAATTGGTAAATGCTTTAGCAGAAAAATATGCCTCAAAAATTACTACTCAAGAAGATGAATTATTGAAAGAAATTCATGTCTCAACTTATACACATCATGCTCATGCACACATGTTGAGTGGTCATGTACAAGGGCAATTTTTATCTTTAATGAGTGCATTAATTCAGCCAAAATATATTTTAGAAATTGGCACTTTCACAGGCTATAGTGCTTTGTGCTTAGCAAAAGGTTTATCAGAAAAAGGAGAGCTACACACTATTGAAATTAGAGAAGCTGATGCCACAACTGCTCAGGAAAATTTTAGCAAATCTCTATACCACAAACAATTATTTTTGCATCAAGGAAATGCTTTAAATATTATTCCCACATTAAATAAAACTTGGGATTTAATATTTATAGATGCAGATAAAACCAACTATTTAGCATATTACGAATTAGTATTACCATTGCTTAATAAAAATGGATTAATAATAATAGATAATGTTCTTTTTCATGGGCAAGTTTTAGAAGAAAATATTAAAGGGAAAAATGCACAGGCTATTGATGCTTTTAACAATCATATAGCTAATGACGAAAGAGTTGAAAAAGTATTACTTACAGTTCGTGATGGCTTATTATTACTAAAAAAGAAATTTTAATGAAGCTAAGATATTTAATTATATTTTTTTTAATGAAGAGTGTTGTTGTTTTTGCTCAAAACGATAAGGCTACTAATTACATAAAATTGTATAAAGATGCTGCCATTATAAATATGCAAAAAACAGGCGTACCTGCCTCTATAATACTTGCTCAAGGAATGTTAGAAAGTGGTTATGGCGAAAGCGAATTATGTAAAAAAAGCAATAACCATTTTGGATTAAAATGCAAGAGTGATTGGAATGGCGAAAAAGTATTTTACGATGATGATGAAAAACAAGAATGTTTTCGTGCTTACCCATCTGCATTAGAAAGTTATGAGGATCATTCAGCATATTTAAAAAGTCGTTCTTGGTATGCTTTTTTATTTGAATTAGACCCTAAAGATTATGAGAGCTGGGCAAAAGGGTTAAAGAAAGCAGGTTATGCAACAGAAAAAGATTATGCAGGTAGGCTTATTAAATTAATAAATGATTATAATTTACAGCAGTACACTTTAGCTGCTTTAGAAAAAACAGTAGAAGTGCGACAAGATGATGAAAAAAACAATCACTCCTACGAAGAAAAAGAAACAGAAAGCACTACAACTGCTACGCAACAACAAGATACAACAATAGAAGAAGAAAATACATCTAAAGAAACTGTTACAACACCTGTAAAAAAAGTTTTAGCAGATACAATAAGCAATAAAAAACTTCCTTACAATCCCGATAGCATTTTTACCATTAATCACACCAAAGTTATTTATGCTTTAGAAGGAACTTCAACCCTTGTTATTGCAAACAAATACGAAACATCTTTGAGTACTTTATTTTCATTTAATGATATGAAACCAATAGATTTAATTGATACCAACCGATTAATTTTTATTGAAAGAAAAATGAAAAAAGGTGCAGAAGATTTTTACACTATTCAAAATAATGAAACACTTTACGAAGTAAGCCAATTAAAAGGTGTACAACTAAACAGTTTACTACAATACAATAAAGGGTTGAATAAAAATTCTAAACTTGAAAATGGAGTTAAAGTATATCTTCGCCCTTTACCCAATAGTACAACACCTAAAAAACAAATTGGAGGATAATTTTTAAAAGAAAATAGTTATGCAAAACAGTATTACTTTACATGATAAAGTTTTTATACCATTTATTTCTGAAGAAGAAATAAAAGAGAAAATAAAAAACTTAGCACAACAATTAAAAAAAGATTACGATGGCAAACGCCCATTATTTGTTGCTATTTTAAATGGTGTATTCATGTTTGCTTCAGAGCTATTTAAAGAATTAGAAATTGAAGCAGAAATTTGTTTTATAAAATTAGCATCTTACAAAGGCACAAAAAGTACAGGGCATGTTATCACATTCATTGGTTTAGATGCTGATGTTACCAACAGACATGTAATTATATTAGAAGATATTATTGATACCGGAAAAACATTACATACATTTTTACCACAGTTGTACAATCAACAACCTGCATCTTTAAAAGTAGCAGTATTATTGGATAAGCCAGAACCAAGACAATTTGATATTCCTGTAGATTATGCTTGTTTTACTATACCCAATAAATTTGTTTTAGGATTTGGATTAGATTTTGATGGATTTGGAAGAAACACCAAAGAAATTTATGAGCTTTATACAGGCGATGAATAAGTGAAATCACTATTTTTGCCAACCTCAAGGGGAATTAGCTCAGTTGGTAGAGCGTTTGCATGGCATGCAAAAGGTCAGCGGTTCGAGACCGCTATTCTCCACAAAATATTAATGTTTTCTGTACAAAACTTTTATAAACACTTTTCAATAAGATTCATCACTTTCTTTAAAGCTCTTTAGTAGATATAGTTTCTGTTGTCTTTTTTTTCTTCGTTGATTTTCTAATGGGATTTATGTATTTGTTGCCACCAGTAAGTATCATTTCGTTTTTAAGTTTTGTTTTTACAGCATCATCCAAAACTTTTTGTTGTTGTGGCGTCATACATTTAATGTTTGTTAGTGCAAATTATAAAAAAATTGTTGCTGTGGTAGTAGTATGGTTCAATAATTGTTTTAGCAATTATTGCTAAAAAGAAATATTGTAAGGCAGTAGTTTTAAACCTTTATAGACTTCAAAATCTTTTGCATTTTCTGTAAGTAGTGGCAGTTTATTGGCTATGGCTATTGCGGCAATAAGAAAATCTTTACTGTGTCGGCTACTTACGCGATATTTCATTGCAAGATTGTTTGATACTGTTGTTGATTTTGTATCAAATTCCAATATAGGGTAAGGTTGCAAAAATTTTCGGGTACGTTGTTTTTCATTTTCACTTGCACCACTAAGTAATTCTAAATAATTAATGCGTGTAATTAGAATTTGCGTTATTCTTAGTTCATTAAAAATATATTCCATTTTTGAGTTGTGGTAATTCAAATGGAAAAGTACTGTAGTATCTGCTATTACTATCATACTCTTAAATAAGATAAATCTAATTTATTAGCCTTTGCAGCTTTTAAAACAGCTTCTATATTGCCTTTGGGTTTCTTAGTTGTTTTTTTTGCAACAGTCTTACCTTTGGTTTTTGTTGCTGTTTTTCTTAATACTGTTTGCATGGCTGTAATGTTTTTACAAATATAAATATATTTTTCAAAGAACTATTTTAACTCGTTTTATACAAACCCACTTGTGAAAAGGAATATGAATGAGCAGCCATATTTGTTTTTATTGCTTAAATAAATTGTTGTTATAGGCAGTGTATGATTCAATAATTGTTTTAGCAATTATTGAATGTAATTTTTGGAAGAAAGAAGAATAGTTCAGCTAATTAAAAAACTACTTGCAATAAGTTGGAATTTGATCATCTACAGCATTTTTAATTTTATAAAACACGTCTTTTCTTGCATCGTTCAATTCTTTTTTTGTAAACAATACCATAGCATAATTTCTACAGAAATCAATAATACACCAGCTTCCATCAAAATTTGTTGTGCCAACAACAGCAGGTTTGTTGTCAATAGTTTTTTCCAATACCCATGTGCCTAAAGCGTACTCAAAAGTTTCAGCAGCTTTGGGTGTATAAGTTACCATACTAGGTGTATAGGTAACATTAAACATGGTATTGATGGTTTCTTCTTTTAAAATTTGTTTGCCATTAAACATGCCTTTGTTCATTATCATACTCAAAAAATTCATAAAATCATTAGCAGTACTAACAGCTCCTGATGCAGGGTTTGCACAACCACCACTTGGTGGCGAAAAACTGGTATTTTTCATTGCTAAAGGTCTAAGAACTTTTTGTGTTATTAACTGTTCAAATTTTTTCTTGGTTACAACTTCAATAACTCTTGCTGCAATATTTATATGCATATCTGCATACCAAAAATCAGAGCCTGTATTGGCTCTAATTTCTTTCTTGGCATAGCTATTTACCATTTCTTCTAATGAACTAAATTTTGAAGCTTCATGTTGAGAGCTTGCACCTTTTTTAAAATCAATACCTGTTAAATCTGCAAGACAATGCCCTATGGTTATATACTTTTTACTATAAGGAACATAAATAGGAATATAATCGGCAATTTTAGTATCTAATGAAATCGTTCCATTTTCTATATATTGTAAAATTAAAACAGCAGTAAGCCATGAACTTGCACTGCCAATAGGTGTTTGAGCTCTTTCGTCGTAAAAATCATCTGTCTTTTTTTTGTAAATAATTTTTCCATCTTTATACAACATTAATACAGCTTCGTTGCCTAAGAGTTTTTTATTTTGAAGTAAAATATTATCTATTGGCTCTTTATCTAATTGAGCATTTGCAATAAAGTAAAAACAAGTAACAGCCGTAAGTAATAAAAACTTTTTAATCATAAGAAGTATGTGTTTTGAAAAACAATATTACTTAAACTGAAGTAGATTGTGTAAGATTTTTTATGACTGAATCTATTCTTGATTGATTGCTTTATTAATTGCTTTTATTAATAAAGCATTTCTTTCTTGCCTACCATTATAGTTTAAATTTTCAGTCATTAAAAAAGCACAATATTTACGTTTATTATCAACCAAAGGAAGGCTTCCAAGAATTCCAGGGCTACTAACCACTTCAGAAAAATTATTATTTTCTTTTTCTATCCATTCACCAAAACCATATCCAAAATTTTTATCTTTTGCAGGACTGTATTTAATGGTTGCATTGGCAATTCTATTTTTTTGCATTTCAAGAATTGAATTTTCACTTAATATTCTCTTGCCCTTGAATACTCCTTTATTTAAAATCATTATTAAAAAGTTCATGTACTCATTAGCAGTACTAAATGCACCACCTGCTGCTAACACAAAGCTTTTATTCCCAAAATCAGTTTGCTTCATTTGTAATGGTTTTGCAATGCGTTCAGCAAATAGTTTTTCGAAATTTTCACCCGAAATTTTTTCTATAATTGCAGCAGCAATTTGTAATCCTGCATTTCCGTAATGAAAAGTTTTTCCAGCCTCTCCTTCTATGGGTTGTTGTGCTAAAAAATTCATAGCCTCGTTCATGTATTTGAACGAATTTATTTCTTTAAGGCTTTCTTGTAAACTTGCTTGATAAATACCAGTTAAATGGCTTAGGCAATGCCATACTTTTATTGATCCTTTACCATATTTTGTAAATATTGGTAAATATTTTCCTATAGAATCATTGAGGTTGAGTTTTCCTTCATCTACAAATGTCATTACTAAAGCAGCAGTTAGCCATTTACTTGAGCTTGCAATTCGCAAACGAGTATCTGGTGTAAAATCATTTGAGTTGTATTCAGTGCCTCTTCTTTTTGCTAAAAGCTCCCCTATTCTTTTATGTTTTTCTGATAAATTGTTTAAGCTATTGGTATAAATTATTTTTCCATCTTTATAAATTAATACTACTGCCCTTCCTCCTATTTCATTCAAATTATCTTTCATCCAATTATCTACTTCAGTAAAGTTGTTTTGTGCATTCAATACATGAAAGAATAGCATAAAACTCAATACTGATATGCCTTTCAGGCAGTTTTTAATTTTTAAAAATGACATAATTACTTAGTTTTTGTTATGGTTGAATTTTTGTAGTTTATCTGTAAAAATGAAAGTTGAAATTGTACTGTTAGATAAATAAAAGAAAGAAAAGTTTAGTGTAATTTCGGTTTATTTTAAATTTTGAAAATTAAAGATAAGAACGTTGAAGAGTGCGACGCAACAAATGTTGAATAGCCATTAGAAAGATTGTAACAAAAAATAAAAATCAAGCAATACTATGAACTTAAATAATTATACCATTAAGGCTCAGGAAACTATT
>Ga0116193_1000789_pt1 | contig 28358 bp, 26 predicted proteins | sample AD_UKC115_MetaG_FD_89892 | JGI IMG/M metagenome (GOLD analysis project Ga0116193, IMG submission 89892) | Active sludge microbial communities of municipal wastewater-treating anaerobic digesters from Hong Kong - AD_UKC115_MetaG | ecosystem: Engineered > Bioreactor > Anaerobic > Digestate... | reverse complement strand
TTTCTATATTTAAGGGTGCAAAAATACAAAAATAGTCACATCCCTGAGAGAAAACTTTTTCTTTCAGAATATTAAAAAAATGATGTATTTTTGCTCATCAAAAAAATAATCATGCCTAAAAACGAAAAGGAAATATGTGAGTTGCTTATTGACAAAGGAACTCTTAAAAGAAAAATTTACGAAACTACTTTTGAAACTATGCAAACAATCAAAAAAGTTGCGGAAAATTTTTCTATTTATTACAAAACCAATTTTCCGGAAATTAAAGACATTATACAAGTCCATTATACGAATAGAAATACGTTCGAATTTCAACTTAAATTTGCCGGAGATATTCTTATTTTTCTCATGCATACCAATGTCTTTGAGTTTTCAAGAGAGCATGAAGTAATGAAAACTCCTTATATTAAAGAAGATCGAACTCGTTCTTACTGCGGCATGATTTATATCTATAATTTTCTCTCAGACTCATTTAAATATAACCGAATAAATGACATCGGCTACTTGATTGGCAGAATATTAATCAATAAAGACGGACACTATTATATCGAAGGAAAAAGAGAACTGGCGCAATTGCTCAATAATTTTAACCTGAATAAATTTGATGAAGAAACTGCCCGTGAAATTTTGCTGTCAGCTATTCAATATGCAGTTAATTTCGACTTGCTGGTGCCTGATTATAACAACGATATTCAGATTTCTATTAATGAAATGATGCAAATCGAAAATCAAAATATGATTCTTAAAACCGGTAAACGCTTGGGTTTCAGATTTGAACCGGATAACTCCGCGTTGAAAAAAGATATCGAATTTTAAGAGTCATTCTCCTTATGCCTGGAATTTTTACATCAAATAAATTAAAATAATATCATGAGTCATCAACATTTAAAAACGGATTCTTTGTTAGTTCATGGAGCCGAAATTGAAGAAAATTATGGAGCCGCAGTTACTCCGATTTATCAAACTTCTACGTTTAAATTTAAAAATGCAGATCACGGTGCTGCCTGTTTCGCCGGAGAAGATAAGGGATATATTTATACCCGGATTGGAAATCCGACTGTGACCGCATTGGAATCTATTCTTGCAAAATTGGAAAACGGTTCCGATTGTGTTGTCGTATGTAGCGGTATGGCTGCTGTTAATACTGTTTATATGGCACTTCTAAAAAGCGGAGATCACATGATTTCTACAGATGCCGTATATGGTCCTTCCCGCGTCGTAATGGAAAAATATTGGTCAAATTATGGTGTAGAATCAACTTTTATCAATACCACTAATTTGGAAAATTTAGACAAAGCACTCCGCCCGAATACAAAAGTTCTCTACATTGAAACACCTACTAATCCTACAATTGCAATTACGGACCTAAAGAAAGCTTCTGAATGGGCACACAAACACAATATTTTAGTTGTGGTAGATAATACATTCTGCAGCCCGATTCTTCAAAAACCTCTTGATTTAGGCGTTGATGTTGTCCTTCACTCAATGACAAAATTTATTAACGGTCATGCGGATATTGTTGCAGGAGCAGTTATTTCAAAAAATAAAGAAATTGGAACTAAAATGCGTCAAGTGATGATTAATATGGGCTTTAATATGGATCCAACTCAGGCCTATATGGTTATCCGTGGAGTAAAAACTTTGTCCATCAGAGTTTTTAAACAACAAGAAAATGCAATGCAATTGGCTCAATGGCTTGAAAAACATCCAAAAGTAGAGTGGGTGAGCTACCCGGGTTTGCCCTCACACCCACAATATGAAATTGGCAAACAACAAATGCTCGGCCCCGGATCCCTGATTAGCTTCGGATTAAAAGGAGGATTAGAGGCCGGTAAAAAATTAATGAATAATATTCACATGATTTTACTTGCTGTGTCTTTAGGGGGCGTAGAATCTTTAATTTCCCACCCGGCATCAATGACCCATTCAAAAATGTCGAAAGAAGCTCGCGAAAAATGTGGTATTAGTGACGGTTTAGTACGTTTTGCCGTTGGTATCGAAGATGTTGAAGACCTTAAAGCTGACCTCGAACAAGCTTTTTCTCATCTTTAATCTTATGAAAAAAAGATCGCGAATCTTTATTCCGATTCTTTTTTGTATCGCTATTGTCATTCTGATTATAATAGCATCTTCCATTGGTGTCGTCTTGATTCCGGTGGAAGATGTTGTTTCAATTATCCTTTCTAAAATAGGGGTCCCTCTCAATTCTTCTTTTCCGCAACATGTAGAACTTACTGTGCTTGAACTCAGATTGCCCCGAATATTAATAAGTCTTTTTGCCGGAGCCTCTTTGGCTATTTGTGGTTGCGCGTTTCAGTCCATTTTCCGAAATCCGATTTGTGATCCTTATATTCTGGGAATTTCTTCAGGAGCTTCGTTAGGAGCAGCAGTGGCTTTTATATTGGGTTGGGATCTCTTTTTCTTCGGAGTCACCTTTCCTGCGCTTATAACTGCTCTTGCAACCCTTATTGCAATTGTCGCAATTGCCCGATTCGGAAGCAAACAATCCACCTATACCCTCTTACTTACCGGAATTGCAATCAATTTTCTGATTTCTGCCGTCATTACTCTTTTGATGGTAACCCATCAACAATCCATGCAAAAAATCATCTTTTGGACAATGGGAAGCTTTGCTACTGTGAGTTGGAATGATTTGCTATTGCTGCTTCCTATAATGTCATGTATTGTATTTCTCCTGTTTTTTTATGCTAAAGATTTAAATATTATACAATTAGGAAGTGAAACTGCAAAATCTCTCGGGGTTAATACACAAAAAATCACAATCATTACTTTATCGCTGGCTTCGTTGTTAATTGCATCGGTAGTTTCCATTTGCGGAGTTATTGGATTTATCGGGCTTATTGTACCTCACATGGTACGAATTATGGTTGGGAATAATACACGTACCGTTTTTATCTATTCGCTCTTTATAGGGGCTGTTTTTATGCTGATAGCAGACACTATAGCAAGAACTGTGGCTATTCCGTCAGAATTGCCGGTCGGTAGTATTACCGCCATCGCAGGAGCTCCTTATTTTATTTTTCTGCTTCTTCGAAAGAAAAAAATATATACGATATGATTGAAATTAAAAATCTCTCTTTTGCTTATGATAATAAAATAGTGCTAGATGATATATCTACACATATTCATCAAGGAGATTTTTATGCAATTACAGGACCTAACGGCTCGGGAAAAACAACTCTTCTTAAAATTATTGCGGGACTTATCCCTACGAAGGATTCTGTATTTATTAATCAAATCACTATAAAAAATTTAAAAATTAGGGAAATTGCAAAAAAAATAGCATACGTTCCTCAAAATCAAGATACTACATTTAATTTTTCTGTATTTGATACCGTTATGATGGGACGAAATCCTTATCAATCAAGATGGGAAACTTTTTCGGAAAAAGATAATCATATTGTTTTAGATGCCTTAGAAAAAACCAATTTGCTTCATCTTAAAGATCGTTTTACAAATCAACTGAGTGGGGGAGAACAACAACGCGTGCGAATTGCCCGTTCTATGGCACAGGATACTCCGATTCTACTTCTGGATGAACCTCTTTCTAATCTGGATATTGTGAATCAATTTGAAATTATGGATATTTTATCTTATTTAAATAAAAACAAAAAAAGAACGATAATCATTGTATTACATAATTTCTCGATTGCTCTTCAATATGTAAAACAAATGATGATGATTAAAGAAGGAAATATTATCTATTCCGGAAATACTCAAGATGTTTTAACCCCTAAACATATTCGGGAACTTTTTGATTTATCTGACCAGTATTTAATTGATCAACAAGGAAATATTCTGAAAAAAACTAGTGATCTTTTTTAATGGCTCCACGAATAAAATCAAAGGTAATATAACCAACAGCAATACCCCATAAAGAGACTAAAAAAGGATTATTTTTCAGAATTTGATCTGAATATTTCCCCGATAGATACCAATACAAAAGACTTAATCCTAATCCCGCTAAAATTCCTATAAGATGGTATAAGGTTAGATTTTTTTTTATGAATTTTTTTAAATTATCATTATTCATCTTGTAAAGCTTTATAATATTCGTATTCGTCGAATTTACTCTTTATAGAAGAAATTACCTGCTCAGGAGTCCATCTTATTAAATCATAATAACTGAAACGACAAAACATCATAAATTCCATAAGTATATCACCTTTTAATCCTGTAATTTCACTCACTAATTCCCTGTTATATTTATTCTGTACTTTGTCCACTTCATCTTCATATTGAACCATTTCGTTATATAATTGCTTCATTTTAGCTTTTTTACTAAAGGTATTATACAAAAAAGTTATAGGACTTGCTAAAGGTGTATTACGCAATACATTAGGACCTTTTGTTGCATATTCTGCATTCATAAAATCTTCTTTTGTTAACTCTATTCCTTCCAATTTTTCGTAGACTCCGGGAAGTTTCATCGATGCAATATCTCTTTTAAAACCTTCATAATTGGGATTCAATGCATAAACATTTACCTCTCTTAATAAAATTGCTTTGAAATATAGTAAATAGCCCTCATTTTCAAGATTAATATTCCCTTCATTAATAATAACCATTAATTGCCTATAAATAGATTTCGAAATAATTAAAGTATCATTTAAGGAAACCGGAATTGTAAACGCTCCATTTTTATCGGTAAAAACATATTTTTTAGTAGATAAATTATATATATTTGCTCCAGGAACAGGAAGATAATTAATCCCATCATAAACCTTAGCTGTATAGTTTTTTTGAGCCGACAATAAAACTCCGGAACATATTAAAAACAATAAGAAAATGATAGATATTTTTTTCATAATGCAAAAATACATTAATTAACATGATTCTATTTTATTTTTTCTTTTTTTAAATATAAAAAGAAGAAAAGAGAATAATATAATTGTTGTTAATATGTTGAATAAATTTTTGAGTTATTTTTGTTTTTTACGTTATTAATGTTTATGAACACTATATTAACAGATATTTTTTAAATATATTTTTGATTTAGAAAGATATATCTTTTTCCATTTTTTATGCCAATATAAATTTTGTTGATAAAATCTTTTGTAGATTTAGCCTTGTAAAGTTAATAAATATGGTTGATAATAGATACTTTTATAATAATAAGATTTAATAAGTATATAAATTAAAAGTTTTCAACATAAAATTTGGACTTTTCAAACCTTATTAACCAAAATAATAACAATCATTGTTGATAATAAACATTTTTAGTATTTTTGCATAATTAAGATTATTCAGATGAAAATTGTAATTGCTTCGGATCATGCAGGTTTTGAATTAAAGGAAGCTATTAAAAACATGTTTTTCTCCCAATATGAATGGATAGATAAAGGAACTTCCTCTTCCGACAGTGTTGATTATCCTGATTTCGCTCATTCTTTAGCAAATGCTATTGAAATGGGAGAATCAAATATGGGAATTTTATTATGCGGATCAGGAAACGGAGTTGCCATGTCTGCCAATAAGCATGATGGCATAAGAGCAGCACTTTGTTGGCAAGAAGAGATAGCACGCTTGGCAAGATTACATAATGATGCAAATGTGTTGGTTTTACCTGCTCGCTTTATCTCTCAGGAATTGGCTTTTAATATAGTCAAAGTGTTTTTTAACACCTCTTTTGAAGGCGGACGACACGAAAAAAGAGTCTGCAAAATTAATTATAAGGATTACTATGGAAGATAATAATTTTTTGGATGTGCAGAATATGAGAGATCGTGCCCATTTTATTCGCCGATCTTATATAGAAGAGATGGAAAAACATCTTCTTGCGTTTGAAAATAAGGCACATGATAATAATATAGAAGTAAAATGGGTTGTAGATGAACAGGATTTATCCGAAATGATCTTATCATTTATGCCTAAATCACACTATAATAAAGTATGTTTTGATATTCAACATATTCCGGAAAATATTAAATCACATGGAAATCTTATTAAAAATATTCCACTAAAAGAATTGGAAGAGAAAGCTGAAACTGCAGAAATTTTAATTACGGAAGCAGATTTTGCTGTAGTAGAAACAGGAGATATTGTTTTAATCAATAAAGGATGTCAAAATTGTTTTAATCAAATTGAAAATCTTGTTATTATATTGGATTTAAATAAATTGGTAGTTAGAGAAAGTGATTTGGAAACGATTATTTATATGCAGTCTTTGTATAAGCATAATCGCTACCTGCCCAATGATATGAAATTTATTAGTAAACCGTCTAAAAGAATTATTGTTGAGGATATTTTTTCTTCGAATAAACAAAATTTTTCTACAGAAGAAATTAAAATATATCTCTTATTATATGATAATGGAATTACCTCCATTTTGGAAAATGAAAATTTAAGAGAATCTTTGTATTGTATTGAATGTGATAAATGTAAGTCTGTCTGTCCTGTGTTTAAAACAACGAATCTCTATTCTCCGATTGACTTAATCCGCACTTCTGAAAATACTATTTCTGATAATGCCAAAAGAATTCTTGAAAATACCACTTTTTGTGGCAATTGTGACGATGTATGTCCTGTTAAGATATCTTTTACCAATTTAATGATAAAACAAGTAGAAATAGCTAAAAATAAGCGTGCTTTCGGAAATTCTCAAAGTTTATTCAAAAACTTTTTTAAGAGAAGTAAAATGAATAAATTGAATAATACTATTCTAAGATACTTTTTTTTACGACGGAATTACGGAAAAAATAAAAAATTATACAACTATTATTCTGAGCAGAAACAACCTTTTTTTAATCTGCAATGGGAAGAAAAACAAAAAAAAGATTAGAAATCTTATTTTGATTCCTAATCTTTTTAATGATTATAACGTATAGTCCTTATAGTTTAGCAATAATAGCGTCTGTCATTTGTTTTGTTGAAACGGCACCATTGTTTATTACATCTTGATTTCCACGAAGTTTCATCATATCGTATGTTCTTGCTTTTCCTTCTGCAATGACACTGGCAATTGCTTTTTGGATTTTTTGAGAAATTTCTTTTTCTCCGATATAATCTAACATCATACATCCGGATAAGAACATGGCTATCGGATTCACAATGGAGGTTTCATAATCTGCATATTTTGGTGCAGATCCGTGCGTAGGTTCAAAAACAGCCACTCCGCTTTCTCCGAATTGTGCCGAACTTGCAAACCCTAGACCACCGATTAAACCGGCGAAACCATCTGATAAAATATCTCCAAACATATTGGAAGCTACCACTACATTATATTCCTCCGGATTTTTAGTCAACCACATCATTTGTGCATCTATATTAGTATCCCATACAGCCATGCCCGGGTAGTCTTTTTTTGCAATATCTTGTGCCAATTTGAGCATCATCCCTGATGTTTCTCTGATTACATTCGGTTTTTCACAAACTGTAATACCCTTGAATCCTCTTTCTTTAGCATAATCAAAAGCTGCTCGTAATATCCGTTCAGTATATTTTTTGGTTAATATTCGTGTAGAAATATACACTTCATTGCGGGGATGATAGCTGAAGTTCTTCTCAAAATTTTTGTGAGTCATCATGGCATTCCAAACGATATCGGGCGCATTGCTCCATTCCACGCCACCATATAAACCTTCTGTATTTTGGCGAAAAATCATGGTATCAATAAGCGGTTCTTCAAAGGATCCCGATGCAGTACGACGTATAAAATTTAAAGGATTTCCTTTAAAAGTCTTGCATGGGCGCATACAAATATCCATTTTAAATTTCTGTCTCATTGTTACAATAGGACTGTAATAAACCAATCCCTTATTTTGTAATTCAGGAGCGAGTTCTGCTGACGCTTTGTCTTTGGGCTTTGAAGTGATGGCGCCAAAAAGTCCGATTTTGTGTTTTTCTAAAAGTTCGATAGTGCGATTGGGTAGGGGATTTCCCTCTTTACACCAAAATTCCCAGCCGATATCTCCATTTACATATTCGGCCTCAAAACCGGCAGCTGTTAATAATCTGATGCACTCTTCTAAGACAATTTTTCCTATGCCGTCTCCGGGCATTGCTACGATTGTTCTTTTTGCCATGATTTTTTGTGTTTATTTGATTTATTTTTTAATATTCTAAATTCAAGGCAAAAGTACAAAATATATTCTTTATTTGTTAATGGATTTCCCGAAATCAAATGAAATTTTAAATTTGATTCCTTATTCAATAATCTAATTTTCTTTAACTATCAAAAAGAATTTAACATTTCAAAAAAATAGTGTAATTTTGCAAATTGTTAATTTGGGCTCTGTAGTTCAATGGATAGAACGAAAGTTTCCTAAACTTTAAATTCGGGTTCGATTCCCGGCGGAGCTACTTCCCTTTTTCATTTCCCTAACTATCTTATTTTCAATTTCTTTTTTAAAACGTTCATTTTAAGAGGTTTTTTTTAAAAAAATGATCTTTATTAAAGAAAAAGAAAAAAAATGGCTTATAATTAAAATTTATTTTTGACAATTGTAAGTAATTATAAATCAATATATTAGTAATTCCGAATGATGAATTTATCAAGAATTATTTTTCCCATTGAGAAAAATCATTAATGCTGCGATGTCGGATGGATTGACGCCACTAATTCTGGATGCTTGTCCTAAATTGTTTGGTTTTACTCGCGATAATTTTTCCCGTGCCTCCATCGAAAGGGATGGAAAACTAAAATAATCAATTTTTTCGGGGATTTTGATATTGTCTAAATGAGACATTTTTTTTGCCAACTCTTCTTCTCTTTGAATATAATGATCATATTTAATAGCAATTTCTGCAATTTCTAGGTGTTCAGGAGTGGCTTCCAAATCATGCAGAAATTTTTGTAATTCAAGACTATGTTTAACTATATCTTCAATCGATAACTGAGGTCTTAGAAGTAAATTCTCATATTTAATTCGTTGTGTGAGAATGGGGGTGTTTTTGTCTTCTAAACATTCGTTAATCTCTTCAGGATTAGCATTATGAGTTTTTAAAAAGGAAATAATTTCTTCTTGTTTTTTATATTTTTCTTCCATTATTTTAATCCGATCCGGTGAGAGGAGTCCCAACTCAGAACCGAGAGGCGAGAGGCGAATATCTGCATTATCTTGTCGCAATAATATACGATATTCTGCTCGTGAGGTAAACATTCTGTACGGGTCTTCAATTCCTTTTGTAACCAAATCATCAATGAGCACACCTATGTAAGCTTGTGTTCGTTTTAAAATAAGGGGCTCTTTATCATGAATGGCCAAATGTGCATTTATTCCTGCAATTAGTCCTTGTCCTGCTGCTTCTTCGTAGCCGGTGGTTCCATTAATTTGTCCTGCAAAATAGAGATTTTCTATTAATTTGGATTCTAGAGAAAAGTGCAGTTGAGTCGGGTCGAAATAATCATATTCGATGGCATATCCGGGCTTAATTACTTTGGCATTTTCCAATCCGGGAATATGGTGCAATGCTTCAATTTGGATTTCTTCCGGTAGAGAAGAAGAGAAGCCGTTTAAGTAGTATTCGTATGTATTTCTCCCTTCAGGTTCCAGAAATAATTGATGTCGATCTCGGTCAGAAAAGCGTTCAATTTTATCTTCGATGGACGGACAGTATCGTGGTCCTACGCCTTTAATTCTTCCTTGGAACATGGGGGATGCGTCAAATCCTTTTCTTAAGATTGAATGTACTTTTTCATTCGTATATGTGATACGACAACTTAATTGATTGAGTAGTGTTTTTGTATTGGTAAATGAAAATTTCCCCGGATATTCATCTCCTTTTTGTTCTTCAGTTTTAGCAAAATCTATCGTTCTTCCGTCTATTCTGACAGGGGTGCCTGTTTTCAGTTGCTTCACAGTGATACCGGCTTCGCGCAGTTGGTTTGAAATCCCGAATGAAGCCATTTCCCCGAGTCTTCCTCCGGAAAAATTCACTTCTCCGATATGAATACGACCATTAAGAAAAGTCCCATTTGTGAGAACGATTTTTTGAGCGTAGATTATTTTACCTTCTAAAGTTTTAACTCCAATCGCACTTCCGTTTTCTATGATTATTTCATTCACGACATCTTGTCGTAAATCTAAATTTGGTTGAGATTCCAAACTTTTTTTCCAAAAAAAGGAAAATTCCATTTTATCGCATTGTGCTCTTGGACTCCACATGGCAGGGCCTTTTGAACGATTCAGCATCCGAAATTGTACCATGGTATTATCTGTGACAATTCCTGTCATCCCTCCTAATGCATCAATTTCCCGAACAATTTGCCCTTTTGCAATCCCTCCCATAGCCGGGTTACATGACAATTGAGCAATTAGATATAAATTCATTGAGATGAGCAAAGTCTTAGAGCCCATTTTGGCGGCAGCCATTGCAGCTTCACATCCTGCGTGCCCGGCGCCCACTACAATAATATCGTATTTATTTTTCATTTTCACGTGAAACAACTATATAAACTTCTTATTATCTATTAGTTATTATTTTTTCTCCTCCTCGAACAGAGTAATTGCTAAATCTTCTTGTATGCGCATCTCTTTACGCTCTGAACTTTTTTTATCTTTATACCCGCATAAATGTAGCACTCCATGAGCCATGACGCGTACTAATTCATTCTCAAAAGAGATTTTATATTTTTTTGCATTCTCTTTTACTCGATCAATGCTGATGAAAATATCTCCGGATATCGTGTTTCCTTCATTTTCTTCAAAAGTAATTATATCTGTAAAAGTATCGTGCTTCAAGAACTTTTTATTTAATTCTAATAAATATTCATCATCACAAAAAATATAGTTGATGTTTCCACAACGATAATTTTTTGATTCAATCAAATGACGAAGCCAACGTTTATACAGCAATTTCGGATAAAGGTTAAACTTTTTTTCTATATGGAATTGAATCATATCTTTAATGCTTAAAATTTCGGCAAAAATACAAAAAATGAATCAATAATTCTTTATTTCCCAAAGAATTAGATGTGATAAATCTCATTACCAATTGCATATATCGCTGAACCACTTCCGGATAATGAAACATAATCAGCACCTTGCTCATATAATCTATCTTTGATTATCTTTAATTCCGGATATTGAGGAAACAATACTTTTTCAAAATCATTGAAAATATAATCTTTCCATTCTTTAATGGGATGTTTTATTGCTTCTCTTAATGGCATTATAGGATTTCCGGGAATAGATTTCCGATATGCTTCAGCTGTAGATATTGATATAGAAGGTGTAATTATTGAAATCTTTTTCCCCTCAAGAGAAACTGAAATTGGCTCTAATATTTCCCCTCTTCCCGTTGCGAAGGATGGTTTTTCTTCAATAAAAAAAGGCACATCGCTTCCTAGTTCTCCTGCAATTATTTTTAATTCATCTACAGATAAAGAAAGATTATACATCTCATTCAACATCCTTAATACTGAAGCTCCGTTACTTGAACCGCCCCCTAAACCCGCGCCAATTGGGATATTTTTTGTCAATTCAATGCTTAAGCCATCAATAAAGGGGAAAGTTCTTTGCAATATCTTTACCGCTTTAATGCATAAATTATTTTGGTCAACTTTTAGTGGAACCGAACCTATGATTTTTAAACTAATTCCACTTCCATTTTTATTTATTTTAATTATATCAAATTGATTATCAATAGGATAAAAAATAGTTTCAATATTATGAAAGCCATCTTCTCTTTTTTTTAGAATATTCAGGCCGATATTAATTTTAGGGTGCGAGAAAGTTCTCATTATTTTTGTATTTTTGGCGGTAAAATTAAAAAAATAATCGGCATTAATGAAAATATTAAACTCTCCGATTCGTGGTTTTTTTGTTTTTCGGGACGAAAGAATCAAAATAATGCTTGAGAATCAAATAGAAACACAAAAAAAATGGTTCTCTCAAATGATGGAAAATGGTTCCAGGACACTTTTCGGTAAAGAATACGGAATGAAATTTTTTTGGAACTACAACGAATTTATTTCACACATACCAATACAATCTTATAATTCGTTAATGCCTTATATTCAAAGGATTATTCGTGGAGAAGATTATGTACTTTGTAATGGCAAGGTGAATTGGGTAGCTAAATCTTCAGGGACAACCGCTTCTAAAAGTAAATATGTGCCGGTTACTAATGATTCTTTAAAGAATAATAATTATATGGCTGCACGCGATAGCCTTACTTTCTTTTGCAAACTTTTCCCTGAAACAAATATCTTTGGAGGAAAAGGGATTTTGCTTGGCGGAAGTATCCAAGAAATGGATCAGGACGCAAAAGTAAAATGTGGCGATGTTTCTGCTATTTTGATGAGCAATATGCCTATTATAGGAGATTTTCTCAAAGCACCGAGCCGAGAAATTCTGTTAGGGAAAAATTGGAATACAAAATTAAGTTTAATAGCAGAAAATACTGTATCAGAGAATATTACATCATTATCAGGGGTGCCGTCATGGATGCTGCTGGTGTTGAAAGAAGTGCTGCGAATTTCCGGGAAGCAATCTATTGCAGAAGTATGGCCGGAATTGGAAGTATATTTTCATGGAGGGGTTTCTTTTGCTCCATATAAAGAAGAATATCAACATCTGATTGGAAAAGAAGATATTTTTTACATGAATATGTACAATGCTTCAGAGGGATTTTTTGGATTTCAAGATCAAAGAGACCATGATGACCTTCTTTTGCTTGCAGATCATGGGATTTTTTATGAATTTGCCGCAATTGATGAAGTGGGAAACAGAAGTCAAAAAGCAATTCCCTTGGAAGAAGTCGTACTTAATCAGAATTATGCAATTATCATCACTACACTAGCAGGTCTCTGGAGATATGAAATCGGAGATACAGTTCGTTTTACATCAAAAAATCCTTATCGTTTTCAAATAACCGGAAGAACTACTCATTATATCAATACTTTTGGGGAAGAGCTTATTGTAGATAATGCGGATCGGGCTGTTCGAAAAGCATGTTACGAAACAGGAGCTGTATTTTCGGAATATACAGCTGCGCCGGTCTATTTAAAAGATGACCGGACTCAGGCTTGTCATCAATGGATTATTGAATTTCACCATCCGCCACGAGATGTTCAGCATTTTATTGAAGTATTGGATCAATCCTTAAAGGAACTCAATTCTGACTACGAAGCTAAGCGAAGCTTTGATCTTATGCTCCAAAAGCCTTTACTTACGATAGTTCCAGAAGGTACTTTTATCTCGTGGTTGGAATCTAAAAATAAACTTGGAGGGCAACATAAAATCCCTAGATTACAAAATGATAGAAAAATGATAGAAGAAGTTTTAGCTATAATTCAACGTAATGAAAAGTAAAATAATCCTTTCCGGAATGGAATTTTATGCCTATCATGGGTGTTTTGTCGAAGAAAAAATGATTGGAACCCGTTTCAAAGTGGATGTGGTCATGTATGGTGATTTTGTAGCCGCAGCGAGGGAGGATGCTCTTCAGAAAACAGTTAATTATCAAAGTGTTTATAAGGATATCGAAACCGTGATGACACAACCGGTGAATATTTTGGAAACATTGGCATTCAAGATTATCGAGGTGTTGAAAAAGAACTATGTGCAAATCGATAAAGTGAAAGCCACTGTTTATAAGCTAAATCCGGCGCTCGGTGGTAAAACTGATTGGGTGGCAGTATCAATAGAAAGTTAAAGAGAATATGTTACTCATATAGTGTCCGAAAAAGTCTTATTTTTGCAGATGAAACAAAATATGCATTTTACCATGAAAAGAGTATTATACTTGCTAAGCATTGCCTTTTTTTTATTTTCTTGTTCCGGGCATAAAGAGAAAGATTATTCTTCTTTGCCTCCGGAATTGGCAACTTTGACAAAGAATATTGATAAATCTCCCAAAGATGCAGAATTGTATTATCTTCGTGCCCAATATTACTATAATCAGAAACAAATAGAGGACGCGCAAAAGGATATTTTACAGAGTATTAAATTAGACCCGAATCAATCTAAATATTATGTTACGTTGTCAGATGTCTATTTTGCGCAGCGTAAAACTGATGATACAGAAGAGATGCTCGAAAAAGCAATTTCAATGGACCCCAAGAATAATGAAGCCAGGCTGAAATTGGCGGAACTATATTTTCATTTGAAAATGTATGATTTTTGCAATAAAACGCTTGATGAAGCTCTCAAACTGCAAAATCATAACCCTAAAGCCCATTTGATTCGTGCTTTTTCTCTTAAGGATCAAGGAGATACAGTTGGTGCTATTAGAATGTTGCAATTAGCCATTGACCAAAACCCCAAAGAGGTGAAAGCATTTTTGGAATTAGGCTATATTTTTCAACAAAAACATGATCCTTTAGCAATTTCTTATTACAAAAATGCTCTTGCTGTTGAGCCTAAAAATACAGAAATCCGTTATAATATGGCTATGATGCTCCAGGAAATGGGCCAATACGAAGCTGCAGTCGAAGAGTATAAAAATATCATAGCGATTGATCCGAATCATAAAGCTGCTTTACATAACATAGGTTATATTTATTTGATTTATGAACAAAAATATGAAGAAGCAGTTGCTTTTTTCACTAAAGCGATTGAAGTTGATCCTGAATTTGTTAATGCAGTGTGCAATCGAGCACTGGCTTTTGAGGAGCTGGAGCAATATGAAAATGCACGACAAGATTATCTGTACAGCAGACAACTATCCGAAAACTTTGAACCTGCCATTCAAGGGTTAAATCGCTTGGATAAGATTCAAAAAAGACAATAATTATGAAAGAGGAAAATCCATCTATGGACTTTAAATTTTCGGTGCCTGTACAAATAAGAATGAGCGATTTGGATCCTTTTGCTCATGTGAATAACGGAATCCAATGCAATTATATGGATTACGGAAGAAGTGCCTACATGCAACATGTCAGCGGAGAAAAAATAGATTGGCAAACGATGGATTTGGTTCTGGTTCACCTTGAACTTGATTTTAAACTTCCTATTATGTTTCATGATCATGTTTTATGTGAAACAAAAGTGTATGAAGTTGGTAATAAAAGCTTTAAAATGATACAGCAGCTTAAAGATGCTCAAACCGGTCAAATTAAAACAATTTGCAAAAGTGTTTTGGTCGGATTTGATAGAAATACCCAAACATCAATATCAATTCCTGAGAAATACAGACGTTGTTTTGCCGCATTTGAAAATATATAATTGATTATGAATTGTTTAATTAAATGAAGAATATGGATACTGTTGTGAGTGGGATAAGACCTACCGGCTATTTACACCTTGGAAATTATTTCGGCGCATTGCGCAATTTTATAAAGATGCAACAAGAAAATAATTGCTTCTTTTTTATTGCCGATTATCATTCCTTGACAACCCATCCCCACCCAAGTGATTTGAAAGTCAATATAAAAAATGTTTTGATTGATTATTTAGCTGCAGGATTAGATCCAGATAAGGCAACCTTGTATGTTCAAAGTGATGTTCCCGAAGTCTGTGAATTAAGTCTTCTTTTATCTATGAATGTATATGTAGGAGAATTACAACGTGTTCCCTCTTTTAAAGAGAAAGTAAGACGTCAGCCTGATAATGTTAATGCAGGATTGTTGACCTACCCGGTGCTGATGGCAGCGGATATTCTCCTTCATGTTGCAGATAAAGTGCCTGTCGGGAAAGATCAGGAACAACATCTGGAACTTACACGTGACTTCGCGCAACGTTTCAATAGAATTTATGAAGTGGATTTTTTTAAACTTCCATTGGCCTACAATTTTGGAGAAGAATTGATTAAAATTCCGGGATTAGACGGAACAACTAAAATGTCGAAATCCGATAATCAAAATTCTTGCATTTTTCTGTCAGATTCTCCTGAAGAAATTCGTAAAAAGGTAATGCGAGCTGTTTCTGATGCTGGCCCCGAAATCCCCAATCAACCGAAAACCCAAGCGGTTGAGAATTTGTTTTCTTTGTTGAAAGTGGTTTCTGCTCCCGAGACCGTTGCATTTTTTGAAGAAGAATATAACCAATGTCGAATCAGGTATGGAGATCTTAAAAAACAGTTGGCCGAAGATATGATCGGATTCTTGGCTCCGATTTATGAGCGCGTTTTATCGCTCAGGAGCGATGAACAATACTTAAGAAGAGTTCTTCGTGAGGGTGGGGAGAAAGCTCGTGAGAGCGCCCAAAAAACGATTAAAAGCGTGAGAGATATTATCGGAATTCGTCCTTTGTGAAACCAAAATTAATATGATGAACCTCTATAGTAATAAAAAAAAATGGAAGTGGGGGCTCTTTATTTCGGCAATTGTCGCATTTTTAATGATTATTTATGCGTCTAATCTATTGCTTCGAGAGATAGCAAATGAAGAACGTAAGAAGGTGAAAATGTGGGCGGATGCCATCACTACTAAAGCCGAGTTGGTTACTTATACGGAACATTTTTTTGAGAATATTAAAAAAGAAGAGGGAAAACGTGCTGCTTTGCTTGTTAAAGCCCTAAATAAAGCCAATGAAGCTTCTTGGGACGAAGATGTTACTTTCTATACCGATGTTATTTCGTCTAATGCTACAATTCCATCAATTATTACGAATGAAAAAGGGGATATTGACTATGCAGTGAATGTAGAGCCTCAAGTCTCGAAAATGAAAAATATTAGAGAATTAGGCAATTCTCTTTCTGATTACGAAGAACTGAAAATTTATTATTATAAAGATAATTACAATCTTATCTATTATAAAGAATCACAAATCTATTCTCAATTAAGAGAAGTGCTTAACAATTTGATTGAATCTTTCTTTCAGGAAGTTGTAATTAATAATACCTCTGTTCCGGTTATTATTACAGATAGTTCCCAACAACGTATTATTACTTTTGGAAATATAGATACGACTGAAACGATTAATTGGGCATCTCTCCTGAAATCCATGAAAGGAGAAAATAACCCTATTAAGATAGACCTTCCTGACCAAGGAACATGTTATGTGTTTTACAAAGAATCATCTGTTCTTACTAGATTAAGGTTCTTTCCCTATATTCAGTTTTTGATAATTTTGATATTTTTAATAATTGCATACTCGTTGTTTAGTTATGTCCGAAAATCCGAACAAAATCGAGTTTGGGTGGGAATGTCGAAGGAAACTGCTCATCAACTCGGGACACCAATTTCCTCTTTGATGGCCTGGAATGAGTTGTTGAAGGAACAACAAGTAGATCCTGCTATTATTCGTGAAATTGATAAAGATGTTAATCGATTGGAAACCATAGCGCAACGGTTTTCTAAAATTGGCTCTATTCCGGAATTTGTAGAAGAAAATTTGGTGGAGACTTTGTCAGATTTTCTTTCATATCTTCAAACGCGAATTTCCTCTCAAATTACTATTAAGTTGAATATTCCGGATAATCCGAATATAATTATACCTATGAATAAGTACCTTTTTGAGTGGGTGGTGGAAAATATTTGTAAAAATTCGGTGGATGCTATTGATGGAAAAGGAGTTATTTTAATCGATATTATCGAAGAAGAAAAATGTGTCCATGTGGATATTAGTGATACCGGAAAAGGAATTTCAAGCAAGAAACAAAAGGCCATATTTAATCCCGGCTATACGTCCAAAAAACGAGGCTGGGGTTTAGGACTCACCTTGGCAAAACGAATTGTGGAAGAATATCATAAAGGAAAATTATTTGTTCTTAAATCAGCTCCGGGTAAAGGAACAATTATGAGAATTACTTTGAAAAAATAAGAAAAAGAGGATATCATTGATGGGAAGCTTCTTTTTTTGTATTTTTGCACGCTCAATATGGCTCCGTAGTTCAGCTGAATAGAACGTCAGATTCCGGTTCTGAAGGTCGTGGGTTTGAATCCCGCCGGGGTCACCGGTTAACAATTTAAGACGATGTGGAAATGATTTTCAATGTCGTCTTTTTTTAATCATAAAGAAGAATTAAAGTATCTTTTTTGTACCTTTGCACCATAGTTAAGTTTGTCTATGAATTCTAATTTAGATCCTTCCAAAAAAAGATTGTCGGCCTCTGAAAAAGAGTTTGAACAAGCTATTCGTCCCGCCGATTTTTCTAACTTTTACGGACAACAGCAAGTTATTGATAATATTATTGTGTTTGTGAAAGCTGCTAAGGCAAGGGGAGAAGCTTTGGATCATGTTCTCTTTCACGGTCCTCCCGGGCTGGGGAAAACAACACTATCCCATATTATTTCTAATGAAATGGGGGTAAATATGAAGATTACTTCGGGACCGGTTATCGATAAACCCGGAGAGCTTGCCGGCTTACTTACGAATTTGGAACCTAATGATGTGCTTTTTATTGATGAAATTCATCGACTTTCTCCAGTGGTGGAAGAATATCTCTATTCGGCCATGGAGGATTATAAAATTGATATCATGATTGATACGGGGCCGAATGCACGAAGCGTTCAAATTTCATTGAATCCGTTCACATTAGTTGGTGCGACAACACGCTCGGGATTGCTTACAGCGCCTCTTCGTTCACGTTTTGGTATTACGCTCAGGCTTCAGTATTACGATGCATTAACACTCTCTAAAATCATAAAACGTTCTGCTGCAATTTTACAAATTCAAATTGAAGAGCAAGCAGCTTTTGAAATTGCCCGACGCAGTAGGGGAACTCCACGAATTGCAAATCTATTGCTTCGTAGAGTTCGTGATTTTGCACAAATAAAAGGAAATGGGATTATTGATTATGAAATTACCCAAATCGCTTTAGCTGCGTTGAATGTGGATCAACATGGATTGGATGAGATGGATAATAGAATTTTATCCACGATTATTGAAAAATTTAAAGGAGGTCCTGTTGGTATTAGCACTATTGCGACTGCCGTGGGCGAAGATTCCGGCACTATTGAAGAAGTGTACGAACCATTCCTAATCCAGGAAGGATATCTGATGCGGACACCTCGTGGAAGAGAAGCTACCGAAAATGCTTATAAGCATTTAGGGAAATTTAAAACCCCCGATTTACCCGAATTATTTTAATATTTTATCCAATATTATTGAGTCTGTAAATTATGGCCTTTGAACAAAGTATTTTAGTGAATCTTGCAGCCACTCATGGGTATCAAAATTGTACCTCTGTTGAAAAAATCCCCCAATCCGGATCTAATAGGCTCTATTTTAGATTGCTTTTTGATGATAAACCTTCCATTATTGGTGTGTATAACCAAGATGTGAAAGAAAATGAAGCTTTTTTCTATTTTACTCGCTTTTTCTTGGAAAAAAACATCCCGGTTCCTAAAATTTTTGCAATTGATAAAAATAAAAATTATTATCTGCTTGAAGATCTTGGAGATGAATCACTCTTTTCTTATTTATCACAACATCGGGAGGGGGAACATTTGCCCGAGCATGTCTTGTCTTATTATGAGAAAGTAATTAAACAATTACCTCTTCTTCAACTTTCAGGAACTCAAGGAATGGATTTTAATATCTGTTACCCCAGAGAAGCATTTGACCGTCAGTCAATGCAATGGGACCTGAATTACTTTAAGTACTATTTCCTTAAGTTAGTTCAAATTCCGTTTGATGAACAGTTATTGGAAAATGATTTTAATACATTGATTTCTTTCCTGCTGGAAGCGGATAATCATTATTTTATGTTTCGAGATTTTCAATCACGAAATATTATGCTTCGTGATGAACAAGTTTTTTTTATTGATTATCAAGGAGGAAGAAAAGGAGCGCTGCAATATGATATCGCCTCTTTATTGTACGACGGGAAAGCAGATATTGCGCCCGAAATCAGAACAAAACTGCTCGAAGTATATTTAGATGAGTTGCAAAAATATATTCCTGTAAATAGTCATCTGTTTAAACAACATTATCAGGGATTTGTACTGATTAGAATTCTACAAGCACTTGGAACGTATGGATTTAGAGGATATTACGAGAAAAAAAGCCATTTTTTGCTGAGTATTCCTTATGCTATTAGAAATATATCCTATTTGCTGGATAAATTCAATATGCCGATTCAAATTCCGGCCTTGTTGCAAGTGCTTGAAAAGATTACCCAATCAGAATTCGCAAATCATAATCGGCCGAATGATAAACTTACGGTTACGGTGACAAGCTTTTCTTATAAAAAAGGAATTCCTCAGGATTATACGGTAAACGGAGGAGGTTTTGTTTTTGATTGTCGGGCATTACCAAATCCCGGGAGAGAGAAAAAGTATATGATGCATACCGGCAAAGAAAAAATCATAAGCGATTATCTGAATAAGTATGCAGAAGTGATTCGATTCAAAGAAAGTGTTTTTTCCTTAATCGATGCTTCCGTGGATAATTATCTGGAAAGGCAATTCTCTAATCTTATGGTAAATTTCGGCTGTACCGGAGGACAACACAGATCTGTCTTTTTTGCAGAATCTCTTGCTGCTCATCTTGTAGAAAAGTATCATGAAAAGTTGAATGTCGTCCTGAAACATACCAACTTAAACCAATAATTTTATTTCCAATCACATAATATATTTGCTGTCATTTTGACACAATTAGAAGTTTCGCTGTCATTTTGACATTGTGATTTATAATGGTTCAATTCTTTTATAAATAATTGAAAAACAGATGTTTAATCTTTGTGTTTTTATTGATTTTTAAAAATGGTATTTATTTTGTATTGTTTTAAAATGAAATAACTTATTAAAATAATAAAGAATCAGATTAATAAAATATGTTTTAAAAAAAGGAGGTTATTATGACAATCATTAAGAAAAATGAAAATTATCCAATCTTTCCAAGTTTATTCAATGATTTTTTTAACAGAGATTGGATTGATTTTAACAATAGGAATTTTTCTACTACACAAACTACCATTCCATCTGTAAATGTAATAGAAAGTGATGATAAGTTTGAGTTGGAAGTGGCTGCTCCGGGTTTTGAAAAGAAAGATTTTAAAGTGGAATTGAATCACAATGTCCTGACGATTTCATCGGATAAAAAAGAGGAAAGAGAAGAAGGAGACGGTAAACGATATACTCGCAAAGAGTTCAGTTATCTCTCATTCTGCCGTTCTTTTACCATTCCCGATACGGTTAATCATGAAAAGATTGAAGCACGTTATGAGAATGGAATTTTAAAGGTTATGATTCCCAAGAAGGAAGAAACCAAACCACTAAAACATGAAATTGAGATTGTTTAAAATTTGTTGGAAATTTTTTTTGAAAAAAAAGAGGAGGCTCGTTTGTAGCTTCCTCTTTTTGTATTTTCAATAAAATATTTTAATATCTGTAATGCTCCGGCTTGAAGGGTCCTTCCATAGGAACACCTATATAATCAGCTTGTTTTTGAGTTAAACGGGTAAGTGTAACTCCGATTTTAGCCAAGTGCAGTCTTGCCACTTCTTCATCAAGATGCTTGGGAAGTCTTGTTACCCCAATGTCATGTTTCTTACTCCAAAGTTCTATTTGAGCTAAAGTTTGATTGGTAAAAGAATTACTCATCACAAAAGAGGGATGCCCTGTGGCACAACCTAAATTAACCAAACGCCCTTCTGCCAAAATGAAAATGGAATGACCATCAGGGAAGATATATTCATCCACCTGAGGTTTGATATTTCGTTTTGTAATACCCTGAACTTTTTCAAAATCAGATATTTGTATTTCATTGTCGAAGTGTCCGATATTACATACAATTGCTTGATCTGCCATTTTAGTGAGATGTTCCACGCGGATTATATCGCAATTGCCGGTTGCAGTTACATAAATATTCCCTTCACCAAGTGTTTCTTCAATCGTTTTCACTTCAAAACCTTCCATTGCGGCTTGTAATGCACAGATAGGATCTATTTCGGTAACAATAACCCTTGCTCCGTAAGCTTTCATAGATTTAGCGCATCCTTTTCCTACATCCCCGTATCCACAAACCACAACCACTTTTCCTGCAATCATAATATCCGTTGCTCTCTTAATTCCATCAGCCAAAGATTCGCGACATCCATATAGATTGTCAAATTTGGATTTGGTGACAGAATCATTTACATTGATGGCAGGGAATAACAATTCGCCGTTTTCCATCATCTGGTATAAGCGATGAACACCCGTTGTTGTTTCCTCTGAAACCCCCTGTAATTCTGACACAGCACGATGCCATCTTTGGTTATCTTCTTTCAAAATCTGTTTTAAGGTCTTTAAAATAGCCTCTTCTTCAATTGAAGATGGTTTCTTTTCAAGTGCCGAAGCGTTGTTTTCAGCTTGGTATCCCAAGTGAATAAGCAGCGTTGCATCCCCACCGTCATCAACAATTAAGTTTGGACCTTTGCCTCCGGGGAATGCGAGTGCTTGGTTGGTACACCACCAATATTCTTCCAATGTCTCTCCCTTCCATGCAAATACAGGAATTCCTGCAGCTGCAATGGCTGCGGCAGCATGGTCTTGAGTAGAGAAAATGTTGCAACTTGCCCATCGTACATCTGCCCCTAATGATACCAATGTTTCAATAAGAACAGCGGTCTGAACTGTCATGTGTAGTGAACCCATAATGCGAGCTCCTTTTAATGGCTTTGTGTTTCCGTATTTTTCACGTAAAGCCATTAATCCGGGCATCTCTTTTTCAGAAATTTCAATCTCTTTTCTGCCCCAATCTGCTAATTTAATATCAGCAATTTTGTACTTTAATTCGTAATCAGTCATAATTTTCTGTTTAAAATTCAATAATAAATACGGGTGCAAAGATACAAAAAATGGAGCGAAGATAAACCTGACATGCAAGATCTATTCTGCAATACGACGAATGACATAATATTGCGTTGTTTCACCTGATTTTATGGCAAATCTGCGGTCTGCTTTATATCCCACAATCCATACAATTTCATCTTCCATACAAAGAAGAGGAATTCTGTGTTTGTGAGGAATCGCGATTTTTTCATCGGTGAATAAATCACTGACTTTCTTTTTACCTTTCATTCCATAAGGATAAAAATAGTCTCCTTCTTGCCAATTTCTTAATATTAAAGGAAACTGCACCTTATTTTTGTCAATATAGATGGTATTCGGATCGCTCTGAAATTGAAGATCTTCTTTATAGTCAAGCGTTTCTACTGAAAAACCAAGATTCTCCAAATCAGAGAGATGATCAATAATTATATATAAGGGATTTGTTGTCTTAATTTCTGAAATAATCAAATATTTTCGGTCTTTAATGAGGATATGTGTTCCTGAAGTGAATTTTTTTCCGGGAATTGTATGGAGTTTATTCACGATATTTTGGATGGTATCAGAATGAAAATTAAAATCTGTTAAAATTTCATGTAATAATAATTCTGAATGCCCACTATCAATGAGTTGTTGGATTGGAATAAGATATTCGTTATCTTTTTTTAATAAAAGACCGGTTTTAAGTATTTGCAGTTTTTGTTCATAGAATCGATATTGTGCATTAAAAAGGCCAATATTTCTCGTAAATGTCGGTATAAGGTTTGGATTAATCTCTTTCAGTTTTGGAATTATTTGCCATCGTATTTTATTTCTTCTGAATAATTCCGAATAATTGCTTTGATCAATACGAAATTCAATATGATGTTGGGCTGCAAATGCTAAAATATCTTCAGCAGGAAAAGGCAATAAAGGTCTTATAATTTTCCCATTTATTGAAGGAATTCCCGTCATTCCTTTTAAACCTGTTCCTCTGGTTAAATTCAGGAATATTGTTTCTGCATTATCGTCAGCATGATGGGCTGTAGCAATGTAATCGTACTCTTTGCCCAATTCCTGAAACCATTCGTAGCGTAAATCCCTTGCCACCATTTCAACAGATTTTCCTGAATCTTGTTGTAATGCAATTGTATCAAATTCCTTGATGAATAGAGAGACATCTTTTAAATAGGGAATATTTTTGAGAAATTCCATATCTTGATCAGATTCCTCTCCCCGTAAGTGAAAATTACAATGCGCCACATCAAAATCAAGCCCATGATGATGAAACAAATAAGCCATAACACATGAATCAACACCACCGCTTACCGCTAAAAGAAATCTTTTTTTAAAAGGATTGTCAATCAGCGATTGGAGGTGGATGATAAATTGTGTCGCATCTAACATTTATTTGTTATTCAATGATATTCATTTCTTGAATAAGTCTTTGTGCACCGGCATATTTGTCGATGATAAAAAGCACATATCGAATGTCTACATTAATACAACGTTGCAAATCATTATCGTATGCAATATTACTACTTAAAGCTTCGATATTCCCGTCAAAAGCACAACCGATTAATTCTCCTTTGGCGTTAAGAACAGGACTTCCCGAATTTCCTCCTGTAATATCATTGTTGGTTAGAAAACAAACCGGAAGATATCCTTCTTTTGCTGCATATCTGCCATAATCCTGATTCAATATCAATTCTTTCAGTTTTGTCGGAACATCAAATTCAGGGTCTCCCGGAATCTCTTTTTCTAAGATTCCATCTTGTGTGGTGTAGAATTTGTAATAGACTCCATCCACAGGATAGTATCCGATAACAGATCCGTATGTGCATCGCATGGTTGAGTTGGCGTCAGGATACATTGCCTTGTCTTTTTCCATCTCTTTCAATGCAGCTAAGTATTTACGACGGGGAGTCTCCAATTTTTGAGTGAAAGAAAAATAGGCGCCTCGTGTTTGGAAAACAAGCGTAAGGAGTGAATTATAATAATTAATCAGAGGATCATTAGAAAAAATCTTGGTAGAAGGTTTATCTAAATATTTTTTCAAATTTCTTTCATTAGCCACAATGGACTTGTTCATAGCATCGTCAACAAATGCTTCGATGTTTCCTTTATATTTCTTATTAATGATTTCAAAAACAGATGGTTGATATTGTGGCGGTAAAGTTGACATTAATTGTAAAGATGCCAGAATGATTTTTCCTTCCGTAATGAGATCGGTTCCTTTCATCTCTTCTTGATAAGTTTCCATTAGAGAAGACTTTTTATCTTCAGAGAATGTTTTCTCATTTTCAGTAAGATTGAGACCGGTTAATGAATAAGGAACAAAAAGAGTTTTGGAGTTTTGCAAAATTAAATTTACATAATAAAAACATTTCATCCCCATTGTGTCGTTTTCGGCACAGATCTTTTCAATTTGCTTTAAAGGATTTCCATATAATTCTACTCTTTTGGGGTCCTGATTAATCCATTGAAGTAATTGTGCTTCTTGTTTCGCCTTTTTATCTGCAATTTTTAATTTGATAAGACTGGCGGTTTCCCCTTTTTTATTTTTCCATGTATTAGCCATCGATGCATAATCAGAAGCATAATTAATTCTGACAATATCTCTCGCATTCATCTCTTCTCGGATAACCGGTAAAATAAGATCGAAAGCTTCCGTAAAGGCGGCATTATCCACCCGAAGCATATTGTTGATTTCGTATGAAGTCATGAAACGGTCAGTAGTCCCGGGAAATCCCCAAATCATCGCATAATCTCCGGCTTCAAAACCTTTTATGCTAATGGGAAGAACATATTTTGGTTTCAAGGGAATATTGGCAGTATTATATTCTGCCGGATTTCCGTTGGCATCCGTGTATATTCTAAATAAAGAAAAATCGCCGGTGTGTCGGGGCCAAACCCAATTATCGGTTTCGTCACCAAATTTCCCTATGCTGCTTGGAGGAGCCCCTACCAATCGTACATCTTTGTATACAATATATACGAACATATAATATTCATTTCCCTCATAAAATGGCTTTACGGAAACAGTATATTTCCCGTTTTCAGAATTGTCGGCAATAAGTTTTTTTATTGCTTTCTCTATGAATGCTTCTCGATCACTCTTTTTTGTTTCATTGGTTACATCAGCCAAAACAATCTTGGTTACATCTTCCATTCTTACCAAAAAAGTGGCAGTGAGGCCTTCGTTGGGAAGCTCTTCTTCAAAAGTCTTTGCCCAAAAACCATCTTTTAAATAATCGTGTGCTTCCGTAGAATGATCGGCAATGCTCCCATAACCGCAATGATGATTGGTGAGCATAAGTCCATCAGAAGAGATAATCTCTCCGGTGCAGAAATTTCCCAATTGAACAATAGCATCTTTTAAAGATGAATTATTGATATCGTACAATTGTTCGGGTGTCATTTTCAAGCCTAAACGCTGCATTTCTGCATAGTTGTAATCTTTTAGAAACATTGGGAGCCACATTCCTTCGTCAGGAGGCGTTATGGCAACAACTTTCATAATGAAAATTGCGAATAGCGAAATAAGAAATGATTTTTTCATCTGTTGTAATTATTGATATTTGTTATATATATTTATCTCCAAAGTCAATCTGAACATCATTTACATATTGCCGAATCTGTTGTTCGTTTTCTCTTTTGCAAATAAGTAAAACATTATCATTTTCAACAATAATATAATCTTCAAGTCCTTCTACAACTACAACTTTATCCTTGGGCATGTGTATGATGCAATTATGGGTATTGTAGGTTTTGACTTTTTTACCAACAATAGAGTTATGATTCGCATCTTTTGTCCGAATATCATAGAGTGCTCCCCAAGTACCTAAATCTGACCATCCGAAATCAGCGGCAAAAACGTGCACATTTTGAGCTTTTTCCATGATTCCGTAGTCAATGGATATGTTTTTACATATTTGATAAGTCTTTTGAATAAATTCTTTTTCAGCGGGGGTATTGTAAATTTTTTCCCCACGGGCAAACAATTCATCAACTTCCGGCAAAAACTCTTTAAAAGCATGCTGAATTGATTTTAATGACCACATAAATATTCCGGCATTCCACAAAAAATCACCACTCTCAATAAATTTTTTAGCCATCTCCAATTCCGGTTTTTCCGTGAAAGTCTTTACCGTATAAATGGAAGAATTTTGTGCGTACTTTTTGTCTTCATTGTATTGAATATATCCATATCCGGTATTCGGAGAGGAAGGATGAATACCAATCGTTAGCAACCAGTCTTGCTTCGATGCAGCGTCCAATCCGGTATTAATGATATCCGTGAATTGTTTTGTATCAAGGATGTTATGATCCGAAGGGCTGACTACAATAACTGCATTAGGATTTTTTTGCTTGATTTTATAATTGGCATACGCAATACAAGGAGCTGTATTTCTTCGTGCCGGCTCTAAAACAATCTGTTCTTCATGGATGTCAGGGATTTGCTTCTTGATTAAATCCAAATATAGCAAGTTGCTCACAATGTAGATGTTCTCTTTCGGACAAATTTGTTGAAATCGTTTAAACGTTTTTTGAATGAGAGAAGTTCCGTCTCCTAAAATGTCAATGAATTGTTTTGGGGTTGCGGTTTTACTCATGGGCCAAAATCGAGCACCAATGCCCCCGGCCATGATGATGCAATAATAGTTGGAGTTCATTATTCCGTAATTTAGAATTAGGTTGCAAATATACAAAATTAATAATGAAGTTCTGAAATGGTACTGCGATAACAAAAAATGATGTAAATTTGCAACATCAATAAAATAAACTCTATTAATCTGAAATTGTTCACGAAATGAAGAAATTTGCTCTGTTTTTTTTACTGTATGCTCTTATAGGAAATGTTCTGATTGCCCAAAATATTGAAGAAGACAATGAAGGGGATTTACTTATCGAAGGGAAATATTCAGGTAAAAATATTGTGGTGCTGAATCCATCTGAAGCAGGAACTTTTTGTATTGAGCAGGTATGGGTGAACGGACGAAATATTAACGTTACGCTTAATTCCAATTCCTTCGAAATTCCGTTGGAAGGTTTTATGATAGATCAAATCGTCTCTATTCAAATTCATCATCATGCTAATTGTGTACCGGTTATTGTGAATGCTTATGATTTGATTAAAGAACGAGAGTTTACACTTTCTTCTTTTAACTTTGTCAAAAGAACCCGGCTGTTGTCTTGGGAAATTAAAGATTTGGATTCAAGCAAAACCTATTCTATTGAACAATATGTTTTTGGAAAGTGGATTTCGGTTAAAGAACTGGGAAGCCCTGCTGAAATGGCATTCAATACCTTTGCACCTGTGGTTAATTCAGGGATTAATTTTTTTAGATTAAAAGAGACAGATGAATATGGGAAAGTTCTTGTTTCCCAGTTGATTAAAGTGAAAATTCCTAATAGAAATATCGAAATTAAAAAATTTAAAGTAACGAAAGATCTTGAATTTACAGACATCACTCATTATGAAATTATTACGGAAAACGGATTTTTTGTTACAAGTGGAGTTGCAAAGTCAGTTGATGTATCTGCTCTGGAAAAAGGAAATTATTTCGTAAACTTTGATGGAAAACAAGCAGTTTTTGTTAAAAAATAAAATAATGCAAGAAGAGGTACAAAAAGTTTATTATACTATCGGAGAAACAGCTGAAATGTTTCAAGTAAATCCTTCTTTATTAAGATATTGGGAAAAAGAATTTGATGTTATCAAACCTTTTAAGAATAAAAAAGGAGACCGCTATTTTAGTCTGAAAGATATTGA
>Ga0116193_1000787_pt1 | contig 28420 bp, 25 predicted proteins | sample AD_UKC115_MetaG_FD_89892 | JGI IMG/M metagenome (GOLD analysis project Ga0116193, IMG submission 89892) | Active sludge microbial communities of municipal wastewater-treating anaerobic digesters from Hong Kong - AD_UKC115_MetaG | ecosystem: Engineered > Bioreactor > Anaerobic > Digestate... | reverse complement strand
CTTCCGCCCGCACTCGTCGCTCGGCGATATCCCGCCGGCGCAGTACGCGGAGCAGTTACGCACCAACCCAAGAGCGTCGGTTTTTCCAACTTAGCGTGGTCCAACTCCGGGGAGGGGCTCAGTTATCTGTGATGTTCCAGTCGAGTTTGGCCAACCACAGGGGGTCGGTCCTGACCGATTCGATCTGGCGGCTGGCACTTGCTCTGGTCACTCCCCATGACCTCGCGCGCCCTTGCTGATATAGCGCATAGAAGAACAGGCGGTCCGGGATGATCGGTCCACTCGCGTAGGCGGAGGCAGCCGCCGACCACGACGTGTCCCGTGCGTTGTAGTTCAGCATCTGTCCATCCCTGCTGAGCACATCGGGTGCAGTGCTCCGCAGCGATTTCGGCACCCATGACACCCGCCCGCCGAACTTCCAGTCATTCGAGCCGCGCTTGGTGATGACGTTCACCACGCCGCCGGTCGAACGGCCGAACTCGGCACCGTATGCGCCTGTCCCTGGGTTTCCTCGATGGCCTCGAACGGCACTTCGGCGAAGTCCAGGTTCCGGTAGACGTCGGTCACATTGAAGCCGTTGACGTAGTAGGTGTTCTCGGCCACCGAGGAGCCGCCGAACGAGGCGAGGCCACCGAACGCGGGATCGCCGCGCGTCGTGCCCGGCGCGAGCAGGGCAATGCCTGTGGTACTGCGCGCAATCGGCAATCGATCGAGCTGTTCGGCGGTCAGGATCGTGGTCGATTCGACCGACGAAACGTCGATCGGCAGCGCGGCATTCGCCTGAACTTCGATGCTTGTGAGCTGCTGGGCTTCAGCGGTCGCGAAGCGGACCTCGCTGCCGCTGCCGACGACCACTTTGACCTCGCGCGTGGCACCGCCGCTCGTGACGGTGTATCGCCCCGGCGGCAGCGCACCGAAATGAAAGCGTCCATCGGTCGCGGCGGTCACGTCCCGGCGCAGGCCGGTCGCGGGATTCTCGAGGGTGATCGTAGCGCCAGGCGATGCCTGGCCGAACACCGCGCCGGTGGTGTTCGACTGGGCGCCGGCCTGGCCAGCCGTGAGCGCCAGGGCGATGGCGAGCAGGAGCGCACTGCGTGCGCAACGGAAACGCTGTGGACAGTGTGATCGGCGGGTCATGGGACCTCCTTTGTCCGGCACTCCCACGGCCTGCCTCCAGCCTGGCCTGCGGGACGGAAGTCGCGGCGGGACTGCCGCGCTCGGAGGATGGCGAGGTCGAGACGGACGGCATGCCGGGAACCGCCCCATGCGCCCGCACGACACATGAGATCCGGAAACCCGACCGCATCCGCCGGCGGCGCCACGCTCCGCTGGAGGTGGCGTCACTACTAGCACCGTCCCCTTCGGGCGCGACACAGTCTCACTTTGCAGCGATGATCGTTTGTCCGTGGAGTCATCAAAATGGACAGCGCCGCATGGTACGTACACAGCAGACGGCAAAGCAGAGTTCCTCTTTACATCGGCTGGCGGCGAGGTCTCGAACGGATACGGCGCCGGCCACCCTCGGCGCCCGGACCTGGCGCTACGTCGCATGGAAGCGGGAGCATCCCGCAGGGAGCGACACTGCCGATCGCGACCGTTCGGCGCCAGCCGAAGCGGCCCTCACCGAGCCATGGCGCCACCGCGGAACCGGACTCTCCGGCAGCGGCGATGCCGGGGTCTATACTGTGCCCCGGCGGCGGCACGGTGCCTCCGCCCCGTCGAAGGAAACGCCCGATGCGCCGCCTCGCCTCCGTGCTCGTCCTTGCTACCGCCCTACTGCTAGCCGCCTGTGGCAACAAGGGCGATCTGGTGCTGCCGGACAAATCGCCGCCCGCCGACAAGGCGCCGGCGAAGACGCCCGCCGACCCGAAGCAGGCTTCATCGAAGCAGGCCCCGCCGCAGTCGTGAATACCGCCGTCGCGGGCGCCGGCCGGCGCTTCACCAAGATGCACGGCCTCGGCAACGACTTCGTCGTGCTCGATTGCCGGGAGCGCCCGTTCGATCTCGACGCGGCGGCGATCCGTCGCCTCGGCGACCGGCATTTCGGCATCGGCTTCGATCAGCTGCTGGCCATCGAGCCGGCGGGTGATCCGGACTGCGCGTTCCGCTACGGCATATACAACACCGACGGCAGTCCGGCCGGACAGTGCGGCAACGGCGTGCGCTGCGTGGCCGCCTGGCTCGGCCGCGCGGGCGCGCTCGCGGCCGGGGCGGCGCGCCTGGAAAGTCCGTCCGGCCCGGTCGCGGTGGAACTGCTGGCCGATGGCCGCGTACGCGCGGACATGGGCATCCCGCGCTTCGCGCCCGCCGATATACCGTTGCGTGCGGAACGCGAGGTGCCCCTGTATCGATTTGCGCTCGATGACGTGCTGGTCGAATGCGGCGCGGTATCGATGGGCAACCCGCATGCGGTGGTCGAGGTGCCCGACGTCGATACCGCACCGGTCGCCACGCTCGGCCCGCATCTCGAAGCGCATGCGGATTTCCCGAAACGCTGCAACGTCGGCTTCGTGCAGCGCCTGGCACGCGACCGCGTGCGCCTGCGCGTCTGGGAACGCGGCGTCGGCGAGACGCTCGCCTGCGGCAGCGGCGCCTGTGCGGCAATGGTCGTGCTGGCACGGCGCGGGCGTGTCGACAACGAGGTCGGCGTCGTCCTGCCCGGCGGCGAACTCACGATCGCCTGGCGCGGCCAGGGATCGGTGTGGATGACCGGACCGGCAGAGTTCGTGTTCGAAGGAGAATGGTGGCCATGAGCGAAATGTCGATCAGGGACGGACTGACGGCGATGGAGGTCGCGAGCTATCTGCGCCGGCACCCGGAATTTCTCAGCGAATTTCCGGACCTCGCGCTCGCCTTGCGTCTGCCGCGCGACCAGGGCCAGGCCGCCTCGCTGGCGAGCTACCAGCTCGAGGTGCTGCGCGACAAGAATCGCGAGCTGAACCGCCGTCTGCACGAGCTGATCGAGATCGCGCACGAGAACGAACAGCTCATGGTGCGCGTGCACACGCTGACGCTCGCGCTGATGCGTGCGACCTCGCTCGCCGACAGCGTGACGCGCGTGGTGGCGAGCCTGACTGAGGACTTCCACACCGATCTCGTGCGCCTCGTCCTGTTCCGTACCGACGCGGACCTGCCGGCCGCCGAATGGCTGATCCTCGAACCGCAGGGCGTGGCCGCCCTGCCGGCCTTTGCCGAATTCCTCGCGCGTGGCGAACCCCTGTGCGGACGCCTGCACCAGGACAAGCTCGACTACCTGTTCGGCGCGCGTGCCGCGGACGTGAAATCGACCGTGCTGATGCCGGTACAGGGCCTCGGCATGCTGGCCATCGGCAGTGTCGATCCGAATCGTTTCCATCCGGGCATGGGTACGGTGTTCCTCAAGCTCATCGCCGAGGCGATCGCCACAGCGGTTGCCCGTCATCCGCCGGCGTGAACGCGCCGCTCGTCAGCGCGACGCAGCGTTATCTCGACTATCTGCGCGTGGCGAGGCGCTATTCGCCGGCCACGCTGCACCACTACGGGCGCGACCTCGCCGCCCTCGTCCGCTACGCCGGAGGCCTCGGCATCGCCGCCTGGCGCGATCTGCACGGCGAACAGGTGCGCAGCTTCGTCTCCGCGCAGCACCGCCGCGGCCTGTCGCCGAAGAGCCTGCAGCGTCTGCTGTCGGTCTGCCGCAGTTTCTTCCGCTTCCTCGCCCGCGAAGGTGAACTCAAGGCCAATCCGGCCGAGGGCGTGCGCGCGCCGAAGGCGCCGCGCAAGCTGCCGCAGGTACTCGATACCGACGAGGCGGCACGCCTGCTCGCGATTCCCGCCGATACGCCGCTCGCCACGCGCGATCGCGCGATGCTCGAACTGTTCTATTCCAGCGGCCTGCGTCTGGCCGAACTCACCGGACTCGTCTGGCGCGACCTCGACCTCGCCGAAGGCAGTGCGCGCGTGACCGGCAAGGGCAGCAAGACACGCATCGTGCCGGTCGGCCGGCTGGCCTGCGCGGCGCTCGCCGCCTGGCGCACCGAGGATGCGGCGGCCACGGCGGACATGCCGGTGTTCCGCGGCCGCGACGGTCGCCCGCTGAGCGGCGACGCGGTACGCCGGCGCCTGCGCCACTGGGCCCGCGAACAGGGCATCTGGAAGCGCGTCTATCCGCATCTCCTGCGCCACTCGTGCGCGAGCCACGTGCTCGAATCCTCCGGCGATCTGCGCGGCGTGCAGGAGCTGCTCGGCCATGCCGACATCGGCACCACGCAGATCTATACGCACCTCGACTTCCAGCGCCTCGCGCGCGTGTACGACGCCGCGCACCCGCGCGCGCGCCGACGCCGCGACGGCGACACCTGAGCGCCGCAATCTCTGCCGGCCCCTTGCAATCCTCTCGGTCCGGCCCAAGCTCGAACCGCCTCGCCCGCAGGAATTGCCCATGTCGGACAGTTTCCACGCCACCACCATCGTCTCCGTGCGCCGCAACGGGCACGTCGTGATCGGCGGTGACGGCCAGGTCACGCTCGGCAACACCGTGATGAAGGCCAATGCGCGCAAGGTGCGCCGGCTCGGCAAGGGCGACGTGCTCGCCGGCTTCGCCGGCGCGACGGCCGATGCCTTCACCCTGTTCGAGCTGTTCGAGGACAAACTCTCGCGCCACAACGGCGTGCTGGTGCGCGCGGCGGTCGAGATGGCCAAGGAATGGCGCACCGACCGGCGTCTCGGCCGGCTCGAAGCCCTGCTCGCCGTGGCCGACCGGGAATCCTCGCTGCTGATCTCCGGCAACGGTGACGTGCTCGAGCCGGAGAACGGCCTGATCGCGATTGGCTCCGGCGGCCCGTACGCACTCGCCGCGGCCAAGGCGCTGCTCGAGAACACCGCGCTCGAAGCCCGCGAGATCGCCGCGCGCGCACTGAAGATCGCCGGCGACATCTGCATCTACACCAACCACAACGTCACGATCGAGGAACTGGAGACAGGGCACGAGGAACGGAGAGTCGGGTGAAAACTCCACCCGTCCAAGCCCATCTCGTTCCCGCTCCCGATTCTCGATTCCCCGCTCCCGGCTCGCTCTCCATCATGTCCGAACTCACGCCCCGCGAAATCGTCAACGAGCTCGACCGTCATATCGTCGGTCAGCAGGCCGCCAAGCGCGCCGTCGCGATCGCGCTGCGCAACCGCTGGCGGCGCATGCAGCTCGATCCGGCACTGCGCGAGGAGGTCACGCCGAAGAACATCCTGATGATCGGCCCGACCGGCGTCGGCAAGACCGAGATCGCGCGGCGTCTGGCGGGCCTCGCGAACGCGCCGTTCATCAAGGTCGAGGCGACCAAGTTCACCGAGGTCGGCTACGTCGGCAAGGATGTCGAATCGATCGTGCGCGACCTGGCTGACATCGCCTTCAAGCAGACCCGCGAGCAGGCCAAGGCACGCGTGCGTTCGCAGGCCGAGGACCGCGCCGAGGACCGCCTGCTCGATGCGCTGCTGCCGCGCCGCGCGAGCGAGTGGGATGCGTCGTCACCCACCGCCGCCGAATCGGACACGCGCCAGAAACTCCGCAAGCAGCTGCGCGAAGGCCGGCTCGACGAGCGCGAGATCGAACTCGACACGCAGCTCAACGTCGGCGTCGAGATCGCCGCGCCGCCGGGCATGGAGGAAATGGGCCAGCAGCTGCGCTCGATGTTCCAGAACCTCGCCGGCAGCCGCACGCAGAAGCGCCGCCTCAGCGTGCGTGCCGCGCGGCCGCTGCTGATCGAGGAGGAGGCCGGCAAGCTGCTCAACGAGGAGGAGATCAAGGCCGAGGCGCTGCGCGCCTGCGAGCAGAACGGCATCGTCTTCCTCGACGAGATCGACAAGGTCGCCCAGCGCGGCGAATGGCACGGCGCCGGCGTGAGCCGCGAGGGCGTGCAGCGTGACCTGTTGCCGCTCGTGGAAGGCTCGACCGTCTCGACCAAGTACGGCATGGTCAAGACCGACCACATCCTGTTCATCGCCTCGGGCGCGTTTTCGCTCGCCAAGCCTTCCGACCTGATCCCCGAGCTGCAGGGCCGCTTCCCGATCCGCGTCGAGCTGGCCGCGCTGAATGCCGACGACTTCGTGCGCATCCTGCGCGAGCCGCACAACGCGCTGACCCGGCAGTACGCCGCGCTGCTCGCCACCGAAGGCGTCACGCTCGACTTCACCGACAACGGTGTACGCCGCCTCGCCGAAATCGCTTTCCAGATCAACGAGCGCACCGAGAACATCGGCGCGCGGCGCCTGCACACCGTGCTCGAGCGCCTGCTCGACACGATTTCCTACGAAGCGCCGGACCGGAGTGGCGAGCGTTACGTGATCGACGCGGCCTATGTCGATCGCCACCTCGGCGAGCTGGTGCAGGACGAGGACCTGTCGCGCTACATCCTCTGAGCGATCCGGCCCGGCGGGCGGGCATCCCGCATGCCTTGCGGGCGGCCCACGCCTGCCGGCGTGACAGGCGGCCGCATGGCGCGACGCCGTTCCCGGCTCGGGGTACAATCCGCACCCATGAGCAACGTCGTCCGCTTCAAGGCCCGCGGTCCGCGCGCCTACCTGCGCGAGGCCCTCGAACGGCAGATCCCCGTGCGCCTCAAGCGCGACGGCATCGATGCGGGCTGGGTGCACGGCTTCGTCGTCGGCCTGTCCGCGGAGTTCGCGCTGATCGCCGAGCTGTCCGACTCGATGCGCTTCGACGGTTACCTCGTCCTCGCGCTCGGCGACCTGACGCATGCCGAGGAGGATCCCTCGCGCGAGTTCGTCGAAAAGGCGCTGGCGATGAACGGCGAGACGCCACAGCCCTTGAATGGTCTCCGCCTCGACGACTGGGCCGCCGTCGCGCGCTCGGCGGCCGAGATCACGCCGGTCATCTCGGTCAACATGCTCGACGAGGAAACCGGCGAGGCGAGCTACATCGGCCGCCTCGAGGACGTCGAAGCGGATGCGCTGATCCTGCGCGAGATCGATCCGAACGCGCGCTGGTACCCGGACACCGGCGCCTACGAGTTCGCCGAGATCGGCTCGATCGGCTTCGGCACGGCCTACATGGATACGCTCTACCGCGTCGCGGGCCTGCCGCCCGATCCGCTCGAATCGCGCCTGCCGCGTACCGATCCGGTCCGTTGAGCCGCGCGTGAGCGGCCCGCGTCCGACCGCGATTACCCTGCACCGCGCCTCGCATGTCCTGGAGGTCGCGTTCGATACGGGCGAGACCTTCCGCCTGCCCTGCGAATACCTGCGCACGCACTCGCCCAGCGCCGAGGTACAGGGCCATGGTCCCGGCCAGCGTGTGCTCGTCACCGGCAAGCGCGACGTGAACATCGTCGCCATCGAGCCGGTCGGCAACTATGCCGTCCTGCTGCGCTTCGACGACGGCCATGCGAGCGGCATCTTCTCGTGGTCCGTGCTCCATGAACTGGGCAGCCACTACGAGACGAACTGGCGGGACTATCTCGCCGCGCTGGCGGCAGCGGGGGCGTCGCGCGAGGCGTAGGCGGAGAGCCGACGATCTCCGGCGGATCGCCAGCGCAAGCACCTCCCCGCGCGATGGCCCTTCATCGGCTGCGCCTGCCGGCCCACCCGGGAGCGGCATCGCAAGCGTCGCGGAGCCGGAGCGGCTGCGCGGCACATCGTCGGTACTGAAAAAACACCCCCGGGCTCGGCTTCCGACGAAGGACCGCTGACGCGGGTCGAGAGCGTACTGCCGGGGGCGCACAGGTTGGGCTGGCGCGACGCGTCACTGCGCGTCGCGCCGGGCGGTCTTACAACGCTTTGATCAGCTCGTCGGCGAACTCCGAGCACTTTACTTCGCGCGCGCCGTCCATCAGGCGGGCGAAGTCGTAGGTCACGGCCTTGTTGCCGATCGCCTTGTCCATCGCGACGATGATCGCGTCGGCGGCCTCGGTCCAGCCCATGTAGCGCAGCATCATCTCGCCGGAGAGGATGACCGAGCCCGGGTTGACCTTGTCCAGGTTCGCGTATTTCGGCGCCGTGCCGTGGGTGGCTTCGAACACCGCATGGCCGGTGACGTAGTTGATGTTCGCACCCGGCGCGATGCCGATGCCGCCGACCTGCGCGGCGAGCGCGTCGGAGAGATAGTCGCCGTTGAGGTTCAGCGTGGCGATCACGTCGAACTCGTCCGGACGGGTCAGCACCTGCTGCAGCGTGATGTCGGCGATCGCGTCCTTGATGAGGATCCGCCCGGCAGCCAGCGCAGCCTTCTGCTCGGCATTCGCCTCGGCCTCGCCCTTGGCCGCCTTGGTGCGCTCCCACTGCTCCCAGGTGTAGACCTGGTTCGGGAACATCTTCTCGGCGAGCTCGTATCCCCAGTTGCGGAACGCGCCCTCGGTGAACTTCATGATGTTGCCCTTGTGCACCAGGGTCACCGACCTGCGCTTGTTCTGGATCGCATAGCTGATCGCGCTGTGCACGAGGCGCTCGGTGCCGAGGTAACTGACCGGCTTGATGCCGACGCCGACCTGCACGCCGACCTCGCGGTGCGGCGCGCCGATCCCCTCGAGCGCCTGCTGCCAGCCCTGCGCCCTGGCCGCGGTGCCGAAGCGGATCTTGTCGAACGCCTTCGGATCCTCCCGGGCCAGCCAGTCGAGGAACTTCTGCGCGGCCTCGGAACCGGCCTGGTATTCGATGCCGGCGTAGATGTCCTCGGTGTTCTCGCGGAAGATCACCATGTCTACCTTCTCCGGATGCTTGACCGGCGAAGGCACGCCCTTGAACCAGCGCACCGGGCGCAGGCAGACGTACAAGTCGAGCATCTGGCGCAGCGCGACGTTGAGCGAGCGGATGCCGCCGCCGATCGGCGTGGTCAGCGGGCCCTTGATCGAGACAAGGTAGTCGCGGCAGGCCTGCACGGTGGCCTCGGGCAGCCAGGTGCCGAACTGGTTGTTCGACTTCTCGCCGGCGAACACCTCCATCCAGTGGATCTTGCGCTTGCCGCCGTAGGCCCTGGCCACGGCCGCGTCGAACACGCGCACCGAAGCGCGCCAAATGTCCGGGCCGGTGCCGTCGCCCTCAATGAACGGCACGATCGGGTTGTCCGGCACCACGAGCTTGCCGTTCTGGATGCTGATCTTGGCGCCGCCGGCGGGGGCGGTCAGGATGGGTTCGGCCATGCGGGTCTCCGAGAGGGAAGGCGTGTTCGCAGCGGAACACGGACGAGGTAGCGGGTGGCTATTGTCGCGGTTCGCCGCGCGCGCGCAAGGCACGTCTGGGCATTTCCGATGCCGTGGCCATTACCGACGTCACGCGCGCACGACGAGGCGGCGGTACAACGTGCTGCGGCTCACGCCGAGCCGGCGTGCGGCAAGCGCGACATTGCCGCCGCTGCGCGCGAGTTCGGCACGCATCAGATCCACCGTGATTTCGGCCAGCGGCCGCGCCACGCCGTCCTTGGCCGCCCCGTCAGCAGGCAGGGCGGACGTTACCGACGGGCGGCACAGGTCGGCCGGTAGATCGTCGAGCACGACGCGATCGGCATGCTCGCGCAGCGCGATCGCACTGCGCAGTGTTGCGACGAGCTGCCGCAGGTTGCCGGGCCAGTCCGCGGCCGCGAGGGCGGATCGCGCGGCCGGGTCGAGGCACAGCGCCGGCACGGGCCGCAGGTCCTGCCAGAGGCGCTCGATCAGCGCCTCGCGTGCCGCCATCTCGCGCACTGCCGGCAGATGCACGACGTGCTGGGCGATGCGGTAGTAGAGATCCTCGCGGAAACGGCCCGCGGCAGACGCCTCGCGCAGGTCGCGATGGGTCGCGGCGAGCACCGCAAAATCGACCGCGACCGGTTTGCCGCCGCCGAGCGGCGTGATCTCGCGCTCCTGCAGCACGCGCAGCAGGCGCGCCTGCAGGACGAGTGGCATGTCGCCGATCTCGTCGAGGAACAGCACGCCGCCGTCGGCCTCGCGCAGACGTCCCGGGCTGCCGTGGCGGCGCGCGCCGGTGAAGGCGCCATCGATGTAGCCGAACAGCTCCGCCTCGATCAGCCCCTCGGGCAGTGCGGCGCAGTTCACGGCGACGAACGGTCCGCCCGCGCGCCGGCTGCGGCGATGCAGCTCGCGCGCGAAGACCTCCTTGCCGGTGCCGGTCTCGCCCTGGACCAGCACGGCGATGCCGGCATCCAGCACGCGCGTGGCGCGCTCCAGCTCACGACCGACCGTGATACCGAATACCGGTGCCGGCGCCGCGGGCAGCATCGCCTCGCATGATGGCCGGCGTTCACCCGACCGCCCGTCATACCAGGCCGCCGGACGTGCGACGGTCCGCGGTGGCGTGTCGAGACGCACGCCGAACCATGCGCCGTGCCGGTCGCGCACCTGGCCGTCCTCGCGCAATCGCGACCACGGCATCTCGAACAGCTCGCCGTAGCGACGCCGGCCCAGGTCGTTCCAGTCGAGGCCGAGCATCGCCAGAGCGTGCCGGTTCGCGGCATGCAGGCGGCCCTGCGCGAACACCAGGATGCCCTCGCGCGGCGTGCCGAGCAGGCCCGGTTCGGGATGCAGGCGCAGCACGTCGCAGCCGTCGAAGCCGCTTGCGAACCAGCGGTGCTCGATCTGCTCGACGGCCAGGCGCACCATGCCGAGCGCGTGCAGATGATGCTGCGAGGCTTCGCCCGACAGATCGAGCACGCCGGCGACATGCCCCCACGGATCCCGGATCGGCATCGCCGAGCAGCTCAGGATGCGGTGGCCGTCGAAGTAATGCTCGCCGCCGCGCACTTCGACCGCTTGCCGCTCGACGAGCGCGGTACCGATCGCATTCGTGCCGGCAGACGCTTCGCTCCACGACACGCCCGGTGCGAGTGCCACGCGCGCGGCCTTCGAGAGGAAATCCGGATGGCCGATCGCGTCGAGGATCAGGCCGCCGGCATCGGTGAGCATCACTATGCTGCCGGTGCTGTGCGCCTGCTCGTGCAGGGCCTCGAGTTCGGGCCGCACGAGCAGCAGGAACTGCCGCTGGCGTTCGCGTGCTTCGCGCAGCGCCGCGCCGGACAGCGGTTCGGCGGCGAACGACCGCCCGGCCGCGAGCCCGTGGGCGAGGCAGCGCCGCCAGGACGCGAGGATCGCCGGCGGTACGCCGCTCGCGGCGCCCTGGCCCTGCTCGAAGAATCGGCGCCGTGCAGCGAGCACGGCCTGTGGTGTCCTGATCGTGGTGCGCATGCCCAGCCCCTCCGCTGAGTGTCGCGTTTTGCGACAGTCGCCTGTCGACGTGTCGTCATTCACAACACAGCGCCTGCGCGAACGCAATGCGGCTTTCGCGATGCATGGTGCTGCGCCGCGCAAGGCTGCGTAACGTCGGTCGCATCATCACGTGGCGAACCGCATGCTTCATCGCAGCATCGATGCGCATTGGCATGCGCACTGCAATGCCGGCTCCGCTCTCAACCCGGAGAACCTCATGAGCCAGATCACGCATCCCTTCAGGCAGCGCTACGGCAATTTCATCGGCGGCGAGTGGATCGCGCCCGTGAACGGGCGGTATTTCGAGAACATCTCGCCGATCAATGGCCGGGTGCTGTGCGAGATCCCGCGCTCCGACAAGGACGACATCGAACGCGCCCTCGATGCCGCGCACAAGGCCAAGTCCGCCTGGGGTCACACCTCGGCGGCCGAACGTGCGGTGATCCTCAACCGCATCGCCGATCGCATGGAAGCCAACCTCGACCTGCTCGCGCATGCCGAGACCTGGGACAACGGCAAGCCGATCCGCGAAACGCGCGCGGCCGACGTGCCGCTCGCGATCGACCACTTCCGCTATTTCGCCGGCTGCATCCGTTCGCAGGAAGGCTCGATCGGCGAGATCGACCACGACACCATCGCCTACCATTTCCATGAACCGCTCGGCGTGGTCGGCCAGATCATCCCCTGGAACTTCCCGCTGCTGATGGCGTGCTGGAAGCTGGCCCCGGCGCTGGCCGCGGGCAATTGCGTGGTGCTCAAGCCGGCCGAGCAGACCCCGGCGAGCGTGCTGGTCTGGCTCGAACTCGTCGGCGACCTGCTGCCGCCCGGCGTACTGAACGTGGTCAACGGCTTCGGCATCGAGGCCGGCAAGCCGCTCGCCTCGTCGAACCGCATCGCCAAGATCGCGTTCACCGGCGAGACCACGACCGGCCGTCTGATCATGCAGTACGCCAGCCAGAACCTGATCCCGGTGACGCTCGAGCTCGGCGGCAAGTCGCCGAACATCTTCTTCGCCGACGTCTGCGCGGCCGATGACGACTTCTTCGACAAGGCCATCGAAGGTTTCGTGATGTTCGCCCTGAACCAGGGCGAGGTCTGTACCTGCCCGTCGCGCGCGCTGATCCACGAATCGATCTACGACAGGTTCATGGAGCGCGCGCTGGCCCGCGTCAAAGCGATCCGCCAGGGCGATCCGCTCGACCCGGCGACGATGATCGGCGCACAGGCTTCGTCCGAGCAGCTCGAGAAGATCCTGTCCTACATCGACATCGGCAGGCAGGAAGGCGCCGAGGTGCTGACTGGCGGCGGCCGCGCCCAGCTCGGCGGCGATCTGGCCGGCGGCTTCTACGTGCAGCCGACCGTGTTCCGCGGCCACAACAAGATGCGCATCTTCCAGGAAGAGATCTTCGGACCGGTCGTCTCGGTGACCACGTTCAAGGACGAAGCCGAGGCGCTCGCGATCGCCAACGACACGCTGTACGGCCTCGGCGCCGGCGTGTGGAGCCGGGATGCCAACACCTGCTACCGCTTCGGTCGCGCGATCCAGGCCGGCCGCGTCTGGACCAACTGCTACCACGCCTATCCGGCGCATGCGGCGTTCGGCGGCTACAAGCAGTCCGGCATCGGCCGCGAGACGCACAAGATGATGCTCGAGCATTACCAGCAGACCAAGAACCTGCTGGTCAGCTACAGCCCGAAGGCACTCGGCTTCTTCTGAGCGTGGAACGAAGGGCCGCGGTCCGCCGCGGCCCTTCCGGCGAGGAGCACGCGATGCACGAGCACGGCCCATCGTCCACGGTCGATCAGGTCACGGCCACGCCGGCCGCGCTCGCCCTGATCGCGGACCTCGTCGCACATCACGGTCCGGTGCTGTTCCATCAGTCAGGCGGCTGCTGCGACGGGTCCTCGCCGATGTGCTATCCGCGCGACGAGTTCCTCGTCGGCGAGGGCGACATCCTGCTCGGCGCGATCGGCGGTGCGCCGTTCTACATCAGCCGTCCGCAGTTCGAATACTGGAAGCACACCCAGCTCGTCATCGACGTGGTCGAGGGCCGCGGCGGCATGTTCTCGCTCGAGAACGGCAGCGGACGACGCTTCCTCACGCGCTCGCGGCTGTTCGACGACGCCGAGTGGGCAGCGCTCGCCGCGGCCGGCCGCGTCTGAGCCCATGCCGGCCCGGGCACACCGCGCTATTGCCGTGCGCTGCGCCGGTTCGGCGCCAGATCGTCCGGAATGCAGCTGCGATACGGATTAATGTCGAGGCCGCCGCGGCGCGTGTAGCGGGCGCAGACCGCGAGCTGCTCGGGCGCACAGCGGGCGCGGAGGTCGAGGAAGATGCGTTCCACGCAATGTTCGTGGAAATCGCTGTGCCGGCGGAACGAAACGAGGTAGCGTAGCAGGCCCTCGCGGTCGATGCGCGGTCCTGCGTAGCGGATCTGCACGCTCGCCCAGTCGGGCTGGCCGGTGACCGGGCAATTCGACTTGAGGAGATGCGAAACCAGGGCCTCGCGAACCGGGCGCGCCGGGTCCGCGGTGAGGTAGTCCGGCTTCGGCGGGCCGTAGTCCTCGATCGCGACGTCGAGCGCATCGATCGACGCGCCTTCGAGCTCCTGCAGAGACTCGCGCGCGAACTCGACGGCCCGCACGAGGCGCAGTTCGACCGGCGTGCCGGCCGCACGCGACACGTCGCGGACGAGCCGTTCGCGCAACTGCTCCAGCCCCGCGAGCCGCGTCTGCGCGAACGAGTTCAGGTACAGCTTGAACGATTTCGATTCGATGAGTGCCGGCGATTCGGCCGGTATGCGGAATTCCGCTACCGCGACCATGGGCTTGCCGCGCGCATCGAGCCAGGAGAGCTCGTAGGCGTTCCAGATGTCCACGCCGTGGAACGGCAGCTCGTCGCCGAGACCGAGTTCGGCGCGCTTGGTCGCGCGCGGAATCGGAAACAACAGCGTGGGATCGTAGTCGTCGCGATAGGCGACGGGCTTGCCGAGTGGCGAGAGAATGGAATCGGTCATCAGGATTCGGATCGGGCAGAGTGTCGGCCGCAGGCCGCGCGCCGTTCGCTTCGCGGCTGCCGCAACGTTATCCCGGGGCACTCCGAGGAATTGTACATGTCACGGACCGCCCTCTTTCCGCTGCCGTTCATCCCGCTGGTGCTCGCGCTCACCGGCTGCGGCGGTGCCGCGCCGAGCGCGGGTACACCGGCCACCGGTGCGGCATCGGCCGTGCAGCCAGTGGATGCCGAAACGTGGCAAGCCTTGCGCGACGAGGGCGAGACGGCCAGGAAGAACGGCGATTACGCCCGCGCGGGTGGGCTGCTGCAGCGCGCGCTCACTGCCGCCGAGGCGCAATTCGGCAACGACGATCCGCAGCTTGAGGCACTAGTGGATGGCTTGGCCGATGCGGAACGCGAGCTGGGTCACACCGAAGCCGCCGAAGCGCTCTACCGGCGCGTGCTGGCCTGGCGCGAGCAGCGGCACGGCAAGGACTCGATCGAAGCCGCGATGACCTTGAGCGACATCGGCGAGATCTGGGCGACCCGTGAGCCCGACCGCGCCCGGTCGCCGCTCGAACGCGCCAAGGCGATCTTCGACGCGCATCCGGATGCCGGCGAGGGCTGGCTCGCTCTGGTCCTGCACAACCTCGCCTCGCTGCACTACATGGATGACGACTACGCGACCGCGCGGCAATTCTGGGAACGTGCCCTGGCGATCCGCGAGCGGCTGTACGGCAAGGAGTCCGGCCCGGTGGCGACGACGCTGTACAACCTCGCGATGCTGGCCAATGCCCAAGACAGGAACGACGAGGCGGTCACGCTCTTCGGGAAGGCCTTGGTCGCCTACGAGGCCGCCAAGGGCTCCGATCACCCGGATGTCGCGCTGTGCCTGATCGCGCTCGCCGACCGCGACTACTGCCACGACGAGGCGTGCGCACCGCTCGCGATCCGGCGCCTGGAACGGGCGCTGACGATCCAGCGCCGGGCCTATGGCGTGCACCATCCGGAGCTGCGCGACGTGCTCGGTGAACTCGCCATGCGCTACGAGGAGACGAAGCGTTTCGCGGCAGCCGTGCCCTTGCGCGCGAGCCTGCTCGCCCTGGCCGAAACGCAGCACGGAAAGGAATCCGTGCCTGCCGGAGTCGCGCACCGCGCGCTCGCGCGGGACTACGAGGCGAGCGGCAAGGCGGCCGAGGCGCGCCTGCATTACGCCGTCGCCGACCGTCTGACACCGCCCGTATCCAACGACGAGCCGGACGAGGATTGAGAAGGGCCCGCACGAGTCCATCCCGGACTCATCCGCCCGCGCCGAATCCGGTGCCGGCCCGGGCCCGTCCACGCCGCATCGAGGGCTTGCGCGCAGGCCGCGCGGCGGGCCCTCCGCGGCTCGCGGAACCCCCGAACCGGTGCGGAGGTTCCTTGAATGCCGCGCTCAGCCGTTGACGAGGCGCATCATCGTCTCGGGATAGCGCGAGCCGGCCGCGGCATCCAGCGGGAACACGGCATCGATCGCGGCGACTTCCCCGGCCGTGAAGCGCACGTCGAGCGCACCGAGGTTCTCGTCGAGCGCGGCCTGCCGGCGCGTGCCGGGAATCGGCACGATCGCCTCGCCGCGCGCCAGCACCCAGGCGAGCGCGAGCTGCGCCGGCGTGATGCCCTTGTCGGCCGCGAGTGCCTTCACCGCATCGGCCAGCGCGAGGTTGCGCGCGAAGTTCTCGCCCTGGAAACGCGGACTGCCGCGGCGGTAGTCGTCCGCGGCGAAATCCTCCGGCGAGCGGATCGCGCCGGTCAGGAAGCCGCGGCCAAGCGGCGAGTACGGCACGAAGCCGATGCCGAGCCGCCCGCAAGTCGCCAGCACGCCGCTGGTCTCCGGATCGCGCGTCCACAGCGAATACTCGCTCTGCACCGCGGTGAGCGGATGCACGCGCTGTGCGCGCTCGATCGTCGCGGCAGAGGCTTCGGAAAGCCCGATGTAGCGCACCTTGCCGGCACGCACGAGATCGGCCATCGCGCCGACCGTGTCCTCGATCGGCGTGGCCGGATCGACCCGATGTAGATAGTAGAGATCGACGTGATCGACACCGAGCCGCGCGAGGCTCGCGTCGATCGAGGCGTGCACGTAATCGGGCCGTCCGTTCACGCCCCGCGCGGTCGGGTTCGCCGGATCGCGCACGATGCCGAACTTGGTCGCGAGAAACACGTCACCGCGGCGCCCGCGGATCGCGCGACCGACCAGCACCTCGTTGGTATGCGGGCCGTACACGTCAGCGGTGTCGAGGAAATTCACCCCACGATCGAGCGCATGGTGAATCGTCGCGATCGACTGCGCGTCGTCGTGCGCACCATAGAAATCGCTCATGCCCATGCAGCCGAGGCCGAGGGCCGAGACGTGGGGTCCCTGCGGGCCGAGGGAACGCATCAGCATGGCATCACTCCATATCGCAGGATGGCTCGTTCGCAAGTTGCGGGCGTGTGCCGTCACTCGTGGCCGAGGAAATCGAGCGCCGCCTGCAGCATCGCGCGCGTACCGACGTCGAGCGCGCGCTCGTCGAGCTGGAACTTCGGCGAATGGTTCGGCGCGGCGCCCGCGAGATCCTGCGCCGGCGGTACCGAACCGACGAGGAAATACAGACCCGGCACTTCCTTCGCGTAATAGGCGAAGTCCTCGGCGACCATGTTCGGCGGGATCGTGTGCACGTTCTCCTTGCCGACGGCACGCTCGAGGCTCGCCCGCATGCGCTGCGTGAGCGCCGCATCGTTGACCGTCACCGGATTGCCGACATCGGCCGGAATCTTCAGTTCGACCTTCGCGCCCTGCGCCTCGGCGACGTGCTCGGCGATCCGCGCGAGGCGTCCGAACAGGTCCTGACGCATTGCCTCGTCGAAGGTGCGGATCGTGCCTTCGAGCTCCACGCGCTCCGGCACGATGTTGTAGCGCACGCCACCCTGGAACATACCGAAGCTCAGCACGGCCGGCAGGCGCGAGATGTCGAGCTGGCGGCTGACGATGGTCTGTGCGGTGGTGACGATCTCGCTCGCCGTGACGATCGGATCCACGCCACGCCACGGCTGCGCGCCATGCGTCTGCCTGCCGAGCACGCTGATGTGGAAGCGGTCCGAGCCGGCGAGGATCGGCCCCTCGCGCACGCCGATCTCGCCGGCATGCAGCGTATAGAACACGTGCATGCCGAACACGGCATCCGGCCTGAAACCGGCGAACAGGCCTTCCTTGAGCATCAGCGAGGCGCCGCCGGATTCGCCGGGCGGCGGGCCTTCCTCGGCAGGCTGGAAAATGAACATTACCTCGCCCGACAGTTCCTTGCGCAGGCCGGCGAGCGCCGTCGCGACACCGAGCGTCATCGCGGTATGCGCATCGTGGCCGCAGGCGTGCATCACGCCAACCTCCTGGCCGTGATATGTGCTGCGCACCTTCGAGGCGAACGGCAGATCGACTTCCTCGGTCACCGGCAGCGCGTCCATGTCCGCGCGGATCGCGAGCTTCGGCCCGGGCCGCCCGCCCTTCAGCACGCCAACCACGCCGGTACGCGCGACGCCGGTGCGCACCTCATAGCCGAGCTTCCTGAGCTGTGCGGCGACGAGCGCGGCGGTGCGCGTCTCGTGGTTGCCGAGTTCCGGATGCTGGTGGATGTCGCGCCGCCAGGCGGTGATCTGCGGCTGCAGCGCGGCGCTCAGGCGCGCGGCGGTGCCATCCGCCGCCGTGTCGGCCGATGCGGCGAGCGGCAGCAGGACCGCGAGGAGGCTCAAGGCGAGGTGGCGCGGTTTCATGGGCATCGGCTTCCGGTGTGATGGGTGGGTGTGCGCTCAGCCGCGATGCTCGAGCGCGAGATAGGCCTCGCTCTGCATCTCGATCAGGCGCGACTGGGTGCGCTGGAATTCGGCGCGTAGGCGCTGGCCATCGTACAGCGCGACGATCGGCACGGCGGCCGAGAGGACGAGCTTGACGTGCCGGTCGTAGAACTCGTCGACCATCTCGATGAAGCGGCGCGCGGCGTCTTCCATCGTCGTATCGAAACGCGGCACGCCGGAGACCAGCACGCTGCCGTAGTCGCGTGCGATCTCGATGTAGTCGGCGACCGCGCGCGGGCCTTCGCAAAGCGCGGCGAAGTCGAACCAGATCGCGTCTTCGGCGAGATGGCGCACGGGGATGCGTCGGGCGTGGATCTCGATCTCGCGTTCCGGCCGCTCGCTACCGTGGCACAGGTGCTGGAAGCATTCGGCGAGCGCGGCTTCGGCCGCCGCTTCGAGTGGCGTGTGGTAGACGCGCGCCTGGCTCAGCGTGCGCAGCCGCCAGTCGTGCGGCGAGACCATTTCGACGACGCGGCAGTGTCGCTCGATCAGCGCGATCGCCGGCACGAAACGTGCGCGCTGCAGGCCATCGCGATAGAGCCCCTGCGGCGCGGTATTCGAGGTCGTGACCAGCACGACACCGTACGCAAACAGATGACGCAGCAGGCCGGCGAGGATCATCGCATCGCCGATGTCGGCGACGAAGAACTCGTCGAGACACAGCACGCGCGACGCTTCCGCGATCGTGCGCGCGACGTCGGCGAGCGGATCGGCACGGCCTTCGAGCCGGCGCAGCTCGGCATGCACTTCGCGCATGAAGCGATGGAAGTGCACGCGCCGCTTGCGCGCTTCGGGCAGGCCCTCGAAAAACAGGTCGATCAGGAAGGTCTTGCCACGCCCGACGCTGCCCCAGAGATACAGGCCCGGTTCGGCCGGTGCGGGTGCGGAGCCGAGGCGGGCACGCAGGCGGCCGAGCAGGCCGCGCGACGGCGCCGTCGTGAGCGCGGCGTGCAGACGGTCGAGTTCGACGAGCACGCGCCGCTGTGCCCGATCGTCCTGCCAGTCACCGCGTATCACTCCGGCGGCATAGCGTGCGCTCGGCGGCAGCACGGCCGTCGCCGGCAGCGGATCAGGCTGCGCCATGTCGGAGCGGCGGCAGGTGGTCCTTCACGCTGTTTTTGATTGCACCACGCAGGTCGAGCAGGCGGCGATGGAAGAAGTGCCCGGTATCCGGCATGCGCACGAGTTGCGGCGGCCGGGCGAGGCCATCGATCCAGGCGAACACGGCGGCGGGGTCCACGACCTCGTCCGCCTCGCCCTGCACGACGAGCCACGGGCAGTCCGGCAATTCGATGTCTGCAAACGCCCAGCGGCCGACCGGCGGCGCGATCTGGATCAGTTGCGTCGCACCGAGGCGCTTGGCAGCGCGCAGCGCAACATAGCTGCCGAACGAGAAGCCGGCGAGCCAGACGACATCATCGGGCCGCACGCGGCGCACCCAAGCCGCAACCGCAGCGAGATCCTCGGTTTCGCCGATACCCTCATCGAAAGTGCCGGCCGATGCACCGACGCCGCGGAAGTTGAACCGCACGGTAGCCAGGCCGAGTTCGCGCAGGCTGCGCTCGATCATCGTCACGACCTTGTTGCGCAGCGTACCGCCGTGCAACGAATGCGGATGGCAGATGATCGCCGTGCCGGCACGCGCGCACTCGGCCTCGGGCATGTCGCTGGCCACCTCGAGCGGACCGACGGGGCCGGCCAGCGTGAAGGCCGCCGCCTGGACAGGAAAATCGGAAGGGTCGGATACCATCGCCAACAGGGTCTGATGCAATGCATCAAGAATAACGCATCGTCCGGCCGCGGCCGGCGCACCTGCTAGCATCCGGACATGAACCATCTGGCCCATGCGCTGCTCGTCGCCGACGACGAGGCCTTGATGCTCGGCGGCCTGCTCGGCGATTTCGTGCATGGCGCGATCCCCGAGAGCTATCCGGAGCGCGTTCGCGCCGGCATCCGCCTGCACCGCGCGATCGACGTCTTCACCGACGGCCACCCGGCCGTGCACGCGGCCCGCGCCACCTTCGTCGCACCGTTCCGTCGCTATGCGGGCATCCTGCTCGACGTCTGGTTCGATCATCTGCTGGCCCGCGATTTCGTGCGCTGGAGCGCCGAGCCGCTCGACGTGTTCTCCGCCCGGCTGCAGGCGCTGCTCACGGCGAACGCGATGCGGCTGCCGGCTGGCCTCGCGCGTTTCGCGGCCTACATGCGTCGCCACAACCTGCCGCGCGCCTATGCCGAGCCGGCCGTCATCGGCCAGGTATTGACCGGCATCGGCGGCCGCCTGCGGCATGCCAATCCACTCGAGCGCGCTCTGCCCGAGCTGCTCGCACGCAAAACGCTGCTCGCAGCGAGTTTCACTGCCTTCTTTCCGGCATTGATCAAACACGTCCAGGCGCTGCGCGGGCGGCAAACGATGGCTTGCTGCTGAATCGAAACGAAAGCCATGCCGCTGAAACGAAAACGCCGCCCGCGGGCGGCGTTTTCCGATACCGGGGCGGGACGGCTCACTTCACCTGGCTGACCATCCATTCCACGGTCGCCTTGACCTGCTCGTCGGTCAGCGCCGGGTTGCCGCCACGCGCGGGCATCACGCCGGACTTGCCGGTGTAGCCTTCGATCGCGTGCTTGGTCAGGGTGTCGAGACCCTGCGCCACGCGCGGCGCCCAGGCGGCCTTGTCGTCGATCTTCGGCGCACCACCCGCACCGGTCGTGTGGCAGGCATTGCACAGGCCGCCGAAGATGGTCTTGCCGTCGGTACTGCCGCCGAAGGGTGCCGCCGCCACCGCATTCTTCTTGGCGGCTTCCTCGGCCGACGCGAGCGCCGCACGGCCGGTATCGCCCGCGTATACCGCACCCACCGGCGCGATCCGCGCCGCGACCTCACGTCCCTGCTCCGGGCTCGCCGCCGGCGGATGGTTGCCATAGACATGCATGGCCAGCGCGGCGAGCAGCACCGCGAACAGCGCCAGGCCGGCGATCAGCATGGAAAAACGCTTCAGAAAGACCTGATCGGTCTTGGTGATCGGACTGCTCACGAAGTACCCCGGTTGGCGGCATTGACGGCCGGAACGGCTGCCGGCCCAGCTTGAGGCGCGGCAGTATAAGCGACGGCTGCGCAGCCAAGAAAGCGAGCGCGAACCATTGTCTCTGGCGAACACCGCCGGTAGCCGAGCAGCGGATGGCAGGTCGCTTCCGGCCCACGCAACTCTACCGGATGCCGTCCGGCCACGCGACTTGCCAAGGGCTGCCGTAGCGCCCGCCACCGGCCCCCGTGTCAGCTATCCTTGCCCGCCCCTGTCGAGCCGCAAGGTTCCGCCGCGCGCCGACTCGGGGTATTCTTGCCGCACTTCCCGCCGTCGCCCGGCCTCCCGCAGGCCATCGGTCCTACCCGGCAGGAAGCCGCTCGCCGACAGCCTGCCGGTCATGCGGTCCGCACAAGCCGTCCTTTCAAAACGCGCTCGTAGCTCAGTTGGATAGAGTACAGCCCTCCGAAGGCTGGGGTCGTGGGTTCGAGTCCCGCCGAGCGCGCCAAAGGCCTTGCCACCAGGGCGTGACCAGCGCCGTGACCAGGCATATCGGGTCCTCTCGATTCGAGTTCAGTACTCCATGACCATCGCCCATCCGGTGTGGGCGTTCGAGCCGATACCAACCATGGCTCGCGCAACTGACGCCCAGACTCTGCGCTCCCTGGGCCGGCTCTGACACCCGCGCGTCAATGTCATCCGCCCTCGCCTCGGTCTAGTCGACCGGCCTGCCGGAGGCTCGATGCATTGGCGCGTGCCCATTGCGGTGACGGTCGTCGAATATGTGGCGACCGGTGTTTCGGTTCGTGAGCGCAATGGATGGCTCCTGCTCACGCACATCGAACACCTCCCAGGCCCTGGTGCGCGACGCGATCGCCCAGCATGACGAGCACCTGGCCTCCGGTCATCTGCTGAAGGCCGCCGGCATTGCAACCCGAATGACGCCCGCCCCCGGTCTGCAGATCCCGCGAGACATGCCGATCGCCTGCGAGTGGTGCGTCTCCTCCTGGGTGCACGCTACCGCGGCGGGTACCGCTCCCTGATTTCCAGTTCACGACCGGTTTCTCGCGACGCCACGCCCGAGGTAGCCACCCGGCTCCGCATCCTGCCGCTGGACGTTAGCGGTTGGGCGGGTGTTCCGGTGCTATCTGCCCGTCTCGGTCGCCGAGCACCTGCCGAGGTCCTTCCTCGGACACCGAGCGGATCATCGCCGCCGCGATGAGGGACTTCAGGTAATTAATGACGAGTGCTGAGAGGTGATGGCGCCTTCACCTCTCCGCGTTGACCGCTTCAGCGACGGCCCATGTTTGCTGCCAGGCCAGACCAAGGGCTCTGACCAGCTCATTACGACACTCCGTCAAGGCGCGCTCGTGTCGAATAACGCCGATGAATACCGGACCTGGGTCCGGCCACGCTGCATGAACAGACTGTGGCGGGTTTTCTCGTAGTGAACGTTCGCGGCCGAGTTGATCCTGGAGAGGCAACCCATCCCTCAGGCCAAGGGAACCTACGCTTAATACGCCACTAGTCTCATACTACGAGATGCAACTTGGTCACAATGCGCAAGCACTCTGGTAGGCTGCATAAACCCGTGTGCGCGTGACCTGCCGAGTGGCAGGTACCCAGGGATCACCCGGGGGAATTGCCTAGATTTTCAGATCTCGAGTGCCCCTGATCGATCCATCACCCTGATGGCACGGAAGCATAGCCTGCGCACGCCAGCTGGAAACAACAAATCGATGGAACAGGGGCACCACTGGAGTTTGATGTCGGGAGTGTGGACCGATGACTGAGTCCGCGCCCTTCGCACCCTCTGATCTGAAGAGCATCCTCCATTCCAAGCGGGCCAACTTGTATCTGCTCGAGCACTGCCGCGTTCTGGTCAATGGCGGTCGCGTCGAGTATGTGACCGATCAAGGCAAGCACTCGCTCTACTGGAACATCCCCATCGCCAACACAACAACCATTCTGCTCGGCACAGGGACATCCATCACGCAAGCGGCGATGCGGGAGCTGGCCAAAGCTGGCGTGCTCGTCGGCTTTTGTGGCGGTGGTGGGACGCCGCTGTTCTCGGCCAACGGAATCGATGTGGAATGCGCTTGGTTCTCGCCACAAAGCGAATATCGCCCCACCGAGTACCTGCAAGCATGGGTGAAGTTCTGGTTCGACGATGATCGGCGCCTGTATGCGGCCAAGGCCTTTCAACGCTGGCGCGTGGCCCGGCTGCGTGAGCAGTGGATGCACCGACCTCTGCGCGAAGCCGGCTTCGGAGTGGACCTCGGCCGCCTGGATGAATTGCTGCAGCACACCGTGCGGCAGATCGAACTGGCACAGGACAACACCGCCCTGCTCACCGAGGAAGCGCGGCTGACCAAGGCGCTGTTCAAGCTGGCGGTGGATGCCGTCGGCTACGGCGATTTCACACGTGCCAAGCGCGGAACCGGTGGCGACCCGGCCAACCGCTTCCTCGATCATGGCAACTACCTGGCTTATGGCCTAGGTGCCACTGCCACCTGGGTGCTCGGCCTGCCGCATGGCCTGGCGGTGCTGCACGGCAAGACACGACGCGGCGGTCTGGTGTTCGACGTGGCCGACCTGGTCAAGGACGCCAGCATCCTGCCACAGGCTTTCCTGTCCGCGATGCGTGGCGATGAAGAACAGGCGTTCCGCCGCAGCTGCATCGAGACGCTGACACGCAGCGAGTCGCTGGACTTCATGATCGACACGATCAAGGCCGTGGCGCTGGAGACCTCGGGCATGACGACATGAACGTCCTGCTGATCTCCCAGTGCGACAAGCGCGCGCTGACCGAAACACGGCGCATCCTGGACCAGTTCGCCGAACGCCGCGGCGACCGCACCTGGCAGACACCGATCACCGAAGCCGGCCTGGACACCCTGCGCAAGCTGCTGCGCAGGACGGCACGCAAGAACACCGCCGTGGCCTGCCACTGGATCCGCGGCCGTGACTACAGCGAGCTGCTGTGGATCGTCGGCGACGCGAGCCGCTTCAACGCCGAGGGCGCGGTACCCACCAATACCACCGTGCGCAACGTGCTGCGACGTGAGGACGAGAACGACTGGCACACCGGCGAAGACATCCGCCTGCTGGCCCAGTTAGCGGCACTTCTGCATGACCTGGGCAAAGCCAGCGTCGCGTTCCAGGAGCGCCTGTGCGGAAAGTTGCAGGAACGGAACCTGTACCGACACGAGTGGGTCTCGCTGCGCCTGTTCCTCGCTTTCGTCAGCGGGAGTGACGACGACGATTGGCTGAGCCGGCTGGCCGATCCAGACGCCTTTGACGAGCAGAACTGGGTCGGACCCGGCCGCTACCAGCGCGATGGGCTGGATGCCGTCCAACGATACCCGTTCCGTGATCTGCCACCGCTGGCAGCCGCTGTCGCCTGGCTGATCGTGACCCATCATCGCCTCCCGGTGGTGCCGGTCGAGAAGGATGATGGTTCCCAGGATTGGCTTGGCAAGCGCTCGTGCCGGTTCAGCGCCGCATGGCTGGAAACGCCACTGCTGCAGGTCACGCACGATTGGAACGAGATCCGTCAGCAAGCCGAAGCCGCGCAGGCCGAACCCTACTGGCAACCTGCTGGCCCGTTGCCGGTGGTCGAACCGAAGTGGCGCGCACAGGCCGCGCGCTTGGCGACACGCCTGCTTGAGCTGCGTCGGCGCCACGACGGTGATCGGCTAGGCAATCCCTACGTCATGCACTTGGCCCGCCTCTGCCTGATGCTGGCGGACCACCACTACTCCGGCCTACCGGGGGATTCGCCGCACCGCGTGCGTAGCGATGGCAACACGCGGCTGTACGCCAACACTGACCGCGACGGTAGCCTCAAGCAGCCGCTGGACGAACACCTGCTCGGCGTCGCGCGCGACGCGGGCCTGATCGCCCACGCCCTGCCGGGTTTCGAGCGCTACCTGCCGCGGTTGGCCAACCACCGCGGCCTGCGCAAGCGCAGCGCCGATCCGCGCTTTTCCTGGCAGGACAAGGCGGCCGATACCGCTACCTCACTGCGGGAATCCGCACGCGAGCACGGTGCCTTCATCGTCAACATGGCGTCTACCGGCTGTGGCAAGACCCTCGCCAACGCTCGCCTCCTCTATGCCCTGGCCGACCCCCAGCAGGGGTTGCGCGCCACCTATGCACTGGGGTTGCGCACGCTGACCTTGCAAACAGGGCGCAGCTACCGCACCGACCTGCACCTGAGTGACGACGAACTGGCGATCCGCGTCGGCGGCTCGGCCAGCCGCAGCCTGTTCGAGTACTACGAGCAAAGGGCCGAAGTGCGCGGCTCTGCCTCGGTTCAGGACCTGATAGAGGAGGACAGCCACGTCCTCTACGAAGGCGTCACCGCCGATCATCCGCTGCTCGCGCGCGCACTGCACGACCCTGACATCCGCAAGCTGCTGTCGGCCCCGATGCTGGTATGCACCGTGGATCACATGGTGCCGGCCACGGAGTCACTGCGCGCCGGCCGACAGATCGCGCCGATGCTGCGGCTGATGAGTGCCGACCTGATATTGGATGAACTGGACGACTACGACCTGAACGACCTGCCCGCACTGACCCGGCTGGTGCACTGGGCGGGCCTGCTCGGTACGCGGGTGGTGATGTCCTCGGCCACGCTGCCACCCGCGCTGGTGGAAGGCATGTTCCACGCCTATCGAGCCGGACGCATCCAGTACCGGCGGAATCGTGGCACCGATGGCAGGCAGCGCACCGAATGGATCGAAGTGCCGTGCCTGTGGACCGACGAGTTCGGAGCGCAGACCGCGACCTGCGTCGATCCGGCAACTTTCGTCAGCCAGCACATGCAGTTCGTCGAGAAGCGGGCGGCCCGACTGGAAAAGGCCGAACCGCTGAGACGCGCCGAACTGGTCGCGCTGGATATCGCGGGAAATCTACCGAAAGCAAAGATTCGTGGCGAGTTCGCCCGGTACGTGCGCGATGCCTGCCTGCGTCTGCATGACAGGCATGCCGAAATCGATCCCGTCAGCGGCAAGCGCATCAGCTTCGGACTGGTGCGCATGGCCAACATCGACCCGCTGTTCGACGTGGCTCAGACGCTATATGCACTCGGTGCGCCGAATGGCGCCCGCATTCACCTGTGCGTCTACCACGCCCGCTTTCCGCTCGTGCAGCGCTCCGCCATCGAACATCGGTTGGACGCCGCATTCAACCGGCGTGGCGACCCACAGGCCGTATATCGCCTGCCGGCCATTCGCGCTGCACTCGATGCGCACCCGGAGCGCGATCAGCTGTTCATCGCCCTCGCCTCGCCGGTTTGCGAGGTCGGCCGCGACTGGAATGCCGACTGGGCAGTGGCCGAGCCTTCATCGATGCGCTCGCTGATCCAGCTTGCCGGCCGCGTGCAGCGGCATCGCCGCAAGCCGCCACAGGCGGCCAATGTACTCGTGTTCGAGACCAATCTCCGGCACTACGAGCATGGCGGGCGGGTGCCGGCCTACATCCAGCCGGGCTTCGAAAAAACCACCGAGGACCAGCGCTTCCTGCTGGCCACGCACAGCCTCAAAACCTTGTTGCGCGAGGAGGACTATCGACGGCTCGACGCCATCGCCCGAATCCGACCGAGGTCAGGCAGTGAGCGACGGCCGCGGCACGACCTGGTGGATCTGGAACAGGCACGCATCGAAGCCTGCATGCTGCCTCCGTCGCTGCCGCCTTCGTCCTCCTCGCGCCGGCAGGGAGCGACGTCGCCAAGGCTAGAGCGCGACCAAGCCGCGTCGGCCTGGCAATACCCGCAAGCCGCGCTTACCGGCGTGCTGCCGCAGCAGCAACCCTTCCGCGAGGACAACGTTCCCGACCGCACGCTGGTCTTCCTGCCCGATGAAGACGAGGAGGCGTTGGTACCGCATCGCGTCGAAGACGATCCAAACCGAAGAGGGCGGGTGCTGTACGTACCGGCCCGGGAAATGCTGCACGAGAGCCTGCTGGAACCGGCATCCGGCATCTGCCCATGGGGCGAGTTCGACTTGGCGGCGCTACTCGCCGAGCAAGCCGAAGCGCTGGACAAGCCGTTATCCGGCATCGCGGCCGCGTTCTCTACAGTGACGGTGCCACGCAGCGACCAAGGCTGGCGCTGGCATCCGTGGCTGGGCTTCACCCGGCAGTGCTAAAGGCAGGGCCGCACGCATGCGCAGGCGCGCCTTTACGTCGTCGTCGAGGTTACGGGTGGTCATGGTGGCGACGGGGAGCGCACCAAAACGGCTGCAATGCATTCATTGAAGTTATGCCAAAGGGAGGTGCAAAGGTCGCAGCAAATGAGGCTTCCGTCCGTTATCAATGGAACTGCTCAACAAAATGAACGCAAGGGGAATCCATGTCTGGACTGACCGATAGGGGAAAGGCTTTCCGCTCGGCCATCGCTGGCTTCATCGAAGCACGACGCGAAGCCAAGCTGAAAGGCAAGGAGGACGACGCCGAGACGGCATCGAAGTACGAATACGGCGCTTGGTTGGCGGATGCCGCATCACGTGCCCACAACCTGAAGGTTGTGACACACCCGATCAAGTTTACCCATAGCGCCATAAAGGGAGCGACCAGCATCCACTATGGCCAGGACGATTGGGTATCCCGCACTGAAATCGGGACCCATAGTCTCGCCAGGAAACTGGAAGAAGACTTCGCTATCACCGATGCCAAGCACTTGGATGTCTATTCGCTCTTGATGAATGTGGAGGTGGAGGGGAAACAGATGCTGGAGTGGGTCCGCCGTGCGGACCGAGACCTTGTCTGTGCATTGCATGAGAATCCAGGTATCGCAAATTCCATTGTGGATTCATTCCGCCGTGTGATTCGGCCTGACAAAAAGCTTGCAACGAGCGCGTTTGCCAAGCAGGTCTACTGGCTTTACGGAGAAAATCCCGCCGAAGACGATCAGTACCACCTTCTACAGCCCATGTTCTCCAGCAGTCTCGAGCATGAGGTTCACCGGCAGATAGAGGATGCCAGAAGTGCGGCATTCGAGGCTCGTGGCACGAAGAAGCAGAAGCCTACCTATGCACATCACCACAGCTATTCCAATCTGATAGCGCGCAGCTTGGGCGGCTCGAATGCACAGAACGTGAGCCCCAAGAATAAAGTGCGCGGAGGTACGAACTACCTGTTGTCATCCCTACCGCCGCCGGCATGGCAACCGCGCCGAATGAATCTGCTCGGGCAGGAAGCGGTTTTCGACCATCTGCTCTGGTTTGGCGGGATGCGGGAGCTTGTCGGCACGCTAATCAGCTTCCTGAAATCGAATCCCGAACCGACGATGGAGACCCGCAAGCACCGGGAAACCATCGAGCAGGCCATCGGCCAGGAGCTGGCGATGT
>Ga0116193_1000784_pt1 | contig 28442 bp, 26 predicted proteins | sample AD_UKC115_MetaG_FD_89892 | JGI IMG/M metagenome (GOLD analysis project Ga0116193, IMG submission 89892) | Active sludge microbial communities of municipal wastewater-treating anaerobic digesters from Hong Kong - AD_UKC115_MetaG | ecosystem: Engineered > Bioreactor > Anaerobic > Digestate... | reverse complement strand
TTTGCCATTCTTTACTACTTTTATGCTTCGGCAGTAAGGGCAGCTAACTTGTTTTTCTATTATCATATCTCAAAGTTAATGCCCTACTGCTTTTTATTCATCATACATTTTGTAACACAACCCATATTTTTAATATGTCAAAAGTAAAACTAATCATTAAGTTTTGTATCTTTTTGTGTTTTTACCAAAATTTTGGAATTGAATTTTTATTTTTGACAGAACTAATCAACATAAATACATGAAATTTTTTATTGATACAGCTAATTTAGCACAAATTAAAGAGTCAAATGAATTGGGCGTTTTAGATGGCGTCACTACAAACCCATCGTTAATGGCCAAAGAAGGCATTAAGGGTGAAGAAGCTGTAATGAAGCACTACGAAGCTATTTGCGAATTAGTGGATGGTGATGTAAGTGCTGAAGTGATAGCCACTGATTTTGAGGGGATTATTGAAGAAGGGAAAAAATTAGCAGCGATACATCCCAACATTGTTGTGAAGGTACCTATGATAAAGGAAGGAATCAAAGCTATTAAGTGGTTTACAGAAAATAATATTAAAACGAATTGTACATTAGTATTTTCAGCTGGTCAAGCTATATTAGCCGCAAAAGTTGGAGCAGCTTACGTTTCGCCTTTTATTGGTCGTATAGATGATAGTGGATGGAATGGCCTGCAATTGATTGAACAAATTTCTAACATATATAACTTGCAAGGGTTCAAAACACAAATATTAGCTGCTTCAATACGCAATTCTTTGCATATTACAAGAGCGGCTGAATGTGGCGCCGATGTATGTACATGCCCATTAGACGCCATCGTTGGGTTATTAAACCATCCTTTAACAGATATTGGGTTAGCAAAGTTTTTGGAAGATGCTAAGAAATTTAGCTAGAGGTGTATTCCAAAAGCATTCGCAGTACTTTCACTAAATACTCTAAACCGTTTGCTGCAATTGAAAAGATATCTTTACATCATTCTACTTTTTATTTGTGTAAAAAGTCAGAGCCAAACCAAAACAAATAATACGCTATTTGATACTACCTTTAAGGTTGTTCATGTTTTTGTAGCTCTTTGTGACAATCAATATCAAGGTATTGTACCAGTGCCCGCCGCAATTGGTAATGGGCAAAACCCGGCTAACAATCTGTATTGGGGGTGTAGCTTTGGTATATATGCATACTTTAAAAATAGCAAGGAATGGCAAGTTGTGGAACGTGAAAAATTGAATGATATGAAACTTGAACGGCTCATCCTTAAGCATACATCAAAAAAATATTATTTAATTGCCGATGCCTACAACGGAAAGTATATTAAGCAATGTACAAAAGACTTCCTATATAGCTGTTCTGGACAAATAAAAGATACAATACATATCAATAATAACAAAATTGGTATATCTGGTAATGCAAAGCTTATTGCCTATATAGGACATAATGGTTTAATGGATTTTGAACTAGCTGAGTCGTTTAATAATGTAGATGAACAGAGAAGAGATTGTATTATTTTAGCTTGTGTGAGTAAAAAATACTTTGCTCCATATATAAAAAATGCAAAAGCTAATCCTTTAGTGTGGACAACAGGATTAATGTGTCCAGAAGCATACACACTGCATTATGCTTTAACAGAATATGTTAATGAAAAGTCATTAGAGGCTATTATAATTCAAGCTGCGAGGGCATATGCAAAATATCAAAAATGTGGAGAAAAAGCAGCAAAAAAATTGTTGGTACAAGGGTGGTAAATGCATAAAAAATAAGTAACCATACATATACATACATGCAAATAGCATTTGATTATAATAAAAAAAAAATCATACAAGCGTTACGATACTATTTTATCATGCGCAGAGAAATTCGAATATTAATTGTACTGGTTAATCTTTTTTCCATACTAACAGCAGTGCTTTTTTTTACGCATAAAATTTCTCCTTTTGCTTTTTTATTTAGTGCGGTTATGTGGCTATTATTAATGAGTATGTTTTGGTTTATTATGCCTGCTATGGTGTATCGACGTACAGCCTCTTTTAAAGAACAATTTACGGCAGTATTTAGTGTAGATGATTTAGAGCTAAAAAATAATAAAGGTTGTATAAAATGGGAATGGGGAAAATTTATTACCTATAAAGAAACACCTCATTTTTTCTTTCTTTATCTTAACAGGCGCTCCTTTTTTCTTATACCTAAGGAAAAACTCAACCTGTCTGAACTTAAAGAGATCCAAATACTGCTACAGCAAAAAATCATGAACCAGGTTTAGTGTTTGAATTAGTTATAATTGTTTTTTCATCATGTAGTGTGGTATACCTACTTCTACAAAGGCATTTCCTTCGGTATGGTATCCTAATTGGTTGTAAAACTCTAATGCAGTACTTCTAGCATGCAATATGATCACAGAATATCCTTTTGCTTTAGCTATTTCTTCAGCAAATTGTACAACTTGTTTACCTATGCCTTTTTTTTGTAACTCACTTATAACGGCCATTTGGCGAAGTTGTAACTGTTTATTATCAATTATAGTAAGCATGCAGCAGCCTGTTATATGGTCGTCAATAAATGCCCCAATTAAAATATCTTTTTGTTCTTCCTCTAACATATTTCCATTGAAATTTAATCCTAAAGGCTTGCCCAAAATAGTGTTCCTTAGTATACACATTAGCTTATGGTCTTGGCTACCATATTCTATTTGCCTGATATCAATTTTCATTTAAATAGCTATATTTATCCTAATAAATAATTAGGGGGTAAATTAATTTTTAATTTTAAAAATAAAAGAACTATTGTTATTTGAACAAAATATATATTTTTGCACCCTTAACTAAAAATATATACCATGTCTGATATTGCATCACGAGTTAAACAAATTGTTGTAGATTTGTTAGGAGTAGATGAGGCTCAGGTGACAGAAAATGCTTCTTTTACCAATGACTTAGGCGCGGACTCCTTAAATACTGTTGAGTTAATTATGGAACTTGAAAAACAATTTAATATTTCAATTCCTGATGAACAGGCAGAAACTATTACTACAGTTGGACAAGCTATAGCGTATCTTGAGCAACACGTAAAGTAAACGCGTTACATCTTAGTCAGCTTTTGGTAGAAAATTTGTTGGAATAATAAATTCCTATATGAAATTAAAAAGAGCTGTTGTTACCGGAATTGGAGCTTTAACACCATTAGGTAATTCTCTTCCAGAATATTGGGATGGACTGATCAATGGTGTTTCTGGCGCTGATTTGATTCGCTGTTTTGACACCGCAAAGTTTAAAACAAAATTTGCTTGTGAGCTCAAAAATTTTGATCCTACACATTTCTTAGATAAAGCAGAAGCTCGTAGATTAGATCGCTTTACTCAATTAGCACTTATTGCAAGTGACCAAGCTGTAAAAGATGCGGATGTTAATGTTCAAAGAATCAATCCAGATAGGATAGGTGTAATCTTGGCAAGTGGTATGGGCGGATTAATTACTTTGCAACAAGAGCTAACATCTTTTGCAAAGGGCGATGGTACCCCACGTTTTAATCCTTTCTTTATTCCTAAAATAATTATAGATATTGCCGCTGGACAAGTGTCCATGAGGCATGGTTTTAGAGGACCTAATTTTGCTGTAGTAAGTGCTTGTGCTTCTTCCTCGCACGCCATCATTGATGCATTTGACAACATTAGACTGGGTAAATCAGACATTATGTTGGCTGGAGGATCAGAAGCTGTTATTAGTGAGGTTGGAGTGGGTGGGTTTAATGCAATGAAAGCTCTAAGCGAACGTAATAGCGATCCTAAAACAGCTAGCCGTCCTTTCGATAAAGATAGGGATGGTTTTGTTATGGGGGAAGGTGCAGGTATTGTTGTAGTTGAAGAATTAGAACATGCATTGCGCAGAGAAGCCAAAATTTATGCAGAAATTGTTGGTGGTGGTGCAACTGCAGATGCACATCATATAACGGCTCCACATCCAGAAGGTTTAGGTGCTCGAAACGTAATGTTGGCTGCTCTGAAAGATGCCAATATGCAACCATCAGATATTGATTACATTAATGTTCATGGAACTTCTACTCCCTTAGGAGATATATCCGAGGTTAAGGCTATACAACAAGTATTTGGGCAGCATGCGTACAGTCTTAATATAAGCTCTACTAAATCTATGACTGGACATTTATTAGGAGCAGCGGGTGTTATAGAAGCCGTTGCTTCTATACTTGCAGTGCAGAACGATATTGTTCCCCCAACAATTAACCATTTTACAGACGATCCAATACTAGATCCAAAATTGAATTTTACTTTTGGAAAAGCACAAAAACGTTTGGTAAAAGCAGCCTTGAGTAACACATTTGGATTTGGGGGGCACAACGCTTCTATCATTGTAAAAAAATATGCTGATTAAATTTTCGTTTTATTACTAGTTTTTTCCGTTAAGAAAACACCTTGAATTAAATAGCAAATACCTCATTAAGTACAACAAATTTGTAGCCCTTTTTTGTGAATTTTTTAAAAAAATTTTTTAATAAAAGTGAAGAGCCATCATTAAAAAAGCAATTAACAAATATGCTAGGGTGGAAACCCAATAATCTAGCATTGTATGTAACTGCGTTAACACACAGTAGTCACAAAAAAGAATTGTACGATAATAATGAACGATTAGAATACTTAGGAGATGCCATTTTAGGGGCAGTTGCAGCAGATTACCTGTTTAAAAAATACCCTTATAAAGGAGAAGGCTTTTTAACAGATATGCGTACCAAAATAGTTAACCGACAGTGTCTAAATGAAATAGCATTGAAAATAGGTTTGAATCAGATTTCTATTTATAATAAAGCAGATCATTCATTAAAAAACAGCCAAATATTTGGGAATGCTCTTGAATCAATTATAGGCGCTATATATTTAGACAAAGGCTATTCTTTTGTTCGACGTTGGATTATAAAATGTATTATACAAGCTCATTTATCTATAGACGACTTAGAAAATTTAGAAATTAATCATAAAAACAAAGTAATTAGTTGGGCTAATAAACATAATTATAAATTAACATTTGAAACTATAGACGAAAAAATGGAACGAGGCCAACACCTTTTTACGGTAGCGGTGATTTTAAACAATGAAATTGTTGTAACAGCTAAGGCTTTTAATAAAAAAGATGCAAGTCAAATAGCATCACAATTAGCCATGAAAAAATTGGGTATATAATAAAGTATGCTTAATCTATTTTCAGCTTTCCTTTATACCCTATATTTGCAAATCTAAAAAGGCCTCGTAGCTCAACTGAATAGAGCATCTGACTACGGATCAGAAGGTTTCAGGTTTGAATCCTGACGAGGTCACTCAATACTGTAAAGAGTTTCAAGTAACTGAAGCTCTTTTTATTTTAGCTCATTCCGACACAATTTCGACACAAATGGGGTTTATTTGCATTTAATATAATCAATTATAAAAGTGAGGCCTAATCAAGATTAGCAAGATCATAAAGATAAACTTTATGTAAATTATTAGTTTATTACAATATCAAAGAATTTATCTTAAAATATGTATTATAAAGACCAGTCAGTTTTTAGACTTGAAGTTAATTATTAATTTATTTTTACATTAACAGCAAAAAAAATGTTTTGTTTTGATCGTCACTTGCGTCACCATCGTCACCTTTTTGTATAACACTGTGAAAAAAGTTTGTTTCCATCCCTCATACTCGTCATAAATCAAAAGTATTAAACTTAACTAAGCTATACTATATGAACAAGTATAACTAAATTTATATCAATTAACAAGCATAAAAATATAAATTCCCAAATAGTGAAATAAGATGCAATATCCCCTCTACTAATTATGAACAAATAGTAACAACCTTAACACCTCCTTATATAAAATTATTTCTGTATCTTGAATAAGATTTCGTTAACCTACCAAAAGCTATACTATGAAAAACAAACCTATTATTGCTATAGTGCAGGATGATATTGTATACAGAATCACCACTCAAAAACTTTTACAACATAGTGGGCTATTTGCAGATGTTATAACATTCGACAATGGCTTATCTACTATTAACTATATACAAAATCACAATACATTAGAACTATTACCAAATATTATTCTACTGGACATAGGTATGCCAATAATGGATGGCTGGGCATTTTTAAAAGAATATGAAAAGCTATCTCCTATTTTAAGTAAGCACAGTGCTATTTTTATTCATACGGCTTCTTTATTTGAGGAAGATATACAAAAAGCTAAGCAATATAGTTGTGTAATAGGAAGTATACCTACTCCATTAAGAATAAGTGAATTACAAAAAGAATTAGTATTAAATACTATTCCTGTCATTAGTAATTAAGCGTAGGGAGCATAACTGTAAATGTAGAGCCGACATGTAAGGTACTTTCAGCTTTTATAGTGCCGCCAAGCTTTTCTACATATTGAGCTACACCATAAAGCCCAAATCCATGGCTGTAGGTAATATTTGCATGACTATCTACTACTTGTTTAAAGAGCTGATCTACCCTTTCTTTACTCATCCCAATACCTGTATCCTGTACTATAATCTCTACACCACTGGAGGTATCTTTAATTGTAATAGTAAGAATGTTTTTCTCATTAGGCTTACCATATTTTACAGCATTCTGTATTAGATTCTGTACTATTGATTGCACCATAGCTATATTATTGTAAAAGGCCTTCTTAGCTTTATTTCTTACAACAATATCTATATGCTTATATAATTCTCGTATACCTAAAAGCTGAATAACATCGTCTATCAATTGTTTAAAAGGTATAGGCTGGGCGACTTCTTCCTGCTTACCTAAGGCAGCTCTCGATCTTCTTATACTTTCACTGTTGGATAGGGTTAAAGAATCTATATATTGCAATACCTGACGCACTTCTTCTCTCGCATTATCCAATATTGCAGATGATTTTTTTAGACTCTCGCTATTGGCTACAGCTACCGAATCTATATACTGTAAAATATCACGTACATCTTCTTTTACAATATCTAAAATTGTAGATTGAGTAGTAAGGGGACTAATTAAATCATGAGCAGCCATTTTATAGTTTAATTCTTGATCGTTGTTTGTAGTATTCGTAATAGCAGGATTAAGCCATACTGGTGTAGCAACAGTATTATTTGGCCTATTTACTAAAGTACTATAAAATTGTTCTAAAACACTATCTTCTTGCTGTAGTGCCGCCATCGTCTTTACTAAGTATTTCATGTATTTTTCATTTTGATTAAATTATAAACCATATTTAACCTTTATTGGTTTTATTATCATCATTCTTAATGAATATAATTCCCTTTGCTTTTAAAAGGCCGATAGCTATAAATATATATAATAAAATAGTGAATCCAGTATGTAAGTTTAAAATATTGGTATAAGATTCTTTAGAAAGTTCTTCTCGTAGTACATTTACAAAAGCATATCTTAATAAAGCAAAACAATGAAATAATAAAAGTCCTGTAATAATCCAAAAAAGAGAAACACGGCTTGCTTGATAGTTGGTTAACTCCAAGCCTGTTCTGGGTACAGGCTCAGAGATAGTATGTTTATAAATATAGAGTACATTTAAAATTATAATCATTATACTTAATACTGTTCTAATGTTACTTGGGTAAGTATTAATGGATTGCCATAATAAGGCATTTACTATAGCAAACGCCACAAACAATACTATAAGCACTATAAATATTTTCCTATACACATATTGCTTTTTCTCTTCTATATATTTCTTAAATATCTCTCTATACATTAATAAAAGTGTAGTTGTTTCCAAAACAAAACTGCTATGAAATATAATATACTCATTGTGTTTTTTATACCAGAGTACTCCAAAAACAGCTGCCTGAGCTATCAATTCAACCAATAAATACCATGTTATTTTCTTTAGTACTACAGGAAATTTCTTATGACCATGAACAGCAATACAGAATGCAAATAACATTGCTAACAACACTACACCAAAAAGTAAATTTTGCATGTTCATAGTTCTAAAATACTATAATAAATTGAAGAAGTTGCCTTATGGTTTGCTGTTTAAAACATTAGGCGCAGGTAAATTACTGGCCTGAAGTTCTCCAGTTAAATCATAAGCAGGGCTTGTTATGGTAGTAGTAATACCATTTATAAGCATAGTTTGTGGACGAGGATATTCTAATACATCTGTGCCATCTGCTTTAGTGGCTACATAAACTAATTTTCTATTTCCATCATCATCAATAGCTTGATAAAAAGTAATATGAGTAATATCTATATTATCATCTTGTACTCTTTTTAGTAATTGCAATAAACCTCCTACAGGAACTTTATAGCCAATAGGTTCTGCGGCTGTTTTATTGTCCCTAAATCTTTTAGTATAGCGAATAGCCTTATCCATCGCAATACTATAATCTTTGGTACTATCTGCGATTAATCTGGCCATTGATAAGGTGCCAGCAGGTGATGTTTGTTGTTTTGCTAAAGGTTCTACGTCTTTTTGCTTTTGACAACCTATAAAGTTTAGTAATATAGAGGCGCTAAGTAGGATAAATAACAAGGGGGTTTTTAGTCTTTTCATGACGTTTTTTAAGTTTAGTTAAAAAAAATAATTACAACTACCGTTTAGGTTTAGATACAATCAAACATCATTTATTGATTAGGGTTGCATTGTCAATATAATGCCTGACTTAGTACTTAAAAGTCTTAGGTTCATCGAGGGCTTAAATCTATCCTATTGTCATCTATTATAGCTATAGCAAAATTCTTACTCTTTGTTAAGTAATTTTTACGGGAGAAGGGTGAGCAAATGTAGGAATAATTTTAATATTAACAATTATAACAAGCGGCGGGCATTTAAATACGATTCTATAAACATGTTATTGAAAATATACTTACATGGCTAAAGTATGAAAGTAAGCATAGATAAGCGATACAAGTTAAAAACATATTATAAAAAATCGATATTCGTTATTTAAATTTTGGTATTATATCTTCGCTCCGCAATTATACTATTAGTAGCAAAAGGAAAAGAACAAGAACAAGAATAAGCATAGGATTACATACAGTACAGATACTATATATGGAATGTTTGATGCGCTAATTAGTAAATTATTTCCAATCTATCCTGATTAAAACTGACCCAATCAACCGTAAGCCCTAAGCATAAGAAGATTAACTGTTTAGGCATGAAGAAAAAAACGATAGCACTAACTGCTGCTATTCTATTTATGGTAACTCTATCTACAACTGGCTATAGTCAGGTGAAGGATAGTGTATTGTACATACAAAACATAGCTGGACCTTATACAGCTACAGTGCAGAAATATGCCCAAAACTTAAACGAAAAAGTAGATAAGGGTATAGAGAAGCAACTGTATATTCTATATAAAGCAGAAAAAAAGTTTAATAAGCGATTACATAATACAGACAGCACTAAATCAAATCTATTAAATGGTGTCGCCTTTAACAATTATAAGGAATATGCAAACAATATTGGGTCAAAAGCAAAGTCGCTAACCAGTAATAATCTAAATAACTACATTCCTGAGTTAGATAGTTTACAAACTTCTCTTAAATTTTTAGACAGTAAAAATTTAACTGATAAGCTCAACACCAAAGAAGCCTTAAAAAAAGTAACGGAGTTACAGAATAAATTAAACTATGCTAATGCTATAGAGCAAGTACTAAAAGAAAGAAAAGAGCAGTATAAACAATTACTATCTCAGTATACAGATATTCCTAATCGTTTAAAGAAAAGCTTAAATAATTATACTGAAAAAACCTATTACTACAGAGAGCAAATACAGCAATATAAGGATGAGCTAAAGAATCCAGAAAAACTACAAGCAAAGGCATTAACCTTATTAAGAGAGTTGCCTGCTTTCCAAACCTTCATGAAAAAGAATTCGTTCCTTGCTTCCCTATTTAGAACAGATAATCCTACAGATATTAATGACCCCAGCTTAGCAGGATTGCAGAGAAGGACTACTGTAGAAACACAAATTCAAAATCAAATTAGTAATGGTGGTCCTAATGCACAAAACGTAATACAAACCAATCTTCAACAAGCAAAACAAGAATTAGATAAACTAAAAGATAAGCTACAACAACAGGGTAATGCCGCAGAGTTAGATATGCCTAACTTTAAACCCAATTCACAAAAGACAAAAACGTTTTGGAAACGTTTAGAATATGGAGCGAATCTCGGGAATCAAGGAGGCAGTGGTATACTGCCTAACATGAGTGATATTGCATTAACGGTAGGATATAAGCTTAATGATAAATCTATAATTGGTATTGGAACTTCTTATAAGTTAGGATTGGGAAGTGGATTAGATAATATAAGACTCAGTAGCGAAGGAGTAAGCCTTAGAAGCTATATTGATTATAAAATAAAAAACAGTTGGTATGCCAGTGGAGGATATGAACAAAATTATCTATCCAGATTTAGCAGTTTACAAGATTTAAAGAATACTAACGCTTGGCAACAAAGTGCATTAGTAGGCATTACCAAGAAATATAGCCTCAGTAAAAAGCTAAAAGGCAATGTGCAAGTGCTATATAATTTTCTATATCAGCAAAATCAAAATACTAAACCACTAATATTTAGACTGGGATATACATTTTAATTAACAATAAAGTAATAAAAATAAACTGTTTACTGATCACTAAATACAAATTACGTTTTATGAAGCTAAAGATTTTAGTTATTGCAAGTATCTTGGTTATACAAACAAAATCCTTTGCACAGAAGGAATTGCTCAACAGTCGAAATTTTCCTTCGCCCAATGCTGCTGCATTAGGTAAATATGCCGATTATCCTATAAGTTATTTTACCGGAGTTCCCGCTGTTAATATTCCATTGTATAGTTTAAAAGATGGGCCAGCCAATATTAACTTATCGCTCAGTTATCATGCCAGTGGTATTAAAGTATCAGATATGGCATCTTGGGTAGGAGCTGGTTGGGTACTTAATGCGGGTGGTGTAATAACAAGAACTGTAAGAGGTACTCCTGATGAAGTTTCTAATGGTTTCTTAGGTACATATCGTGGCCCCAAAGTAAGAGGTTATTATACTGATTCTGGTTTATCAAAACTCCCTCCATTGGATAAAACAAAAGAGAGTGATAATTTAAATGCAGTTGTCAATAATATTTATGGAGGTTATAATGATGGGGAATCTGATATTTATACTATTAATGTAGACGGTATGGTAGGAAAATTTGTGTTTGATGAAAATCGTAGCGTACGATTCTTAACACAAACTGATTTAAAAGTAGAAGTTGATTTTTCCACATATACTTACGATCCAAGAGACAACCGACCTTATTTCAATAAATGGATAGCAACAACTCCCAATGGTACTAAATACATATTTGGAATTGGATATTCAGGTGAGGGAACGTATAAAAAGACTGAGGCTTCTTCTCTAAGTAATAATGCAACAACAGCATGGTATCTTACTCACATTATTTATCCCAATACAACTGATACAGTTAAGTTAATGTATACAGGTCAAATTTATTCTTATAATTTGTTGGATCCAGAATTTACTTATGTACAGAACGATTCTCTTTCTTTACTTAATAAATATACAAATGCAAGTTATAGTGAGTATGATTTTTACGGTGTTCGGTTACATGATATAAGAACAAAAAATTTTGAAATATATTTTATGACGGGCGCTAACCGACAAGATATATACACGGGAATAGATTGGATATATGCACCAAGAAGTTTAAGCAAAATACAAATTAGAAGTATAAAGCCTGCTGATACTACCCTCATTGATGAAATCAATTTCTCTTATGATTATTTCAAGTCTTTAAATGCCGGTAGCATAGAATTAGGCAATAAAGATACCACCGATACAAAAAGACTTAAATTAGTAGCCATTCAAAAAGGAATACCTGCTACTCCAAAAAAAGTTCCTGATTACAGTTTTGAATATTATGAAGATTTACGGCTACCCCGCCGGTGTAGTTATGATGTAGACCACTGGGGTTATGCTAATGGACCTGGTGGAAACAATATACGATTTACTCCACCTTTAATCAATTACTTTGGACGTAGTAGTTCAGTATCATCCCTTAGTGCATTTAGAGGGCCAAAATGGCCTTATACCCAAGCCTTTACCTTAAAGAAAATTACTGATCCTTTAGGTGTAAGTACAACCTTTGAATTCGAACCCAATATAGTAGCTAAAAGCAAAATCAATGGAGATACAGTTGGAGGAGGAATACGCATTAAACGTATTGTTACCGATAACCCTACCTTAAATCAAAAGCAGATAAGACGCTTTGAATATACATTAGATGATGGTACTTCCAGTGGAATAATGCTCCGTGAACCTATTTATTGGGCAGAAATAATGAATGAATATAAGATTTTAAGTACTGCAGGAACCATCAAATACGCTGGAGATGCTACCAATCCAAAAGATATGTCTTTAAAAGTATTTTGTAAGTTTTCTCAATCACCTTTACCCCTGCAAGATTATCAAGGCTATAATGTTGGATATAAACAAGTAAAAGAATTATTTGGTGAAAATGGAGAAAATGGATACAAGATATATAACTATAATACAAGCAATGAACTAAATAGTACTACCAGACTTAAAGCATCCAATTTTTTAAATAGCAGCGGTAATCCTACAGGCAACTTTAATAGCATTGCTCCAGAGAATTTACAATATGTAGAAGCTGGTAGAAGAAAGAAATTTTTTCCCTTTGAACCAGAACAAGTGGATTTAGGTAATGGATTACTATTAAGTGAAAAAGTATTTGATAAGAATAACAAACTGTTACTATCAGAATCCTATAGCTATGATACCAGCTATAATAATAAGTACTGGTTAAGAGGATTCCTGGGAGTTATGTTTCCTAAAACTTCTGGCTCAGGATATGATTATGCATTCACGTATTACAAATACCGTATAGGTAATGTGAAATTACTTTCTAAAAAATCAACGCTAATCGATACCCTTACAGGTAAAGATGTTACTACAGAAATAAAATATGCTTACGAAAGCTCTGATCACCAGCAACCTACCAGGCAAATTTCTATAAACAGTACAGGCGATACTTTAGAAACGGTAATGCGCTATGCATTTGATTTTAGTAACACAGCTATTAGTGGTGGAGTAATTGAAGAAATGAAAAAGCAAAATATTCTTGCACCCCTGCGTACAGAAACATGGCGTAACAATACTTTACTAAACTGTGCAGCTACAGAATATACTAAAACTACAATAGGAACAAAGGCTTTTGTGTTGCCTATTAAAACATATAGCATAGAAAGTAAAAAAGCAATTGGTAGTACAGATGTAGGATTTAATAAAACCTTTGCCAGTAGTATAAACAGTCTAACAGGACCTTCTTCCTCTATAAAGCAACAAGGATTATATAGTTATAATGATATAGGATTACTTCAACAGCAAAGTATTAACAATACTTCTACCGTATATATATGGGATTATAAAAATACGTTACCTATTGCTGTGGTTGTAAATGCTCAACCTACTGATATTGCTTATACTTCTTTTGAAGGAGATGGTAGTGGTAACTGGAATATAAGCAGTACGAATAGAATTAAGGAAGCATTTACTGGAACGCAGTGTTACGATTTATCTAAAGGAAATATTACTAAATCAGGATTAAGTAGCAGTAAAACATACTGGCTAAATTATTGGACTAAAACTGGAGCAAGTGTTAGTGTAACAAGTACTGCTCAAACTATACAAGGGCCTACGCAAAACAATTGGACTTTATGGACAAAAAAGATAACAGGGGTAAGCAGTATAAGTATTAGTGGCAGTGGATATGTGGATGAAGTGCGACTATATCCTGATAAAGCTGGAATCAAAACCTATACCTATATACCAGGAATTGGTATGAGTAGTAGCGTAGATGAAAATAACAATGTGAGTATATATGAATATGATGAACTTAACCGTTTAAAATTATTACGAGATGGTGGTAGAAATATCATGAAAACCTATTGTTATAATTATGCTGGAGCACCTATTGATTGTGAAGGAAAAGTATTTTATAATACAAAAGCAAGTAAGAGCTTTACTAAAAATGATTGTCCTTCAGGATGCATAAGTGGTAGTGTAATATATACGGTACCTGGTGGAAAATATAGTTCTACGGTTAGTCAATCAGATGCTGATAGTAAAGCACAAACTGATATTAATACTAATGGACAAGCATATGCTAATGCTAATGGCAGTTGCACGCCGGTATATGCAGTACTATGGTATGAAAATGTAGAGAATTATCCCGATATAGTTACTGGAGATATTGTTGTTCGATTTTATCAAGATGCTGCTTATACTAAACCACTTATAGTATATAATGATGTACTGATAAAGTATTATCAGGAAGAAGGTTGTATGGGGTCTAAAAAACCAAAAGTTAATTTTTCTGTAGTTGGGAATGGCAATTTTATTTATTTAAAAAAGCAAGCGGTTTTATATATGAAAGATGAGATAGGTGGCCCTCTTAGTTCAGAGCGTTGCTTTAAATATGGCTTATCTCCAGCAGATGGATATAAAATCGTTTATTAAATTATTTTGTTACATATACTATAAACATTTATATATGAAATTGAAATGCATAAAAAATTTATTGATGCTATTTATAATCCTGGTTGCTGTAAAAAGCAATGCCCAGATAGAAGATAGTATAACAAGAAATCATAGACTTGTACTATTGCAACAACAACTTTCTTTATCTGATAAACAATATCAAGAAATGATAGTTGTTTACAAACAATTACTTCAAGATAGAGATAGTGTTAATGCTCTTAATCTTACGCCAGAAAACAGGGCCGTATTTTTAAGTGAGATTGGGGCTAAATATCATAGCGCACTACAATCTATTTTAAGTGTAGAGCAGTGGGAAATATATGATGATAAACAAAAGGCTATGAAACAAGCTTTTGAACAGCGTATAAGAGAACAAAAAATAAAATATACTTTTTTAAACAATCAATAAATATATCTAAAACTATAATAACTTTTATAATATGAAATCAATAAAACTAACTGTAACTTTACTAACTATCAGTGTATGTATTACGCAATTATCTTTTGCACAATGGAGTGAAAACGCCAGTAGCATCTATCCTACAAATGCAGATAAAAAAGTAGGAATTGGAACAACAGATCCAGGAACAAAATTAGAAGTAAAGGGAGCAGCTACTTTTGGCAAAACATATTTTAATGTATTAAAGATTGGACCTTTAGAATCTTCACCCGCTTACTTTTATATTGACACCAAGATTCCTTTTGTAGATGTCGTTGCACCACAAATCCATATTACAGGATATAATTATGGCAACCCTAATAAAGCTGTAAAACTCACTATTGGATGGTATGAATATGCTAATAATTTTTATTGGGCGCAATATAAAAGCGATTTAGGATATTATAATCCTTCTCGTATTCGACTGGGAACCTATGATGATGCAGGTACAAAAAGAGTACGTATAGAAATAGCCAATGATGGAACCTATTGGAGCAGTTACTTTATTTCAGCAACAGATCATGGTGGATTGTCTACTTACTATAATGATTGGAGCTTTACGCTGGGTAATTTTCCAGCCATAGGAACTGGAGATATAATTACTGTTTCAGAATATGCTGGAATGGTCTACAGCAATGCTGGTAATGTAGGAATTGGTACAGCAACTCCGCTTAGTAATCTAAATAACAATGGTTTACATATTAGTAAAGGTGATCATTCAATGTTACTACTTGGTGAGCCGAAATTAAATTCATATGGAGGTGTAGTTCAGACATCTGACAATAAGCACCGAATTTTTATTGGTGCTAATCTTTATGATGATCCTAACTTAAGCTGGAAAAATTTTCAAGCAGGAAAAGGAGGTGCTGGCATTAGTGTTATGGCTGATTATGGTGGCTGGGGCACCAGTATTGATTTTTATACCTCTAATAAGGATAATGAACTATTGGAAAGAATGACAATTAATGGGAATGGCAATATAGGAGTTGGTACAAATACTCCTACAGAAAAACTTACGGTTAATGGAAATATCAAAGCAAAAAAAGTAATTGTAACTCAAGCTGGCTGGGCAGATTATGTATTTGATAAAAATTATAATTTAATGAGCTTACAAGATTTATCGAAATATATTGAGCAACATAAACATTTACCCGAAATCCTTTCTGCAAAAGAAATAGAAAGTAATGGTGTAGACGTAGGAACTAATCAAGCATTATTATTAAAGAAAATAGAAGAACTCACATTATATATTATAGGGCAACATAAAGCAATGAATGAACAGCAAAAGCAAATTGTTACTCAGCATAATCAGATAAAAATCTTAACACAAACTGTAGAGCAACTAAAACAAAAAATAAAAGATTGACTGTAAATCATTTTAAAAAAATTTAGTAAACAACTTGTTTCAAGTTTTTCTTTCAAAAGAATATGAGACAAGTAGCATAAAAATGCAATTATTATGAAAAAGAAATTTCTTTCTTACCTCCTTTTCACATTTTCATGCCTGTACATTAGCACATTAACTTCTGCTCAAACGAACGCTCCCAATGGTGCTATTCAAGTACCTAACCCTACGCTAAGCCCAGTAGCTACTCCAGCAGGTTATAGCGGTATTAGTAGCTTTAACCATATTAGAGTGTGGATTCCTCAGCAACCTTATCAAGATGCTACACAAGTTATGCTTGCTGAAAGAAAACCAGAAGAAGTTTTACAGAGCGTGCAATATTTTGATGGTATGGGTAAGCCTATACAAAGTGTAGCTAAGCAAATTGGTCCTGATGCTTTTGGTAAACAAGATGCCGTAAGCACGGTAACTTATGATGCTTTTGGCAGAGTAGCTCAGCAGTATTTACCGTATATGTCTTCTACTAACGATGGAAAAATAAAAACAAATCCTTTTGTAGAACAAAATACATTTTATACTTCTACGTATGTAAACGATCAACCTTCTCTTACCAATGAAAAATTCTTTTATGGTCAAACTAATTATGAAGCATCACCTTTAAACAGAGTAATATCCAGTTATGCACCAGGCAATAGTTGGGTAGGAAGTAATAGAGGGGGCACTGGGCAAAATACATTTAATACAGAAGCCGATAGTGTAGTGATTTGGAAAATACGCTATGATGATGCTATCAGTGATGATAAAAATATCCCCTATACAGCAGGAAGATATGCAGCCACTATGCTCTCTAAACAAATTAGTAAAGATGAGCAAGGTAATACAGCTATTATTTATACCGATAGAGAGGGACATGTTATTCTAAAAAAAGCACAACGTTCTACAAGTTTTGGAGCAGGTCATAGTGGGTGGTCTTGTACCTATTATATATATGATGAACTGGGATTATTACGCTGTATTATACAACCTGGAGCTGTACAGTACATGAATAGTAACACTTGGGATTTAACTTCTACACTGCTTAGTGAACAATGTTTTAGATATGAGTATGATGAACGACATAGGATGATTGCTAAAAAAGTTCCTGGTTCAGAATGGCTCTATATGATCTATGATAAGCGAGATAGATTAGTATTTACTCAAGATGGGAACCTTAGAGCAAAAAATCAGTGGAATACAACACTATATGATGAACTCAATAGAGTAGTCAGTACAGGCATTACTACCTACGCTGGAAGCAGGCAACAACTCATCGATTATGTAAACAGTTTAGGAAGCACCAACACCACTATTACCATTAATGGTAATAATCCTTCTGCTATACAAAAAAAATTATTAGTAAGCGAAAGACAAGAAGGTAGACAAACCTATCAAGCTTCTGAAGAAGTTGTTTTCGATGGAGAGTTTAATAGTGAAAGTACAGCAGAGTTTACGGCTGAAATTGTCCCTCCTTCTACATCAACATTTAGTAGCCAAATTATCATAGCCGATAATCCTGTACCCAGTATTGGAACATATACTGCATTAACACTAAACTATTATGATGATTATAGCTTCACTACAACTACCTATGATAATAGCAACAATGCTAAACTCGATAAAGGCTCCAATGCTTACGCTGATCCATTACCTAATAGTGCATCTACTAAAACCTATGGCCTTACTACTGGTTCTAAAGTAAGAATTATTGACCCCAGTGATTTAAGCAAAGGGGAATGGCTCAGTGCAATTTATTTTTATGATGATAATAACCGTTTAATACAAACCAGAAGTACTAACCATAAAGGCGGAGAAGATATTCTTACTCAGCGTTACAGTTTTACAGGTAAAGTAGTATGTACGTATGATATACACAATAATCCTGCGGCTGGTATATCCAATCTAAAATTAAAAACAAATCTCAACTACGATCATGCAGGTAGATTAATGAATATTACTAAACAATTGAATGATGATAATAGTACAAGTAGAACGATAGCTACTTATGTATACGACCACATGGGGCAACTGAAAACCAAACAGTTAGGTCAAAAAAGAGATATAGATGGGACGCTTACTACAAGCCCATTAGATAATATAGACTATAGCTATAACATTAGAGGATGGTTAAGCGGTATTAATACAGCTTTTGCTAATAACAAAAACAATAACAATTATTTTGGTTCACAATTAAATTATGATTGGGGATTTCAAAATAGTTTATATAATGGAAATATTGCTGGAGTACAATGGAGAACCAAAGGCAGTGATGTACAAAGAGCTTACGGCTTTGGATATGATAATACAAATCAATTACTCTTTGCAGATTTTAATCAAAACTATAATGCTGCCTGGGGAAAAACAGCAGCTGGAGGAGCTATTAACCTTACAGCGTTAATCGGTAATGGAACAGATGGTGCTACAGCTTACGATAACAACGGTAACGTTAAAAAACTACAACAATGGGGACTCAAAATAGGTAGTAGTCCACAAATAGATAACCTACAATATTCCTACAATATCAGTAACCTTAGCAATAAACTTTCTGCTGTAACAGAAGATGATACTATTGCTGATAAAGATAATAAGTTAGATGATTTTACCGATGGCAATCGCAGCGGAAACGATTATGCTTATGACGTTAATGGTAATCTCATACAGGATAAGAACAAGAAAATTACCTCTATCACATACAACCATTTAGATTTACCATCTGTAATAACCGTAGAAGGGAAAGGAACCATTACCTATACCTATGATGCTACTGGTAAAAGGTTAGATAGAAAAGTAGAAGAGTTAGGTACAGGAAAAACCACCCTTACAACTTATATGGGTGCCGTGCAGTATGTAGATAATAATTTAAAATTTATTACTCATGAAGAAGGAAGAATAAGGCCATTGAATAATACTGCTGTTTGGGCTTATGACTATTTTGAAAAAGATCATCTGGGAAGTATAAGAGTAGTTCTAACTGATGAATATAAAAAAGATAACTATCCAGCAGCTACTATGGAGAGTGAAAATGCTGCGGTAGAAAATAGTTTTTATAGCAATATTGAAACGACTCGTGCTCCAAAGCCTTCGGGATTTACTGGTGGAACAGGTACCAATAATTTTGTTTCACAAGTAAATGGCAATGGTAATAAAATTGGTCCGGGTATCATACTTAAAGTAATGGCAGGAGATCAGTTAAGTATAAAAGTAAACAGCTATTACGATTTAGGTGGAAGCTCTCCTACAAACAACAATAGCGTAGTAAATGATATTATTAGTGTGTTAGCCAATCAAATACCCTCTTCTTCTGCAGGTAAAATAAGTGGTGGAACAGTAAGTGGCACCGTATTACAAAATCCAATTAGTGCATTTATGGATGTAGTGGGCAGTAGTGCCAATACCGTAAATACTAAACCTGCTGCTTATCTAAATTATGTATTATTAGACGATGAACAATTAGCCTATGTGGAAAAAGGAAGTGGTTGCAAACAAGTGGGAGAAGATAAAACAGTAACCATATTAAACAATACGATTACAGTACCTCGTAATGGATACATTTATATTTTCACTTCTAATGCTACTAAAGATGTAAACGTTTATTTTGATGAACTGCAAGTAACACATGCTCGTGGGGCACTATTAGAAGAAATGAGTTATTATCCTTTTGGCGGGCAGATAGCGGGCTTGCACTCCAAAGCAGCTGGAGGATTACAAAGCAGGTATAGTTTTCAAAGTCAAGAATATGAGGCAGATTTAGGATTAGACTTATATGCTTTTGAAGCAAGACAATATGATGCACAGATTGGTAGATGGCATGTACCCGATCCAGCAGATCAGTTCCACAATCTTACTCCTTATGGAGGCATGAGAAATAATCCTATTGCTCATGTCGATCCAGATGGAAGATTTTTGTGGTTAGCTGTAGCCATTGGAGCCATTTTGGGAGGATATAGTGGCTATCAAGTAGCAAAAGCCAAAGGTGCAACAGGTTGGGATATGTTTGGTTATATACTTGGTGGAGCTTTTGTTGGAGGAGTATCGGCTGGCACTGGAGCTGCAATTAGTAATTCCGGAATTGCTTTCAGCCAAACCCTTGCCCTGGGAGCCAGCTCTGCTATAAATAGTGCAGGCATGCAACTGCTTAGTGGAGGCCAAACGGATTTTACTATTAGTTTAGGTATAGCTTCCTATAATTTTTCTAAAGGTGAATGGGGGTATTTAGGTAAGAAAGGAAATAGTTTTTTGGATAATGTAGGTTATAGTTTAGGAGCTTTAACTAATATACAAGATGTATTGGCTGGATTCCACCCAGGAAGTGCTTATCTCGAAACTGAAAAGTTAGACAAAGCTTATAATGATAATCAAAAAGACTTAATTGGGCACACACAAGTTGTAGGAAAAGATGGAGAAATATTGATTGATTTTGGTCCTTATGACCCAGGTACAGGACGTTTTATTGGGTTCAGTCCGGCAAGAAATAACTGGGAAAAGGGATTACGTGTAAGTGCTAAAGAAGGTAATTTATACAATAATCCTATTGAAATAAGAGGGATAAATATTACAAGACTACAAAGAATATCTAATAATCTGAATAATAATGCTGGACAATACAACTTTATAGTAAAAAGTTGCTCGTCAGTTGCCAGTCGATCTTTAATTGCTTCTGGTGCATTTGTTATTGGAGGCATTCACCCTTATTTATTAAGGACAGCGGTAATGCTTCGAAATGCTGGTGTTCGACCATCTCTTTTTTCATATTATTTAAATCAATAACGAAAAATGAATACTAAATTTCAAATTATGGTTTTTAGCTATTTAATGCTATTATTAGGATGTAAAAATTTATCTAAAATTCATAAAGTAGATAATATAATAATATATAAAGAATTTCCAGAAAATGGTACTACCAACTATATTTCATTTGCTTTTAAATATCCACAGAAAAGCAAAGTAAACACTTCTGTAAACGATACTGTAGTAATTCAACCAGAAACTCTTGAGAATCTATTGAATAATGCAAAAGCAAGAAAGCATTTTCAACAAAAACTTGGAGGTGTGACCTTTGCTGGAGAATTCTATGAACAATCTAAAAAACATTATTTTGTTTATTTCAAATCTGTAAACCTAATTATTGATTTTACAGATAGAATAAATTATTTTTTAAAGCAAGAATTAAAATATAATACTAAATAACAGTCTATAATAAATCCAAAAGAAATTAAATGCTGTATAAATCATTTGTACTACTTATAATATTATGCCTTATAAAGCAATCAACATTTGCTTGTAAATGCCTGTACCCAAGTCTTGAAGTAGAGGTCCAACAATCTGATTTAATATTTAAAGGAAGAGTACTGTCCAAAGCTGATTCGGCATATACTGCATATTATAATTTTTTGGTTTATAAAATATGGAAAGGAAACACTTCTCAACAAATTATTACTATTAAAACGAGCATAGGTGGTCCAGATTGTGGAATGTATTTTGAAATAGGCAAAGAATATATTGTCTTTTCAAATCATTTAGAAACCAATAGGTGTTGCAGAAATGATTTTGCAGATAGCAGTTCCGATATAGCCTTATTAAATTATAGATTTGATTCAACCTTTAGAATTAACGTAGGATTAAATGTTAACTCTCTTCTAAATGAGTATGAAGCAAGCTATTTCAATACTTTATTTATTAAAAGAAACTTTAATATAAATTTTAAAAATAAAAAAGTGGGTTTTGTACTTAATGGAACTATGATTGATAAAAAACAGTATTTTAATAATTGGGGTGGTAAGGAAGTTGCTAATAATTTAATTTTTCTTAATCAAGAAGAAAAAGAAATAGCCAATGGCTATGATATTATAATTGTGTCTTGGAGGAAGCAAGGAATAACAAAAAGCTTTAGGAAACGGTTAATACAAAAGTTGAATAAATTATGATTATTACTCTTTTTTATTAATGAGAGCATGACAACACCAACAAAAATGAACTTTGTTACCACTTATAATCCGAATGAAACATTTAGCACTACACTGAACAATGTGAATGTTTCTAAACTCCAACGGATGACAAATAATCTAAACAGTGGCTTATCTTTGTCTGGAAACCGTTCTTTACTCTATGGAGTTTATAATGGGTGTGTTAATCAAACATCACGGGCATTGTTTAGGGCTGGCGTTTTGAATATCAATGCCTTTTTGCCAATAACATCCCCTGTTTTACTCAATGCCGAACTAACTTTAAGGAATTATGGCATGATGTTTTCCTATTATATGACAACATACTAATGAAAATAACAATCCTTATATTATTTAGCTTTTGTTGCTGTTGCACTTCAAACCACTTTGTTTTGGCTCAGACGGTTAAAAAAGACAGGCACGATAAAGAATCAATGGAAATAGCATACATTATTGATTGCATTAAAAATAACCGAAAAGTAGATAGCTTAATAGAATGGAAAGTTGATGGTAATGGCGAAATTCATAGCATATTTTCAAGTAATGGCATAGTTAAAAGCGGCTTTTCATATAAATACAAAGGAAGATTGGCATTCTTCGTACTTGATAAAAATACAAGAGGCCTGTTCCTCCATAAGATTAATTATTTTAAAAATAGTTTTAATAAGGTGATTTTTTTTGCTGATACATTGAGCGAATATGAAATAACGAATCAAACACGTCTTAGAGTTTGGATGTCCCATGATAAACTAAGTATCTATTTTTGCGTTATAAACCCGGATGAAATCATGATATGGGTACTCACAAACGGTAATACTGTATATACTATGAATATTAAAATTGGATATATATTTTAATATACTAAACGATTATTTATACGTTTAATAGATAAAATAAAGTGTAAATATTTACTTTTATTGCTAAATATATCAAACAAAAATGCAACAATGTTGCAAGAACATTTTGCATTTAAACTAATAAACTATGAAGAAAATTAATTTAACTATTTTACTTACATCTTTTACAATAATAATCTATTCTCAAACAAATTTTGGTATAAAAGCAGGTATAAATGTAGCTACCATAAAAGCAGGCAATTCTACAATTGACGTTTCTTCAAGGGGCAAAACAGGATTTACAATAGGAGGATTTACTCTTCAGCCTATAGGTAAAGATTTATTTCTTCAATCAGAAATTTTGTTTAACCAATTCTCGGGAGATTTTAAATTCCCGGCGCCCTTTAATACTTTAACCACAAACTTTCAATATTTATCTTTACCTGTTACATTACGCTATAAATTTCCAGGCTTAGGCATTTATGGTGGTTTACAATATGGATTGCTATTGAGTGCCAAAACAACTATGAATGGAAGAACTGAAAATGATGAAACATTTAAAAGCAGCGATTTTTCATTTGTTGTTGGATTAGATTATATAGTTGGTAAAAATATACTGATTGCAGGAAGGTATCAAACAAGCCTGGGTAACATTGCCAAGAATGATCCAAGTTTTAATGGATTGAATATGAAGATTAATGCTATTTCTTTTACTATAGGATACATTTTTAAATAAAGAATTTCTCAGATTAAAACTATGTATGAAAAATTATATAAAATAATAGTTGTATTGGGAATCTCAGTTTTCTCATCATGCAGCTCCACTAAATTGTCTACATCAAGCAGTAACTCTTTTAAACCATTAGATGATAAGGCTTTTGTATTTATACTCACTCCAAAAGAAACTATTCCCATAAATACAGTAGAAGTAGGAACTTTTAAGCATATTGATGATAACCATACTGATTGGTTATTTCTTAAAAATAAATTGAGTAAAAAAGCAAAAGCAAGTGGAGCAAACATTATTAAAATAGAAGAATACCATGTTGCTGACGGTAGAACAGGTGGACACGCAGCTAAAATACTGGGTAAATTTTATAGAAATGACGATATGTATACAGTAAAATGGTTTATTGATTCCATTCGAAAAGTGCAGTCATATAATAACTATGCTTTTCTACACCTTATAAGAAATGAAGCAAATGGATTTTTACAAAAGGCTGGTACTGCCACGATGTTCCTTAATGATTCTCTTATTGGTGATCTTGAATCAAGGGCAACTAAACAAATTATGATTGCTAAACTTGGTTTTAATACCATAGGTTACAGATCTAATGACCGCAATGCATATCAATTTAACGCTGATCCTGGACAACATTATTATATACAAGTAATAGACAATAAACCACCTTCTACAACTGGAGGCCTAATAGGTGTAATATTTAATATAGGGGTAGTTCCTAAAATATTTATTTTACTTGATCCTATTGAGGGTAAAATAAAAGCTGAAATGTTAGAACAGGAAAATAAGCATCAATTGTAAAAAGAACAAAGCATTTTGTTATTTAAATTATTTCTATTGCTTAATTTTTAAAGACCCTTTTATATGTAATAATTGTCTCTATTGTTATAATAATTTGGCATTTCAATTTGATCAAATATATCCTCAGTACCAGTTGAAATAATAAGCGTATTGCTTTTACGATGAGAGTATGTACCATAACGGGCAGCATCCATAGTATCATCTCTGAACTTCACCGGTTCATCTATAAAAGCTCCATCTTTTACCTTCCATTTATAACTTTGTATTTCTTTGATAATACCAAAGCTACTTTTAGTAATATAAAGTTGATGTCGTTTCACAAAATCAATTCCATTCTTTACATCTTTATCCGCTTGTCGCACGTTAAAACCTGCTCTCTTTAAATCTTCAATAGCATCTGGGCGTGCACTATCAGCATAGATAATTTTACTTTTAATGCTTAGCTCTTTCATTTGTTGGATAAGGTCAGCAATGGTCATTTCTGTTTGATAGATCAGTTCATGCCAATACAGGCGATTATCCCATTTCCCCACTTCAATGAGAGCTGTTTTATGATTATAACCAAAATCCAGTCCATAACAAGTCTTTGCAAATTCTGGTATAGCATCACAAAGCCCGTACTGTGAATAGATAAGACCATGAACTCTACCTGTTAGCCCTCTGGCATATACTTTCCAGAGTTCTTTATCTGGAATGTTTTCTATCTCAGTGTGTTGCTCTTTAGATAAAAATGTATTTTGTCTATGGTCACTAATAATCTGTTCCACTCCATTTTGGCCAATAAGTTTTTCATGTACCCAAAAGGCAGCGGTGGGATTGTAGTCAATAAAGATTTTCTTTCTGGTACGGATGGCCAGTTGCCAATAGATGTTATAGCTAATACCATCGGCTTCATTGATAAATAGATAATCTCGTTTACCACTTTTAGCATCTTGTTCGTCTTCAAAAGAAGTAAATTCTATAATAGAGCCATTTTTAAATTCAAAGATTCTATCTGTTTTGTTATAGTTTTCGATTTGAGATTTGATCTCTTCACTACTGTTACAGATTACTTGGGCATCTCGAATCGCTCCTTTCTTCAGGTTAGGAATATCTTGTCCTACTACCGTAATAACAGATACAGGTTCTTGTAAGGCCAATGCAAAGAGTACTTGTAAAATGGAATAGGTTTTACCAGAAGAAGTACCTCCTTGATTAACTACTACTTTAGCCTCGCTGTAATAATTTTGATTAAATAAAGTTAGCGCTTGTGTCATAGAATATATTTTTTCGCTTATAATTTGTTCATCCATGAATCTTTATCTATTGTAAGATCTACATCTTCTTCACGGCTGGCAAGTGGAATACCACTATCTACAATTTGAATATTAAATATAGGAGCAATCATTTTCTTACTTTCTGTTTCTGCTGATAAGATATGACGTTGAGCAGGAATAAGGCCTGCGAGCTTTATAATTTCTTTTTCTATAGAAAGCATTACATTAATTCCATGTGGAGTATCCTTATACTTAGGATTTAAACTGTTTTTCATTTCTTGCAACTCAGCAATTTTCAATCTGCGTTTTTGTTCCATTTCTTCTTCAGTAGTTTTTGTCCACTGCTCCCTGGCTTGAGCAATAATATTCTTTGCTTGACGCAGACTATTACACCAACCATTATCTAAAACTTTTTGAGTGATTTCTGTGGTGGAAAGGTCTTGTAGTATCCAATCTTGTACGGCAGTTAATCGTTTACGGTGTTCAATAATATCTGTCTTTGGCATAATTCATAGGGGTTAAAGTTGGGTTATCAACGGTTATCTATTTACAGCTATAAAAGTACAAAAAACATGCGAGAAATATATCTGGTTGTTTATTGAAAAAAGATAAAAATTTTATTGATAACTATCTTATGACGGGTATGACGAATATGACGGGCAAAAACAAACTTTTTTTACAGAGCTATATAAAAGGTGACGATAGTGACGCAAGTGACGATGAAAACAAAACATTTTTTTGAATACAATTAATACACTGACTTATACATAAAAATCATTTTACCCAATTAATTAAACAATAATATTCATCTACCATAGCAGGTATAAACTTCTTATTAAAGAACAGCTCAATTCTTTCTACAACATCCTTATATGTGCCAGGTGTTACACTACTGCCACAGTCATTAAATAAACAATCCAAATATCTACCATCTTTTAATTGCAAGGTTACAATTTCAAAATAATCAAACTCTTTTGTAAGCTTTGTATTAATAGGACATGGTAAAGCAATTTCATCATTTGTAATATGAACTACTGCTAAAGGCTTATTTATTGGGTGTAATATATTTTCATTGGCTGTTATACATTGCTCATTAAATATGTCCGAAGAAGAAATAATAGCATTATTACTGGTTTTTTCTTCTACTATAGTTATATCTTTTTTTTGCTGGTTACTGAAGCTTTTATAGTCAAAACGTAACAAGTAATCAGCTAAATCTAATTTACCTTTTCGCTCTTCTTCTGTAGCTCGCTCCTCTAATAAAGAGGATATCCTAAAGTTACTATCCTTAATATGGATAGAAAGCTCTTTAGCTATTTTAACCCAGTTATCATAGGCATTAAGATCAGGATAAAGAATAACGGTTCTACCACCCAATACTTTACATTTTTCTATGGATAAATTACTAATCCCACCTGTAGAGAGCCATATAAATTCAGGAAAATAAATGCTGGCAATAAGGGCTGTCTTTTCACTCTCTACAATAGCTACTATTTTATGAGGATATTTACGCAGTAAGTGCTCTCCAAAAAGACACCCGTCTAATTTGAAGTTTTCTAATTTTAATACGATATGCTCCCAAGTAATACAATTTTTAGGTGCTTGTACTCTTTTGCCTGTAGTGCCGTCATAAAGCATAATCTTTCCGCTTCTAATCCTACCTTTAAGATCTATCAGCCAGAACATCGTAGCTCTCGGCCACCAAGATGAAGAGCTGCCAATATAATATTCGCCCATAGCTGTTTGAACAATATCCTTATCAAATCTATTTAGCAAGAAATCTGTTAAATAATTGTCCATACCTCTTTGAAGAGACTGGAGCATACTGTTTTTAAATATATCTGTATGTACAGGTGAACTGGTGTTAATAATAGGTTTAGTAGGATAGTTATTCATAGTAGATTTAATTTTAGATTTAATAGTAGATGCAGGTTTTGAATAATTTAAATTGTCTTCTGGTTTAGGTAGTTCAGGTAAAAACGTTTTACTACAGCTATGGCAATAACCTTTATCATCATAGCCTACATAAGGAGAAAATTTACCGTCCTTATTGTTTCTGCCGCAAGGACACTCTTTTACCCTAAAGCGGTTCTTATCAAATTTCAAAGGTGGTAGTGGTTCAAAATATCTATAGCGTTTTTTCATGGTTATTATTTTTTTTAGTGTTAAGAAATAGAATTAAATAAAGGGAATAAAAAAGTTTTTGTTTTCATCGTCACCTGCGTCACTATCGTCACGCTATGCAAGTTGTTTTGTCATATACACACCTTGGCCATAATTTCTCTTTTCCATCATAAATCCAATATGGCGCAGTCTTTCCGCAAAGGTTCTAATCGAGCAGCTTCGGTAGCCGCTATCATTACAGTAGGTTTTATACTCGTTAAACAAATCTTTTAGCGCTTTCATATCCATATTATGCTGCACATAACCTTCCTCTTCTATAAACATGTAAACACTATCGGATTGTTTACGGTACTTATCTATTTGCTCTGTAA
>Ga0116193_1000783_pt1 | contig 28450 bp, 28 predicted proteins | sample AD_UKC115_MetaG_FD_89892 | JGI IMG/M metagenome (GOLD analysis project Ga0116193, IMG submission 89892) | Active sludge microbial communities of municipal wastewater-treating anaerobic digesters from Hong Kong - AD_UKC115_MetaG | ecosystem: Engineered > Bioreactor > Anaerobic > Digestate... | reverse complement strand
ATCTGGCGTTATCTTATGGAGTGGACGCCATTTACATGCCGGAATTGGCCAACGGACAACAATATTATTTTGCAGCTTTGCGTAAGCTTTTGTCTGATGGCGTACTCAAGGAAAATGAGATGGTTGCTTATTTGAGTGGAGGAAAAGAGGGTACTCATACTTCTTTTTTGGAAATCAATCAGGTAAGTGATGTGTTGAAGCATGCTGATGATTACGTTTTGCCGAATAGTAACAGATATTTGTAAAGATCATGTTGGAAACGGAAGCTTTGGATGAATACATATTGCGGCATATTGATGATGAAGGAGATTATCTGAGGGCGTTGTACCGCGATACGAATATAAAACTTCTTCGGCCCCGAATGGCTTCAGGACATTTGCAAGGAAGAATACTGAAGATGCTGGTGCAGATGATTCGTCCGAAGCAGGTTCTGGAAATAGGAACATACAGCGGATATTCGGCTTTATGTATGGCGGAAGGATTAGAAGAGGGAGCATTGCTTCATACGTTTGAAATTAATGATGAGCAAGAGGATTTCACCCGCCCTTGGATTGAGAATTCACCTTATTCGGAGAAAATAAGGTTTTACATTGGTGATGCATTGGAGCGAGTTCCGCAACTGGATATCCTATTTGATTTAGCTTTTATTGATGGTGATAAGAGAATGTATTTGGATTATTATGAGATGACGCTGGGATATCTTGCAAAAGGAGGTTATATCCTGGCAGACAATACGCTTTGGGACGGACATGTGGTGGATGATTCTTACCTCAAGGACGCCCAAACAAAAGGAATAATGGATTTTAACGACAAGGTGGCAGTCGACGAGAGGGTGGAAAAGGTTATTCTCCCATTGCGAGACGGTCTCACCTTGATAAGAAAAAAATAAAGTAATATGGATACTACAAGACAAAACAAAATTGCCCGTCTCATCCAGAAGGAATTGAGCGAAATATTTATGCTGCAGACCAAAGCTTTGAATAAGGGAGTTTTGGTTTCTGTCAGCGCAGTCAGAATAAGCTCCGACTTGAGTATTGCAAAGGCTTATCTCAGCATTTTCCCATCTGAGAAAAGTACGGAGATAATCGAGAACATTAATAATAATGCCAAATCAATAAGATATGATTTGGGACAGCGGGTGCGTTTCCAATTGCGTATCATCCCTGAGCTAAAGTTCTTTGTGGATGATTCTTTGGATTATATAGAAAAGATCGATGAATTGTTGAAGTAAAAGTGAACTTTCCGATTTTTATAGCTAAAAGATATCTGTTCTCGAAAAAATCGCATAATGCAATTAATATTATTTCGGGAATTTCCGTTTGCGGAGTAGCGTTCGCAACAATGGCTTTGGTTTGTACTTTGTCTGTCTTTAATGGCTTCAGGGACTTGATAGCCAATTTTTTTACTGCTTTTGATCCGGAACTGAAGATTACGGTGGTGGAAGGAAAAGTTTTTAATCCGAATCAGGCTGCATTCGAAAAGGTGAAGAAGCTTCAGTCAATAGAAGTCTTTTCTGAATGTTTGGAAGATAATGCAGTGATTCAATACAAAGGAAGACAGACGGTAGTTACAATCAAGGGTGTTGAAGATAATTTCCAGCAACTGACGGAAATTGACAGCATTCTTTATGGAAAGGGTATGTTTATGCTCCATGCCGATGAATTGAATTATGGAGTCATGGGTATACAGTTGGTTTCGACTTTAGGTTGTGGATTGCGATTCGTGGATCCATTGGAAGTTTATGCACCGATTAGAGGGGGAGATATCAACTTGGCTAACCCAATGGCAAGCTTTAAAACGGATTATCTTTATTCGCCCGGAGTTGCTTTTGCAGTGAATCAGAAGAAATACGATGCTTCCTATGTGTTGACTTCACTAGGCTTTGCGCGTCGCTTGTTTGATTATGACAAAGAAGTTTCTTCTATTGAACTCAAGTTAAAGAACAGTAATGAGGTTGATAAGGTGCAAAAGCAAATACAGAATATAGTAGGCCCGCAGTACAATGTACAGAATCGTTACCAGCAGCAACAGGATGTCTTTCATATCATGGAAATCGAAAAACTGATTTCCTATCTTTTTTTAGTCTTTATTTTGATGATAGCTTGCTTCAACGTGATTGGTTCTCTTTCTATGTTGATTCTCGATAAGAAGAAGGATGTGGTGACACTGAGAAATATGGGTGCCAGCAATAAACTGATCTATAGAATCTTTCTTTTTGAGGGCAGGATGATTTTATTTCTGGGTGCCATTATAGGTATCCTGCTAGGATTGCTTTTGTGCTTTCTGCAACAAAGATACGGATTGGTCCCATTAGGTGACAGTGCCGGTACATTCGTAGTAGATTCCTATCCGGTGAGCGTTCATGCCGGAGATATCGTACTCGTTTTTGTAACTGTAGTTGTATTCGGCTTCTTGGCAGTTTGGTATCCTGTACGCTACTTAAGCAAGCGATTGCTGAAATTCAAATAGTATCCAAAGAAAGTGATTTTACTTTTATTTCTTTTTTGAGAAATATTTTGGCACTTTCCTGAAATTTTTCTTCCGATTCGGTCGTATAGAAAAGGCAATTTCCGCTTTGGGTACATTTATCGTTTATGTATGTGTGGCGTGAAAGATAGTCTTTCAGACTTTTTGCGACGTATTCGCCTTGTGAAATAAGACGGATGTGTTCAGGTGTATATTTCCTTATTTTGTCTAAAAGTAATGGATAATGGGTGCAACCTAGAATGATAGCATCAATTTCCGGATCCTTGGATAGTATCTGGTCAATATTCTTTTTGACAAAATAGTCTGCTCCGGGAGAATCGAACTCGTTGTTTTCTACAATAGGAGCCCACAGAGGGCAGGCTTCACCTGTGACATGAATGTCTGGAAAGAATTTTTTTATTTCCAGTGGATAAGATTCTGATTTAATTGTACCGGGAGTCGCCAGAATTCCGATGTGCCTGGTTTGAGTGAGTTGGGAGATTATTTCTACAGTAGGACGGATAACTCCTAAAACCCTGCGATTGGGGTCCATGGATGGCAGATTCTTTTGCTGAATACTCCGAAGTGCTTTTGCTGATGCAGTATTGCAGCCCAGAATTACAAGATGACAACCTAACTGGAACAGCTTGGTTACTGCTTGCAAAGTAAATTCATAAACGATTTCAAAAGACCGTGTTCCGTAAGGGGCACGGGCATTGTCACCTAAATAAATATAATCGTATTGGGGGAGTTCCTGTCGGATCTTCTCAAGGATTGTGAGTCCACCATAGCCGGAATCAAATACTCCGATGGGGCCTGGGTCCTGTGGAAAAGAAGAACTATTCATGTTTTATACCCAAGCGGTTCATGACAGTTGCTGTAATATCCACCCCTGCATTAGCATTGATGAAAGGATAGGTGTTGTTATCTGTATTGAGAATATAGCTGTATCCGAATTCTTCACCAACTGACTTGATTGCCTGATTGAGTCTTTCTTCAATAGGAGCTTTGAGTTTACTCTCTGAGTCTCTCAGCAGTTGTTTGGCTTTCTCCTTGAAATCAATGCTTTTTTCCATTAATTCCTGAAGTTCCTTTTGGCGTTTTTCAAGAATGTATTGGGGAAAGTCTTTCTGTCCCTGGTAGAATTCGGCATACTTGCGATTGAATTCATCTTCAGAGTGCTTGACTTCAGAATTGTATTTGTCTTCCAATTCTTTCATGCTGTTTTGAGCTGCAGTATATTCAGGCATTGCTTTATAAATCTTTGAATAACTGAGATAACCAAACTGCACTTGTGCAAGTAAGGTTAGAGGAAATAGCAATAAAACTGAAAAAAATATTTTTTTGAGCATATCAGTAAGGATTTGGAATTAGAAAAAATAGGATGATATTGCTACCATCCTATTCATATAGTTTATGGAATCAGGATGAATTACTTCAATCCCAATTTTGCTTTTACAGCAGAGGTTACATCAGAGCTGAGTGTTTCGCTGATATAAGGAATTCCGCTTGCGATGTCCATGATATATACATAGCCTCCTGCAGTTCCCACTTCTTTGATGGCTTTGCTGATTTTGTCGCTGATAACACCCATCTTCTCCTGAGAAGCCTTTTGCATGTCCTGTTGGCTAGTCTGGTAGTACTGTTGCATACGGTTCTGGATATCTGTCAACTCCTGTTGTCTTCTCTGCTTGATGTTATCCGGAAGAGTCTTTTCTTCTTTTTGGTATTCATCAAGTTTCTTCTGATATTCGTCCTGAATTTTTTTCAATTCATCTGAATAAGTCTTTTCCAAAGCCTGGAGGTCAGTCTGTGCCTTTGTGTATTCAGGCATTGCTTGTACGATAAGTTGAGAATTGAGGTGACCGAATTTCTGGGCAAATGCGCTCAAAGGGAGAATCACTAATGCTAAAACGATGATTTTCTTAAGCATAATCTTTATTTTTAAATTGTTATTTGTTTCGAGAGTAATGCGTGTGCAAATTTATAAAATTATTTTGAATAACCTAATCTTGCAAGTACATCATCGCTAATGTCAATGTTAGGAGATGCAAAAATGACTGCAGAATCGGATGCTCTGTCCAATACCAAAGCATATCCTTTTGCATTTGCAAGTTGTTTTACAGCTTCATAAATTTTGTCTTGAATGGGAGTAAGCAGGGCTTCTCTTTTCTTTGCGAGTACTCCTTCCGGACCAAAATAGTTTTTGCGGAGTTCTGCTGCGCTTTTCTCTTGAGCAACGATGGCGTTTTCTCTTTGCGTCTTTACTGTTTCCGAAAGATTCTTTGCCTGTTTCTGATACTGGTTATAGAGGTCTTTTGCCTTATTGGTAGCAGTTTCGACTTCTGTTTGATAGGTTTTGGAAGTTTGTTCCAATTGTTGCATTCCTTGATTATAGGAAGGTATATTTTTTAAAATGTACTCCATGTCGATCAAGGCAAATCTTTGGGCGTATGAGCAAGTTGCTATAGCCACAAAAAGCAGAGATAAAACAATTGATCTTTTCATATTGTTAAATTTAAAATTCTTGTCCTAGGATAAAGTGGAATTGGCTTCCTCCATATCGGGAGGAACCATAAATTTTATCGAAACCGTATGCCCAGTCAATACCCATCATACCAATCATTGGAAGGAAGATGCGTACACCGACACCGGCAGAGCGTTTCATGTCGAAAATGTTAAACTTCTTGACATCAGTCCATGCGTTACCACCTTCAACAAATGATAATACATAGATGCTGGTTGAAGATTCCAGCATCAACGGATAGCGGAGTTCAAGACCTAAACGGGAATAGGCGTAGCCGTAATAGCTGATACTCGGTGTTAACGAGCCATTCTCATATCCGCGAAGTGCGATAACATCCTGAGCATAACCGCTTGAATATCCCGACATTCCATCACCACCAACGTAGAAAGTTTCAAATGGTGACTTTTTATATTTGTTATAGTGACCTAACAGTCCAAATTCAACTCTTGACATAAGAACCGGACATTTTTGTCCACCGGTAAGGGCTGTATATGTTTTGCTTTTGAATTTCCATTTATTGTATTCAACCCATTTGAATTTTTCATTGTATTCATCCTGATAGGTTGATTTTGTCGGATCGCTAGCCATATTTTTATAGTCTTTACCATCGAACAATGAATAGGGTGGAGTCAACGTCATGGAGAAAGTGAATTCCGATCCTCTTCTAGGATAAATTGGACTGTCAGCTGAACTGCGGGAAAGTGCCAATTCTAGATTAATGTTGTTGCAGGCCCCATTGGTTACAGGAAAATACTGCCAGTTCTTCATGACATATCTTTGGTAGGCCAAGGTTGCTGAGATGGAAAAGTAATCGTCAGGCCATCTCAGACGCTTCCCAAATCCAATGGAAAGTCCGTAGAGCTGCATACTCTTGTCGGGGTCATAATAATTCTCATAACTGTTATAATAGTTGTTATTATAACTCCCATAGCCATAGTAAAGGCTGGAGTAATTGTTGTAATATGAGCTGTTATAATAGTTGCTACTGATATCAGTGTACTTTGAATAGAATCCGGTTACAGAAAATGAGTTAGGGCGTTTCCCTCCAAACCAGGGGTCCATAAAGGATAAACTGTATGATTGGTAATAGCTTCCATTCGTTTGTCCGCTTATGGTAAGCGTTTGCCCGTCTCCTTGTGGAAGAATGCCTCTTTTGTTCTTATTCTTCGAGAAGAGGTTGGCCATTGAGAAGTTTGTAAATTTCAAACTTAGTTTTCCTATGACACCTGTCTGTCCCCAGCCTGCAGAGAATTCTATCTGGTCATTGGCCTTAGATTCAAGCTTGTAGTTGATATCTGCCGTGCCATTTGTCGGGTCTGGTTTTACATCCGGATTAATCGTCTCAGGATTAAAATGTCCCATTTGAGCAATTTCGCGTGCAGATCGTATAAGAGCCTCCTTGCTGAAGAGGTCTCCTGGTTTTGTCATTAATTCACGACGTACAATATTTTCATAAAGGCGGTCATTTCCCATAATTCTTACATGGTTTAATGTTGCCTGCGGTCCCTCCGTAATTCTCATCTCCAAGTCGATAGAATCTCCCACGACGTTAATTTCTACCGGATCCAAATTATAGAAGAGATATCCGTTATTGTAATAATAGTTTCCTATTGCATCGTCATCTTCCGTTGTGCGTTGCCCCAACAGTTTCTGATTATATATATCACCTTTTTTCATTCGGAGCAGGGCATTCAGCATATCTGTTGTATAGACTGTATTACCTACCCAAGAAACGTTACGTAAAAAATATTTTTGTCCTTCTTCTACTTTCAGGAAGATATCAACGGATTTTCCATCGAAGTTCTTTACACTGTCTTCCAGAATTTGGGCATCACGATAACCGTATTCGTTATATTTTTTAATGATATTTTCCTTGTCTTCTTCATACTTCTCGTCAATGAATTTCTTCGATTTGAAGAAGTTTACCAATTTGCCTTTTTCATGAGTCTTTTTCATGGAGCCCTTGATCTTTTTGTCAGAAAGGGCTTCATTCCCTACGATAGTAATCTGATGGACTTTTATTTTTTCTTTTTTATCGATGTTTATGTCCACGATCACTTGTTCTTTATTCTTCGGATCATCTCTTTGAACAACTTGTACTTCAGCGTTCTTAAAGCCTTTCCCATCAAAATATTTTTTTACGAGGATCTTTGTTCGGTCAACCATGTTTGGCGTAATCTGGCTGCCTTTGATAAGCCCAAGTTTAGCTTGCAAGTCTTCTCTCTCAGATTTTTTGACCCCATTGTAATTTACATCTGAAACGCGGGGACGTTGGTTCAAAATAATATCCAGATAGATTTTGTCGCCAACAATACTGTCGGCTTCAATTGTAACTTGAGAAAACAAACCATGCTTCCAATAGCGTTTGACTGCTGCTGTTATTTCATCGCCTGGAACCGAAATGGTCTGGCCAACAGCGAGTCCTGACAATCCTATCAGAACATAATCTTCATAGTTTTTGACTCCAGAAACCCTGATGCCACCAATTTCCATCTTTTTGGGAGTATTGGAATAAATGATGACAGGTTTTTCCTTCTTAGTATTATCAATGTCCTGTGCACAAATGTTGCTACTTAGGCAGCAAAGGCAGGTGATAAACGCTATCAATCTTATCTTTAGCAGAGAATTACAATTTAAAAGATGATTCATTTCTCTTATTTTGTTCATTATTCATTTTCTATTTGTTCACTCGTCTTTCCATAGCGCCGTTGCCTTTGCTGGAAATTATATATAGCTTTGCAGAATTCTTCTTCGTTAAAATCAGGCCAAAAGGTATCACAAAAATACAATTCGGAATAAGCGCATTGCCATAAAAGGAAATTACTTAATCTGACTTCCCCCCCTGTACGAATCAGCAAATCCGGATCGGGCATGAACTCAGTGGTCATATATTTGTTAATCAAGTTCTCGGTAATGTCACTACGAGTCAGTTTCCCCGACTCATATTCTTTCGCAATGCGTTTTACGGCATTGGTTATTTCCCATCTTGAGGAATAGCTGAGTGCAAGTACCAAACACATCCTTTTGTAATTCTTAGTGCTTTCCATGCATTCATTTAACTTCTCCTGTACCTTTTTCGGCAGTCGTTCCATGTCTCCAATGACTCGGAAACCGACCTCGTTTTTCTTGAAAATATCTTCTTCGATGGATTTGAAAAGAAGTTCCATGAGAGCATGTACTTCTTCTTCCGGCCGATTCCAATTTTCTGTTGAAAATGTATAAAGAGTCAAATATTTTATTCCAAGACGGACGGCTGTTTCTGTGATGTTACGCACAGTTTCAACGCCGGCTTGGTGACCAAAATAGCGGGGATGACCCTTTGATTTTGCCCATCGTCCGTTCCCATCCATGATAATAGCTACATGCTGAGGAATCTGGTCTTTGTCTAAAAGCTCTTTATAGTTGTCGGTCATGTTGCTTATTTATAAATCCAATCATTCGCTAATCTGCGTATTTGTCCTTTCCATACGAATGCACCCTGAGGGCCGCTTTTGCTGAAAATAATCCAAATATAATTATTGTCATCCACCAAAAATGAAAAGTCATTATTGTTTCCGGACCAGGAGTCGGGAAATAAAACATTGTTCTTTACTTGTCTCCATGAAATACCTTCATCAAGGGAACAGTAGAAATACTGAAATCCTTTAACGCTTGTGACTTTGTTTATGCTGTTTCCTCCAAAAGCGTATAACTTGCTGTCATATCTTATCATCGAAAGATTATTCAGATAAGGGCAATTGAAGGAATTCCTCTCATTGTAAGGCGTCCAGTCAGTTCCCTTTTCCGTTTCCCAAACCGATGCTATGGTATCTGTAGAATTTACAAAAGTTCCCATCAATACTGATTTATAGAGATAAGGATTGGATGCTTGTGTATAATTTACATAACTGACAGATTGATCGGGAAGTTGTTGAGTTACGTTGTTACCGATGTTCCAATTGTTCCCGTCGGATGTTGATACGAATTTATTGTCACCGTTTGTACCCCACAATGTGCTTCCGTTGATGGCAAGAAGACGCTTGAAACTATTATTGCTTGCTACAGCGCTGAAGGATTTTCCATCCTCTGATTTATATAGTTTTGTTCCGCTTAGAATATATATGGCTCCATTGAAAACGATGGCAGATGAATAGTCTGCTTTTTCTGCTATACCTGTTATTTCGGACGGAATGGTCCAGTTTGCTCCATCATTTTCTGAAGTGCTTGTGACGACAACTTGATTGTTGCTTTCAGCATATACAAAAATATTATTCTTGAAGAGAACGGCCTTTTGTTTGCCTGTAATGTTCTCTCCTTTGAAATTGGATGTGATTGAATTCCACACAAGTGAATCGGGATTGTATTGGTGGACATTAATCTTTATGGTATATTGTCTGGAAGAACCGTTTTGTGCCCATGATTTGAAGGCGACCGGTTTGGTGAAATTTATGGAGTCTGTCGATGACCAGACCGTATCTGCTTCATTCTTTCTGTAAGTAAGGGAATATCCCCCGTTGGTGACTGTTGTTACGACTTTTGAAACGTTTGTCCTGTAAGGTAGTGAATCAGGATTGTATATGATGTTATTCTTTTGATCAATGACAAAGTTATATTTGCTACCCGTTAAAGTAACGGTATAAGTGCTGTCATCAGAATCGTCATACGTTCTTGTTGTCAAGGTGGTTTCAATAGTACCAATGGAAAATGCTGTTATAGCGGCATCTGAAGAGTATGTAGTTGTTGAGTCGTCATTGTTTAAACATGACGTAAAAACCAATGAGATAGCGAATATACCGACTATAAATAGTAATATTTTTTTCATCTACGCGTATTTATTTTCAAGTTGCAAAAGTAAGAACTATTTTTGCTATTCTGAACAAACAAGGCAAGTTTTATAATTATTTATAGATAAATTTGGCGATTTTATCTGTGATTTACTTAAAAAAATGTCCGAAATCAAAATTTATTTAAATGAAATTCTATCAATGATGAGCTATATGTTTGAATTTCTATAAGATTCCCACCATTCAAAACCGGTGATTTTACTCCAGAACCAAGCTTTTTCATCGTCTTTTCAATAAAGGCTTCATCCCATAGGTCTAGATCGATAAAGTGTTGAATGGTTTCTCTTCCTCCTTCTACAAGAACGGATTGAATTTGGCGGGACTGCAGAAAATTCAGGATATTAATGGGTAGGTCAGTACCAAAGTCGGATGTAATGTATTCCAGATTGAAACTATTTGGAGCTTCTTTTTCGGTAAAAACAAGAGTTTTTACAGTTCCGTCAAAAAGTTTCAAGGTCTTGGAAAGGGTAAGCTTTCTGTCAATAACAATTCTGACAGGATTCTTCCCGTACCATAATCGGGCTGTTAGAGACGGATCATCTAGCATAGCAGTTCGAGAACCTACCAGGATAGCATCGGTTTCGCATCTTTTCTTGTGCACCAACATCTGAGTGAATGGTGAAGATAGAATTTCCGGTGTTCCATCGTTTCTTTCTTTATCAATGAAGCCATCGGCTGATTGCGCCCATTTTAGCGTTACATATGGACGATGTTTTGTATTTGCTTCAATGAATCTTTTGTTTAATCGTAGGCATTCTTGTTCGAGAATTCCTACCTTGACATCCCGTCCTGCTTCCCTAAGCTTCTGAATACCCCTTCCGGAAACTTTACTGAACGGATCTACGCAGCCTACTACAATCCGTGGAATGCCCTTTTCAATAATGAGGTCAGCGCATGGAGGGGTTTTACCATAATGCGAACAAGGTTCCAAGCTGACATAAATCGTTGAGTCCTTAAATAAATCCGGATTTTTTACGGAGCGGATGGCATTCACTTCAGCATGTCCTTCACCGTATTTTACATGATATCCTTCTCCAATTATTACCCCATTATTTATGATAACAGCACCTACCATTGGATTCGGTGATGTATTTCCTTTCCCGTTTTTAGCCAGTTGGATGCAACGGGACATAAAAAATTCATCCTTGTTCATGATAATAAAAAGTTATTTTTTTATTTTTGCATCAAAAATGAAGGAATGCAAGTTTATCAATCAATCATTCAACATCTGAAATCCAAATATCCTGAGGGTGAAGCCAAGGCCATGGCACGTATGATTCTTGAGGATTATTTTCATATCAGCATGCTTGATGTTTATATGGACAAAGATATTGCTTTTTCTGAAGAAAATAAGGAGGAACTGGGAAAAATTTTCATTAGACTTGATAATTATGAACCTATTCAATATGTCTTGGGAAGAGTTTTGTTCGGAGGTTATACATTCAAGGTGACAACGGATGTCCTGATACCTCGTCCCGAAACAGAAGAATTGGTGGAATGGATTTTGCAATCCTGGAGATCCTTTGGCTTTATATTGGATATAGGTACGGGAAGTGGTTGTATTCCGATTGTCTTGTCTGGGAAGCATCCTGAAACAAAAATCAGGAGTTGTGACATTTCAGAAGAAACGTTGAATGTGGCTAGAGAAAACAATGAATTGAATCGGACTCATGTGGATTTTTTCCATTGCGACATTCTTAACGAAGTTCCCGCTGGGAAATATGATGTGATTGTAAGCAATCCACCTTATATTTGTCCGTCGGAGAAACAGCTTATGGAAAGAAATGTTCTGGATTGGGAACCTCATAGGGCTCTTTTTGTCCCACAAGAAGATCCTTTGCTCTTTTATAGAAGGATCGCGTCTTTAGGAATTGATATTTTGAAAGACAACGGTTGTCTGTTTCTTGAAATCAACCCTTTATATGTGGATGATATTTTTTGTTTGTTGTCGGCTTTAGGATATGATGATATAGAGAAGAAAAAAGATTATGCAGGAAAGGACAGAATGGTAAGAGCAATAAAAATGAAAAAAAATGAAGGAACTAAGTGAAACGGATGCATGGTATAGGTTGACGGCAATGTGTTCTCTTTCGGAACACTGCTTGCAGGAAATGTCCGAAAAAATGAACAAGTGGGGAATTCCTAAAGAGGCGCAGGAAAACATCTTGAAAAAACTGAAAGAAGAAAAATATATAGATGAAGAAAGGTTCTGCAGATTTTTTGTTCACGATAAATTTTTATATAACAAATGGGGTAAAATGAAGATTGCAAAAGAATTGAGATGCAAACGGATCTCCCCACATATAATCGAAAAACAGTTAGAACAAATAGATGCTGATGAATATTCAAATGTTCTGAAAGAGCTTTTGAAAACTAAAAAGAAAAGTATTAAAGGGAAAAACGAGTATGAAATAAACGGCAAACTGATTCGTTTTGCACTGGGAAAAGGGTTTGACATGGAAACCATAAGGTTATGCATAAATACGGATGAGTATGAGAGTATGGATTCATGAGATTTTTGATGTCTTTTTTCCAAGATTATGTGTCATGTGTGGTCGTAGGCTCCATTCTCAGGAACATACACTTTGTTTGTCATGTTATAGGGATTTGCCTCGAACGGGATATCATTTGGAATCTGAAAATCCTCTGGAAAAGATATTCTATGGTAAAATTCCGATTGAACGAGCTTCGTCTTTTTTCTTTTATCGGAAAGGAAACAATGCATGTAATGTTTTGTATCATCTGAAGTATTATGGACATCCTTGGGTCGGTACAGAGATGGGTCGGTGTCTGGCTACAGAGATTCTATCATCTCCTTCTTTTTTCGATGGGATAGACTTTATTGTCCCTGTTCCGCTAGCGCAAGCAAAAAAACGAAAACGAGGTTACAATCAAAGTGAATGGCTTGCCAAAGGTATTTCACAGATTACTCATATACCAGTGAAAGATAAAGTGATAAGGCGTGTAAAAAATAGTGAAACGCAAACTCACAAGGGAGTGGGGGATCGATTGGAAAATGTAAACGGAGCTTTTGAGTGTGATCATAATGTTCAATTTGTTGGCAAGCATATTCTTATCATTGATGATGTAATAACTACAGGCGCCACCATCTGTGCTTGCGTTGAACCTATCATAAAGGAAGAAAATTTGAAAATAAGTGTCCTAACGCTTGCTTTTGCTCTACATATGTAACTTTTCATTCTTATATTTTTCAAAAAAAACGATTATTTTGAAAAAATAACGTAGAAGTGTTCGCTTTCTCGACATCTTTATTTAAATTTGCAACACGTTATTAAATATATAAGTTAAGTTATGAAAACTTTAGAGAGACTTTTTGCTGAAAAACTATTGAAGATTAAGGCTATTAAATTGCAGCCGGCAAATCCGTTTACATGGGCTTCCGGTTGGAAATCGCCTTTTTATTGTGATAACCGCAAGACTCTATCTTATCCCTCATTACGTAATTTTGTAAAAATAGAAATATCCCGTTTGATTCTTGAAAAATTCGGACAGGTGGATGCTATAGCAGGAGTTGCGACGGGAGCTATTCCTCAGGGTGCTTTGGTTGCAGATGAATTGAATCTGCCTTTTGTGTATGTTCGTTCTACCCCTAAAGATCACGGATTAGAAAATCTGATTGAGGGAGAGCTACGGCCGGGAATGAAAGTTGTTGTGGTTGAAGATTTGGTTTCAACAGGTGGAAGCAGTCTCAAAGCTGTTGAGGCAATTCGTCGTGACGGATGTGAAGTTATAGGGATGATAGCCTCTTTTACTTATGGCTTTGATCTTTCGGTTCAGGCTTTTAGAGAGGCAAAAGTACCATTGGTTACTTTAACAAATTATGAAGCTGTGCTCGAGGCCGCCTTGAGAACCGAATACATTAATTCGGAAGATGTTGAGGTCCTTCATGAATGGCGTAAGGATCCAGCACATTGGAATGGATAATTTTTGTTGATTTTGCTATACAAAAGAGAATTATGCGGCTTTGCTTTTGCCTGAATAGTTCTCTTTTTTAATAATATAAATAAGACAGTATGACACAATTCGAAAGCGGAATCAAAATGATTCCTTATAGTGTAGAGAAGGTCTATGCAAAACTTTCCGATTTGAATAATTTGGAAAGCGTCAAGGACAAGGTGCCATCGGAGAAAATTTCGGATTTCCGTTTCGATACAGACTCCGTGAGTTTCAATCTATCGCCGGTAGGAAATGTCTCCTTAAAAATCATTGAGAGGGAATTAAATAAATGCGTTAAAATTGAGGCTGTGAATTCTCCGATCCCTGTCAGTCTTTGGATGCAGGTCGAACCTGTAGATGAGAATGAGTGTAAATTCAAGGTAACTGCTAGAATGGAATTGAATCCTTTCGTAAAAGGAATGGTTTCTAAACCCATACAGGAAGGCTTGGAAAAAATTGCAGATTTGATTGCAACCATTAATTTTGATTAAAGATAAATGCTATGGCATCAAAACTTTGGGAAAAAAATGTTCAGGTAAATAAAAAGATTGAGCGATTTACCATCGGAAGGGATCGTGAACTCGATTTATTATTGGCAAAGAGCGATGTGATAGGCTCTATGGCACATATCACCATGCTTGAAAGTATCGGTTTACTTGAAAAAAATGAACTGGAACTTTTATTGTCCGAATTGAGACGTATTTATGCTGTAGCGGAAAAAGGTGAATTTATTATTGAAGAAGGAGTGGAGGATGTTCATTCCCAAGTGGAATTGATGCTTACAAGAAAACTTGGTGAAGTTGGAAAGAAAATCCATAGCGGACGTTCACGGAATGATCAGGTACTAGTTGACTTAAAGCTTTACACACGAACCCAGTTGAAGAATATTGTAAGGCAGATTAAATTACTTTTTGATGAACTTATCGCTCAAAGCAATTGTTACAAGGACGTCTTGATGCCTGGATATACCCATTTACAGATAGCTATGCCATCTTCGTTTGGATTATGGTTTGGCGCATATGCGGAAGGATTGGTAGACGATATGATATTTCTTAAAGCAGCTTACAAGGTTTGTAATAGAAATCCGTTGGGGTCGGCTGCTGGATATGGTTCGTCTTTTCCACTAAATAGGACAATGACAACGAATCTTTTGGGCTTTGATTCAATGGATTACAATGTCGTTTATGCACAGATGGGACGGGGAAAGATGGAACGTAACGTTTCTTTTGCTTTGGCTTCAGTGGCTGCTACTCTTTCCAAACTTGCATATGATGCTTGTCTTTTCAATAGTCAGAATTTCGGCTTTGTAAAATTACCGGATGAATGTACTACCGGTTCGAGTATCATGCCGCATAAGAAAAATCCTGATGTCTTTGAACTAATCCGTGCAAAATGTAATAAGATACAATCGGTTCCACAACAGATTATGATGATTTCAAATAATCTGCCTTGCGGCTATTTCCGTGATTTGCAGATTATCAAGGAAGTCTTTCTTCCGGTTTTCCAGGAATTGTCAGATTGTATCGATATGACAAATTATATTGTAAGCAGGATGAAAGTGAATGAACATATACTTGAAGATGATAAATATGCGAATATTTTCAGTGTAGAGGAGGTGAACAAGTTGGCTCGGGATGGTATGCCTTTTAGAGATGCTTATAAGAAAGTAGGTCTTGATATAGAGGCAGGTAAATTTGTACCGGATAAAAATATTCATCACACCCATGAAGGCAGCATAGGGAATCTTTGTAATGACAAGATATCGGATTTAATGAATCAGGTAATTTCTGAATTTGATTTTCTCCGTGCTGAAAAAGCTGAAGAAAAATTGTTAGCCGAATAATGGTTTTTTAAATTTATAATTATTATGAGGACACTTTATTCTTTTCTAATTTTGATCGCCGTTACTATAGGTACAAATGCTCAGTCTGGCGTACCTTTTAACGGGATGGTTTTTGATGCTGCGGGAGCTCCATTGAAAAATGTCCGCATTTATGTGCATGATTCTCATAAGTATTCACGAAGTGACAAAATGGGACGTTTTGGACTTACGGATGTAAAACCTTCTGATACGTTGAAAGTGATCGTCAAAAAGCGTACTTACAATATTCCTGTAGCCAACAAGAAAAGTATAAAGATTTATTTGGCTGATGAACGGCAATTGCGTACGGAGGAAGATCAGAATTTAGTGGATTTTGGTTATGGCTTCGTAAAGCGCCGTGAGAATACAGGTGTAAGCAACGGTATTTCTGGTGAAGAACTACGTCGAAGTGGGTATACAGATATTTTGTCGGCTTTGCAAGGACGCATTCCCGGACTTAATGTAGGAGGGAACGGAAGTGGGGGAGTAGAGCCTTCGGTTTCTATGCGTGGTACTAATAGCTTCATGCTAAGTCAAACACCTTTGTTTGTGGTTGATGGAGTTATCGTTGATACACTAATGGGGGTTAGTTTGATAGATGTAGATTATGTAGAAGTATTGAAAGATGCAAGTATTTATGGTTCTCGCGGTGCCAATGGGGCGATTCTTGTGAGAACCAAACATGGACTTTCTAATGATAATATAAGCAAATGAAAAATTACCAACCGGCAGCTGATCGTTATCACTGTATGCAATATGCTTATAGTGGAAAACGGGGACTCTTGCTGCCAAGAATTTCTTTAGGATTGTGGAATAATTTTGGGAGTAATGATGACTTTTCCGTTGCAACCGATATGATTCTTTATGCCTTCGACAAGGGAGTGACTCACTTTGATTTGGCAAACAATTATGGACCGAAACCTGGTTCTGCAGAGACGAATTTTGGAAAAATTCTGAAACAGAATCTTTCGGCTTATCGTGATGAATTGATTATTTCATCTAAAGCCGGTCATGATATGTGGGAAGGGCCTTATGGCACTTGCTCGTCAAGAAAAAATCTAATGGCCAGTATAGACCAAAGCTTGAAACGCACTGGCTTGGAGTATTTTGATATCTTTTATAGTCATCGTTATGATGGAGTGACTCCGGTAGAGGAAACTATACAAACGTTGATTGACATTGTTCGGCAGGGTAAAGCTCTTTATGCAGGTATTTCAAAATATCCGGCAGAACAGCAAGAAATGGCTTATAAAATGATGGAGGAAGCGCATGTTCCGTGTCTGATAAGCCAATACAGATACAATATGTTTGACCGGGTAGTTGAAAAGGAAAATCTGAATTTGGCAGAAAAATATGGATCGGGATTTATTTGTTTTTCTCCTCTGGCCCAGGGGTTGCTGACTGACAGATATTTGAATGGGATACCCGTAGATTCGCGTGCAGCACGTCACATTGGAAATGGGGCTTTGAATCTGGCGCAAGTAACTGATGAAAACATTGGGAAGGCTCGCTTACTTAATGAAATTGCAGTAGAAAGAGGGCAATCTTTAGCCCAAATGGCTTTAGCATGGGTTTTGCATGATAAGAGAGTTACTTCGGTTATTGTAGGGGCAAGCAGTGTCAAACAATTGTCTAACAATCTTCATACGATTGATAATCTTCCTTTTACAGAAAAAGAGTTGGAAAGAATAGAAAAGATATTGGCTGGTACAGCCCATTAGAAAACTAAAAAAAATAAAACTTATTTGGTGGATAAAGATAAAAGCTATATCTTTGCGGCGCAATAAGCGGAAATAGCTCAGTTGGTAGAGCACGACCTTGCCAAGGTCGGGGTCGCGAGTTCGAGTCTCGTTTTCCGCTCTTGTTCTTTGAAAGGATGCTCGGATGGTGGAATCGGTAGACACGAGGGACTTAAAATCCCTTGGCCAGTAATGGCTGTGTGGGTTCAAGTCCCACTTCGAGTACTATAAAAAGCCTCTCATAATCACATGATTTTGAGAGGCTTTTTTTTAAGTATGAGTAAAATAGACAAAGATAAAGAAGTCGTTGCCTTCATGATCAGACTTTACTGCCACAAGAAGGAGGGAAACATGGATTTGTGTGATTCGTGCAAAGAACTGTTGCGATATTCAGAGATTCGCTTGGAACATTGCAGATTTGGGGATAAAAAACCTTCTTGCAAAAGTTGTAAAGTGCATTGTTATCGTTCTGACATGAGAGAACGTATGAAACAAGTTATGAGGTTTTCCGGTCCTCGGATGCTTCTTTACGCGCCTGTCTTGGCTTTCAACCATTTCTTCCTGAATAAGTAGGATGTATTAATCAGTTTTTTTATTGACGATTATTTCGTCAGTAAAAATCCATCCGCCTATCTGAGGATTTGAATGTGCTTCGATTTTGATAAAGCGTGCTTTTGCCTGTCCCTCCCAATGATAATTCTTGATGAAGTAGTCAATTTCTTTGTTGACATTGAATGTTTGCTTGTCTATAATTTTAAAGTTTTGATTGTCATCCGATATAGAAAGAATGATTTCTGAAGGAAAGAAGACCTCAGGACCCACTGCCTGCATGAATTCTGCCGATACATCGTTTAGACTGGTGATTGTCTCCATATCAACTGTCACATCCAGACGCTTGGAGTTGATAAAACCTTGCCATGCGCCATCACCATACTCCCAATCACCTCTTTTCCCATCAGTCAAAGTAGTCACTCCTTGTGCTTTATAGTTAGGGTTGTATGGTTCGTTATATATCACTTTTTTACCTTTTGCCTCATGATTTATGGGTATCAAGCTTTCTTTACGATGCCCGACTTCATTAGCTAGATTGAAAGGATGATAGCCTTGAGCTTGGAGCTTTGCTACTGCTTTCAATGTTCGTTCCTTAAATTCAGGGAAATTTCTTTTTTCCTGTGGACTCCAACCTATTTCAGCGATGGCAAGGGCTCGGGGGTAGAGCATGTAATCTGCATGTTCGGCAGTAGTAACATATTCTGTCCATAGATTTCCTTGTACACCGTCAATGTAGTGGCTGAGGGAGGTGCATAGAAGAGAGTCAGGGAGTGGATTGTAGGAATAGACTTTATCTAAAGGTAGGTACCCCCCGATGGAAGCTGGTTGAGTGGAAGGTGCATCTTGGGCATGGTCCAGATAACAATAATTGCCTGGAGTCATAATAACGTGATGCCCGGCTGCTGCCGCTTTCATTCCTCCACTGGTTCCGCGCCACGACATGACAGTTGCATTGGGAGCAAGTTTACCTTCAGTGATTTCATCCCATCCAAGTAACTTGCGACCATGGCTGTTAAGGAACTTTTCTATTCTCTGGATCATGTAACTTTGAAGTTCAGAAGTAGAATGCAAGTTCTCATCTTTCATGCGCTGTTGGCAAAGTGGACAGGTTTTCCATGCTGCTTGTTCGGCTTCATCACCACCGATATGAATGTATTCAGAAGGGAACAGGTCAATGATTTCTTTTAAGACATTTTCTATGAATTCAAAAGATTTTTCGTTGCCTATGCAGAAATCTGAATTTATGTATGGCTTTCCGGAACAGGAAAGCTCCGGAAAGGCGAAAAGTACTTCTCCACTATGTCCTGGTATCTCTATTTCGGGGATAACTGTTATATGATGTTGTGCGGCATAAGCAACGATTTCCTTTATATCTTTTTGGGTGAAATAACCACCATAAGCTCCGGGAACATCTTTTCTGGAGTATTGCCTGTCTTTGTTTATCCACCATTTTGTCCAATCAGATTCTGTTCTGTAGCTTGTTTCTTCCGTAAGTTTAGGATATTTTTTGATTTCTATTCTCCATCCTCCGGCATCAGTCAGGTGAAGATGCAGGCGGTTGAGCTTGAAATGTGCCATTACATCTATTTGTTTAAAGATATATTCTTTGGGAAAGAAATGTCTGGACACATCAATCATAATTCCACGGTATGGAAATCTGGGGAAATCAGTAATACTTGTACAAGGAACGGAAAAGCCTGTCTCACTTTTTTCTTGCATGAGCTGTGATAGTGATTGCAAACCATAGAAAAGACCCGCGCCGCCAGTTGCCTTTATTTCTATTTGTGAAGTATCGACTGTCAGAGTATATCCTTCATCTTGTTTGGAATCCTTTTGATCGTTGGAAATAATGAGTCTGATTATGTTTGCCTTGTCGGTTACTTTCCCTTTGCCTAAATGGAAAAAACTTTCGCGAAAATATTTCAACATTGTCTTTCTTTCATTTCCTTGTAAATTGGTGTATAACTTTGTCTTTTTGCCTGCTTCAAACTTTCCTGAAGAAAATTTTGTCTGTTGAGGGATTGGAATAATATCTTGTGCCCAAATAGCAGGACTAATACTGAAACATAGCCATGCGCTTAAAATTGTTGTAAGGATTCTCATAAAGATTTATTATAGGGTTATTTAATGGTTGTTTAATGGCTGGATAATTCTTTCATTCTCTTTTGTCGAACCTATTCATGAATTCGTTATAAAAACCACCTAGGACATCGGGTCCCATTTTTTTGATGTCATTGATTATATCAGTTACCTGAATGACGTTTTGACTACTGACGATCCCCAAGTAGCGGGCATCTAGTTTGAGAATTTCGTTGATTTGTCCGATTGACAGTTTGCCTTTTTCTTTGTAAAAACGTTCAACACCGTATTTCTTGAATTTGTTTACATTTCGTTCCCATTGTTTGAGGGAATAATACTGACAATTTGCATCTGTTTTGTCAACAAAATTGGCAAAATTAGCTAGGTATGATTGTGTTGTGCAACTGCTCAGGCAAATCAATGCGCTGAATGATAATAAAATAAATAAGTGTTTCATAATCTCTGTTTTTTATGTATAATGTTTCATTCTATTTTTATTTTGCTAGGGAGCCATGCCCAAAAGAGACTTCCTTTCCCTTCTTCGCTGATGGCACCTATAGTTCCATGTTCTGCTTCTGTTATTGCTTTACAAATGGCCAGTCCTAATCCTGTACCGGAAGAAAAATCGTCAAGTTTGGCAAAGCGACCAAACAATAGGCTTTGTTTGTCTTTGGAAATTCCGCAACCTGTGTCTTCTACATATATTTTTATTCCTTGTTCGTCACTCTTATATCCTATGCGGATGTAGCCCTTGGACGTATGTTTGAATGCATTAGTGACGAAGTTGGTATATAATTGGAAAAGCCTTCCTTTATCAAGGGTTACATAACATTTTTATGAGGAATCTCAAGGATGAAATTGACTTCCGATTCGGAATATCTTTGTTTCAATGATTGATAGACTTCTTGCACCATTATGCTCAGATCGAAAGTCGTAGGTTTAAGCTCGATGAATCCGGATTCTATCTTGGACAAGTCAAGGATATCATTGACAAGTCTAAGTAATTGTTCGTTGTTGTCATTGACAATATTCATGAATATGGCTCTTTGCTGGGGATCTTCTTCTGTCTGTAGCAGTTCCGAAAATCCTACAATGGCGTTGAGTGGTGTTCGGATTTCGTGGCTCATATTTGCAAGAAATGCGGATTTGAGTTTGTCGGCTTGTTCAGCTCTTTCCTTCTCTTTTTCCAGTGTCGCCTGGTATCTTTCCAGCTCCTTTTTCCGCAACATTTTTTCCGTTATATCCTTTTGAGTGCCGAGTATAATTGTTTTTCCGTTTTCTTTCTTTGTTATCAGATGGCTTTCATAAAAATGGTAGGTCCCGTCTTCGTTTAAGTAGCGTGAGGTGCTGCTTGCTTTTGTTTTTACTCCTTGAAGCAATTCGTTGAGTATGGTTTTTTGCATTTCCACATCTTCGGGGTGCAGTTTGCTAAAGTTCTCTTCAAGAGTAATACCTTTGCCGGCAATAGTTTCACCTTTTAATCCCGAGAATACCTGGGTTTGTGGATCATATATCCAGGCTGATACTCCGCCCGCTTCCAATGCCAGATCCAATTTTATTTTTTCGGCTTCCAGTTTCTCATTGTGTCTCACCATTTCGGTTTGATCTACAGCCGTTATGATGACACATTGGAGAGTTCCATCGTCTTTTTTGATTGGAGTGAGGCGCAATTCGGATATGGCATTTTTTAAAACGATGATTTTTTTATTTTGTAAGTCTTTTAGGGCATATACGGGAGAGTCTTTCCTAAAAATTATGTTCAGCTTGATATAACCGTGTTCATCACTGTATATGAAATCCTTAGAAGATGAGTCTTCGCTTTTCAATACTCCCATTACCAAATCGATGTGACCCTTCGAAAGATCAGGTAAAATATCTTTCCAAATATCTAGTTTTATTTCGTAAGGCAGATTCAGCTCTTTCATGACAGCCCGAGTCAGGTCCACATTCAAACCATCGGGTTCACCATTGCCATTAATGAACTCGTAGGGGGGGAAAGACATATTCCCGCGAATGATTATTTTTTGCTGGCCTTTGGTAACAGCATTGCTAAAAATAAAAAAGCATACTGCTGCCAATAGCAAAAGAGCTCTTTTCATATGCCAATTCTTTTAATGAGGAAATAGTTTTTTCCTTTATTGATAAGAAAAACTCTTCCGCAAATGTAAATAAAAAATATTAAAGAAGAAAGATGTTCAGAAAAATTATCAAACGAACAAAATTAAGGGAATTAATCGTTTGGGTTCTTGGCCGGAGTTCATAAGAAAGTCGTTCCTGGAATTTTTTATGAAAAGCATTCCAACCATTCTAACTTTTCGATTTATCATACTATTAATCAGAAAGATAGAAGTTAGAATGCTACTAAAAATACATTCTAACTTTTTCGAGCATTCCAACTACATCCCAACTTTTTATCAAAATACAGTTCAACTATATTATTTTCAGGAAGTTATCTGATGAGAAAGTTATCTGGTGCATAGCGGATAATCATCTGGTGCATAGCAGACAATTATCCGCTATGCACCAGATGATAATATGGCTATTACCGGACATAAAAAAGTACGTTTAATTTTATCTTGCCAAAACTTTGATTAAATGCAGACCGCTTCAGCTTCGAGAAGAGAATGTGGTTATTTTATGTTTCTTGACAGATAAATAGTCATTTTCCTGACTTTTTGTTGATGGATAAATCTTTTTATTATTACATTTGCACAATAAAGAAATACTCCATGGATGTAAATCAAAATATGTCCGCAGGTCGTAAGACTATTGTGGGCGTTCAATTCCTTTTCGTCGCTTTTGGTGCGACAGTTTTAGTACCTCTCTTGGTCGGTCTTGACCCCGCTACGGCATTGTTTACAGCTGGTTTGGGCACCTTTATCTTTCATTTTGTCACAGGTGGGAAAGTCCCTATCTTCTTGGGAAGTAGTTTTGCTTTCATAGCTCCCATACTTGAAGCAACAAAGCTTTATGGAATGGCAGGTACTTTAGGCGGAATGGTCGGAGTGTCTTTGGTGTATTTCATCATGAGTGCTTTAGTTAAATGGCAAGGGAAAAAACTCCTTGATCGCGTTTTCCCTCCGGTGGTGATAGGACCCGTCATCATTCTGATTGGTCTTACATTGTCTGGAAGTGCTGTAAATATGGCAAAATCCAATTGGATTTTAGCAGCTATTTCTTTAATAACTGCCATTCTCGTTCTGGTATTGGCCCGTGGATTATTGAAACTTATACCCGTGGTTTGCGGTATAATTGTAGGATATATAGTTGCCTTGATTTTTTTCGATGTTGATATGAGTGGGGTTGCTAATGCTCCTTGGATTGAATTACCTCCATTTCTGTTCCCAAAATTCTCTTTGGCTCCGGTTCTATATATGATACCTGTAGCTATTGCTCCTGTCATTGAGCATATTGGAGATGTATATGTGGTTGGTGCCGTAGCAGAAAAAGATTTCGTGAAGAGTCCTGGATTGCATCGCACGTTGTTAGGCGATGGATTGGCTTGTTTGGCTGCAGGATTTTTAGGAGGTCCTCCCGTTACGACATATTCTGAAGTAACAGGTGCCATGTCGCTTACCAAGGTCACGAATCCTCAAGTGATTCGTATTGCTGCGGCTACTGCTATTATATTTTCTGTCATCGGAAAAATGAGTGCTCTCCTGCGATCAATTCCTCAGGCCGTTTTAGGAGGAATCATGCTACTGCTCTTTGGAACAATAGCAAGTGTTGGCGTGAGTAATTTGATTAACAATCATGTTGATTTGTCAAAGACCCGTAATATCATTATTATATCTGTCACATTAACAACTGGAATCGGCGGTGCCGTTCTTTCATGGGGTAATTTTACTTTATCGGGAATCGGACTTTCTGCTATTGTGGGCGTCATCCTCAATTTGATTTTGCCTCAAAAGGAGCGCCAGTAAAGTATAGAATGATGTTGTGATGATGGATAATAAAAAATTTCAGGGATATGTAATCTTGCTATTTTGTACTGTACTTTTTGGACTGGTACCCAAGAACGCTAAAGCCCAGGATGAGCAAAAAACTGATACAATTAGTTTCAGGTCTCCTGTAACGCACCGTATGGAAGTAGATTTCAGACCTGAATATATCATCCCATTCAATTCTTTTTTGCAGGGAATGAATGATGAAAACAAGTCTCTGAAATCATCCCTATCTGCGCATTTAAGGTATTCTTTTCAATACAAAAAGGGCTCTTTGCTGGAGAGAGTATATGGACATGATACTTATCAAGGTATTGGCATCGCCCATTATGTTTTTGATGATAAAAAGGAGTTGGGAAATCCAACTGCTGTTTATGTGTTTCAGGGTTCACAGATAGCAAAGCTTACTCATTCTTTGTCTCTTAATTACGAATGGAATTTTGGACTTTCCTTTGGCTGGAATCCGTATGATCCTGAGAAAAATAGCAATAACACCATCATTGGTTCGAATACAAATGCATATATATTTGCAGGCATTTATCTATGTCAAAGAATTTCCCGAGAATTTGACCTGGTAGCCGGTTATTCATTTACTCATTTTTCGAATGGAAATACGCGATTGCCTAATGCCGGGTTGAATACTACGGGATTGCGTTTGGGAATTGTGTACAACATAAGCAAACCTGACAGCAAACCAGTCAGAATGGAACTCGCTCCACAATTCTATCGGCATTGGAATTATGATTTGTTACTCTTCGGCGCATGGAAGCGCACAGGCGTAGATGTGGGAGGCGATAAATACCTATCTCCGGATTCTTACGGAGTTTATGGATTTAATTTTACCTCCCTTTATAATTTCAGTTACCGCTTTAAGGCCGGAGTGTCTTTGGATGGATTACAGGATGAAGCCGCAGGAGCCTATGCTAAAGACTATATTTCGCCATTAGGCCATGAAAAACCCGAAGGACCTCCAGAATTTTCCAAGCTTCCGTATCGGAACAGACTGGCTTTAGGTTTGTCAGGTAGAATAGAATACGTTATGCCTTTTTTTACAATAGATGTCGGTATGGGGGCAAATGTCTTAGCCGGTTGTAGCAACTTGAGAACTTTTTATCAGATTCTGGCTTTGAAGATGAACGTGACGCATAATACCTTTCTTCATATAGGGTATTGCCTGAAGAACTTCCACAATCCCAATCATTTGATGTTGGGATTTGGCATTCACCTTCACAACAAACGTGCAATTCTTAAGTAAGTGCGGTCATCAAAGGAGTTGTTTCCAGTTTTCAATCCTTTTGTACTTTTATATTCGCGGAAACAAAGAGGGTCTGTAGCTAGTATTCTCTTTAAGTAATTTTCGGTCTCTTCAAGAGAAGATAAAAGTTTTGGATAGCCATCAGAAGCCAGAATAATGGTCTTTTCCTGCTTTACAGGATAAATTTTCACTTGTTCGGCATCGATAGGAAATCCATCCAAGGCAGCATAAGAATAGTACTCTTCAGCCAATGGATTGTTCTGCAAATAATTTTGTTGTGACAAGAATGGAATAATGAATTCTCTGCCAGAATCATGCTGCATCAATTCTGATACTGTTGTACCTCGGGCAATTTCCGTCTCAAGAAAAGCACTTCGTGCTTCAGACATGATTCGGTCGATTTTTTTTGTGTTTGGGAAATATGAGTTTCCGATAAGACAGGGACAATCTCCTATTTGCCATACTTCATTGCGTATGGCGCTGAATATTACTGCACTTGCACTGATTTTAAGCTCCGGATTGTTCGAAACCTGATTTAAGAGTCCATGTTTATCGTAAAAAGAATAGATACCACGGCTTATTCTTTCAATGGCCTCGTACGCGTCAATGTCATCAGGTAATTTTTGAATTTCATTGCCGATTATTTCAGATGCAATTTTCCCTGTTGTCTTACCGTCCCATCTGAATTCTGATTTTGAAGTGCTACCGTCAATTATGGCTGCGTAATAATTTGTAATAACTCCAAGATCTTCATTTAGCTCGTCTTTGTTTTTTCCTTTTGTGAAATATTCTTCGATTTTAAAAGACGGACTGTTTATGCCTCTCTCCATATTATTCTTATTCAATTCTTTCAATGGTAACTTCTGGAAATTCTTCCATCATTGAAAGTAAGGCGGTTTCATCATTTGTTTTTCTTGATTTGATTACGGCTGTTACTTGGAATGAAGGAATTCCGGAATGGGAAATGTTTTCCATTTGAAAGGATACGATTCTGAAATCATAACTTTGGCATCGTTTCGCCAGTTCTTTCAGTATATCTTTGTTCTGTGTGGAAAAGGTAATTCCGATACTTTTCATGCCTATGTTCCTGAAAATCCGATTCAGAAGTTCCAGACCTGCTAAAGTTAGCAATGTTGCTACGATACCTATGACATACATGCCGGCACCTACTGCCAAACCTATTCCTGCTGCCGTCCAGATTCCTGCAGCTGTAGTAAGTCCGCGAACAACTTGTTTTTGGAAAATAATGGTCCCGGCACCGATAAAACCAATGCCTGTTACCACTTGTGCTGCAATACGGCTAGGATCAAGACGAATCACGCCTTCTTGCAGGACATCGGCAAATCCATATTGGGAAACAATCATCATCAGAGCACTTCCTAGTGAAACCAGAAAATGAGTCCTGTAACCGGCTTCCTTTGCACGATATTCCCGATCCAGTCCTATAATTGCGCCTAAAACACCTGCAACTGTTAGCCTTATTATAAAATCAACATTCGATATCATCTTTTTTTAATGTAATAACACGTTAAGGCAAATATATACAGACTTTTTCTGTTTGCAATTATTTTGTATGAAGTTTTAAGAATCTTTTTTCCAAGTATAGCTTTTCACAAGTCTCAATCTGAACTGTTTTGTGCTTCCTATATCAGCCGTGGTGCCGCTAAATCGAAATTTCATGTATTTATCATTGCTGGAACAAATATAATATGCATTGGCGCTGATAGCTGTACCTCCCGCTTCTGTCAAAATGGAATTTAAAGAAGATACTCCTATTTTTTGCCTAGTGGCACTTAGAGTAGATACTTCTGAAGCAGTAGGAAGTCTCCAACCAGAAAGTCCTGTTACGCTGTAGGTTGAAGCCATGGTCTCAGCCTCTTTTGAAGTTAAATCCTGCCATTCTGTAATACTCATTAGAAGTATTTCAGCTTGAGTACTTGTGGGGTTGTTTACAGCCATAATGCAGGATCCTTTCCATATACTTCCTACGGCGGGTAAGTCTGGAGATACGACCGTACCGGTGTTCCCATCGGTATTATTGTTGTTCGTGTTGTCTCCGTTTTCTGTTTCCTTACCGAAGTTCTTGTTGACAATAATGGGGTCGTTCCAAGGTAGAAGTTCAAAATATATTCCTAAGCGTGTTTCTCCTTCTTTTTCACCTGTATAACTTCCTTTGATATAATACTGCTTATTGCTTTGTGGTGCAGCTGCCGTATATGAATAACTATTAGTCTTGCTCCCAATGGTTATGAAAATAGTGATATTCACTTGGCTATTCTTACTCGGGAAAATCGGAATATTCGTGGCTGTCCATTCTCCTGGAATTTCCAGCTTTTCTAGAGCAATTGTCATGTCATTAGAGCCATCGAAGGATTCTCCATCTATTGAAAGAGAAGTGAAAAGAGGGGATATTTTGACTTTTACAGCAGATGCCGTTGTCGGAATATTATTTAAATCAATTGTCAAATCCGATAGTTTACGGCTGAGTGATAACTCAATTGTTTTCTTGTCATTCAGATTTAATTCGACAAAAGCAGTTCCCGTAAACAGATTGGAAAGCAGTTTGTCTTTTTGGGGAGTTACAACTGACTTTAAGGTTGCGGATGTTTGATCTGGAAAAATCCAACTGGTAGTGTTGGCATTCGCAAAAGCTTTGATTGTATATTTACCAGGATTTAGATTAAATGATATTTCATCTTCGTAATTATTTACTATTGACTGATTAGCGCATTTACCGTTTTCACTGAATACATATATAATATAAGGTAATGGAATATCCGAGATGCTTCTTGTTGAAATTTTTAACTCGCCTTGTTTAGTTGGGGCTGTAAAGACTAAGTCTTTTGTACATGAATTTAATAACAGAGAGACTAGAATTAATGAAAGAGCCCAAGGAGTAGTAAAAATGCTTCTTAACGTGTTCTTCATATTTGTTCTTTTAGATTAATAAGGAACAAAGTTAGAAAATATTCATTTATGAGCCAAGTCTTTTTGTCTTGAAATGCCAATTTTTAGTGATAAAACAGCCTTTTTGAAAAAAAAATAATTTTTTTTGGCGAAACATTTGGAGCGTATTAGTTCTTTGTATTATCTTTGCATCACTTTCGGCAAAAAACCGGGGGCAAACAAGAAAGAGTTCATTGAAAGACTGGAAAAAACAAACAGAAGTAGTACAAGAGCGGAGAGACTATTAAAGAGTCTTTCCGGGTAGATTTTGATACGAACCGTCAATGCAAATTGAAAAGGT
>Ga0116193_1000781_pt1 | contig 28473 bp, 32 predicted proteins | sample AD_UKC115_MetaG_FD_89892 | JGI IMG/M metagenome (GOLD analysis project Ga0116193, IMG submission 89892) | Active sludge microbial communities of municipal wastewater-treating anaerobic digesters from Hong Kong - AD_UKC115_MetaG | ecosystem: Engineered > Bioreactor > Anaerobic > Digestate... | reverse complement strand
TAATTTTTTATCATCCATAAGTATTCTTATTTTTTCCAAAAGAAGAAACGCCGAATGACCTTCATTTATGTGGACAACAGCAGGATCAATATTTAAAGCTTTTAACACCTGCATTCCGCCGACGCCGAGAAGTTTTTCCTGCTTTATTCTCATTTCTTTGTCGCCGCCGTATAATTCTCCTGTTATTAATCTGTCTTCGGGAATATTTTCCTGGCAGTCGGTGTCAAGAAGATATAAATCAACTCTGCCGACTTTTATTTTCCAGACTCTTGCATAAACTTTAGGAGAAGAAGGCAGCGCAATTGTTATTAAAAGAGGATTGCCGTCTTCTTTGAGCAGCAACTGCATAGGCATACGGTAAAAATGATTTATAGCATATTCTTCCATCTGCCATCCGTCATTGGTGAGATACTGTTTAAAATATCCGTTCCTGTACAAAAGACCGATTCCTACAAGAGGAAGCCCCATATCGCTGGCCGACTTTAAGTGATCACCGGATAAAACTCCAAGACCGCCTGAATATATAGGCAAACTTTCGTGTATCGCAAATTCTGTTGAAAAATAAGCTATTTTTTGATTTTTAAACTGAGGAAAAGCCGTATCAAACCATGTATTCATGGTGAGATATTTGTCAAGATTTTCTTTGACTCTTTTCATGTGTGATATAAAACTGTCGTCTTCTGATAATTCTTCAAAACGGCTCTGGCTTATTTTGCCGAGCATAGCTTTAGGATTATGGTAAACATCTTCCCAGACGTCTCTTTCAAGTCTTCTGAAAAGCTCTATTGCGTCGCTGTTCCAGCACCACCATAAGTTTTCTGTTATTTCAAGAAGGTCTTTTAATTTTTCAGGTACTGTAGGGATTACTACGAATCCTTTCGCTTTAGGGGATATGAATGTTTCCTGGTTCTCGTTAAATAAATCTTTTTCTATCATATTTCCTCTCCGTTTATGGCAAGATGTTTCGGACTTATTTATCGTATAAACTTATATGAATTTTGTCAAGAAAAATTCAGTTAAAAAAAAATTTTTTTAACTTTTCATAGCTCCAGACTTTACAAATCAAACAAAAAAGAGTAAATTATTGTTGCAAGTATAGGTTAACAAAAGCATTTTTATGTGGAGGTCTTACAATGGCAGAAGCAAGATGCATGAAGTGCAAAAAACAGGTAGAAGTTAAAAACGCCGAAGAAACCGTTATGAAAAACGGAATGAAAGCAGTTAAAGGCGTTTGTCCGGATTGCGGAACGAAAGTTTTCAAAATTCTCGGGAAAAGCAAATAAATTTAAACGGAGCTAACCATAAACTATATGTTTATACCGTTAGCTCCTTTTCTATTTACATCTGCTACAACTTAAAAAGGATTACACCATGAGCGCACAATCGATAATCAACTGGATTTCAACAGATTTAAATATAAATTCGGCACAGGTTTCCGCAACTGCAAGCATGCTTGGAGACGGAGACACAGTTCCTTTTATTTCAAGATACAGAAAAGAACGCACCGGCAATCTTTCTGAAACGGAAGTAAGAAATATTGCAGACAAACTCCAGTATTATATAGAGCTGGAAACAAGAAAAGAAACTATATTAAAAAGCATAGAAGAACAGAAAAAACTAACTCTTGAATTAAAAAACCAGATAGAAGAATGCAGGGAAAAACAGAAACTTGAAGACATATATCTTCCTTTTAAACCGAAAAGAACTACAAAAGCGACAATAGCAAAAGAAAAAGGCCTCGAACCTCTGGCAAACGAAATACTTGCCCAGACTTTACTCGTAGGCAAAGCAAACAGAAGCGAAATAATTTCAAAATATTTAAACCCAGAAAAAGGCATAGAAACAGAAAAACAGGCGCTTGACGGAGCAATCGATATCATAGCCGAACAAATATCTGATACCGCCCTTATAAGAGGTCTTATAAGAAATCTGATACTAAATACCGGCGTAATAAAATCAAAAGTAAAGAAAGGCCTTGAAGACCAAAAAACAAAATTTGAAATGTACTATAATTATTCGGAGCCTCTTAAAGCGATCGTATCGCACAGACTTCTTGCGATAAGAAGAGGTTCAAAAGAAGAAATACTTTCATGGAAGATAGAAGTTGATACCGAAGAAGCTTTAAATATCATATCTTCAAAAACAGTAAAAACCAACATGGCTATATTTTATCCGGAACTTTTTACGGCCATGAAAACTGCTTTTGAAAAACATCTTTATCCTTCTTTACAGGTTGAAGTTTTTCTTGCAAAAATAGAAGAGGCTGACAAAGAAGCAATCAATGTTTTTGCGACAAATGCAAAAAATCTTCTTCTTGCTCCGCCGGCCGGACATAAAACAATAATGGGAGTTGATCCTGGTTTTAGAACGGGCTGCAAGGTTGTAATAATAGACAGAATCGGAAATTTCAGGGAATACAAAGCAATATTTCCTCATGAGCCGGTATGCAGACTGCAGGAAGCGCAGGAAACGGTAGTTTCTATGATCAAAAAATACGGAGTAGACCTTATAGCAATAGGAAACGGAACAGCCTCAAAGGAAACGACACAGTTTATAAATATGGTTTTGAAAAAAAACAATCTCACGGCAAAAGCCGTTGTAGTAAGCGAAGCCGGAGCTTCTGTATATTCCGCATCTCCTCTTGCCGTAAGCGAATTCCCGGAACTTGACGTAACCGTAAGAGGAGCAATAAGCATAGCAAGAAGACTTCAGGACCCTTTGGCCGAACTTGTAAAAATAGATCCGAAATCCATAGGAGTCGGACAGTATCAGCATGACGTAAACCAGACTCATTTGAAAAAAAATCTTGATGACACTGTCGAATCATGCGTAAATTATGTAGGCGTTAATTTGAACTCGGCCTCGGCAGAACTTTTAAGTTATGTGGCAGGCATAGGAAAACTTGCGGCAAAAAATATCGTTCAATACAGGACAAAAGTTGGACTGTTCAATAATAAAAAAGAATTGCTTGACGTATCAGGACTTGGCGAAAAAACTTTTACACAGTGCGCGGGATTTCTGAGAATACCGAAAGGCGATCATCCTCTGGATAACTCGGCGATACATCCAGAAAACTACGATATAGTTGAAAAGATGGCTCAAAATTTATCTACAACATCAGAAGAGCTTGTAGGAAATACAACGCTTGTATCTAAAATAAATATAAAAGATTATATAACCGATACTGCAGGAACTCTTACATTGAACGACATAATAGCCGAATTGAAAAAACCGGGAGTAGATCCAAGAAAGGATTTTTCATCTACGGAATTCAGTGCTGAGATAAATTCAATTGAAGACTTAAAAGAAGATATGGTGCTTGACGGTACTGTAACAAATGTAACTAATTTCGGCGCATTTGTTGATATAGGCGTTCATCAGGACGGGCTTGTCCATATATCCAAATTAAGCAACAAGTTTGTTACAAATCCTCACGACGTAATATCAGTCGGAGAAACTATAAAAGTAAGAGTACTTAAAGTTGATACCGAACTTTCCAGAATAAGTTTGGAAAGAATTTAGGAGGTTTAAGATGGCATCCACATTCTCGTTTGACGTTGTATCCGAAGTAAATTTCATGGAAGTTGAAAACGCAATAAACCAGGCACAGAAAGAACTTTCGCAAAGATTTGATTTCAAAGGTTCCAAATCTTCAATTGACTACAATAAGGCTGATAAGAAAATAACTCTTATCGGAGACGATGAATTCAAACTAAAAGCCCTTATCGATATAGTTGAAGGCAAATTCGCAAAAAGAGGAGTCTCTCTCAGGACATTGGATTATAAAGCGATAGAACATGCATTTGAAGGCACGGTAAGACAGGTAATCGAACTTATAAGCGGTCTTCCTTCCGATAAAGCGAAAGAACTTTCAAAACTCATAAAGGATTCAAAAATAAAAGTTAACACTCAGATAGAAGGTTCAAAGGTTAAAGTTTCATCGGCAAAAAAAGACGATCTTCAGGCTGTCATTGCCTACTTAAAAACAGCTAATTTTTCTCTTCCCCTCCAGTTTACAAATTACAGATAAATTATTTTAAAAATAAAAAAAAAGCCTCTCTGAAAACAGAGAGGCTTTTTTGATATGTATAAAGATCAACGTTTTGAAAACTGGAATCTTTTTCTTGCTTTCGGTCTTCCCGATTTCTTTCTTTCTACCATTCTTGAATCTCTTGTAAGCAATCCTTCTTTTTTCAAAACTTCTTTCGCCGAAGGATCAAGTTCAAGGATAGTTCTTGCCAAACTGTGGCTTACAGCTCCGGCCTGTCCTGAAACTCCGCCGCCGTAAACATTTATGTAATAATCAAAGTTTTTTACACCCGACCACAATTCAAAAGGTTTAAGGGCAATTTTTTTATGTCTTTCCAAACCGCCAAAATATTCGTCAACGCTTTTATCGTTTATGACTATTTTACCGCTGCCTTTGGACGTTAATACTCTCGCTACCGCATTTTTTCTTCTGCCTGCTGACAAATAACCTGCATTACTCATCTTTTATATCTCCTAAATAACTATTTTTCAATCTGAGCCTGGTGCGTATGCTCTGCATTTTTGAACAATTTTAGTCTTGTAAGCTGTCTGTCTGCCAATTTATTTTTAGGCAACATTCCCTTTACAGCCAAACGCAAAGCTCTGTCAGGAGTTTCTGCCATTAATTTAGAATAAGGAATCAGCTTGCCGCCGCCGGGATATCCCGAATACGTAAAAGCAGTTTTCTGCTCAAGCTTCTTTCCAGTTAAAACCATCTTTGAAAGATTAGTCAAAACTACAAAATCTCCGCAGTCAACACTTGAAGTGTAAATCGCTTTTCTTTTGCCCGTAAGCAAAGCTGCAACTCTTACCGCCAATCTGCCTAAAACCTGACCGTCAGCATCTATAAAATGCCATTTTCTTTTTATTTCTTCCGCTTTCGGAAGATAACTCTTACCGTTCTTCATTTTCTTATAAACCACCTTTTATTGAGTCATTGAGTTTATGATTATATATTTATTTAAAAAATAAGTCAAACCTATTTTTAAGTTCCTTCCTGCCAAGACGCAAGATACTTCTTCTGTTCCTGAGTCAGCACGTCGATATTTACTCCCATTGCGGCAAGTTTGAGTTTTGCAATTTCCGTATCTATTTTTTCAGGAACACAATAAACTTTCTTTTCAAGTTTTTTTGCATTTTTAAACATATATTCCGCAGCCAAAGCCTGGTTTGCAAAAGACATATCCATGACGCTTGCAGGATGGCCTTCTGCAGCAGCAAGATTTACGAGTCTTCCTTCGGCAAGAACATGAATCTTTTTGTTTGAAGATTTTAAGACATATTCTTCTACAAAAGCTCTTACCGTCCTTACAGATTTTGATATCTTTTTAATGGCCGGAATATTTATTTCAGAGTTAAAATGTCCGCTGTTGGAAACTATTGCTCCGTCTTTCATAAGTTTAAAATGTTTTTCGTCTATAACATTTAAATTACCTGTAACTGTTACAAAAATATCGCCTTTTTTGCTTGCTTCAGCCATAGTCATTACTTCAAAACCGTCCATTTTAGCTTCAAGAGCCTTAAGATGGTCAATTTCAGTAACTATAACATGCGCTCCCATTCCTCTTGCTTTTGTTGCAAGTCCTCTTCCGCACCATCCGTAACCTGCCACGACAACAACTTTGCCGGCTATAAGGATATTTGTCGCTCTTATAATACCGTCAAGGGTGGACTGTCCTGTCCCGTATCTGTTGTCAAAAAAATGTTTAGTCATCGCATCGTTGACAGCAATTATAGGGTATGCCAGAACTCCGTCTTTTTCCATGGCCCTGAGTCTTATCACGCCGGTAGTTGTTTCCTCAGTCCCGCCTATAATATTTTTAAGGAGATCCTTTCTTTTTGAAAATATTGTAGATACTAAATCGGCTCCGTCATCCATCGTAATCTGAGGTTTTATGTCGAGAACCGCATTGATATGTTTGTAATAAGTTTTATTGTCTTCGCCTTTTATTGCAAATGTCGGTATTGCATAATCCTTAACCAGAGACGCGGCTACGTCATCCTGAGTAGACAAAGGATTTGACGCGCATAAATAAACATCCGCGCCGCCTGATTTCAAGGCTATCATAAGATTTGCTGTTTCTGTAGTAGCGTGCAGACAGCAGCCGAGTCTTATGCCTTTTAAAGGTTTTTCTTTCTCAAATCTTTTTTTTATCAGCCTTAAAACGGGCATTTCTCTTTCAGCCCATTCGATTCTTTTTTTGCCTTCTAGTGCAAGTTTAATGTCTTTTATATCGTATTTCATTTATCATCCTTTTTTTATTTTTGATATTTCTTTTTTAAGGGCCGAAACCTTATTCAGTTTTTCCCATTTAAATTCATTTCTTCCAAAATGTCCGTAGGCGGCAGTTTTTGCAAAAACAGGTTTTCTCAAATCAAGATATTTTATTATTTCCTGAGGTTTAAGAGGAAACAGCTTTCTGACTATAGGAACAAGCACATCACCTGAAATTTTGCCTGAATGATGAGTATCAACCATAACCGATACTGGATCTGCGACGCCGATCGCATATGCAAGCTGAACGGTGCATTTATCCGCTATGCCTGTTGCGACTATATTTTTAGCTATATGTCTTGCCATATAACATGCGCTTCTGTCAACTTTAGTCGAATCTTTTCCGGAAAAAGCTCCGCCTCCGTGAGCGGCCATTCCTCCGTAAGTATCTACTATAATCTTTCTTCCTGTAAGGCCTGTGTCACCGAGCGGACCTCCGACAACAAATTTTCCGGTCGGGTTAATGTATATTTTTGTCTCTTTATCTATCCATTTTCCAACAACAGGCTTAATTATTTTTTCAAAAATTTCTTTTCTTGATTTTTCAGTTATCTGTTTGCCTGTCTTATCAAGAATATCCTTAGTATGCTGCGAAGATATGACTACGGCTGATACTCTGTGAGGTTTCCAGTTTCTGTATTCGACCGTAACCTGCGACTTGCCGTCAGGTCCGAGATATTTCAATATTTTTTTCTTGCGGACTTCGGTCAGTTTCATTGCAAGTTTATGGGCAAGAACTATCGGAAGAGGCATAAGTTCAGGCGTTTCTTTGCAGGCAAATCCTATCATAAGCCCCTGATCTCCAGCGCCGCCTGTATCAACTCCCTGGGCAATATCCGGAGACTGAGTGTTCATAACATCCATTATTTTGCACGTATTTATGTCAAAACCGTATTTAGGATCGACATAACCGATATTTTTTACGGCTTTTTTAATAACTTTAATTTTATCGATCTCTGCAACGGTTGTAATTTCGCCGCCTACAATCAAAAGACCGTTTGACGCAAAAGTTTCGCATGCAACTCTTGCCTTAGGATCTTTTTCAAGTATGGCATCCAATATACTGTCGGAAACAACATCGCACAGTTTATCAGGATGTCCTTCAGTGACAGATTCCGATGTAAAAAGCCAACTTCCCAATTCTTTACCCATATAATATCCCCTTTCTACTGCATATTAAATAATAAACCGTTATAAACAGATAATTTATTCGGCACTTTGGTTCCTATAACGCTTGAATACAGTTTTACTTCTCTTCCGACACTGACATTACACCATATTATTGAATCTTTGATTATGGCACCTTCATGTATTTTAACATTGTCGCCTATTACCGTGCCGTCATCAATTATAACATTTTTCCCAATTGAACAGTTTTTACCTATCACAGACTTTCCTATAAATCTGACGCTTGAATCTATGATGCATCCGCTTCCGGCCTTAACATCCGTATTTTTTATTTTATTTCCGTCTATATTTATTTTTATTATTCCTTTTAGAGAATCGCTTGTTCCGAGTTTATATTCGCCGATATTTCCTATATCGGTCCAGTATCCGTTCATCAGATACGAATATATCGGTTTTTTTGATTTTAAAAGTTTAGGCCACAGATCTTTTCCGAAGTCATAAACTCCCTCCGGAATATATCTGAATATTTCCGGCTCAAATATATAAATTCCGGTATTTACCGTATCGGAAAACACAGAACTCCAGCTCGGTTTTTCTATAAAATTTGTTATTCTGTTATTTTTATCGGCAATCGTAACGCCGTATTCGAATTTAGAATCTATTTTTTTTAAAACCATTGTGGCAAGCGATTTTTTCTTTTTGTGAAAATCAACTGCAGCCGTAATATCAACATCCGACAATCCGTCACCGGACATAACTACAAATGTAGAATCAAAAAAATCTCTGCATTTTTTCAAACCGCCGGCCGTTCCGAGAAGATTTTCTTCTTTTGAATACGAGATATCAACCCCGAATTTTTTACCGTCGCCGAAATAACTTACAATCATTTCCGGCATAAAATATAAATTCATCATAATTGATGAAATATTATGTTTTTTTAAATTATCAACCGTATGGGCCATCACCGGTTTATTTACCAGCGGAATCATCGGTTTGGGAATCTGAAATGTCAAAGGCCTGAGTCTTGTTCCGACTCCGGCTGCCAAAATAAATGCTTTCACTTTAAAATCCTTAATTAAATTAAAAGTCATTATAATTTATTTATCTGTATTTTTCAATATAATTATACTCTTTAAAATCAAAATTTATCTTTGACTTAAAAACGTTAATTGTGTAAAATTTTGAAATCAGAAAAGGAGGTTTTAAATGTTCAAATATATTTTTTTTACTTTTGTTATTATTGCGGCTGTCATATTCTTAAAATCATATACAAACGCTCAAGGCTTACAGGAGCAAAATGCTGACAAAACAGAAGATAAAACAATCAAATCCAAAGGAAAAGTTCTTGTAATTTATTATTCTCTCAGCGGCAACACAAGAGAAATAGCCTTAAAAATAAAAGAAAAAACAAACGCTGATTTATATGAAATAAAAACGGAAACTGATTATCCGTCTTCTCCTATGGTATATCTGACTGCAAAAAAACAGCTAAATCCAAAAAACTATCCCAAACTTAAACTGGGGCCTTTGCCTGATTTTTCAAATTATGATCTGATTTTTATAGGAGGTCCGGTATGGTGGTATACTGTTCCGGCTCCTCTGCTTGCTTTTTTTGAGCAAACTGATTTTAAAGGCAAAACTGTTGTCTCTTTTGCAACGCATGGAGGCAATTACGGCAAATATTTTGAAAATTTTCAGTCAAAGATAAAAAATGCGAAAGTGTTGCGCGGCCTGGATTTTAAAAAGCCTTTAAAAACTGATCCGAAAATTCTTGATGCCAAAATATCGGAATGGCTTAATACTATTTAGATTGTAAAAATATTGTAAATTTTATCCAAAAATATTGATATAAATCTTTTTTTGTGTTAAAATTCATTTTCCTTATGAAAAAGCGTCTCAAATTTATTATCCGCGAATTAAAAAGAAAAATAACGGTTGTTTTTATACCTCACGGAAAAATGAAACCGTTTAAACTAAATTTTTCCTTATCTTTTATTCTCATATTATGTTTATGCTGGACTGTTTTGACTCTCTGGGCCGGATTTGTATCCGGCAGACATTTGGACTATGTCAAAATGAAAGCCGACAATGAAATAATGAGAGTAAGAATGTTGTTTTTTTCTGATGAAATAAAAAAATCAAAAGAAATGCTTTCACAGATAAAACAGAATGACGAACAGATAAGATCTCTTCTTGCAATGAATTCAAAAAAAGTCATTATAGAAGACGGATTGGGGTACGGAGGTCCTACTCCGGTTGAATCCAGCGCTCTGTCAACAATATTATCCGGAAATTTAAACAAATTTTCATATCAGGACGTTATAAACCAATCACTTGAATTATTTGAGGAATACAAATTCTCATTAAAAAGTTATTCCGAAGTAATGGAACATATAAATACTCAAAGAATGAAGTTCAGATATACTCCATCAATGTGGCCGTGCAAAGGAATAATTTCCTCTCCTTTCGGTTTCAGAATACATCCTATTCTGGGGTACAGATTTTTCCATACGGGGCTTGATATAGCAAATATGACCGGCACATCAATCAAATCTACTGCAGACGGAACAGTATTGCTTGCAGGCTGGAAAATGGGATACGGAAAAGTTATAGTTGTCCGACATAACAGTTATTACAGAACGGTCTATGCCCATCTGTCTAAAATATTGGTTAAAAGAGGCGATACGGTAATGAAAGGACAGGAAATAGGAAAAATGGGAAATACCGGCAGATCAACTGATCCGCATCTTCACTATGAAGTCCACTATTGCAAAAAACCTGTAAATCCAATAAAATATCTCAGCAGCAATTTAGATTAAGGACATCACGGAAATGACAAAAAAAAATAAAAACCAGTTCGACATGATTGAAACCTTTATAGGCCCTGACACCGTTTTAACAGGAAATCTGTCTACTGACAAGACCATACGAATCGACGGAAAAATGACAGGCAATATTGAAAAATCAGCAGGAGTCATATTGGGAGACTGCTCATTTGTAAAAGGAAATATAAATTCTGTTTTTGTAATAGTAAGCGGCGCTGTTGAAGGAAATATTTCAGCCGCAGAAAGCATAGAACTTCTGAATAAATCAAAAGTAACTGGCAACATTGAGACAAAAATGATTTCAATAAGCGAAGGCGCTGTTTTTGACGGTAAAAGCACGATGATAAAAACCGAAGAAACTGCACAAAACAACGAAAAAGAGGCTAACTAAAATGATGAATTTTTTAAGAAAACACAAAATAAAAATATTTTTAATAACTATAGTCGGTTTTTTTGCAGGAACTTTTGTGGGATTTGGCAGCTATCTTTTCGGCGAAAAAAATTACCATGATGCCGTAGCAGTCGTAAACGGCTGCAAGATACCGTATAAAATATATTACGCCCTCTATAATAATACCGTTGATGTGATGAACAGGTCAGGACAAAACCCGGATGAAAATACCGTAAAAAGAATACAGTCAACCGTAGTAAATTCTCTTATAATAGACGAATTACTTTGGCAGCAGACAAAAAAATACGGCATCATCGTTTCGGACGAAGAGCTCGCAATGGATATACAGCACCATAAATATTTTCTTAACGAGCAGGGAGTATTTGATCCGAGATATTATTTCAGCGTATTGAATAATTTAAAACTCACTCCTAAAGAATTCGAAAACATGAGAAAGAAACAATTGGCTGCCAATAAATTAAAAATTCTTATTGCTTCGGCCGTATCAGATATCAGCGATTCAGAATTTAAAACTATAAGCGCGACAACGGCAAAAGATTACGCTCTTCAATTCAAAAACAATGAAATTCTAAACGATTGGTTTGAACAAATAAGAAAAGATGCAAAAATCAAAATAACTATGGAAGACAAAATATAGTTATTTAAGTTTTATGCCGAACCGCAACAATTTCTTTTTAAGTTTTATATAGGGAAGCCCTACAACCGTAAAGTAGTCTCCGTATATTTTTTCAACAAAATCGTCATCAGTGTCCTGAACCGCGTAAGCTCCGGCTTTATCCATGTGTTTGCCGGCAAGCTTCATTAATTTTTCGCCTGTAAGCCTGCGCATTTTCACTTTTGCGGCATCATAAAAAACAACAGATTTTTTACCTCTCAAAATTGAAACACCCGTATAAACTTTATGTATGCTGCCGTTTAAATCCCTCAAAATTTTGTCGGAATGTTTATGATCTTTAGGCTTGCCTATTATTTTGCCTTTTAAAACAACAATCGTATCTGCCGATATTATAATATCGTCTTTAAATGTTTTCTGAACATTTTTTGCTTTCTGCATTGCAAGATCTTTGACTATCGCAGACGGCCTTTTATAATCGGAAACTTCATTTATATTGCTGGGATGTATCTCAAATTTTAAACCCCATTTTTTTAAAAGAGTTATGCGTCTTTCGGAAGCTGATGCAAGTATTATTTTATTTGTCATAAAGCTTGCCGAATATAAATGCCGATAAAATTATTCCGACCAAAGACATTATATTTAATTTCAAAAGACAACCGAATGTCAGCTGCACTATCCTAAGATCAAAAGTTGCAGGCGTAAGCCCGGCAGTCAAATCTTTAATAAATAAATTTTTTATTGCACCTGCAGGAAGAGCTATCGAAATGAATTCCCCCATAAAAGATCCCAACAGAGCGCCGACTACTATCACGATAACAAGCATTATCGGATTCTTTAACATACGTTTATCTCCTTAATGTAGTATTTGATATCCATTCTAAATAATCTGTGCTTCCGTCTGAAATATCAAGAGAAACAATCTCAGGAACTTCATAAGGATGCACGCTTTTTACGGATTTAACAATCTCTTTGAAATTGTTTTTTACGCTTTTGCAAATTAAAAGTTTTTCATTTGCCCTGCAGATTTTCCCCTTCCATCTGTAAACCGATTTTACGCCCGGAACAATGCTCACGCATGAAACAAGTTTTTCACAAAGCAATTTTTTTATAATCTTTTGAGAAGTTTTTTCATCAGGAACGGTTATAAAAACGGTTATATATTTCATGGCGTTTATTATACAATAATATAAAAAACTTTACACAGCGCCATTGACTAAAAAGAATCAATTTGCTTAAATTAACCAAGTTCTTCGGGGAAGGTGAAAATCCTTACCGGTAGTGATCCGGATTTTTCCGGTAAGCCTACGACTCCGTTATATAAAACGGATTGAATCTGTGCGAATCAGATGCCGACGGTACAGTCCGGATGATAGAAGACGTTTTATATTTTTATATTATTACAAAACCCCGAGGTTATATAATTTAACTTTGGAGTTTTTTATTTTGAAAGAATTAAACGAAAAAAATTTAATTAAGCTTACTTTTGAACTCGCCAAAAAAGGACATTCTCTTGTTTATCCGAATCCCATGGTCGGAGCGGTCCTTGTTAAAAACGGCAAAATCATATCAACAGGATTTCATAAATTTTTCGGCGCGCCGCATGCCGAAGACGAAGCCATCAGGCTTGCCGGCAGCAAAGCCGCCGGCTCTGTTTTATACGTTAATCTTGAACCGTGCAATAACTGGGGCAAACGTCCTCCGTGCAGCGATCTTATAATAAAATCAAAAATAAAAAAAGTTGTCTGCGCAATGGCTGACCCAAATCCTAAAACATGCGGACTTGGTTTTAAGAAACTGCGTTCAAACGGAATTGAAGTCGTATGCGGGATACTTGAGAAGGAAGCAAAGAATTTAAATAAAAAATATATCCTTCACATCAAAAAAACAAAACCGCATATAACAATTAAATACGCTATGTCTGCCGACGGCAAGATTGCCTCAAAAACCGGCGATTCAAAATGGATAACATGCGAAAAATCAAGAAACTTTGTACACAAATTAAGAACAAAATACGATGCAATAATAGTAGGCACTAATACTGTGCTCAAAGATAATCCACTGCTCTCAAGCAGGAACAAAGGCAGAAATCCTGTAAGAGTTTTATTTGACAGAAAGCTTTCGATACCGTCGCACTATAACGTGCTTGACGGAACAATTCCGACAATAATATTTTACGACATGAAACTGAAAAAAATACCGAAACATTTTATTAAACAGTGCGTTAAACTTATACCGGCAGATTTTAATTTGATTGAAAAAGATTTTAACGCGGTAATTGAAAAGCTCGGCGATATATCTTTAAAAAGAATTTTAGTCGAAGGCGGAGGAACTTTAAACGCTTCTGTTTTGGCTACCGGCAAAGTAAACGATGTTTATATATTTACGGCGCCTGTTATTATAGGCGGCATAGATGCTCTTACTCCCGTGGAAGGAAACGGAGCGGCAAAAGTATGTGAAGCTCTGCGGTTTAAAACAATAAATTTTAATAAAATAGGCACAGACATTATGATAAGAGGTACATTTTAATGTTTACAGGAATAATTGAAGATATCGGCAAAGTAACGTCTTTCTCCAAATCGGAACTTTCAATAGAAACAAAGCTTGACGACATAAAAAACGGAGACAGCATTGCCGTAAACGGAACGTGTCTTACCGTTAAAAATATTTCAGGCGCCGTAATATCTTTTGATTACAGTCCGACAACAAGCGACATAACAAATATTTCTCTTTTGAAAAAAAATTCACATGTCAATCTTGAAAGAGCCCTGCAGCTTACATCAAGGCTGGGAGGACATATTCTTTCAGGACATATAGATACTTCTACAAAAATAACTGATTTAAGAAAAACCGGAGATTTTTATTTTATTTCTTTTGCTTCAAATGAACTGATAAACCGCTATATCGTCCCGAAAGGTTTTATTGCGGTCGACGGCATAAGCCTTACCGTTGCGCAATGCGGCGATTCTTTTTTTTCAGTCACAATGATACCGGAAACATTCGCCAGAACAATTTTTAATTTGAAAAAAATAAACGATACCGTCAATATTGAAATAGACGTTTTTGCAAAATACACCGAAAAAATATTTAAAAATAAAAATAAAGAAATAACCGTTGATCTTTTAAAAGAAAACGGATTTATTTAAGAGGTAAAAAAAATGAAAGCACCAGGAAAATCAAAATTTTCTACGATTGAAAGCGCCGTAAAAGACATCAAAAACGGCAAAATGATTATAGTAGTCGATGATCCTAACAGAGAAAATGAGGGAGATCTTGTTTGTTCTGCGCAGAAAGTGACTCCTCAGATGATCAACTTTATGACAAAATTCGCAAGAGGGCTTGTCTGCGTACCGGTAAAAGGAGAAAGACTCGATAAACTTGAAATTAAAGTCGCCGAGAAAAAACACGGAGTTATTTCCCACGATAAAATAAGCTGCGCCTTTACAGAATCGGTAGACTACAAAAAAGGAACAACAACAGGCATATCGGCCTACGACAGGGCAAAAACGATAAGGGCTCTCGCAGACGATTTGAGCAAACCGTCTGATTTTGAAAGACCTGGACATATTTTCCCTTTACGCTATAAAGAAGGCGGAGTTCTTGTAAGAGCAGGTCATACCGAAGCATCCGTCGACCTTGCTATTTTGGCGGGCCTTGACGGCTCTGCCGTAATATGCGAGATAATGAAAGATGACGGAACAATGGCAAGACTTCCCGATCTTTTCGTGTTTGCCAAAAAACATAACCTGAAAATAATTACCGTTGAAGAGCTTATAAAATACAGAAGACGCAACGAAAAACTAGTAAAAGAAGTCGTAAGCGTAAATTTTCCCACAAAACACGGAACTTTCAAACTTTCTCTTTTTGAGGATAAAATCAAAAAAGAAACTCATCTTGCTATAATAAAAGGCGACGTCAAAAACAAAAAAAATGTTCTTGTCAGAGTACATTCGTCATGTGAAACGGGAGATATTTTCCATTCTTTAAAATGCGACTGCGGAGAACAGCTTGAACAGGCTTTATCTATGATAGAAAAAGAAGGGCTCGGTGTCGTACTTTATATGCATCAGGAAGGAAGAGGAATAGGGCTTACAAACAAACTTAAAGCATATAAGCTGCAGGAAGAAGGAATGGATACGGTAGAAGCAAACGTAGCGCTCGGTTTTGCTCCGGATTTGAGAGATTACGGAGTAGGCGCCCAAATACTGTGCGAGCTCGGTATATCAAGCATAAGACTGATGACAAACAACCCGAGAAAAATAATAGGATTAAACGGATACGGTTTAAAAATAACCGGAAGAGTGCCGATAGAAATACCGTCGAATAAAATAAACAGGCGTTATTTAAAAACAAAAAAAGACAAGATGGGTCATATTTTACAAAAGATTTAAGGAGATAAAAAAATGAAAACAATTAACGGTCAGTTAAACTCTGAAGGCAAAAAATTTGCGCTTGTGGTTTCAAGATTTAACGAATTTATCACAAACAAACTTGTTTCCGGTTCTGTTGACATGCTCGTCAGACACGGAGCAAAAGAAGAAGACGTTACGACAATCTGGGTACCGGGCGCTTTTGAAATTCCTGCTGTGGCAAAAAAACTTGCCGATTCTTCAAAATACGACGCCGTAATATGTCTCGGATGCGTCATCAGAGGTGCGACTCCTCATTTTGACTATGTTTCTTCGGAAGTATCAAAAGGAGTGGCATCTGTGGGCATTTCAAGCAAAATCCCTGTAGTTTTCGGAGTCTTAACTACAGACAGCATAGAACAGGCTATTGAAAGAGCCGGAACAAAAGCTGGAAACAAAGGAAGCGATGCCGCACTTACTGCGATAGAAATGGTAAGTTTGTATTCACAAATTTAAGATTTATGCAAAAATTATTTTTTATGAAAAGAATATTTTTGATTATTGCATTTGTTTTATTTTCCGCATGTTTAAAAGCCGACGAAAAAATTACGGCTTTTGACGTAAAACTTACTTTAAATCAAGATTCATCGGCATTTGTGACCGAAAATATAACAATTACAGCCGAACATAAAGCAATCAAAAGAGGAATTTACAGAACTATTCCGTTTAACAGAAACGGGAAAATAACGGTAATAAGTTTATATATGGACGGGATGAAGCATTCTTATTTTACGCAAAAACGAAATAAGTCGTTAACCGTAAATTTTGGGGATGATAATTTTATCACACAGGGACAGCATCAATACAGCCTTACTTATAAATTTGATAATGCCGCCAGATTCTTTAAAAAATATGATGAAATATACTGGAATGTGACGGGAAACGGGTGGCCGTTTAAAATAGAAACCTCTTCTTTTGAACTTGTGCTTCCGTCCAATGCAAAACCGTTTGCCGATAAAATTTCTTTATATACCGGAAGATACGGTTCAAAAGAACAAAATGCAAAACAAACCGGAAATCTCCTCTTTGAAACTACAAAAATACTTGAGCCTGGCGAAGGATTTTCTGTTGCTGTTCCTTTTTCAAAAAATGCAATAATAAAAAGTTCTTTTTTTGACAGGAATAAAAAAAACATCATAGTAGCCGTCATATTAATGATACTGCCGTTGGCGTATTCAAAAATAATAAAGCGTTTTTATATAGGCCCGGATATATCAAAAGACAGGATTATATTACGCAGATTTACCCCTCCTGAAACTTCTCCGGCATTTGCAAGCTATATATCAAACATGAATAATTCCGCATCTTTTACGGCTGTTTTGGTTTCTCTTGCATTAAAAAATATAATAGAAATAGAATATGACCAATTGCAATCGGCTTATGTTTTAAAAAACAAATTCAATTCGGCGGCTGCGGCTTTACCTGATGAAGAAAATACTGTTTACAAAACTCTTTTCCCTCAGGATTCGCTGCCAAACATTTTATTGTCCGGATATGTTCCAAAAATAGCCGAAGCAAGAAAAAATCTTATATCGTCTCTTAAAACACAGGAGAACGGAAATTATTTTAAAAAAAACATATTGTGGGTTATTCCTTTATGCATTATGATTTTGTTTTTAATTATATACGGCAATATCCCCGGAATTATAATATTTCCGGCAATGTTTTTCGCAATGATTTTCGCAAGAGAAGATGCGATCCCGTGGTTTTTGACATTCTTTGCCGCTTTTGCCGCAAGCATTGTCAGCGGTAATGTCCAGCCGTTTTTTTCTGAAGATTTGTTTATTTTTACGGCAGTTTTGGCTTATCTTGTAATAACAGGTATTATTTTGTCAAAAAGTTTCAGAAGATATACCGAAAAAGGCCGTATGCTGATGGATGAAATTGACGGATTTAAGCAATACATTACGTTTGTTGAAGAATACAGAGTCGAATTATCTGATCCTACAAACGCACAAAAAATATTCTGTGATTATCTTCCTTTTGCCATAGCCTTTAAAATGGATAATAAATGGATGAACTCTTTTTCAAATATTCTTGACAAAACAATGCTTGACGAAGCGTTGAAAACAAGAGGAATACACACACATAATGGCATATTTTTTACAAACGGAATAGGCAGTTTTACAAATGCACTGAACGCATCGTCTGCATCACGAAGAAGCGGAAGCGGCGGAGGCGGATTTTCAGGCGGAGGAAGCGGCGGCGGAGGCGGAGGCGGGAGATAATTACTTTGCCGAATAAATACCGTCCATTTCCTCAAGAGCTTTGATTCTGTCAGCAACAGGCGGATGTGTTGAAAAAATACCTGCCAGAGAATCAAACAAGTTAATATTTTCTCTTAACGGATTTTCTATGCACATATGAGACATTGATTCTTTTCCCTGAAAAGCCTCAACGCGCGGATTTTGAGTTATTTTTTTGAGAGCTGAAATCAATCCTTGCGGATTTCTTGTCAATAAAGCAGCCGTTGCGTCTGCCTGATATTCTCTTCTTCTTGAAATCGCAAGCCTGATTAAAGGAGCGATAACAGTCCCGTATAAATAAAGTATCAGCCCTATTATAAAAATTATAACGGCTCCCTTATTTCTGCCTTTTCCTCTTGAAGGCATCCTCATCAATAAATTGCCGACAAGAGTAAAAAAACCTATAACTAAAATTATAATAAGCATAAGTTTCGTATCGCTGTTTTCAATATGCGCCGTTTCATGCGCTATTACGCCTTCAAGCTCCGTTTTATCAAGTTTTCCTATCAGTCCCGATGTCAGCGCTATATAAGAGTTTTGAGGATTTCTGCCTGTGGCAAAAGCGTTTAAAGCCGAATCTTCAATTATGTATGTTTTTGGCGCAGGGATCCCTGCGGTTATTGCGATATTTTCAACTATCCTTATTATTTCTTTATCCTTATCCGGATCTGCCTGGCGGGAATTTAAAGACGATAATATAAATTTATGACCCGAATAGTAAGATATCAGGGTCCACAATGCAGAAAAAATTAAAACAATGCCAAACACATAAAAAAAATAAGCGTCGGCATAATTAAAAACAGATTTAACGGAAACTAATTCATACTTCTGTTCGGCCATATAAAAATATGAGAACAGAAGCATCGAAACATAGGTAATAACAGCAAGACTCAACGGAAATAAAGCTATTAATAAAATAGTTTTTCTTGTGTTCGAATCTATAAAATCGTAAGTCGTTTTCATTTTTTAAAATGATACTTTTACCGGATTTTTGGCAGCCTGTTCGTTTTCATCCAATTCAAAGAATTTCTGTTTTTCAAAATTAAACATATTGGCGACTATATTGCTTGGAAAGAGCTCTATTTTTGTATTTAATGACAGTACATTAGCATTATAGAATCTTCTTGAAGCCTGTATTTTATTTTCAGTATCGACAAGTTCTCTTTGAAGTTCAAGAAAATTAACGTTGGCTTTCAAATCCGGATAATTTTCGCTAAGCGCAAATAAAGATTTTAAAGTGCCGCTTAATATATTTTCATTTTTAGCCTGTTCCTCTATCGAAGCGCTGCTCGCCGACATTGCCATATTTCTTGCTTTGATTACGGCTTCGAGCGTATTTTTTTCGTGAGCCGCATACCCCTTTACCGTTTCAACAAGATTGGGAATAAGATCATATCTTCTTTTCAACAGAACTTCTATATCGCTCCAAGCTTCTTTGACCCTGTTTTTCAAAACTATGAATCTGTTATAAGAACTCCATAAAAATGTTCCCGCCGCCACAACTATGATAATCAAAATGTATAATGCCGTCATTTTGCCGCCTCCTTTGATTTATTATTTGCGTTAATTCTATAAACTTTTATATTTTTTTACAAATTTTTTAAAGCAGATTGCTGGGGTCTAATTCGATGCTCATGTAAGTGTCTGCGGGAATTTTCAAAAGGGAAGCCGTCTCAAGTATTTTTTTTATTTCTTCTTTTTTCCCCTTTAAAATTATCTGCCATCTGTATGTGCCGTTTTGTCTGGCTATGTATGACTGTGAAGGACCCAGCAGAGCTACTTTATAACCTGATGCTTTTATTTGTTTCTCAAGATAATCATAGACCTGCCTGATAAAATCAAAACTTTTTTTATCTTCCTTGTTTCTGACGGTAAGTTTTGCTATATCACAGAAAGGAGGATATACAAGTTCGCGCCTGAACTCTATTTCCTGATTATAAAATTTTTTATAATTATACTGCCTTGCGTTTTCCAATGCATAATTATCGGAATGTTTTGTCTGAACCAAAACTCTGCCTTTTATGTCTGCCCTGCCGCATCTTCCAGCCACCTGTGTAATCAGCTGAAATGTTCTCTCCGAAGAACGAAAATCCGGAAGATAAAGAGATGTGTCGGCGTCAACTACGCAGACAAGCGAAACTCTCGAAAAGTCAAAACCTTTTGCGACCATCTGAGTTCCTATTAAAATATCGTATTCTTCATTTTTTACGCCTTCATAAAATTTTAAGTAAACATCTCTGCCTGTAGCAGTATCGGCATCCAGTCTGAATATTCCTGCATGAGGAAGCAGATGTCTGAGCTCCTCTTCGACTTTTTGTGTTCCGGCTCCGAAAATAATAAATTCTTTGCCGCCGCACTTTTTGCATTTTACCGGAAATTTTGACTCTGCTCCGCAATAATGGCATTTAAGCGATTCAGGTTTTTTATGATACACCATTGAGACAGAACAATTCGGGCATTGGTAAACCGTATCGCATTTTTTGCACATAAGCGTGGGTGAAAAACCTCTTCTGTTTAAGAAGACTATAATCTGTTCACGTCTGGCAAGAGCCTGTTTTATGGCAAATATCATCTTATTTGAAAGAACCGATGCCTTATTTCTTATTTCTTTCAGCGAGACCATTTCTATTACGGGAAGTTTTTTATTATCTATTCTTTCTGGAAGTTCCAGAAGTTTTAAATGTCCGTCAAGTGTTTTTTTATAAGTTTCAACAGCCGGAGTAGCCGAGCCGAAAATACAGACAGCTTTATTATACTGAGCCCTCCATAAAGCTATTTCTTTGGCGTCATAGCACGGTTTATTGTCCTGTTTATACGTTGATTCATGTTCCTCATCTATAACTACAAGCCCTAAATTGTTAAAAGGAAGAAAAACTGCAGATCTAGCCCCTATAACTATTTTTATTTTACCGTTTTTTACGGAATCGAATATTCTGTATTTTTTTATAAGAGATATTCCGCTGTGCCATAATTCTGCAATATCACCGAATCTTTTTTTTATTATATTTACAAACTGCGGAGTCAATGAAATTTCAGGCAGAAGAAAAATGGCAGTTTTTCCCTCATCAAGAGTCTTTCTTATAGCTCTTAAATAAACTTCCGTTTTGCCGGAACCTGTTACTCCGTGAAGAAGAAAATTAATATTTTTCCCTGATGACAACGATGCATATATCTCATCAAGAGCAGCCTGCTGATGTTGAGTTATTTTAAATTCAGGCTCTTCCGTCTGCGTCTCTTTTGATTTTTTTTCCGATTTTCTTTTTTTTGGTATTTTCATTGATACCGGTACTATAGCCGAAAGGGCTTCTCCGGCCGAACAAAGATATTTTTCGGAAAGCCATAAAGCCATCTCTTTTGTTTCTCTTGATATCACCGGTTCTTCGTCTATTATTTTTATTACTGTTTTAAATCTTATTTTATCGTCATTGATTTCTTTTACCGCAACTGCATAGCCGGTAACCGTTCTTGTTCCAAAAGGAACTAAAACTCTTCTGTCTACGGCATCTTGAAAATCAATATTTTCCGGAAGAAGATAATAGAATGATTTATTTAAAGGAATGGGAATGATTACTTCCAAAAGTTTCATATTATCCCTGTTTCAAAAAGGATAAAACAGCTTTCATATCCTGCCAAGTGTCTTTTTTTAAATTCGGATTTCTCAATAATGCAGCCGGATGATACGTCGGCATAAGTTTAATTCCGTTATAAACGCTGAATTTACCTCTTAAATTGCTTATGGTTTCTTCTGTATCCAACAAACATCTTGTGGAAGAAGAGCCTAAAGTAATTATAACTTTAGGTGATATTATTTCTATCTGTTTATCAAGATACGGCTTACAGGCCGCCATTTCATCCTGCGTCGGTGGTCTGTCGTTATTGCTGAGTTCGGGATTTGACGAGTCTTTCATAGGATGACATTTGACTATATTTGCTATATATACCGACTGCCTTGTATACCCCATGGCTTCTATTATTTTATCAAGCAGAGCCCCTGCGCGTCCTATAAAAGGCTCTCCTTTATGGTCTTCCTTAAATCCCGGGCCTTCTCCTACAAACATAATTTCGGCATTCGGATTCCCGACTCCGAAAACAAAATTAAGCTTAGTTTCTCCAAGTCCGCATTTCTTGCATGAACATATTTTTTTTCTGTAAGCCTCAAGCAAATCAGCCGCAGGCAAAGATTGTTTTGACTGTTTTCGAACGGCACCGGCGGAAAATTTTCCGTCGCGGACAACTTCATCTTCTCCCCAGTTTTTTATTTCATTAACTGCGGTTTTTGCCAGTTTTATTACATTCAGCTTCCGTGATTTCATTTATAATCTCTTTCGCTATATATTTTTTTGATGACATTTTCAATTCTTTAATTTTGCCTGATTTAAAAATTAGAAACGGTTTTGATTTTCCGGAAGATATCGTATCAACTCCGTTCGCCACTATCATATCAAGTTTTTTTTCTTTGAGTTTTGATTTTGCATATTCGATCATATTATCGGTTTCAAGTGCAAAACCTATAATCTTTCTGCCGCCTTTATGCTTTGCCGCATATCCTATTATATCCGGATTTTTTTTCAGTTTCAAAACAATAATATCTTTATTTTTTTTAATCTTGCTTTTTGAAAAAGAAACAGGAGTATAATCCGAAACCGCCGCCACGCCTATAAAAATATCGGCGAATTTTAAATTTTTTTTCACAGCTTCGAACATTTGTTTAGCGCTTACAACATTGAGAACTCTGCACTTTCCAGATGATTCTATCTTATCGGAAGAAACACCCTGTACCGCTATAATATTAAAACCTTTTTTGACCGCCGCTTGGGCAATCTCCTTTCCCATTTTACCGGAAGATGCGTTTGAAATAAATCTTACCGGGTCAATATATTCTCTTGTAGGCCCTGTTGTTATTAGAATTGTTTTTGTCATAGATTTTTACCGTTTTTCAGGATATCTCGGCAACTATATTTTGAACTATAGTCTCAACGTCGGCCAAATTTCCGTCGCCGGTGATTCCGCAGGCAAGTTTCCCGATTTTTGTATCGGTAAATTTATAACCGTATTCTTTAAGTGCTTGCATATTTTTTTGAGTCGCTTCATGAGAAAGCATATTTGAATTCATTGCAGGACAAACTAAAACTTTAGATTTAGTTGCAAGAACCGTTGAACAGACAAGATTATCGGCAAAACCATGCGCAAGTTTGGCTATTGTATTGGCCGTAGCCGGAACAACCACAACTATATCGGCCTTTTTTGCAAGAGAAACATGTTCTATTTCCCAGGAAGAAACATCAAACATATCGGTATAAACTTTATTATTTGACAAAGTTTGAAACGTAAGCGGAGTTACAAATTTTACTGCGCTTTGTGTCATAACACACGTAACGGAAGCATCTAGAGCAATAAGTCTGCGCGTTAAATCACAGACTTTATACACTGCAATGCCTCCGCAGATGCACAACACGACATTTTTATTTTTAAGATTCGCCATATTTACTGTTTTTCTTCTATTTTAACCTGCTTTACCTCTTTTTTCTTTTTAAGTTCGGCTATTTCCATCTCTATTTCTTCCTGTTTTCTGCTGAGAACGTCTCTGACTGCTTTGTCAAGCAGCTGAGTCTGGGATAAATGTTTATATCCTTCTTCGTCTTTTTTAAGTTTTATCCATTCTATAGCAATTTTGACTACATCATACTTTCCCATCTGCGATTCAAAAAACACCTGATCCAAAGGTTTTTCTGCACTAACCATTTACTCCCCCCGCTAAAATTAAAATATTATTTTATTTCTTTTTATAGATAACCGTTCTGCCGTTATAACCGATTTAACAGCCTCTATGCTTTTGTCAAGTTTGTCATTTAATACAAGATAATCGTATCTGTCCGCATATTTTATTTCTTTCTTCGCATTTTCTATTCTTTTATTTATGGTTTCGACAGAATCTTTATTTCTTTTTACAAGTCTTTTTCTGAGTTCGCCCAGCGTCGGTGTCATAATAAAAATCATCAAAGCGTCTTTATATTGTTTTTTTATCTGCAAAGCCCCCTGAACGTCTATATCAAGCAAAACGTCTTTCCCTTTTTTAAGAGCTTTACCGAGTGTATCTTTGCTGGTCCCGTAATAATTATCGTGAACTTTTGCCCATTCGGCAAACTTGCCTGCAGCAACTGATTTTTTAAATTGATCCTGATCGGTAAAGAAATACTCTCTTCCGTTTTTTTCGCCTTTTCTTGGAAGCCTTGTAGTCGTAGAAACTGAATAAATCACGTTTTTATCGTCTTTTATTACGGCATCACATATGCTCGTCTTGCCTGCACCCGAAGGAGCAGAAACTATGATTATCATTCCGTGTTTTTTCATTAAACGCTGTATTTTTCCATATCTTCTTTTGAAATATCAAAATTAGCAAATACATTTTTTACATCATCATGTTCTTCAAGCTCATCCATAAGTTTTATCATATGCTCGGCATCTTCACCCGTAAGCTGAACATATGTCTGAGGAACCATTGAAACTTCAGACGAGACAACTTTTATATTCTTTCCAGTTAAAGCATTTTTTACTGTTTCAACATCCTCTGGTTTTGTATAAATTTCATATCCGTCATCGGAAGAAGAAAAATCCTCCGCTCCGTTCTCAAGAGCAAGATTCATCAAAGTTTCTTCATCAGAACCTGCTTTGTCAACTGCAATATATCCTTTTCTTGAAAACATCCATCCTACGCATCCTGATTCGCCCATATTGCCTGAATGTTTAGAAAATATTCTTCTTATATCGGCAGAAGTTCTGTTTTTGTTATCAGTAGTGGTTTCAACTATAAGAGCAACTCCCGCAGGACCGTATCCTTCATACGTTATTTCTTCGTAAGTCGCGCCTGGGATTTCGCCTGTTCCTCTCTGGATAGCCTTCTTTATGTTGTCCTGAGGCATATTTGCTTCTCTTGCATCATTCATCGCCTTTCTGAGTCTTGCGTTATTTTCAGGATTTCCGCCGCTTTCTCTTGCCGAAACAACAATTTCCCTGATAATTTTTGTAAATACTTTGCCTCTTTTTGAGTCCATTGCTGCTTTTTTGTGCTTAATACTGGCCCACTTATTATGTCCCGACATGACGACGCTCCTTATAATTTAATATCTTATTTTAAAAATCTGTTTTCCCGTTCCGTCAAACGCTGTTCTTGAAACTTTTTTATCGTTTACGTAATAATCTATAAACAGCGGTATCTCTGAATTATTGTTGCTGTATATTTTTGTTTCTCCGTCAAGTTTGCCGTTTTTGTATTTTTCAATTTTATTTATTGCTCCGTCTTCATAGTAAGTTTTAGTATCTCCGACAAGTTTATTCTGGGAGTAATTGTATTCTTTAAGCAGTATGCCGTTCGAAAAATATTCTTTGCTGGCTCCTTCTTTTTTGCCGTTATAATACTCTATTTCTATTTTAACGGTACCTGTTACATAATACTCTTTATATACTCCGTCGAGAACTCCGTCATAATATTGCGCCGAAGATAAAAGAGTGCCTGTAGGAGAATATTTTCTCAAAACGCCGTTTAACAGATTGTTTTTATAAACAGACTCTGTTTTTTTATTGCCGTTGTCATAATATTCCGTAACCTGTCCCTCAAGAGCTCCGTTTTTATAATTTCTGACATATTCCAAATTACCGTTGGGATAGTATTTTTTATTTACGCCTTCAATTTTTCCGCCGTTATAATTTATTTCAGCCACTAACTTTTTGCTCATATCATACTGTTTAACAAGCCCCTGCGGAGTTTCTCCTTCAAATGAAACGACGTTGCCGTTTTTATCAAGTTTTTCTTTGGCGATGACTTTGTCATTTAAAACATATTCATATTCCCTTGGAACGCCGTTTGTGATAAGAGTAAGTCTTTTCTCGGTAAAAACAGGATTTTCCGAAGCAATCTGATCGCCAGGTTCAGTAGGTGTTATTGTATATAATTCATCTTTTATTTTTTGGGTTGAAGAACACGAAACAACGAAGAAGGTAAAGAAACATATTAAACAGCATAAAAAATATTTCATTATTTCGAACCTCTGTTTCTGTTTTTAATTTTATTCTTTTCAAACAATTTCAAATCTAAAATAGCCTTCTGCAAATTATGCTCGTTTATGGTCGAATTAACTTTGTCTTTCTTTTTAATCTGTTCCTCGGCATATTTCTGGGCCTGAAGTATTTTCTGATCGTCAAGTTCTTCAGATCTTACTGCAAAATCAGATATTATACTTGCCGTGTTGTCGGATATTTCAAGAAATCCGCCGAGTATCGAAATATATCTTTTTTCGCCGTTACAATCTATTTCAACCTGTCCGCCTGTCAGTTTTGTAATTATATCGGCGTGATCAGGCAAAACGGTAATAATTCCGCTTTCAGTAGGCAGACTGACCTGGTTAACTTCGCCGCTGAAAACAGAACCCTCAGGAGAAAGTATATCTAATTTTAGAAACTTTGTCATTGTATTTTTTTACCAATTTTTATTTACTACCCTTATTTGCTCTGGCAACAACATCTTCTATCGTGCCTGCCATATAAAAATTCTGTTCCGATATGGCATCATGCTTGCCTTCTATTATTTCTTTAAATCCTTTTATAGTATCTTCAATTTTAACATATTTTCCTTCAAAACCGGTAAAGGTTTCCGCAACAAACATAGGCTGCGTCAAAAATTTCTGTATTTTTCTTGCTCTGGCAACGGTAAGCTTGTCTTCATCAGACAATTCGTCTATACCGAGTATCGCTATAATATCCTGAAGATCTTTATATCTTTGAAGCGTTTTTTTGACGTTCATTGCAACTTCATAATGTTCCTGTCCGACCACATTAGGATCAACAAGTCTGGAAGATGACGTTAACGGATTTACTGCAGGATACAATCCCTGTTCCACTATGGCCCTGTCGAGCGTAATAGTCGCATCAAGATGCGAGAATATCGTAACGGGAGCCGGATCCGTATAATCGTCCGCCGGAACATATATAGCCTGCACCGAAGTAACAGATCCTTTATTTGTTGAAGCTATCCTTTCCTGAAGCTCACCCATATCCTGCGCAAGATTAGGCTGGTATCCTACTGCCGATGACATTCTTCCCAAAAGTGCCGATACTTCGCTGCCCGCCTGGGCAAATCTGTAAATATTATCGATGAAAAGCAATACGTCTTCTCCTTTCTCGTCTCTAAAATGCTCGGCCATTGTAAGACCCGTCAAAGCTACTCTCATTCTGCTTCCCGGAGGCTCGTTCATCTGTCCGAAAACCAATACGGTCTTATCCAAAACATTTGATTCTTTCATTTCAATCCATAAATCGGTTCCTTCTCTTGAACGCTCTCCTACTCCCGCAAAAACAGAATGGCCTTCATGCTCCATGGCAATATTTCTTATAAGTTCCTTAACAACAACAGTTTTTCCTACGCCTGCACCGCCGAATATTCCTATTTTGCCGCCTTTTGTAAAAGGAGCTATTAAATCTATAACTTTTATTCCTGTTTCCAAAACCTCAGGCACCGTTTTTTGGTCTGAAAGTTTCGGAGCAGGTTTATGTATAGGCGCAAATTGTGAAGTTTTTGAATCAATTTTTTCAAGACCGTCAATTGAATCACCGAGGACATTAAAAATTCTTCCGAGCGTCTTTTCGCCTACCGGAACGGATATAGGAGCATTTGTTCTTAGAGTTTTTGTACCTCTTTTTAAACCGTCAGTTGAACCCAGAGCTATGGTTCTTACTTCAAAATTATCAAGCTGGAACATAGTTTCCAAAACAAGCCTTGACCCGTCTTTATTTTCAACATGCAGCGCTTCATAAATATCCGGAGTCTCATTTTTAAATTTAACGTCAACTACGGGGCCTTGAATTCTGATAACAAAACCTTCATTTTTCTTGATATTGTTTTCCATTACTATATCCTTTGCGACTTTATAATCTTTTAACTTATAAGACCGTTAGCCAAATCTAAAATTTCGTTTGTTATTCTTTCCTGCCTTGATTTATTGTAAACCGTCGTTAGAAAATTGGAAATCTCTTTTGCATTTTCTTTTGAATTGCTCATAGCCTGCATTCTCGCGGCCTGTTCGGAAGCGTAAGAATTCATTATCATGTCATAAAATTCGACTTCAAAATAATAAGGCAGCAAACTTTTAAAAACTTCCTGAGGAGAAGGTTCAAATATGTGAACCCCCGTATCTATAAAACTTTTGTCTATTTCGACCGGAGCCAAAATTTCTCTTACAGGATACTGAACCATACGGTTTTTAAAATTTGTATAAATTACCTCTACACCGTCTATTTTTTTCTGAAGATAGTATGTTTCTATAAATCTTAACATGTGAACAAATTCGGAATATTTCGGAAAAGTTGTCCCCATATTGAACGATGCTATAACGTTAAAGCCTCGCTTTATGCAGAACATCTGCGCTTTTTTGCCGATTGTAATTATATAATCGTCTTTTGAAGCTTTTGAAACAAATTCCGAAAATAAATTGGCAAGCAATCCGCCGCACAATCCCTTATCCGGAGATATTAAATAAATAAGTT
>Ga0116193_1000779_pt1 | contig 28517 bp, 21 predicted proteins | sample AD_UKC115_MetaG_FD_89892 | JGI IMG/M metagenome (GOLD analysis project Ga0116193, IMG submission 89892) | Active sludge microbial communities of municipal wastewater-treating anaerobic digesters from Hong Kong - AD_UKC115_MetaG | ecosystem: Engineered > Bioreactor > Anaerobic > Digestate... | reverse complement strand
GTTACGGCTGGCGTAGCGCGCTCGCCGAAGCAATCGCGGTGCGGCAAGTCGTCCCGTTAGTGGCGGCGCGACCCCGGCGGTAACTCCTTCTGCTCCAGGCGAGCGCGCTACGCCAGCCGTAACGCCAACCGGAGCGCCGGAATCAACGCCGACTCCCGCCAGCGATGGATCAAATCGCGGACGCGGTCGCAATCGCGGTTTGACAAATGAAAACCCGAATGCCACTCCCAATGCTTCGCCAGAGCAAACTCCCGCGGCATTGACAACTCCCGCGCCATCTGAATCGGCTACACCAACTCCGGCTACTCCAGGCAGAGGACGTGGTGGACGAGGCAATCGCGGGCAGGATCGCGGCGCAACCCCGGCTGTCACACCGACGGAACCTGGCACGAGCGCCACTCCGGCCGTAACACCAAGTGAATCGCCATCGGCAACTCCTTCGCCAGCCAGCGATAATGGTCGAGGGCGCAGTCGCTCTGGCAATGCCATCGACCAAGTCCCACCAACTCCTGTCTCGAGCGGCACAGAATCAACAAATGACAACAGTGGACGCGGACGAGGACAGGGGCGTGCGAATCAGGGTACTCGCAGTTCTGATCGCACGGATATCCAACGTGTAACTCCAACTTCAGAAGCTCCATCAGCCGCCGTGACGCCTTCTTCCACGCCGTCAACTGATCGTGGAAATGGGCGGGGACATGGAAACTCTCAATCTGGCGGACGGAGCATTATCCGACCCGGTGAAACAGGCTCCTCTTCTGCTGGGCCGTCTGCAACGCCAGCGGCAACACCTCGCGCTACTCCAAAGAACGACCAAAGTACTTCAGCCGATCATGGAAATGGGCGTGGCGCCTCAGTTAGCAGTCCTGGCTCTGGCAGCAATGACAATCGCGGTCACAGCGAAAAAATAACGCCTCCACCGACTCCTCGTGTAGCTAAGCAGGAAGAGAAAAGCAATGATGCACAAACGAATACGAATCGAAATGACAACGGCCGGGGAAGCAGTAGTTCGGGAGATAAGAGTTCAACGGCAGACCGTGGCGGGAGCGACAAGCATGCGGATCAAGCGAAGAACTCTTCAAAACAGGAACCAACCTCCATGCCGGTTGAACAATCGCGGGGCAACAGTGGTAGTCATGGACATGGTCATTGATCCTAGCGATAACGCAGCATGACTTACAAATAGGCCGCCTCAGTTCTTGGGGCGGCCTTTTAACATTATCCAAATTTATGATTAACTGTTTGTGGTGCAGGCCTCCCGGCCTGCATCATTGTTAATCTATCAAAAATAATGAAGATTAACGTAATCACGGAAATGGCTGCAGGCCAGGAGGCCTGCAGCGCAATAAAAGCATCTAACTACAATTACTTAGACCTTTATCTTATAACCCGGCTACCAAAGAAGCCCCTTCAACAATTGACATAAAGGCAGTATGCACAAAATGGCTAAGCGGAGCGATATACACGCCGAACAACACCACCGCCACTGCTAAAATCGCCAACGGCACAAACTCCATGAAACGAAGTCGCAGCACTGGTGCCTTGATGAAGGATTCCAGCGCCATAGCCTTCGCAATTTTAAAATAATAATACAACGAAATCGCGCCATTCAGCACGCCGATGAGCGCCAGACTGAGATAGAACCATGGCGCGCGCACACCTTCGCCCAACCCGGCATTGATCACCGCCATAAACAACTGGAACTTGCCCATGAAACCGGCGGTAGGCGGAAGCCCCGTCAGTGACACAAGGAAAATAACCATTGCGATGACCAGATAAGGCGAGCTTACCCATAAGCCGCGGCAATCACTGATTTCAGAAGAGCCAAGGTGATTCTCCAGCGCGATGGCCACCAGAAATGCCCCCAGCGTCATCAGATAATAGACAATGAAATAGAATAGTGCCGCATCCATCGCCGCAGGCGTGAGCACTGCAAAGGCCATCAGCAAATAACCCGCATGCGCAATGCTCGAATAGCCAAGCATTCGCTTGATGTTGGTTTGCCGAATCGCCACGAGATTTCCAACCGTCATCGTGACAATGGAAATAACCCAGAACAGGACGTCGAATCGCATCGTGACAAGGCGCTGGGCCGCTGTGGCCAAATCCGCGCCAGTGGCAGTTTGCAGCAACAGTCTAATGAGCACGGCAAATCCCGCCGATTTTGAGACAACAGCCAAAAAGGCCGTCACTGGCGTGGGCGAACCCTCATACACATCGGGCGTCCAGTTGTGGAAGGGAACAGCCGAAATCTTGAATCCAATTCCTGCCAGAACGAGGATGGCGGCGATCAGAAATGCCGCCGGAATTTTGCCATCCGCCATTGGCTGAAACATTGAGGTCAGTTGCAGATTGCCCGTCATGCCATACAAATAACTGATGCCGAAGAGCATGATGCCCGAGGCGACCGCACCGTAGAGGATATACTTGATCGAGGCTTCGGCGGACTCGCTGTCATTGCGCAGATATCCAGCGAGGACATACGAGGAAAGCGACAGCGTCTCCAGCGACAGGATCAGCATGATGAAGTCATTGGCCGAGGCGAGGAACATCGCCCCAAGCGTTGCCGCGAGCAACAGCGCGTAATACTCGCCCTGGCGGTATTGGCGCAAATTGCGCGTGGTGATGGAGAACAGCGCCACCGCGCAAGCGCCCGCAAGGAAGATCTTCTGGAAAAAGAGCACCAGATTATTGCGCACCATCTCGCCGCCGAAGATCGCCTCGGAAGAAGCAGGCGTGCCCATCAATGCGACAAAGGAAAGTGCCATGCCAGCCAGCGCGACCCAACCGACTTTCCATGATTGTTCGCGCGAGAAGAAGATCATGTCGGCCAACAGAACCACCAGCATGGTGCCGATCAGGATCAGTTCAGGCGCAATGGAACGGCAATTCGCCAGTATTTGTGCGGAAGTTACATTCATTATTCTTGAATACCCTTATTACTTCATCGCCACCATGGTTGCGGCATGCGCGCTGGCCTGCACCACCTTGACAAATACTTCCGTGGCCGGAGCAAAGACGTCGATCATCAGTTTCGGATATACGCCAAACAGAATGCAGCCGATGGCCAGCGGATACAGCGTGATCTTCTCGCGCAGTGTCAGGTCGGGAAAGCCGGCATATTCGGGCTTTAATTTGCCCATGTAAACGCGCTGCATCGCCCAAAGGATGTAAGCCGCCGTGAGCACAATGCCCAGCGCCGAAGCGACCACCAGCGGGCGAATCGCCACGGCCTTGAATGCGCCGAGGAAGACCATCGCCTCGGAGATAAATCCATTCAGTCCCGGCAATCCCAACGCCGCAAAAAAGCCGACAATGGAAATCGCGAAATAATTCGGCATTTGCAAGGCAATGCCGCCGAACTGGCGCAAATCGCGATGGTGAGCGCGCTCATACACCACGCCTACGAGAAGGAACATCATCGCCGAACTCAGGCCATGGTTGAACATCTGGAAGACCGCGCCGTTGATGGCGTCCGTTTGCAAAGACGCGATGCCCAACAGCACATAACCCATGTGGCTGACAGAGGAATACGCAACGAGTTTCTTGAAGTCGGTTTGCGCCAACGCGCAGAACGCGCCATAGACGATCGAAATAAAGCCCAGGGTGGCCAGTGTCATGATCACGGCCGAACTGGTCGCCGTGGTGGTCAGCAGCGGGAAATTGATGCGCAGAATGCCGTATCCGCCCATCTTCAGCAGAACGCCTGCGAGGATAACGGAGATGGCGGTGGGCGCCTCAACGTGCGCATCAGGCAACCATGTGTGGAACGGCCAGACCGGAACCTTGATGGCAAAGCCAATAAAGAACCCCCAGAAGATCCACTTCTCCAGCCACATCCAACTGCCGGAGCCGAACACTTGGGTGCTCATCAGGTACGGAATATCAAAACACAACGCGTGGTCGGGGGCCTTGAAATAGAAGGCCAGCATGCCCAGCAGGATCAGCACGCTGCCCGCCAGGGTGTAAAGGAAGAACTTGATGGCGGCATATTCGCGGCGAGGTCCGCCCCACAAGCCAATGAGGAAGTACATCGGCAGCAGCATCAATTCCCAGAACACATAGAAGAGAAAGAGGTCGAGCGAAACAAACACGCCCATCATGCCGGTCATCAGCAACAGGTACAGGGCGAAGAATCCCTTCACGCCCTTGGTGATGCTGAACGCCGAGAACGTCGCCAGCAATCCAAGCAATCCGGTCAACACGATCAGGCAGACGCTCAATCCGTCCACGCCCATCTTGTAGTTAATGCTGAATTCCGGAATCCATGGCAGCGCGACATAATACTGGAAATGATCGCTGCTGATCTCGGCTTTGTCGCCCGTGATCGTGCTGGCCGCATCGACCAGATAGTGCTTGTTCGCCGCGAAATCGCGCCACAGCCACAGCGTCAGCAGCAGCACAACGGCTGTGATCGCCACGGTAACCCCGCGGATCAGCTTGTGATTATCCCGCGGCATGCACAAGACAATGAACATGCCCAGCAACGGAATGAACGTAATGAGGCTCAGGATCCACTTATCCAACGCCCTGCTCCCTTAACAAGAATTGACTATTTCACGATGGCCGCGAATGTCGCCGCGACCAGAAGAATGCCCACAACCATCACCAGCAAATACGTGCGCAGGCGTCCGCTTTGCAAACGCCCAAGCAGCCAGCCGCCATTGGAACAGATCGCCCCAACACCATTGACCGCACCATCGATGGCATGCTTGTCAAACAACCCAACCAGCCATCCCCCCAGCCGTCCGCTATAGCCGGCCAGATTCACCGCAAAATCGATCACCATCTTGTCAAACATCCAGGCCAGTCCTGCCATCAGGTGCGTGCCAGCCAGGAAGGTCGCATAATAGATCTCATCGAAATACCACTTGTTCCACAGGAAGGTGTGCAAAGGCTTGGCATATGACGCAATCATCGCCGGCATCTCCGTCAGTCCCTTGAAGTAGAAAAACGTCGCCAGCGTGATGCCGCTGAGCGCCAGGATGATGGAAAGGATCATGGCAATGGAATGCGCCTTCAGCACGATTGGGTCTTCATGTTCGCCATGCTCGGCAGAAGCGCCATGAGCCGTCTCGACTGCCGCCGATTCATGCGCTGCGGCGGCGTCCGATTTATGAATCGTCAGTTCGTGTTCCTTTGCTGGCGCGGGCATATACGCCGCCAGCGTGGGCTTTTGGATCATCGGCTGGAACCATTGGGCGTTCACGCCCGCGAAATGGAACCCGCCGCCAATGATCGCCAATGTGCCCAGCACTGCCAGCGGCACAGTCATGACCCACGGCGATTCCTTCGCATGGTCATACTTGTGCTGATTGCGCGGCTTGCCCGTAAACGTCAGGTAATACTGGCGGAACATATAGAACGCGGTCATGAATGCCGTGCCGAAGCCCAGCACTGGCAGCAGAATGTGCCTGTAATTTTCCGGGCGCATGGCAAAGGCCAGCGTATCCCCAAGCACCAGATCTTTGCTGTAAAACCCGGCGGTGATGAATGGGAATCCGGCAATGGCCAGGCAGGAGACCAGGAATGTCGCGGCGGTAATTTTCATCTTGCGCCACAACCCGCCATACTGCGACATCGACTGCTCGTGATGCATGGCATAGATAACGCTGCCTGATCCGAGGAACAGGCAGGCTTTGAAGAAGGCATGGGTGGTCAGGTGGAACAATCCCGACGTGTAACCGCCCGCGCCCAAGCCCATCATCATATAGCCCAATTGCGAGACAGTCGAGTAGGCCAGCACTTTCTTAATATCATCCTGCACCAGTGCAATGGTCGCGGCAAAGAAGCAGGTGATCGCGCCAACGTAGGCAATGACGAGGAATGTTGTGGGATCAAACAGCAAATACGCGCGCCCGACGAGGTAAACGCCCGCGGCAACCATGGTCGCCGCATGGATCAGCGCGCTGACCGGCGTGGGGCCTTCCATGGCATCGGGCAGCCAGACATGCAGCGGGAATTGCGCCGATTTACCCATTGCGCCGAAGAAGATGCCCAGCCCCGCCAGCATGCGAATGTTGCCAGCCAGATCACCCTTGGCCACAGCCGCGAACACGTCATCAAAGCGGAACGAGCCGATCTGCGCGTAAATCAGCAGAATGCCCAGGAACATGCCCACATCGCCGATGCGTGTGGTGATGAACGCCTTGATCGCCGCATCCGAAGCGGATTTTTTCTCAAACCAGTGGCCAATGAGCAGATACGAACTCAGGCCCACGAGTTCCCAGAAGACATAGAGGAAAAGAAGATTATCGGCCAGCACGAGGCCAATCATGGACATCGTGAAAATCTGCAAGCCGCAATAAAAACGGCCATACCGCACATCGCCATGCATATAGCCCATGGAGAATAAATGAACGAGAAATGAAACCAGCGTCACGACAACCAGCATGATGATCGTAAGGTGATCCACGGCAATGCCGACTTTGATCGGCACGTTCTGCGAAATATTGAACCAGTTGAAGTGGAAGTAAGAAGTGCCCGGACCAACCGGAATCGGCTTCCCGCCCCACACACCAGCCAGCATATACAACGCAATCAGCAGTCCCGCGCCCATGCCGGCCGTGGCGATTTTATCGCTGATTTTCGGCATGAATCCGCGCTTGTGCGTAAGCGCCAGCAGGGTGAAGACGCACATCGGGATCAGCCAGATTGTTAAAGCAAGTGTTGCGTAAGGCATTGGCAAAGATTTCAGTCCTGGGTATTCAATCCCTCGCTTACGCTCGGGCTACTGCATGTAAATTCAAATCTGATGCTGGCGTGCTTCAGCCCTTCATGCGATTGGCCATGTCGGTATTCACCGCGCCGAAATTCATGAACAGCGTGATGATGATCGCCAGGGCAATGGCCGCTTCGCAGGCAGCCAGAATAATCACGAAAATGGCAAAGATCTGTCCGGCAAAGGCTGTGGTTGAAAAATAATTGAACGCAATCAGGTTCAAGTTCGCTGCATTCAGGATCAGCTCAATGCCGATCAGAATGCCGATGGCATTTTTGCGCGACAGGCAGTTGATCACGCCCAGGCAGAAGAGAACCGCCGCCACAATCAGGTATGCATTCAATCCAATGGCCTGCATGTGTTACTGCTCCCGGCGGCGAACGAGATACGCCGCGCCAATCAATGCCGCCAGCAATGTGACGGAAGAAAATTCAAAAGCTAGCAGATAATCGGTCAGCAACAACCGGCCGATGCTTTGGGTCGTTTCCTGGGGGATGGCCGGTGCTGCAATGCGGATCCACGGATTAGAGACAATGGCAAACACCAAGCCGGCAAGCAGCAAAACGCTGACGCCCACGACAACGCCCAAACTGGCGCTATGCTGAGGTTCCTGAATCTGATCCAGCGAACGGCTGGTCAGCAGCACGCCAAACAGCAGCAGCACGAGGATGCCGCCGACATAAACAATGACCTGAATAATGCCGATAAAATCCGCGCCGAGCAGGAAGTAATACCCAGCCATGCCAAGCAACGTGAAGAACAAGGCATACGCGGAATGCACGATATTGCGCGAGAATGTCGAAATGAGCGCTGAGCCCAACACCGTCATCGTAATAAGCGCAAAGGCGCTGATCTGTCCGATATGCTGCATGATAAAATCTGAGTTTGGCATTATGGCTTCACCGGTTCCGCGGCATTATCTTCCGCAGCCTTCGCTTCGGCCGCGGCCTTGGCCGCAGCCGCTTCGGCGGCCTTGCGCTTCTTCTCGGCTTCCTTGGCCGCCATCTCTTCCTCAAAAGCCCTGATCTCCTGCTCGGTGCGCGGCGTCACGAAATGCACACGGCAGCCTTCGCGCGTGTAGGAGCACCCATCCCATTTATCCGTCAGCACAATGGCTTCGGTCGGGCAAACTTCCGCGCACAGATTGCAGAACAGGCAGCGCTGGTAATCGATGTCATATACCGTAATCAGCGAATCCTTACCGCGGCCCAAGTATTCCAATTTGATGCAGCTGACCGGACAGATCTTCACGCATTGCTGGCAGGCCATGCACTGTTCGGCAATGAACTTGTGCAATCCGCGCGATCCCGCCGGAATCTGCGGCTTTACTTCGGGATATAATTCGGTCACCGGCTTGCTCACCATGTAGCGCGCCGTCAACTTCATCCCCAAAAATGTGGTCACAACCGCACTATAGATGTTGGCGAAATACTGTGCGACTGCGTTTCGTTTCGTTGCCATAACCTTTGACTCGACTTTGTCTTCGTCGCTTATTTTCCCATCAACCACTGCACCAGATTCCAGTCCGCCAGCACCATCTGCGCCGCCGCCCCCAATACGCAGGCAAGCGAAAAGGGCAACAGCACCTTCAGGCACATGTGCAGCACCTGGTCGATACGGATGCGCGGCAGCGTCCAGCGCACCCACACCATCACGAACAGCAGGAACCATGATTTCAAGATCAAATACGCCACGCCGATGATCTGATACAGCGCGGGCTTCCAGAACACATACGAACTGAGCAATGATCCCAGCGATTTGGCATTGGCCCAGTTGATCAATCCGCCATGCGCCGTTCCCTGCTGCATGTGCTGCAACAAGAACTGCTTGATCGTCGGATCGCCCGCTGCTGGCGCGAACACTTCGCGGAAAGGCCCATGCCATCCGCCGAGGAAGCAGATGGTCGCAATGGCGCAGATCACATACATCGCCGCGTATTCGGCCATGAAGAAGAAGGCGAATCGCATGCCGGTATATTCGGTATGGAACCCGGCGACCAGTTCGGATTCGGCTTCGGGCAAATCGAATGGCGCGCGCTTTGTTCCAGCCAGTCCGCCCACAAAAAACATGATAAAAGCAAAGGTCGTGAAAGGGCTGACCCATGGCCAGACAAGCCAATTGCCAATCCCGCCCGCGCCAGCCTGCATTTTAACGATTTCGCCCAGGTTCAACGTGCCGGTCAGCGCCACGACCGACAAGATGCACAAGCTCATTGGAATTTCATACGCCACCATCTGTGCGGCAAGCCGCATGCCGCCGTAGAGCGTCCACTTTGAGTTTGGCGCCCAACCGGCCATGATGATGCCGATGACTTCAATGGCCTCGAAAGCGAGGATAAAAATCACGCCTGCCGACATGCTGGCGATCACGAGATGTTCACTGAAAGGTAGCGCGACAAACGGCAGCAAGGCGCCGAGAAAAACCATCAGCGGTGCAAGATTAAACAAGCGCTTGTCTGCGCCCTCGGGAATGACATCTTCCTTGCCCAGCAACTTGATGCCATCGGCCAGCGGCTGCAAAAGCCCCCATGGGCCAACGCGATTCGGGCCATAGCGCACCTGGATATAGCCGGCAAATTTGCGTTCAAATAGGGTCCAGACCATCGCCACAACCGAGATATAAGCAATGATCGGAATGCAGGCGATCAGGATGCCGATCATATACCAGATCTGCGCCGGCAAGGCCGAGGCGGAGGGGATGATCTGGCCAACGATCGAGTGAAGTGAGTTTAGAAAGTTTTGCATAATAGGAATTTAAAATTCAAAATTCAAAGTTCAAAGATCAAAGTTAAAAGCCTTAATCCGTCGCCTGTCATATTGCTGCTTGCCTGTCTTCTTGTTTCAAAACTTATATTTTTGATCGCCGTCAGTTCTGTTCAATTTTCCATTTTGAATTTTGAATCCAAAATTTTAATCCTTTGCAGATCTTCCGGTCCTTCTTTTTTGTAAAGTCAGCAGCGACTTGGCCATGATGCGCGCCAATTGCTCTGCTTCCGTAACAATTTCGCACATTTTTTCCATGCCCAACAACTCTGCCTGGCATATCAACTTCAGCCAGTATCCAGTCTCACGCAATTCTTTTAAAACCAGCCTGAGTTTATGGCTGAAGTCCGCATCGCTTTCAGCGCCTCGACACTCTTCGTAATTCGCTCCAGCTGAGGTCGAGGACCGGATTAGTTGTCCCGCAATATGCTTTCCGGCAAATGTAGTAGGCAATGAACCGGCAACCTTCATGCATCGCACTGCAAAGACCAGCAAACGATCTGATAATTCGTCGCCTATCATATTGCACTTGCCCTGCTTTTATTTCGATAATTTACCTTTTATTCGTCCACTTTGAATTTTGAATCTTTAACTTTGAATTTTAAATTTACCTGTCAACTTCACCCAGTACGATATCAATGCTGCCAATCAATGCTACGATATCGGCGATCAGGCAATCCTTCGCCACTTCATGCGTTACGCTCAAATTGCAGAAAGAAGGTGCGCGCACCCGGCAGCGGATTGGCTTCGTCGCCTTCTGGCTCTGCAAATAAAATCCGAGTTCGCCGCGCGGATTCTCACCCGCGACATAGACTTCGCCTTCATTGACGCGCAGAACGCGACCGACTTTGCCAAGGATCGGCCCTTCGGGCAGACCATCGAGGCACTGGCGGATGATCTTAATGCTTTCCATCATCTCGGCCATGCGCACCCAATAGCGGTCCCAGCAATCGCCCACCTGCCCCATCTTGCCTTCGCCAACCGGCACATCAAAATTCATTTTCCCATAAATGCTGTAAGGATGAGCCTTGCGGATGTCATAGCGCAAACCCGAAGCGCGCAGGCATGGGCCGGTCAAGCCAAAGTCCAGCGCCTGTTCTTTCGTGATCACGCCTACATTCGCGGTGCGCTCGACAAAGATCTTATTGTAAGAAAGCAGCGTGTTGTATTCGTCCCAGCGCTCGGGGAACCAGTTCACAAATTTACGAATATCCTGCGCGATTTCCGGTGTCAGATCGCGCGCCACTCCACCCAGGCGCGGGTAATGATACAGCAGCCGACCACCACTGAGTTTCTCGAAAATATCCAGAATCATCTCGCGTTCACGAAAGCCATAAATGAATGGCGTAAACGCGCCCATGTCGATGCCGTACGTGCCAAAGGCCAGCAGGTGTGAGGCGATGCGGTTCAATTCGGCGACCATGACGCGCAGGTATTCAGCGCGTTCGGGCACTTCAATGCCGCCCAGTTTCTCCACGGCCATGCAGAACACATGGGCGTTATTCATGGACGCCAGATAATCAAGGCGGTCCGTATAAGGAACCATCTGCGGATAGTCGAGTTCCTGGCCGATGCGCTCAAAGCAGCGGTGCAGATAGCCTATATGCGGCCATGTCTCGCGCACCAGTTCGCCATCGGTGCGGATGACCAGGCGCAGCACGCCGTGCGTCGAGGGATGCTGCGGGCCCATGTTGACCAGCAGTTCCTCGGTTTCCAAATCCAAATTTTGCTTAGTGATTGTCTGTGTCATCATTGCATTAATGGCCGCTTAGTTTTCGCCAATTTGGAATCCACTTGCGGCAAACCACATTTCAAATAAGGCCATATACTTGCGCAGCAAAGGCGCTTGCTCCGGCCGAAGAATATGAAACCTTGTTTCTGACGGGACACGAATAATCCCGTCCCTGTCTTTCCAGGGATATTCGCAGTTCGCGGTTTGCTCATTCAGCGGAATCAGCCGATGCAGTTCCTTGGCGAACGCCTCAATCCTGCTTACTTTCTTCAAGAAATCCCGAACTTTCATTCTCCGAGCAATACGCGTTTTTAATAATTGATCCGTCTTCACCGCCCGGATAAACCGCAACATGCTTTGATGATCTTTGGCGGGAGGACTGCTTCCATCCGTCAAGTAACTTTGCGCTGCCTTCTCGCTCATTTTCTGTAGGAAGTAAATCTTCTGAGCGTCCTCCACTTCATCATTATTAATCCGCAAGAACATCCTATAATCGTAATAAGCCTGGGTCAGGTGTGCTGAAGACCAATCATGCATGCCAGCCCTCATTCGGCCATATTCGTATTAATTTTTCCCAAGGCCCCCAGCCGCTGGGCAAAGCAATCCGCGCATCTCGCTCTTCCGGCGTCACAACAACTACTCCCGATGGGAATGGAATTCCCGCCTCAGGCGCTGGCCTGAAGTAAATGGGCGTGGCAAATTGCCCCTCTGCCGGAAATGTGGTTGGATCCACCTCGACCAGCAGCACTCGATCTGAGGCCGGGGCGATTAATATCTCAGTAATCTCAGGCTCCGCTTCAACATTCGCACTGGCCATTGTCTGCGCAGCCTGCAGGATTTCCGGAAGAACATCGGACATATTTGTCTCTCGTGCACCGGAGTTAATTGACACTGCTGCCCCAAGGCAACTTCACATTATACGGCATAAACGCATCAGCCGTCCAAATGCATTAGCGGTCAAACAGCCGCTTCGTTGGAGATGCCGTGGTATTCCTTCGGCTGTTGATAATCCAGGCGCAGGGGGTGCCCGGCCCAATCCTCCGGCAGCAAAATCCGCCGCAGGTTTGGATTGCCTTCATATCGAATCCCAACCATATCGAACGACTCGCGCTCATGCCACTCGGCGGCCCCAAAAAGATCGGCAATTGAGGGAACGCGCGGATCATTCCGATCCAGTTTCACTTTCAACGTCAGCGCATGAAAATGTTCATAACTGTAAAGATGATACACCGACTCAATCCATTCGCCGCGATCCACACCCGTCACCAGCTTCAACTGGTTCATGGCCAGCGCTGGATCGTTCTTCAGAAATGCGATGATCTCGCGCAACTGCTCTGCAGGAACAGTGACAAACGGATCGCCGGCCAGCGTGGCGGGACTTGCTTCAATGCCTTCGCCGAAGTTTTCAGACAGCAAAGAAATAATTGCCGCGCTATCCATGATCAGGCCGCCCCTCCAGCCCATTTGCGGGCCATCGAATCGTCCTGGTCAATCTTCTGCTGCAATTTAATCAGTCCATCCAGCAGCGCCTCGGGCCGTGGCGGGCAGCCCGGGATATACACATCCACCGGAATGATCCGATCAACGCCCTTCACCACGTGATAGCCGAACTTGGCATATGGGCCGCCGCCAATAGTGCAGGCACCCATGGCAAAGACATACTTCGGATCAGCCATCTGCTCATATAAACGCTTCACGCGCGGGGCCATCTTATACGTTACCGTTCCGGCCACGATCATCAGGTCGGCCTGACGCGGAGTGGCGCGGAATGCGCCCGCGCCAAAGCGGTCCAAGTCATAGCGCGCGGCGCCAACGGCCATCATTTCTATGGCGCAGCAGGCAAGACCAAACGTCATCGGCCAGAGCGACGAACGACGCGAATAATTGATAATCGTATCAAGCATTTTCGCCGGAACTATGGCAATGGCTCCGCCCAACCCCTGCTGCGAAACTTCATGATTCAAATCCATATAGCGCTTCACGGCAGCCGGATCGTTCAATTCCTCGTGCAGAATTTCCTGCAACGGCCTCTGGTCCGCGGGCGGATGATTGTTTTCATTCATCAGAACATATCCTGAATCCGGACAACGCTTCCCCTGCATGAGCAGCGAGATAAAGTCCGTCATATCAGCCTTCCACCATCGTGGGGGCAGGTGATTCGGCCGTCTTCGGTTCTGCGGTTGGCGCTGAGTTCAACTCGCTGGGGCGAATCCAGTCCAGATTCCCGTAGCGCCAAGCGTAGGCCAAGCCTACCAGAAGAATCGCGGCAAAGAATATGATCTCCATCAATGCCAGCGCCCCCAGCCCGTGGCCCTTGAACTCCTTTAAAACCAATGCAACAGGAAACAGGAAGATTGCTTCGACATCAAAAATCAGGTAAACCAGTGCGATGGTGTAGAAGCGGATGTTATAGCGTATCCAAGCGCTGCCGACGGAGGGTTCGCCGCATTCGTAGATCGCCTTCTTCTGCGGCTCAAAGCGCGAAGGGCGAACGAAGTAGCCGAGAATCAGTGTTCCGTAGATAAAGGCGATGCCGACAAGCACAAACAGACCGACAGCACCGAAGTCGAACAACATCAATAATCTCCGAGGGAGAACATTTTACGCGGTGAGCCTCAGAGTGCTTCCAAGGCGAACAAAAGTCATTCCCATTAACAGGCTGAACCGCAGTGTAAGTCAAGGTTTTGATGCAGTAGATGAATGGAGCGCCCAGGACTTTCTAAAGTCGGCCTAAATCAGTTCGTGCTCGTGCTCGTCATCGTAATCGGCTGTTTCCGTTTCACGGTTTCGATGCCACAGGACTGAGTGCTCCCCCGAAATACTCTAGAAAGTTCCTGATGGAGCGCCGCTTTGGCATTCATCCCAGGTAGCTGCCCCTGGGCAGAGGGCCTATTTTTGCCGAATCGTTTTCACCACAACGACACCACGGCACGACGATTATTTTATGGCAGAGGAATTCCTTCATCTTTGCTGGCGTCATTGTGCCGTTGTGGTTTAGAAAAGAATGCTGCGAAAATAAACCTATAGGAACGGATTGGATATGAACCACTTATTCCAACTGACATTGCTGCTCAGCATCGCTTTACAACTTGGCGCACAGGCCGCTACGCCAGCCAGCAGTGCGCCAGACACCACTCCAGCCATCGCACACGCAAAGTACATCGTGTTGGGCTATCTCTGGAGCGATGGGTCGTTCAGCCAGGGAGCATGGCACTTTCGCAGCCGCAATGCGCAAACAGCCAATCAATTCGCTGCCGCTGCTGCCGCGATTGGAGCCAAAATCACTCAGCGCGAAAAGCCCCCCTTTCACGCGTTTCAAATCACTGATGGCCCCACGACGGTTCCCCTGACGCGCGCTCCTTTTGATATCGAAAAGGCAACGCCCGACGACATCAAGGCCTTCCTGGCGGCAGTCATCGAAGGCGAGGGAAGCAAGGAAGGGTTGGTCATTGATGATCCCGACCGACGCCATGCCGAGACCATGGCACAATTGCTGGCGCGCGTGGGAGTCAAGACTCGTTTGGAAGGCAGCAAGTTCTTTCGCCTATATGCTGAAAAAGAGAGTTGGCCAATTATTCAATCATTCCCCTTTGTGGCTTGGGGCCGCGTTCCCGGAGGGCAGCCAGCAACAGCCTCAAGCAGGGCGTCGAAATAGCCTGGCCTGGAGACTGGCGTTCCCGCTCAACGGGGAACGCCATCCCCCAGGAAACGCTTACACCATCGCCACCGCTTTTTTATAGCGCTGCGAGACATCTGCCCAATTCACCACATTCCACCAGGCGGTGATGAACTCATCGCGTTTGTTCTGGTATTTCAGATAATACGCATGCTCCCAGACATCCACAACGAGCAGCGGCATGGCGGCGTGAAGCGTCATGTTCTGGTGCTTTTCAATCTGCAGGATCGTCAGCGATTTGGTCATCGGATGATAGGCCAGCATGCCCCATCCGCTTGCCTCGACCTTCGCGCTGGCCTGGCTGAAGATTTTTTTAAAATTTTCCAAACTGCCAAAATCCTTGCCGAACGCCTCCATTAAATTGCGGCTGGGTTCACCGGCGTTCGGCGACATATTCCTCCAGAACAGCGTATGCAGGATATGCCCGGATCCATTGAAAGCCAGTTCGCGTTCCCAATGTTTGACCAATTCGGGATCGCCTTTGCCATCGCGCAGGTTCTTGAGTTCAAGCAAAGCCTTGTTGGCGCCCTTAACGTATGCCGCATGGTGTTTGTCGTGATGCAACCGCATAGTTTGTTCATCGATGTGCGGCTCCAGCGCCTTGTAATCATACGGCAATGGCGGCAGCGTGAATTCGCCATTGGCGATACCGGAGGCAGGCTCGCTGGTGGCCGGTTGGGATGCGGATGGACTATTAGTGGCGGCAAAGAGCGTTTCGTTCAACGCCAATGCGCCCAGTCCAAGGGTGATGAGCGCTTCTCGTCGTTGCATGCATGATGCTCCTTCAATGGTGTGAACAGCCTCAGGGCGCATTGAAACGGTGCTGTGCTTCGAGTTTAGAAACGAGAGCCAAAAAGTCAACAGCGGATTAATGTTCGCGGATCAAATCGCGGTTTTTGTAGAAATAATTCCAGCCGGAGGTCAGCGTCAGTCCTGTGGCAATAAGCAGAAGCAGATACAGCACGGCCTCCATCCAGAAATCAGGGCGAAGGTCCCGCGCGCGAAGCGTTTGCCACCAGCCGCCCAGCGTCAGGATGTCGCGAATGACCAGGAAGGACAAGGCAGTGATGACCGCAACCAGCTGCGAGATGGTTTTGTTCTTGCCGCCGCGATCGGCTTGAATGACCCGCCCCTGGCTGGTGCCGAGCAGGCGCAAGCCAGTGACCAGAAATTCGCGGCAGAGAATAATGATAACCATCCAGGCCGGCGCAATGCGCTGCTCAATGAGCACAATGAAGCCCGCGGAAATGAGCAACTTGTCCGCGAGCGGATCCATCAGCCGCCCAAAATTGGTTACGAGATTCAGCCGCCGCGCAATGGCGCCATCATAATAATCCGTCACAGTAGCGGCGATAAACAGCCCCAATGCAATCACGTGCCCAGCCAGTTGCCACGTCAGATTCAGCCCCATGTGATCCACATTCATGAAAACCACGAAGAAGGGGATCATGAAGAAACGAGCAAGCGTGAGTCGGTTGGGCAGGTTCATCGTCGTCTCTGCAATAGATTGGCGAAATCTCCCTGAGCAAGCAAGGCGAATCAAGCTTTTTCCGCCGGCTGCATTCGCGCGAGCGCCAGATTGACTGCGAATAACAGCAGAACTCCCCATAAGCGAATGGACATGCCAAGCATGCGCCAGCCGGAGCGCAGGGTTTCCGACCAGAAGTTAAAGGGCAGCGTGCAGAGTGCCAATCCGATCAGGAATAGTATGCCCAGCGCAATGCTGCGGCGCAATTGCAGCCCCTTATATAGAATCATCACCGGAAAGAACAACTGGATCACGTAGTGATCCCACATTAAACTAGGCAAGAGCAGCGAAAGAAAAATGAACAATGAATAGTTCAACTCATGCTGCAAACGATCCTCAGTATTTCTCTGCTTCATCGTCCATGCAAAGACGATCCCTAATAAGATGATGGAAACAGCATAAGTCATTGCATTGGCGAAATGGGCGCCAAGATTGAGGAGTGGGGCGTGCGTGGCCGGCGTCGGGGCAAAGAGATGGTGGAACAATGAGTTGAATGATTGATTCGCCGGATCGCTGAAAAACGACTGCCCAAATTCCGCCCATGTCGAGCGGCCATAGCCCATCTGGCTCAGCACCGGAAGGAATGCCAGATGGCGCGGCCAGCCAAAAACGCTGATGGCCAGAAGCATGAACACCACGGACCAGATCGCCATCCACAGGGCCTGCTTCCATTGGCGCATCCATAGCAGGTAAACAAGCAGAATGCCGGGCGAAAGCTTGAATAACATTAATCCCGCGCCCAGCATGCCGCTTAAGGCCGGATGCACGGCATTCAGCAACAAATGGAACAGCGGATAGCCAAGCATTAACGGCGCATTGAGTTGCCCGGCGCTCACGCTGCGCCACAAAGGATGCGAAAAGGCCAGGATCAGCAAGCCGAAACTAAGATTGCGCATGGAAAGCGGCATGCGCAAGGCCAGCAATGAAATGGGTATGGTTAAGAGCACCAGGACATGACTGAATACAAACCAGCAGAAAAAGGCATCGCCATACGGCAGTTGCGACACGGGCTGCATGATGAAGCCGGTAAAGGGCAGATACACGTAGGGCATCCCGCCGCGCCCGAGCAATTGCTGCTGGGCCATAAGCATGGTTTGCGGATCATAGGGGTCATAGCCATGCCACAAGAGGCGCGAACCCAAGTAGATATGCAGGAAATCATTGCCGGTGAGATGTCCGCCGAACTGGCCAAGCATGGCAATGCCTCCGCCGCGTTCAGCATCGGCAAGCGGCGCCTGCAATTGACGGTGCCAGTATTCCCATAAGGAAAACAGCAGCGCCGCCACGCTGAGCAGCGAGAAGATGTATTTGCGAAAATGTTTAGTCTGAGCCATGTGCACCCAAATTCCTGAATGAACTGGACAATCCACTTTGCGCAACTGTACAAATACGAGTCAGCTTTCGCCAAAATAAATCAATGCCAATCATTGTCGCGAATGAATCGCGACGCAAAGGAACTGTGCATGACAGCGGTCACTCCCTCCACGCAACAATCGCCACAGAAGCCCTATTCCTATTTCACGGGAAATGTCACGTTCCCCTACATGATCTGCATTGCGCTCACCTTTGCCGGATATAACGCGGTGGAGGCGATTTCGTCGCAAATGGTTCAGCTGACCAGTCGAACCTTCACGGCCAACGCTGTCTGGATCTCGGTAATCATTTCGCTGAATGCTGTGTTTGGATTCGTGGCGCAACCCTATGTGGCATGGAAAAGCGACCACACGCTGACGCGCTTCGGGCGGCGGCGGCCTTATCTGTTTCTAGGCTATGGCGTCACGCTGCTTTCCATCCTCTCGCTGGCTTCGCTGCCGTACTTGATCCAGGGCGATGCGCGCTCCTCGTGGTGGGCGCTATGCATCCTGATCGTCATCAATGTGTCCATGCAAATGTTCCAGGATGTCACCGGCGGCGCGATGGAGCCGTTCATGGGCGACACCTTCAAGCAGCACCAACTGGGGCGCGCCGTCATGTGGCGCAACTATGCCACCGTCCTGGTCAACGTCTCCATTGGCGTCTGGGCAATGCGCTATAGCAAAACGCATCCATGGATCCCCTATACCGTCTGCTGCGCGTGGCTGGTGCAATCGCTTCTGTGGGTGACGTTTGTCATTCGCGAACGCCCGATGGAGGTGACTGCGCCGCGCGCGCCGTACAACCCGATCAAGCACCTTGGCCTGCTGCGAAACGGCGATTATCTGCGCGTAGCGACAATCAGTTCCCTGGGATTGGTGCTGCCGGCTGTGTTCACAATGTTCAATGTCCTGTTCGTCACGTCGCAGTTGTCCTTAACGGCGGCGGAATTTGCCAACACGAACATCATCGGCCCTGTTGCCATGCTATTATGCGCATGGCCCGTTGGCTTTATTGTCGATCGCTTTGGCCCCAAATACAGCATGAGTTTTGGTTTCGTGCTGCTGACGATTTGCTCTTTTGGCATGGCTGCATGGGCGCATGATTTTCGATCCGTTTTTATCTGCATGACCCTAAGCGGCGCCTCCGGCGTGTTCATCTGGGGATCAATGTCGTCGATGGTCTTCCAATATGCGGCGCAAAAGGAACGCGGCACCGTCTTTGGGCTGGTGCAGTTTGTGCGGGCATTTTCGCGCTTCGCCGCCACCATTCTTTTGGGTTTCGTGGTGCAGTATTCCGTCTCGTACGAACCCACGCCGTTCATGGCCGAGGATTTCAAGAAGACCTCGGAATTTGCAAAGAAAATGGTGGCTCCGGTCGATCCCGTCTCTCAGATGCTGCAAGCGCTTTTGTCTTCGGCAACCAAGGAATTGCTGCAAAAGCCGCTGCCCAAAAGCGGCGATACGTCAGGAATATCAAAGGCGCTGGCGCAGGATTTGAACAAAGCCATGCATGAGAAGTCTCTGTATAATCAAAGCACCTTTGCCAATGTGGAAATGTCGCGTCAAAGCCGGGCCTTGTTGAAAAAGCCCAACCTGACGGCAAAGGAAACTTTTATCCTAAACCGTTCTCTGGTGGCGGACGCGTATCCGGTGGAGATTGCGAAAAAATTAAATTATCGCGCCACGTATTGGGTCACCGGCTTCATCGGCATTTTTGCATTTTTGCTGGTTGCCACTTCACGCCGTGGCAAATATGCCAAGACGATTCGAGAAGCGGATCTGGAGGATTTTGATTAAGCCAGTTGAACATTATAATGCAGAGCCTGCATTCATTGTGGTGCAGGCTGCCAGCCTGCCTTTATTGTGGTGCAGGCTGCCAGCCTGCACAAATCTGCCGCTCACGCAAAGCACTTAGAAGGCATATAGCAATAGCGCATTGCTTATGAAATTTAACGGCTCCTTAGGAGTCGAATGATTTGCCTTCTGCGTCACCTCCTGCGGAAACTTATCCGCATAAAAATGGCCGGCCCAACACATCGGGCCGGCCAAAGAGTCTAACTCGCATTGGTGTAGCTTAGTAGTAATTGACGACCAGTTTCGGACGATAATTGGAATTGGCATTCTCGCCCGAGTAGAATTTAATCACATCATTCACGCCGTTGTCGTTGTCATCCACCGCAAAGTGCAGTTTCAACTGAGTCGTCCCGGTCTTATTAATGTTGCTTAAACCGGTGCTGTTCAGGTTCGCCGTCGAGAGTTCGCCATCGGCCGAGGCGCTGCTTAGTTGCCCCACATTGTTGGAGCTGGCGGCGGTCTGGAAGTCGCTTAGCTCCAGGGCGGCGTTGCTGAACGTTCCATTCTTGATGTCCACCTGGCATGCGCCAAATCTGGCATCAGTGAATGGATTCGTGTTCACCGGCGCGGCACACGTCATTTGCAAGGTTGCCTGCAAGAGCGTCTTGCCGCTGAGGGCCGAGGTATCAAACGAGACGACCGATTTATATTGCTGATCCGTGGCCGAATCACCCATGCGAATGGCATAATTGCCCGTCGCCGCGGCATCCATGGTCCCGCCCGTATTGCTGGTTTCCGTGTTCTCCAATACCCAGCCATCATTGGCTCCCTGCGAGACAAACGTCATCTGCAGGTACGGACGGGCATTACCTTGCGCGGCCGTCGAATAGTTGGGCACTTCATCCTTGGCATAGACGTTGTAGAAATACGTCGTTCCGGTCGTCAACCCGCCATCGGTGTACGTGGTTCCCGTGCCCGAATAAATGCCGGTTCCATCCGTGGGACTGGTGGGATAACTGCCCGCCTTGCGGCGGACATTTACGCCGGCAAAATCGGCCGTCGCGGGATTCGTCCATGCCAGCACAACCTGCTGGATGCCAGCCGTGGCGGTCAACCCTGTGACCGGGCCTGGCGCCGTGGTATCCGCGGGGGTGCAGGTTTTCTGCGCCGCCGAGGAGGTGTTGTTGTTCGCGTCCTGCGCCCATGCGGCGTAGTAATACAGTGTGCCATCGGTCAGGCCGGTGTCGCTGACGGATGTGCCAGTGCCGGAATAGACGCTGGTTCCATCCGTGGGGCTGGTCGGATACGAGCCCGTCTTGCGCCGGATGATCGTCGTGGCATAATCCGCATCGGTGGGATTCGTCCAAGTCAGATTGACTTTATTGCCCGCCGGATCGGCTGTGGCGGTGAAGGCGGTCACCGGCCCTGGGGGAACCAAATCAACCGGCTTTCCGAGAGCATCACCGCTTGCCGCATAATTCGGCACTTCGTCATAGGCGAAGATGCTGTAGTAGTACGTCGTGCCATTCACCAAGCCGCTATTCGTGGCCGAACTGGCTGTTCCCGTGTAGAACGTCCAACCATCTGTTGGGCTTGTGGGGTAGCCATTCGTTTTGCGCTTGATCACCACGCCGGCAAAGTCGCTGTCCGCCGGATTGGTCCAACTCAATGCCACCTGGCCATCGCCTGAGACGGCCGTGACATTCGTTACAGGGGCCGGGGCGGTGACATCAGCCGGCACGGCAAAGTTCTGCACCGCCGCTGAGTAATTGGGCACCTCATCTTTGGTGAAGATGGAATAGAAATAGGTCTGGCCGTTGGTCAGTCCTGTCTTCACCACCGATTCGCCCGTGCCACTATAAACAGAGAAGCCATCAGTTGGCCCGGTCGGATAGGTGTCATCGCGGCGCCGGATCACCACGCCCGCAAAATCGGCATCGGCTGGATTGTTCCAAGACAATGTCGCTTCGGTATCGCCATTAACGACATTGAAGTTGGTCACCGCAGCGGGCGCCGTGCTATCCGCGGGAGTGCAACTAACCTGCGCCACAACGGAATTATTCCCCGCCTGATCCTGCGCCCAAGCGGAATAATAATACAGCGTTCCATCCGTCAGGCCTGTGTCGCTGATCGAAGTGCCACTGCCCGAATACACAGCGGTTCCAGCCGTTGGACTGGCAGGATAGCCTGTCGTGGCGCGCCGAATAATCGTCAGCGCAAAGTCGCTATCGACAGGATTGGTCCAAGTCAGGTTAACCTGATTACCTGCGGCAGCGGCTTGAGCCGAGAGGTTCGTAACCGGCCCAGTGGCGACATTGTCAATGGGCGTTGCCATGACGTTGGCGCTGGAGGCGTAATTCGGCACTTCGTCATAGGCGAAAATGCTGTAGTAATAATCCACGCCATTTTCCAGAGCACTGTTTGTAACGGAAGTGCCCGTGCCGGTGTAAACCGTCCACCCATCGGTTGGGCCGCTGGGATAGCCGTTGGTCTTGCGCTTGATCAGCACGCCGGCAAAGTCGCTGTCGCTCGGATTCGTCCATGATAACGCGACCTGGCAATCCCCAGGAACTGCCGAGATATTGCTGACCGATGCAGGCGCGGTTAAATCCACCGGCGCCTCGGAAATGCTCACCCCGCTGGACCAGTTCGGAACGCCGTCTTTGCTGAACACGGTGTAGTAATAGGTTACGTGCTCAGTCAGTCCCGTATCCGTGTAGGATGTGCCAGTTCCCTCATAAACGGTGGTGCCGCTGGTGGGGGAACTTGGCGGCGAAACGGTGGAACGTTTGATGCGCACGCCCGCAAAGTCGCCTGCACCGGGATTTGTCCAGGCAAGGGCAATCTCGCCCTCGCCAGGGGTGGCGCTCAAGTTCGTTACGTTTCCCGGAGGCGTGGTATCGTTTTGCGTGCCCACAACGGCACCGGTAAAGTTTCCACACATATAAATGATGTGATCGGGTCCCGGGCCAATGCTCATGGCCTTGGTAAACGACGCCTGCGCCTTGAATGCATTATCCGTGGCGATATTATACCAAGTGCTATCGCCAGCGGCCTTGAAGAACAGCTTCGCCGGAGTGGAGCCATTGGGCTGACTGTTAATATAGACATTGCTGTCATCATCATAAGCAACCAGGCCGGCCTGGGCCGTGCCCATTGCACTGATGGTTACAGGGTCAAATGTGGGCTGTCCCGCAACATTGGCATTGCTGGAGAACCAAATGCCATCATCATCCGTGACATAGCAATTGGCCGGGTTGTTCGGATCGACAGCCACGCATCCGCTAAACTGGCCGCTGCCCGTCCAGCCTCCGGTTGGCGCCGTGATTTTCAACCAGGTCTGGCCGGCATCCAATGAGCGATAGACGCCATTTTCGCGATCATCGAGATAAACGACCTGCGAATTGCCGCCAGCCCATGAAATAATGGTTTCCTTATCCGAGGTGCCGATATTCAGCATCACGTTGCCGCCAGTATAAACCTGGCCCCATGTGCCCGTATTGCCGGCGCCGATCTTGCGCCAGATACCTCCGTTATTCACAGCGGCCAGCACAACCGTGCCCATGCCCGAAATGTATTTCACGCTGACGCCCTTAACGTCTCCGGAGAAGCCGCCGGTTGGCCCAATGGCCGTCCATCCGCTGCTTGCCGGATTGGCGCTATAAGCAATGTTATTGCCGCGCCCCATGTAAACGGCGCTGAGCGATCCGGGATTGGTGGTCGAATCCAGCGCCACGCCCCATTCCTCGCCCGCGCCAATGCCAGTGGCTTTGGGCGTAATGTGGCTCATTTTGTCCGTCGAGTATTGGAACGTCCAATCGTAATCCGTGCAATAGACGCGGTTGACATTGTTTGGATCGGCCACGATTTCATTGGTGACTGTGGCATTCATGTGCCGCATGCACGGATACCAGTATGGATCGGCCACCGTGGCGTCATCGGTGCGCCACATGCCAGCACGCCCGGCGACATACAAGCGCTTGTGCGTGGAATCGGAGGAATCCAGCACTGTTTGACATGCGACAAATGTGCCGCCGCCCAGCAAGGCGTTTTGCGTATCGGAATGCCACCAGGTTTCGTTCGTATGGTCGCCATTTCCCAACGGGCCGGCCATGGTAATGTCGGTGTAGATTTTCGAGGTGTCATCGCTCAGGCATGTCCATGTAACCGTTGGCTCTGAGGCATTGTTCGAGCGAATGACGCTATAGAACAGGTTGGTTCCGCCCCCGACGGCTTTGGCCTGGTCGGTGGTGCCGACATAGACGACGGCCTTGCCGGTGCTGCTGTTCCAATAGCCGTCAATGGAGTACATTTCGCTCGCGCCGGCATCATCATAGATCTTTGTCCATGCGCCATCATAGCGATACACGCCGCGCTTGCTGGCCGTGGGATCATTGGCCGCGACATACAGCACGCCGTTAATGACCACCATTTCCTCGGCCTGCAGGAAAGGCGGGGCTGGCGTAATCGGAGACGCCGTTGAGGCTGTGCGGGCAGCAGTAAGTTTATAAATGCTTTCCACGACGCCATCGGCATCGGTATCAAACGTTCCCACATACAGCGTTTGCGGAGAAGCCTCATCAATGGCAAGCCCGCGGATATAAGGAGTGCTCAAGCCTGACAAGGTGATAGTGGTCCAACTGGCGCCCGGATCGGTTCCCGTGGAGCGCATCAGTCCCTGCTTGTACGTGCCAACATAAACGTATTCATTGCTCTGTGTGCCATCCAGCGCGATCAGATTGCCTACTGATCGCGGGTGCCCTGACTGCGGCAAGGGATCGGACTCTGCGGCATTGGAGCCGGCAAATTGCGGAGTCGTGGACTTCATGGTCCACGTCAGACCGCCATCATCCGAGCGCAGCACTCCCCCGCCGGTGCCCATGCGCCCGACGCAGGCATAAACGCGGTTCGGAGTAGTGCTTTTGGCCGACCATTTCACCGCCGCCACTTTGTAATGATTTTCATTGGCAAAGGCAGAGCCGCTGGCGGCCACGCTGACGGGCTGAAAGTCGGCGCCATAGTTCGTCGAACGCCATAAGCCCCAGATGTCGCCGCCAGCAATAATGGTTCCGGGATTGTTGGGATCACAGGCCACGGCGCTTTGTCCGCCGCCGCCATCTTTGCCGCTGGGAGAGAAGGAATACACCGGCGCGGCCGCCTGGAGTTGTGCCGCGAGCAAAATGAATAAGAGGAGAAACACATAACTGCCTGCATGCTTAGCCATGCTCAAACCCCCTGGAAATATGATTGTTTTTTGAAGCGGGTGGTTCAGATAAAGCGATGCAACCAATGAGCAGTTCAGCAGTGATTCACACGTGCAATGGAAGTGAGGGGTTCATCTTTTGATTTCTCCTTATAAGTGGATTGTGATTCGCCAGATGCTTATAGCATTGGCGCGGAAAAACTTCAAATCCAAAAAAATACGCTCTTCCGATGCGGTGAGTCGCTGCAAGGTTGGCTTGGCTGGGAACTAACGATCTCCTGATCGGCAACATTGCATTTGTTAACGCCGCTGCGCCACGAGTATGCAGTCCGGAGACTCGGCGCTGTAAGCTTCGCCACTGGCATACCCATATTCCTCGATTATGGCGAAATAGGGATCGAGAAGCGAGTGCAGCCGTTCGGATGTTAATGCCAGAACGCTGCTGCGGCGAATGTCCTGCTTCCACCCGCTGTGCTCATCATATTCAATGGTCAGAAACTCCACCGCATAGCGATCCTCCCCCCATGGGGCAAAATGCTTCAACACCAGTCGCGGCGGTTGAGTGCTGCTCGATAGCGTCTTCCAGCGCTTTTCAGGATCATCGAATTGATGATAATTCGGCTCCTGGATGATTAACAGCCCTTCGGACCTTAGCACCCGAGCAAAAACTTCCACATGCTGTGCCACCGCCGGCATGGATGCAGAGAGCGACAGGGCATTTCCCAGAATCGTCAGGGCATCGAAAGGCGCTTCGGCCAAATTGCCCACATCGTCAAACCCGCCTGCATGAAATCGCGCCTGCACTTGGTTTTCATTGGCGCGCTCCCGGGCCGAAGCAATGTAGTCTGGATTCGGATCGACCCCTGTCATGTCAAAGCCCATTTGCGCAAAGGCCACGGTATGCCTGCCGCTGCCGCAGCCCAAATCGCAAACGCGCCTGGCATCGTGGCGCTGTAAAATAGCCGAATAGAATGGAATCTCCAGTTTCAACCGCGCATCCCAATTCCCAAATCGATCAGCCTGTCCGGCAATGGCATCAAAGTTCATCTTCATCTCCCAAATGAAATCATCTTAACATAATCTGAATGGACGCTGAAAAGATCGCCATATAAAATGATCTTATGGACAGCGTTTCGTTTAAAGTCCGTGGAATGGATTGTGCCGAAGAGGTGCAGGTGCTGCGCGCCGAATTGGCCCCCTTGCCCGGAGTGCAGGACCTTAGCTTTGACTTGCTGCATGCCAAGCTGATCATCGCCTATGATCCGGCGCAAATCACGCCGCCCGCCCTGGCGCTGGCCATTGCGCGAACCGGCATGCATGGCGAATTGTGGCGCGATGAAGACGCCGCGCCCGAGACACGCTGCAACTTCTGGATTGTGCACGGGCGGACCATCACCACCACATCCAGCGGGATCTTCATTCTTCTCGCCTTTTCATTCCATTGGGCGCATACCAGTTTTGTTGATGCGCTTGGATTGCGCGAGCCTACGCAATTCCCCTCGCTCAGCCTGTTCTTCTACTTGCTTGCCATCTTCATTGGCGGCTGGCATATCGCCCCCAAAGCGGCAATTTCGGCGCGGCATCTGCGCCCCGACATGAATTTGCTCATGAGCATTGCCGTCATCGGCGCGGCCTTTCTCGACAAGTGGTTTGAGGCATCAAGCGTCACCTTCCTGTTCGCTCTTTCGTTGGCACTGGAGGCATGGAGCGTCGGGCGCGCCCGCCATGCCATCTCCGCATTGATGGCTCTTGTTCCACAGCGCGCGCGCATTGTTTGCCCGCACGAGAACAAGGAAGAATTGGTTGAAATCAGCCAAGTGTCTGTAGGCACAACCGTAATTGTTCATCCCGGCGAAAAGATTCCGTTGGATGGCATTCTGATTCGCGGCCAGACCTCGGTGGATGAATCGCCCATTACTGGTGAATCCATGCCGCGCCCCAAGGAAATTGGAGATGAGTTGTTCGCCGGCACGATCAATGGCGAAGGCGCTATCGAATTGCGAACCACAAAGCCTGCACGCGATACCACGCTGGCCAATATCATTCGCCTGGTAGGCGCGGCGCAAAGCCGCCGTGCGCCCAGCGAGCAGTTCGTTGAAAAATTTGCCCGCATCTATACCCCGGCCATTATGGCGCTGGCCATAATTGTAGCCATCGTGCCGCCGCTGGTTGCCAGCGCATCCTGGCAGCATTATCTCTATAGCGCATTGGCGCTGCTGGTCATTGGCTGCCCATGCGCGCTGGTGATCTCCACGCCCGTCAGCATTGTCGCCGCGCTGGCCAGCGGCGCCCGCCACGGCGTGCTCATCAAGGGCGGTCTTTACCTGGAAGAACCAGCCAAGATCAAGGTTTTGGCCTTTGATAAGACGGGGACGCTTACCGAAGGGCATCCTGCCGTTGTGGAAGTGGCGCCCATGAATGGCCACACCGCCAGCGAATTGATCGGCATCGCCGCCTCGCTGGAAGCACGATCCGAACATCACCTGGGCAAGGCCATTGTTCGCGCCGCGCAGGCCCAATCGTTGTCCATCCAACCCGCCACGGATTACCGCGCCATTGCTGGCAAAGGCGCAACGGCCGTCCTGAATTCAACGCCTTATTGGATCGGCTCGCACCGGCTGGCACTGGAGCGCAACATGGACTCGCCGGAGGTTAATTCCCGTTTAAGCGCTCTGGCAAAACCCGGCGTGAGCATTGTGGCCCTGGGAAATGAGGAACATGTTTGCGGGCTGATTGCCATGGCCGATCGCATCCGCCCCCATGCCGCTGACGCAATTTCCGCGGCACGCTCTTCCGGAATCCGGCATATCGTAATGCTCACAGGGGATAATCGCCAAACCGCGGAGGCTGTGGCGCGGGAATTGCACATTGACGAAGTCCATGCGGAACTGCTGCCCGAAGACAAGGTTGCTGTGATGGAGAAATTGGTTCGAGAGCACAAGGATGTGGCGATGATTGGCGACGGGGTGAATGACGCGCCGGCCATGGCTTTAGCCTCAGTGGGGGTCGCCATGGGAGCGGCGGGAACCGATGTCGCGCTCGAAACCGCCGATATCGCCCTCATGACGGATGACCTGACGCGCCTGGCCTGGCTGATCAGCCTTTCGCGCCGCTGCCTTGGCATTATTCGGCAGAACATCGCATTGTCGCTGGTAATCAAGGCGATGTTTGTCGTGCTGGCGCTGGCGGGGCATCCTTCGCTCTGGGCGGCCATTGCGGCCGATATGGGCGTTTCGCTCCTGGTTGTGGCCAATGCTTTAAGATTGTTGAAATCATGACCTTTCGCATTATTGATACGAAACGCCATCGCGTTCGCCAAATGGCGCGGAAACAAAGCCATCCGCAACGGGGACCCGCTATGAATTTGCCGTGCGATTACCAGGTGGCTTTCTTTACGAATACATACCTGCCCTTCGTTGGCGGGGTGGCGCTGTCGGCCAGTTTGTATCAGAAGTATCTTGCCCGACTCGGCATGCAAGTCGTGGTCTATGCCCCTCGCTATGATGGCGCGGAACAGGACGGGGAAGAAGTGCGCCGCATTCCGGCGATCCGCCATTTTAACAACAGCCAATTCAGCCTGCCCCTGCCTGTGTCATTCAAGCCCAGTTTGGATTTCGATGAGTTCCAGTTCGATTTGGTGCATGTCCATCACCCATTCCTGCTGGGCGAAACGGGAATGGGCATGGCGCGGCAGTATCAAATCCCGCTCGTGTTCACCTATCACACGCAATACGAAATGTACACGC
>Ga0116193_1000777_pt1 | contig 28558 bp, 23 predicted proteins | sample AD_UKC115_MetaG_FD_89892 | JGI IMG/M metagenome (GOLD analysis project Ga0116193, IMG submission 89892) | Active sludge microbial communities of municipal wastewater-treating anaerobic digesters from Hong Kong - AD_UKC115_MetaG | ecosystem: Engineered > Bioreactor > Anaerobic > Digestate... | reverse complement strand
TTTTAGAGAAGAAGGCTCTATTTATAAACCTTTTGATAAGCCAGGTATTAAATGGGGTATGAGCATAGATTTAAACAGTTGTAATGGCTGTGGATCCTGTATTGTAGCTTGTCATGCAGAAAACAACGTACCTGTTGTAGGTAAGCCTGAGGTATTGCGTTTTCATGATATGCACTGGTTAAGAATAGATAGATATTATACTGGAGATAAAGACAATCCAAATGTAATATTTCAACCAATGCTTTGTCAGCATTGCGATAATGCACCTTGCGAAAACGTTTGTCCTGTAGCAGCTACCAATCACAGCTCAGAAGGTTTAAACCAAATGACTTATAACCGTTGTATTGGTACAAGATATTGTGCAAATAACTGTCCTTATAAAGTAAGAAGATTTAACTGGGCAGATTATACAGGTTCTGATAGCTTCCCTAACAACCAAGATGAATTAAATAACACAGTTCATTACATGAATGAAGATTTAACAAGAATGGTATTGAACCCAGATGTTACAGTTCGTTCACGTGGTGTAATTGAAAAATGTTCATTCTGTGTACAACGTTTACAAGATGGTAAGTTAAAAGCTAAAAAGGCAAGTCGTCCATTGGTAGATGAAGATGTAAATGTAGCTTGTGCTCAATCTTGTCCTTCAAATGCTATTGTTTTTGGAAATGTAAATAATCCAGAAAGCTCCATAAGCAAAGCAAGAAAAGACAGCAACAGGTTATTTTATTCATTAGAATTTTTACATGTAATGCCAAATGTGAGTTATTTGGCAAAAGTTAGAAATACAGAAGAATCTGCTAATGCATAAGCATTGGTAGTAGAAAATAAAAAATAAAAGAACGTAAAACAACAATTTGTAAAAACAAATTGCTAAACAACCAAGTACAGATGAGTTTAAAGTACGAATCGCAAATCAGGGAACCGTTAGTAAACGGAAGCAAAGATTATCATCAGATTACTGAAGATATTGTACGTCCCATAGAAGCCAAACCTACCAGATTATGGTATATTGGATTTTTTACAGCAGTAGCTTTATTGCTATTTGGTGTATATAGCGTATATCGTGAAGTTGTGTATGGTGTTGGCGAATGGAACTTAAATAAAACAGTAGGTTGGGGTTGGGATATTACCAACTTCGTTTGGTGGGTGGGTATCGGTCATGCTGGTACATTAATTTCTGCCATCTTGTTATTATTTAGACAAGGTTGGAGAACTGGTGTAAACCGTGCTGCAGAAGCAATGACCATTTTTGCTGTAATGTGTGCTGGTCAGTTTCCTATTTTCCACATGGGTCGTGTATGGATGGCATTCTTTGTATTACCTTATCCTAACACAAGAGGTCCTTTGTGGGTAAACTTTAACTCTCCTTTGTTGTGGGACGTGTTTGCAATTTCTACTTACTTTACAGTATCATTATTATTTTGGTATAGTGGTTTATTACCAGACTTTGCAACTGTAAGAGATAGAGCTAAAACTAAATTGCGTAAATTATTATATGGTGTTGCCTCTTTTGGATGGACAGGTTCTACCAAACATTGGCAAAGACACGAAAGCCTTTCATTGGTATTAGCAGGTTTAAGTACACCATTAGTATTATCAGTACACACCATCGTATCTTTCGACTTTGCTACATCAGTAATTCCAGGTTGGCATACTACCATTTTCCCTCCTTACTTTGTAGCAGGAGCTATTTTCTCAGGATTTGCAATGGTACAAACCCTTATGGTAGTTATTAGAAAAGTATTTGGTTTACAAGATTATATTACTATTGGGCATATTGAGGCAATGAATAAAGTAATTGTACTTACGGGCTCAATTGTTGGTATTGCTTATTTAACAGAATTATTTATGGCTTGGTATAGCCAAAGTAAATACGAAGGATATGCATTCTTTTATAGTCGTGCCAATTTATTTAGCCCTTATGGTTGGAGCTATTGGGGCATGATGGCTTGTAACGTATTAATTCCTCAAATTTTCTGGTCAAGAAAATTAAGAAGAAATCTTTTCATCACATTCTTTATGAGTATTTTAGTAAACGTAGGTATGTGGTTCGAAAGATTTGTAATTATCGTTACATCAATTTATAGAGATTATTTACCAAGTAGCTGGTCTGTTTATTATAGCCCTTCTATTTGGGAAATTGGATTTTATCTTGGAACATTTGGATTATTCTTTACATGCTTCTTCTTATTTGCAAAATATTTCCCAACCATTGCAATAGCAGAAATTAAATATGTATTGAAAACAACTGGAGAAGAATATAAAGATAAAATGGACAATTTGGAAGCAGAAGATGTGGAAGCATTTGCCCACAAACATGCTCATTAAAAATAAAAAATTTATTATACTCTAATTAGTAGATATAAATATTAGTTATGGCAAAAAAGAAATTCGTTGTAGGCTGTTTTGATAAAGAGGAATTATTATTTCCTGCTGTAAAAAAAGTACGCACTGCAGGTTATAAAATTAAAGATGTTTATACACCTTATCCTGTACATGGCTTAGACCAAGCCATAGGAATGAGAGAAACAAGCTTACATACAGCAGGGTTTATATATGGCTTACTTGGAACTATTACAGCATTAGGATGTATTAGCTGGATTTTTACAAAAGATTGGCCTCTTGATATTGGTGGTAAACCACATTTTGCATTACCAGCGTGGATACCTATTATTTTCGAATTAACTGTATTATTTTCTGCTGTTGGTATGGTTCTTACTTTTTGCTATTTATCGCAGTTGGCACCCTTTGTAAAAAAACACCATTTTCATGCAAGAGCCACTGATGATTTATTTGTATTAGTAATAGAATGTACAGATACAACAAATACAGATGAAGCTGAATCATTTTTATCCAATAACGGATCCGTAGAAGTTAAAACAGAAATAGCAGAAGATGGTTGGTGGTTTGGCAGATACGATAAAGATGAAAAACTTTTTGAATCAAATTCAGTAGTTGCATAAATATTTTAGAAAGAAATACAATGAAGAAACTATCATTTATATCATGTTTTGCAGCAACTATCGTAATGGTAAGTTGCAGTAGTATTAATAGAAATCCTAAAGATGCTTATATACCTGATATGGCACACAGCAGAGCTTATGAAACCTATTCAGACCATAGCAACTTAACTAAAAAAGGAATTAATTATACAGCATTACCCGTACAAGGAACTATTGCTCGTAACGAAGAATTTCCTTTCCCTTTAAGCCATGATGCAGTAGGCGATACTACTAATTATTTTTTGTCAAGATCAATAAAAAATCCTATTGATACAATGACAACACATGAAATGGCAGAAGCTGAAAGAATGTATTTAATTCAATGCGGTATTTGCCATGGCAAAAATTTAGACGGCAATGGACCACTTTGGAAAGATGGTACTGGACCTTATCCAGCAGCACCCAAGAATTTAAAAACATTACACATGCCCGATGGACAAATGTTTTATAGTATAACTTATGGAAAAGGACAAATGGGAAGCTATGCATCTCAACTAAACAGAAAACAACGTTGGCAAGTAATTAACTATATAAAAGAACAACAAAAAAAATAAGACGATTAACACACGAATATTGGTAAAAAAAATAGATTTAAGTAAAAACTAATTAACAATGGCATCCTCAATCAAACTAAACTTTGAAATCCCTTCAAAAATGAAAACATGGTCTTATGTTCTAATGGGCATAGGTATTGTAGCATTAATTGCAGGGTTGGTTACTAAAGGAATGAGTACAGATCAACATGAAAAAGATGTTTTCTTGGGTACACTTATGTACAACACAATTTTCTGGACATTGATTTGTAATGCATCTATGTTTTTTATCTCTTTCAATACTATGGCTTGGGCAGGTTGGCATGTTTCATTAAAAAGAGTATCAGAAGCTATTTCTGCAATGGTGCCTATTTTTGGAGCAATAACCTTAGTAATTCTTTTGTATGTTGCATTTTCTGGTAGTCATATTTATCATTGGACCGATACAGAAGCTGTAGCTCACGATAAAATTTTATCTGGAAAATCTGGATTCTTAAACATAAAATTCTTTACCATTTGGACAGTTTTAGCAATAGGATTGTGGAGCTTTTTAGGTTGGAGAATGAGAAAAATAAGTGCAATGGCAGATGAAGGAGCTATGAATAAACAAGCTGGTCATACCTTTATTATTAAAAATGTAAAAGTTGCAGCAGTGTTTTTAGTATGGTTTGGTTTAACTGTAGGCTCAACAATACCATGGCTTTGGATGATGAGTATAGATGCACATTGGTTTAGTACAATGTACAGTTGGTACAACTTTGCAAGCACATTTGTTAGTGGAATTGCATTAATAGCACTATGGGTAATTTACTTAAAAAACAAAGGCTATTTAGAATATACCAATCAAGAGCACTTACACGATTTAGGCAAATACATGTTTGCATTTTCAATTTTTTGGGCTTATTTATGGTTCTCTCAATACATGTTAATTTGGTATTCAAACCAACCAGAAGAAGTAATTTATTTTAAACACAGAGTTCAAGGACCTTACAAAGGCATATTCTTTTTAAACTTGATAATCAACTTTATTTGCCCCTTATTAATATTCATGAAACGAGTTTCAAAAAGAAATTATACCTTAGTAACCTTTATGTCTGTTCTTATCATCTTTGGGCATTGGATAGACTACTATCAACAAGTTATAGGAAGCATAAGCAAAGAACATGTAACATTAGGTTGGTTAGACTTTGGTATTTTAAGTTTATTTGTAGGTATGATGATTTTTGGAGTAAGCAAAGCATTAGCAAGCAAACCATTAATACCAAAATATCATCCTTTCTTAAAAGAAAGTGTTATACATCATACTTAATTTTAGATAAGTAATAAATTTTGAAGAAAAGAAAACAGTATTAAAATTATGACTATATTATTAGTATTAGCAGTAACCATTTTAGTATTCATTGTTATTTTCCAAATTTCAAAAGCAAGTGAATACGTTTCTGTCCTTAAAGGAGAAGAAAAATCTCGTAAGCAAACCAATAAAATCAACGCATTTTTAATGCTTGCGTTTATGATTGTAGGATTTATAGGTGTATGGTATTGCAATAAAATTCTTTACCATAAAACCCTACTTTGGCAACCAGCAGCCAGTGATCATGGAGAAAAAATAGATACCCTTTTATGGATTACCTTATGGATAACTTTTGCAGTATTTATTTTAACCCAATTCTTGTTGTTTTGGTTCTCCTATAAATATCAAGAAAAAGAAGGCAAAAAAGTTTTTTATTTTGCTCACAGCAATAAATTAGAAATTATTTGGACATCAGTACCAGCAGTTGTATTAGCAGTATTAATTGTATTTGGATTGAAATACTGGTTCGAATTTACTGGCGATGCACCTAAAAATGCTTTAGAAGTAGAAGTAACTGGAAAACAATTTGGCTGGATATACAGATATAAAGGAGCAGATGGTGTATTTGGAAAAAAATATTTTAAAGTAATAGATGATGCAACCAATCCTTTAGGATTAATATGGAAAGATAATGCAGCATTGGGATTAAAAGACGATGCAAAATCGCATGATGATATTGTAGTGGCACAAACCATGTATATTGTAAAAGATAGACCAGTGAAATTAATTATTGGTAGCCGTGATGTTGTACATGATGTAGGATTACCACACTTTCGTTTAAAAATGGATGCAGTTCCAGGCACCCCTACTACAATGTGGTTTACGCCAAAATATACCACAGCCGAAATGAAAAAAATAACCAAAAACCCTGATTTTGTTTACGAAATAAGTTGTGATCAAATGTGTGGCAATGGACATTATTCAATGAAAGGAATTATAGAAGTAGTAACACAAGCAGAATTTGATGCATGGTTAGCCGATAAATCACCAGCTTATCAAGCAGCAGTTAATTCTTCAACCAACGAATCTGCTCCTGTAATTGCTGCAACATCTACCAATAATGTGAATCAAAAAACTATTGTTCAAAAGCAATAATAACCATCAACGCTAAATAGAGTTGAATAAACAAATATTTAAGAACACGACACGAAATATAATATTATGAGTAACGAAGCAGTTCTACATGCAAATATTGGTGAAGCTCATGACGTTCATAGCAATCATCAAACACATCACCACGAAACATTTATAACAAAATATGTTTTCAGCCAAGATCATAAAATGATATCAAAACAGTTTTTGATTACAGGTATGGTTTGGGCAATTATTGGAGGATTATTTAGTGTACTTTTCAGGTTACAATTAGGTTTCCCCGATACTTCTTTCCCTTGGTTAGAAGATATTTTAGGTAAATGGTGGGCAGAAGGTGGACACATTACACCTCAAGGCTATTATGCCTTAGTAACTATACATGGTACAGTATTAGTATTCTTTGTATTAACAGCAGGTTTAAGTGGCACATTTGCCAATTTTTTAATTCCACTTCAAGTGGGTGCAAGAGATATGGCATCGCCTTTTATGAATATGTTAAGCTATTGGTTCTTTTTTATTGCAGGCATCATAATGTTGGCTTCCATTTTTGTAGAAACAGGACCATTTAGTGGAGGCTGGACAGCCTATCCTCCATTAAGTGCATTAGGAGACGCATCGCCAGGTTCTAAAACTGGTATGGATTTATGGCTTATTTCACTTGCATTGTTTGTTGTATCTTCTTTATTAGGAGGCTTAAACTATATTGCTACTATTTTAAATATGCGTACCAAAGGTATGAGTATGACAAGAATGCCTTTAACAGTTTGGGCAATGTTGTTTACAGCAATTTTGGGTGTATTATCTTTCCCTGTGTTGTTTTCAGGATTTATACTTTTAATATTTGATAGAAACTTTGGAACAAGTTTTTATTTGTCTGATATTTTTATAGCATCAACCAATACAGCACTACCCAATGAAGGCGGTAGTGCCATTTTATATCAGCATTTATTTTGGTTTTTAGGGCATCCAGAAGTATATATAATTATGCTACCTGCAATGGGTATGGTAAGTGAAATTATAAGTGTAAATACACGCAAACCAATATTTGGCTATATAGCAATGGTAGGAAGTTTATTTGCTATTGCTACACTTTCGTTTTTAGTATGGGCTCACCACATGTTTGTAACAGGTATGAATCCTTTCTTAGGTTCAATATTTGCATTACTTACATTATTAATTGCTATTCCAAGTTCTATAAAAGTATTCAACTGGCTTACAACGCTTTGGCGAGGAAGCATACGTTTTTCACCAGGAATGTTATTTGCTTTGGGCTTTGTAAGTATGTTTATTTCGGGTGGTTTAACAGGTATTTGGATGGGAAATGCTACCATAGATATACATATTCACGACACCTATTTTATAATTGCACACTTTCACTTAGTAATGGGTGTAGCAAGTATATTTGGAATGTTTGCAGGAGTATATCATTGGTTCCCTAAAATGTATGGTCGTTATATGAATACAACGGCAGCATATATACATTTTTGGATTACATTAATAGGTGCATATTTAATTTTCTGGCCTATGCACTATACTGGCTTAGCTGGTATGCCAAGAAGATATTATGATTACAGCATTTGGGAAAGCTTTAAACAATTTGCAGAGTTAAATAAATTTATTAGCGTAGTTGTAATTATTACATTCCTTACACAGTTTTTATTTATTATAAACTTTTTCCATTCTATTTGGAGAGGAAGAAAAGTTACAAGTACCAATCCATGGAAATCAAATACATTAGAATGGACTACACCTATTAATCCTGGACATGGCAACTGGCCTGGCGAAATTCCAGAAGTTTATAGAGGTCCTTATGATTATGGAAAAGATGGAATTGATTTTATTCCTCAAACTACACCCATTGGTGCAGAAGAAAGTGGGTATCATTAGTTACAAATTTTAAAACTTTTTTAAAAGTTTTAAAGCAAATATTTCAACAGAAAATGCCCTGAATTTTCGGGGCTTTTTTTTAATAATAAAATTAGTTTAGCTGAAATAGGTTAAGCAATTATGGCTGAATCAAATTTACAAAATACACAAGGATTAAATGCTAAGTTGAAAGACTATATGCAATTAACCAAGTTTACACTAAGTTTTACAGTAGTTTTTACTTGTGTTATTTGCTTTTTATTAGTACCCAATAATGGCTATAATTTTAAAATGATTAGTTTGTTGTTTGTAGCAGGTATGATGGTTACAGGAAGTGCAAATGCCATAAATCAAGCAGCTGAAAAAAAATCGGATGCTTTAATGAAACGTACAGCAAACAGACCAGTTGCCTCTGGTAGAATGAGCCAACAACATGCTTATACTTTTGCTGCCATAACTGGTTTATTGGGTGTGTTAATTATGTGGTATTTTTTTAATACAGCCAGTGCTTTATTATCGTTATTTAGTTTGTTTTTATATGCTTATATATACACACCACTAAAAACAAAAAACTCTATAGCTGTATTAATTGGTGGCATTCCGGGTGCCTTGCCTTGCTTAATTGGCTGGGTAGCAGGTTTTTATAACGAGCCAATAAATTGGACTGGAGGCTGGATTTTATTTGCTATTCAATTTATATGGCAGTTTCCACATTTTTGGGCAATTGCATGGGTGGCTCATAACGATTATACAAAAGCAGGCTTTAAACTATTGCCCAGCGATAAAGGACCAACAAAATTTACAGCCATACAAACAATTATGTATAGTGTATTAATGATACCCATTGGAGTATTGCCTTATTATTTTGGATTAACAGGAATCGTAAGTTTATGGATTTTACTGATTAGCAATATTGCTTTAGTAATTCAAAGCATTAGATTATATAAAGAAATGGATGCAAAAGCAGCAAGAAGAGTAATGTTTAGTAGCTATATTTATTTACCTATTGTATATTTGGCTTTATTAGCAGATAAAATTCCAGCAACTATACATTAAACCTAAAACAAACACTATGAATTTTGCTATGAATACCTCACATAATTCAACCAGAATGCACCCACATAAATTTACTATGTGGATAGCAACAGGCAGCATTTGCATGATGTTTGCAGGGCTTACCAGTGCTTATATTGTAAAAAGCAATCAAGAAAATTTCTTAGAGTTTTCTTTACCTATTATTTTTTGGCTGAGCACATTAGTAATTTTAACAAGCAGTGCAACAATGTATGTAGCTTTAAAATCTTTTAAAGCAAGAATGAGAAATAGGTATAGATTGTTTATAACACTTACTGCTTTATTAGGAATTGTATTTGCAACTATGCAGGTTATTGGGTTTCTAAATTTAGAAAATCATGGAATTGCTTTGGTAGGCTATAAAAGCAATGCAGCAGCCTCTTTTATTTTAGTAATTGTAGGCTTACATGCTTTACATGTATTAGGAGGTGTAGTAGCTTTATTAATTATGTTTGCTAAAGCATTCTCTTCCAAAATTAAAAATTATAATAGCACACCAGTAGAAGTGGTGAGCATTTACTGGCATTTTGTAGATATTTTATGGATTTATTTACTTATGTTTTTAGTGTTCATAAGATAATTTTTTTTAAAAAAGTTTAATTAAATTATTATTCTTAATTTTATAACTAATATTTTTGTAACTCAAACAGACCAAAATATGTCAACTGTAGCAACAGCTCAAACAAAATGGTGGGGCGGTGGTAAAAGCCCTTTCAATGTAGAATATGGCAAAGTAATGATGTGGTACTTTTTAATGAGCGACACATTTACATTTGCTGGATTTTTACTTGCTTACGGATCAGTTCGTTTTTCAGCAAACAGCTGGCCCGATGCCAATGAAGTTTATAACTCTTTTCCTTTTGCACCAGAGGGTACACATGCTCCTTTGATTTTTGTAAGTATAATGACCTTTATCTTAATCCTTAGTTCTGTTACAATGGTATTAGCTGTTCAAGCAGGTCATCATAACAATAAAAAAGCAGTTGTAAGAAATTTAATTCTTACCATTTTAGGTGGCATTGCATTCTTAAGTTGTCAAGCTTGGGAGTGGACTCACTTATATCACGAAGGTGCTTGGTGGGGTCGTAATCCTTTTCTTAATGTAGATGGAACACCAGGTGCAGTAAACTTTACCAACTTCTTCTTTACAATTACAGGCTTTCATGGCTTTCATGTATTTACAGGAGTGCTAATTAATATTATTATGTTAATTATGACATTGAATAATACATTTGAAAAAAGAGGACATTATTTAATGATTGAAAAAGCTGGTTTATACTGGCACTTTGTAGATTTAGTTTGGGTATTTGTTTTCACTTGCTTTTATCTAATTTAATAATAGTTATTAAAAAACTTACTAATGGAATATACAACAACACCACCATCTCAGGCTCAATACGAAGCAGCCAAAAAAGAAATTATTAAAGTTACTTGGGTTCTTTCTGTACTAACAGTTATTGAATTAATGTTAGGCTTTTGGCTATATAAAAGCCCAGAAATGAGCGAAGGCATGCGTTGGGCAGTTAAAGGAGTTATTATTATTTTAATGTTAGCAAAAGCATTTTATATAGTTGCTTATTTCATGCACTTAAAACATGAACTAAAAAACTTTATAATGACTATTGTTCTACCAATTATTTCTTTTATTTGGATTGTGTTTTCCTTTTTACACGATGGAAATTCATATAAAGAATTAAGAAATGATTATAACCCACACCCACATATCAAAGTACAAAAAACCACAACACCAGCACATGGTGTTGAAGGAAAAAAATAATACGAAATATTTTCTAAGAAACAATATTTTTCAAAACCATCGTCAAAAGAACGATGGTTTTTTTTGGCTTTTAAACACATAAAGCTATAAAGAAGAAGATTCTTCGGAAACGGAAAAACTATAATTTTACTGTAACTACTTTATGTAGCTACCACTGTAATGGCACAAAACAAAACATATTCCAACTCATTAGATAATACCTCTAAATTTCTACCTTAATTAGTACAGCCATTGTAAAACCAACAAACCTTATCCTTTGCTTGTAAAAGCCTAATTTTGCAAACCTTAATTTTACTTTTTTTATGAGTAATACATTAGCCAATAAAGTTCGTATTGTAACTGCTGCAAGTTTATTTGATGGACATGATGCAGCCATAAATATTATGCGTAGAATAATGCAAAGCAAAGGAGCCGAAATTATTCATTTAGGGCACAACAGGAGTGTAAAAGAAATCGTAGAATGTGCTATTGAAGAAGATGCAGACGGTATTGCTATTACTTCTTATCAAGGAGGGCATGTAGAGTTTTTTAAGTACATGAAAGATTTATTAGATGAAAACGGTTGTGGTCATATAAAAATATTTGGTGGTGGCGGAGGTACTATTTTGCCAGACGAAGTAAGAGATTTACACAACTATGGAATTGCAAAAATTTATACGCCTGATGATGGAAGAAAAATGGGCTTAGAAGGAATGATTGAAGAGGTAATTGATTCTTTGAAAAATTCAAAATTAGATTCATTTAAAAAGGTACAATGGAATGGCAAACTTCCATTAGATGAAGTAAAAGATGTAAGAAGAATTGCAAGAGCAATAACATTAGCAGAAAATAATGAAGATTTTTCTACCCTATTAAATGAAATAAAAAACACCAATTTAATACCAACAAAAACAGCTGTATTGGGCATTACAGGCACTGGTGGTGCAGGAAAAAGTTCAGTTACTGATGAAATTGTAAGAAGATTTTTAAATGCATTTACCGATAAAACCATAGCTGTAATTTCTGTTGATCCCAGCAAGAAAAAAACAGGAGGTGCTTTATTGGGCGATAGAATTAGAATGAACGCTATATCTCATCCAAGAGCTTATATGCGTAGCCTTGCCACAAGAGATGATAATTCTACCTTAGGGGCATCTATTAAAGAAGCAGTTGATATTTGTAAAACTGCACATTACGATTTTGTTATTTTAGAAAGTGTAGGAGTAGGGCAAAATGATGCAAGTATTTTAGATTTCTGCGATGTAAGCATGTATGTAATGACTCCTGAATATGGTGCAGCTTCTCAACTTGAAAAAATAAACATGCTGGATTATGCAGATATTGTTTGTATCAACAAATTTGATAAAGCTGGTGCATTAGATGCTTACTTAGATGTATGCAAACAATACAAAAGAAACCACAAACTGTTTACTGCTAAAAACGAAGAACTGCCAATTATTGGCACCATTGCAAGCAAGTTTAATGATGATGGTGTAAATAAATTATTTGAGCAAATTTTACAAACAATAGAAACTAAAACAGGCGTACACTATGGCATATTTACACACGGAAAAACTGCTTCTGTTTCCGATTCTGTAATTCCTGCAAAAAGAATTAGATACTTGGGTGAAATAGCTGCTTCTATAAGAGATTACAATGAACTTACTATTGAGCAAAGTGAAATAGCCACCAAATTATACAAACTTCATGGTGCCTTAGATATTTTAAAAGATAAAGCAGATGAGGCTTTGCTGCAAAATATACAAGAGCAAATAAATTATTATACAGAAAGACAAACCCCCGTTGCCAAAAAATTAATCAACAACTGGTCGCAAAAAATAGAAGCTTACCAACAAGATTATTATGAGTATAAAGTAAGAGATAAAATTATTAAACAGGAAATGTTTACTACCAGCTTATCTGGCACAAGAATACCAAAAGTGGTGTTACCAAAATACAAAGACTGGGGTGATTTATTAAGATGGCAATCGCAGGGAAATTTCCTGGAAGCTTTCCTTTTACTGCTGGTGTTTTTCCTTTAAAACGTGAAGGCGAAGACCCTACAAGAATGTTTGCAGGAGAAGGTGGTCCAGAACGTACCAACAAACGTTTTCATTATGTAAGCATTGGGCAACCGGCACATCGTTTAAGTACTGCTTTTGATAGTGTTACTTTGTATGGCGAAGATCCTGCACATCGTCCAGATATTTTTGGTAAAATAGGCAATAGTGGTGTAAGCATAGCAACAGTAGATGATGCTAAAAAATTATACAGCGGTTTCGATTTATGCCATCCTAAAACTTCTGTATCAATGACCATTAATGGTCCAGCACCTATTATTCTTGCATTTTTTATGAATGCTGCCATTGACCAGGAATGTGAAAAATATATTGAGCAAAACAATTTATGGAGCGAAGTAGAAAAAGTCTTTAAACAAAAATTTCAAAAAGAAATTACACCTAAATATTACAACCCTTCTTCGCCAGAAAGATTACCTGAAGGCAATAGTGGTTTAGGCTTAAAATTATTAGGATTAAGTGGCGATGAAATTTTACCAAAAAATATTTATGAAGAGTTAAAAGCAAAAGCATTACAAAGTGTTCGTGGCACTGTACAAGCAGATATTTTAAAAGAAGATCAAGCACAAAACACCTGTATTTTTTCAACAGAGTTTGCATTAAAATTAATGGGAGATGTGCAAGAATATTTTATACAACAAAATGTAAGAAATTTTTATAGTGTTTCCATTAGTGGTTATCATATTGCAGAAGCTGGTGCAAACCCTATTACACAATTAGCTTTTACATTGGCAAATGGTTTTACTTATGTAGAATATTATTTAAGCAGAGGAATGAATATAGATGATTTTGCTCCCAATCTTTCTTTCTTTTTTAGCAATGGTATGGATGCAGAATACAGTGTTATAGGAAGAGTAGCAAGACGTATTTGGGCTAAAGCTATGAAGTACAAATACAAAGCAAATAAACGCAGCCAAATGTTGAAATATCACATTCAAACAAGTGGTAGAAGTTTGCATGCTCAAGAAATAGATTTTAACGATATAAGAACCACCCTGCAAGCATTGTATGCCATTTATGATAATTGCAATTCTTTACACACCAATGCTTATGATGAAGCTATTACAACACCAACAGAAGAAAGTGTTCGCAGGGCAATGGCTATTCAATTAATTATTAATAAAGAATTAGGTAGTGCTAAAACAGAAAATTTTATTCAAGGCAGTTTCGCTATTGAAGAATTAACAGATTTAGTTGAAGAGGCTGTATTAGCAGTGTTTGATAGCATTACAGAACGTGGAGGTGTTTTAGGTGCTATGGAAAGAATGTATCAAAGAAATAAAATTCAAGAAGAAAGTTTGTATTACGAAACCCAAAAACATACAGGCGAATTGCCTTTGATTGGCGTAAATACATTTTTAAATAAAAAAGGAAGCCCTACTATTACACCATCAGAAGTTATTAGAAGTACCACAGAAGAAAAAGAGCAACAAATACAAAATTTAAAAGCATTTCAACAACGCAATGTAAATAATAGTACAACTGCATTACAACAATTAAAAGAAGCAGCTATCCATAATCAAAATATGTTTGAAGAGTTGATGCAAACTGTAAAATATTGCAGCCTTGGACAAATTACAAAAGCATTGTACGAAGTGGGTGGACAATACAGAAGAAATATGTAATTAAAAAAACAATTTAAAATTAAAATACTATGAGTGCAAATAAAGCAGCTAATAAAAAATTTAAACCAGCAACAACTTATATTCATGCAGGCATGGAACCTGATCCAAGTACTGGTGCAGTAATGGTGCCTATTTATCAAACCAGCACATTTGTTCAAGAAGCACCTGGGCAACATAAAGGTTATGAATATGCACGAAGCCAAAACCCTACCAGGTTTGCATTAGAGGAAGCTTTGGCACAAATAGAACAAGGAAAATTTGCCTTAGCTTTTAGTAGTGGTGTTGCAGCAACAGATGCTGTTATAAAACTTTTACAACCAGGCGATGAGGTAATTGCTGCAAATGATATGTATGGTGGCACTTACAGATTATTTACTAAAGTGTTCGAAAAATTTGGAATTATTTTTACTTTTATTGATACTACTAATTCCGATAATGTTGCTAAAGCAATTTCTGCAAAAACAAAATTGGTTTGGGTTGAAACACCAACCAATCCTTTAATGAATATTACAGATATTGCAGCCATAGCAACCATTACAAAAGCCAACAACTGCTTGCTTTGTGTAGATAATACGTTTGCTTCTCCATACTTACAAAATCCTTTAACCTTAGGAGCAGATATTGTAATGCACAGTGCTACAAAATATTTAAGCGGACATAGCGATGTTATTCAAGGATGCCTTGTTATGAATGATAAACAATTAAGAGATGATTTGTATTTTATACAAAAAAGTTGTGGTGCTGTTCCAGGTCCAATGGATTGTTTTTTAGTGTTGCGTGGTATAAAAACTTTGCACTTACGCATGCAGCGTCATTGTGAAAATGGAGAAAAAATTGCTCATTGGTTACGCAAGCATCCAAAGGTTAAACAAGTGTATTGGCCTGGCTTTGAAGACAATAAAAATTTTGCTATTGCAAAAAAACAAATGCACGGATTTGGTGGCATGTTAAGTTTTGAATTAAAAAACGATAGTGCCGATGAAGTAAAAAGAGTTTTATCGAGCACACATCTTTTTTCATTAGCAGAAAGTTTAGGAGGTGTAGAAAGCTTAATCAATCATCCTGCAAGCATGACTCATGCAAGTATTCCAAGAGAAGAAAGAATTAAAAATGGCTTGAACGATGGTTTAATAAGATTAAGCATTGGCATTGAAGATGCAGATGATTTAATTGAAGATTTAAACAATGCTATAGGATAAAAAGTTGTTGAAAATTTTTATGCAGATTCAAAAACGGCTTATGAAAAACTAATTGCTTCTAAAGATGCAGAAATTTCACGCCTTACCAAACAAATAGAAGCTTTAATGCAACTGTTGGGGAAGAAGTAAAAGTAATTGCAAATTGTAATACCTTCATGTGTACAAACAAAATTAATGGAGGTCGCAAATCTCGTCCTCCAAAAAAGGCAATAAAAAATAATTGGAGGTCGCAATTTGCGACCTCCAAAAAATGAATATTATCTTTCTAAAAAACTGTAATGGCAAAACAAGAGTTACAAGTATTGGTTGCAGAGCAAAAAATATTAAACAGAATTTATGTTGTAAGAGGGGAGAAAGTGATGTTAGACAGAGATTTAGCCGAATTGTATGGAGTTGAAACGAAACGACTTAAAGAAACAGTGAAACGTAATATCAATCGGTTTCCTAAAGATTTTATGTTTGAAATGACCCCCAATGAATTTAAAAAATGGAGAGAATATGCAACTTTAAGCGAAGCAGATAAACAAGGATTGCGTTATGCTCCTTTTTGCTTTACAGAACAAGGTGTAACTATGTTATCCTGCATTTTAAACAGTAAAACTGCTATTGATGTAAATTTGAGGATAGTAAGAGTCTTTGTAAAAATGAGAGAATATGCTCTTACTCATAAAGAAATATTATTACAGTTAGTTAAACTTGAAAAAGAAGTAAAAGGGAATAGCAAAGACATTGAAAATATTTTTGCCGTATTAAAAGAATTGATAGAAAAACCAACAACTGTAAGAAGTAGAATTGGATTTAAGCATTACGATTAAAGTTTAATCTTTCTCAGCCATCTAACTAAACAAATACTCTACGTCTTTCTTCGTCTAAAATTTTTGCAGAAATAGTACGTCTTACCAAACAAATAGAAGATTTAATGAAACTGTTGGGGAAGTAAAAAGGAACTTAATATTCTTACAAATTATTGTAATTTTATTTTCTTCCGTTTTTTATAACTTTTTGTACATTTGACAAATGGAAACAACAGCAGAAATAAATACTACGCTTATTGATGGTTATGTTGGTATGCTTGTTAATTTAAGCACTACCAACAAACTCGACCTTATTTCTAAACTTACAGCTTCAGTTAAAACCGACCTGACAAACAAAAAATCTTCATTCAAAAAAGCGTATGGTGCTTTTGAATCAAAAAAATCCGCAGAAGAAATTATTGAAGAAATTCGTAGCAGTAGAGTTTCTACAAGACAAATAGAAGCATTTTGAAAAAGTATTTGATTGATACAAACATTGCTGTTTTTTATTTGAGAGGCAAGCATAATCTTGAAACAAAGTTTGACAAAGTAACGGCAGATGATTGTTTTATTTCAGAAATAACTTTGGCAGAACTGAAATTTGGTGTTGAAAAAAGCGAAAAACCTGAAAAGAACCGAAAAGTTTTGGAAAACTTTTTAACCGGTGTTCAAATACTTCCTATTTTCCATTCATTAGATTTGTATGCAAAAGAAAAAGCAAGACTTCAAAAAGCAGGAACGCCTATTGATGATTTTGATTTGTTGATTGGCGTAACTTCTGTAACACATAATTTGACAATGGTTACAAACAATACAAATCATTTCAAAAATATTCGTGGAATTGATTTGGAAGATTGGACACAAGCCTAATTTTTTTCTTCCATCTAACTAAACAAATACTCTACATCTTCTATTTTTAAATTTTCTACACAGCTATTATTATGTGTTAAAAACTGTATTGCAACACCTCTTTTTGTTGAATAGTTTTTTGTTCGCCTGTTTTTAAATTTTTAATAGTACAGGTTTTTTCTTCCATTTCTTTAGTGCCAATTATTATTACATAAGTAATATTTTTTTTATCGGCGTATTTGAATTGTTTGTCAAATTTTTGCGGCTCATGATACATTTCACAACTTATATTAATACTTCTAAGTTGTTGCATTAAGTTGTAAGCTGCTTTGCTTTCTGCATCACCTAAATTAAAAAATAAAACTTGTGTGCTTGTATGTAAATTTTCTGGAAAAAGTTGTAGTTCTTCCATAACATCATATATTCTATCAACACCAAAACTAATACCTACACCTGGCAAATTAGGCACTCCAAATGTGCCAGTTAAATCATCATATCTTCCACCACCACCAATACTTCCTATTTGTGCATTTTTGGCTTTGATTTCTATTATTGTTCCTGTATAATAATTTAAACCTCTTGCTAAAGTAAAATCAATTACAATAGCATTTTGAAGATTTGTATTTTCTGAAGTGTAGTTTAAAATGTATTCAATTTCTTCAATTCCTTTTTTTCCAATTTCACTTTTTCCTATTAAGTTTTTTAATGCTTGTAATTTATTTTCATTGCTACCATTTATGCTTAAATATTGCTCAATAATGTTTAGTTGATTTTCATTCAAATTTCTTTGTAATAACTCTGTTTTTACTTTTTCAATTCCTATCTTATCTAATTTATCAATAGCAGTTGTAATGTCTGTTAATTTTTCGGTGCTGTTGCATATTTCAGCTAAGGCTGCTAAAATTTTTCTATTATTAATTTTTATTTCTACAGCAATATTTAGTTTATTAAAAACAGTAGCATAAATATTTATAAGCTCTACTTCATTTAATAAAGAGTAGCTGCCAACAATATCACAATCGCACTGATAAAATTCTCTGTAACGACCACGTTGAGGTTTATCTGCACGCCAAACAGGTTGTATTTGATAACGTTTAAAGGGCATTGTAAGTTGCCCATGATTCATGGCTACAAAACGTGCAAATGGAATGGTTAAATCGTATCTTAAAGCTCGTTCTGTAATGTTGCTGTTATTTTTTCCTTCTACTACTTTTTCAAATTCTGCTTTAGCTTTTTCTCTTTTTTCAGGGTGGTCTAAGCCGTTGTTTAAAATTTTAAAAATCAATTTATCGCCTTCATCGCCATATTTACCCATTAAGGTTTCTAAGTTTTCCATAGCAGGCGTTTCCAAAGGTTGAAAGCCATACAATTCAAACACAGCACGTATTGTATTGAAAATAAAATTTCTTTTTCTTACAATAATTGCACTAAAATCTCTTGTGCCTTGTGGTAAATTGGGTTTAGCCATTATGTTATTTCCTTTTTAAAATTATTTAGTATTGCATCGCAAGCTTTATCAATTAAATCATACACAAAATAATAATCTTTTTCATCTCCATACCAAGGGTCTGGTACTTCTTTATTTTGATTAGGATACAATTCGTTTAATAATAACTCTACTTTATTTTCATTCCATAGCTCTTTAGTAATTTGTTTTATATTGTAATAATTATCCAGGTCCATTGCATAAATTTTATCAAACAATAAAATGTCTTCTTTTACAAATTGCCTGCATTGTTGAGAGCTAATATCTATACCATTTTCTCTGGCTACTTTTTGTGATAAATAGTGTGGAGGTTCGCCAATATGATAGCCTCCTGTACCAGCACTATCTATTTGCCAGTTTAGTTGTAGCCTATTTGCTTTGTCTTTTAAAATGCCTTCTGCTAAAGGACTCCTGCAAATATTTCCTAAGCAAACCATTAAAATTTTCATCGTTGGCAAATATATAAAGTTTGCCAATGAGCTTTAAGGATTGATATTTTTTTATGAGCTATGAAATAAGAGGTATCTATTTTTATGGAGTGTTCAATGCTCTTTTTGGGATATATAATTTTAGTTTATACTGCATTAAATAATTCAACAACATTTTGAGCGAAACCCTTAACCACATTCTATTTTACATTTGTTAGCACTATACCGTACTACTATATTTTTTTACAAAAAATACAAGCCTAATTGTTTTAAAATAATATAACACTCAGTTCATTAAAAAAATACAAAAAAGGTTATGCTTTTTTTTGATTTGCATTGGCTTTTTTAGTTTCACGAATGTGTAAGGCTTTGTAATAAATAATAGGAAATACCAATAAAGTAAAAATAGTAGCAGTTACCAATCCACCAATAATTACAACAGCCAAAGGTTTTTGACTTTCAGAGCCAATGCCTGTGCTTATTGCTGCTGGCAACAATCCAATAGCAGCCATTAAAGCAGTCATTACTACTGGTCTTGTTCTTACTTTTACTGCTTGAATAATTGCTTGACTAAGGTTGCCAAGAGTGGCTGCCTGTTTGTGAAATTCTGAAATAAGTATTACTCCATTTTGTACACAAATACCAAATAATGCAATAAACCCAACACCAGCCGAAATACCAAAATTAATACCTGTAATATGTAATGCTAAAATGCCTCCAATAATTGCAAATGGTACATTTATTAAAACATAGCCAGCATCTTTTGCATTGTTGAACATTATAAACAGTAAAATAAAAATGATAGCTAAACTTATAGGCACCACCTGTGCTAAACGATTGCTTGCTCTTACTTGATTTTCAAATTCGCCAGCCCAACCAAATTTATATCCAGCAGGGAGTTTTACATTTTCTATTACTTTTTTTTGTGCCTCTGCAATAGTGCCACCTAAATCTCTTTCACGAACAGAAAATTTTACACTTATAAACCTTTTGGTATTATCTCTGTATATAAATGCAGGACCTGTAATTTGCCTTATACTTGCTACCTCTTTCAATGGTATTCTACCTCCTGAAATAGTGGGTATCATTAGCTTTAAAATATCTTCTTCGTTTTTTCTATACTCTTTTTCGTAACGAATACGAATATCGAATTTTCTGTCGCCCTCATATTTTTGTGTAGCTGTTTTGCCACCAATTGCCATTTCAATAACTGCTTGAGCTTCTGCTTTTGTTACTCCATAAATAGCCATTTTTTCTTCGTCTAATAAAATACTTAATTCGGGTTGCCCAATGTTTCTCAAAATACCAACATCTTTAACTCCTCTAATATCTTTTATTTGATTGATTACTTGATTGGCATATTCATCTAATTTATTCAAATCATCGCCATAAATTTTTACTGCATTAGAAGCTTTAATTCCTGCTACAGCCTCAGCTACATTATCAATAATTGGTTGAGAATAATTATAAATTATACCTTGATAATTGCTAAGTTGCTTGTCCATTTCTTCAATTATTTTTTCCAAATTATAGCCCTTTCTCCATTTGCTTTTTGGAACTAAATCTACCTGATATTGTACAAAGTAAAAACCATTAGGATCTGTACCATCATTACTTCTTCCTGTTTGAGAAAGAACATCTTTTACTTCAGGAAATTGTCCTAATTTTTTTCTTAATTCGCCTGTAAGTTTTACACTTTCTGGCAAAGAAATACTCATTGGAAATTCTGCTGTAACCCATAGTGCACCTTCATTTAATTGTGGTAAAAATTCTGTACCAAGCCATTTGGTGGAGAAAATGGTTAATCCAAAACAAGTAAATGCAATTAATAGTGTTATTTTTTTTCTTGCATAAGTAAATGCAAATGCTTTTGATACTGTTTTATTTACAAATCTGGTAAAGAAATTATCTTTCTCTTTTACATTTTTATTTAATAAAATAGAACTTAAAACAGGCACTAATGTTAGTGTAAAAATTAATGCTCCTAATAAAGCAAAACCCAATGTCCATGCAAGTGGAGCAAACATTTTACCCTCTACTTTTTCAAAAGAAAAAATGGGTAGTAATGCAGATATAATAATTAGTTTTGAAAAAAATATGGCTTTACCCATTTGTATGCCTGTAGATTTTATTAAACCCAATTTGGAAAGTTTATTAAATCGTTCCATACCCATTTTGTGTGCTTTGTGATCCAATGCCACAAACACACCTTCTACCATTACAACTGCTCCATCTATAATAATTCCAAAATCTACTGCACCTAAAGAAAGTAAATTGGCACTCATTCCTTTTAAGTGTAGCATTAAAAATGCAAACAATAATGAGAGAGGAATAATGATGGCTACAATTACTGTTGTTCGCCAATCTGCCATAAACAGAAATACAATAACTGTAACTAAAATAATGCCTTCTAATAAATTATGGGTTACTGTTTTGGTGCAATAATCCATTAAATTATCCCTGTCGTAAAAGGTTTGCATTTTTACATCAGCAGGAAGAATTGAAGTGTTTAGTTCGTTAATTTTTTCTTTTACTCTTGATAAAACTTCGCTGGGGTTTTCGCCTTTTCTCATTACAATAATTCCTTCCACCACATCATCACTGTTATTTAAACCTACTTGCCCTACACGTGGTGCACTTGATTCCTGTACAGTTGCAACATTTTTAACCAATAAAGGATTACCATTAAAAATATCTACAATAGTATTTTCAATATCTTTTTTACTATCAATTAATCCAAGCCCACGAACTACAAAAGCTTGCCCATTTTTTTCTATTACATCGCCACCCACATTTAAGTTTGATTTGCTAATGGCTTCGTAAAGTTCTAATGGGGTTAAATCGTATTGTTGCAGCTTTAAAGGATCTACAGATATTTCATAAATTTTTTCTTGTCCGCCAAAAGCTACCACATCTGCAACCCCTGCTACTCTTCTTAATTCTCTGTCAATTGTCCAGTTTTGAATGGTTAGTAAATCTCTTGTATCACGTTTATCACTTTTCAATACATAACGAAAAATTTCTCCTGTAGGACCATAAGGAGGCTGCACTTCTGCATCTACACCATCAGGCAATTGCACATGCTGTAATTGATTGTTTACTTGTTGTCGTGCAAAAAAATCTTCTACATCATCATCAAAAATTATTTTTACTACCGATAAGCCAAACATGGTTATACTACGCACATTCGATTTGCGTTGCACACTGTTCATTGCTATTTCAATAGGAGTGGTTACAAAGCGTTCAACTTCTTCTGCACTTCTTCCATTCCATTGCGTTACAATAATTATTTGTGTATTGGTAACATCTGGAAAAGCTTCAATAGGTATTTTAATATAACTTATAATACCTGCTATTACTAAAATTCCTACCCAAAAAAATGTAAAGAATTTATTTTTGAGTGAAAAGGAAATTATTTTTTTAATAAAATTATTCATGTGTTTTTATTAATCATTTAGCATATCGTACACTAAAAGGCTATTCTCTGTAATAATTGTTTCTCCTTCTTTTAAACCAGAGGATATGTAAGAAGTGTTATCTAACTGACGATAAACATTTACTTCCCTTGTTTCAATATTGTGTTTGTCTTTAAATACCATTACCCAAAATTTACTCTTATCAAAAATGATAGCAGAAGAAGGCACTGTAAGCATATTTCTGTTTTCAGAAAAATGTACCGAAACCGTACAATTCATATCTGGCTTTAATTTATACCCTGTATTAGGAATGGGTATTCTTATTTTCATTGCTTTGGTAGTGGGGTCTATAACATTGTAAATTTTTTCTACTTTTCCATGAAAGTTAGAGTCGGGAAATGCAAGTGTTTTAACAACTGCCTCATATCCTTCTTTTATTTCAGAAATATCGCTTTCATTTACATACGCTACTGCCCAAACATTATCAATATTTGCAATAGAGAAAAGTGGGTCGCTTTCGCTGCCTAATAATAATTCGTTGATGTTGATTTTTTTGGAAATTACAAATCCGCTTATGGGTGCTACTAAAGGAAAAACAGAACCTTTTTTGAAATTGTAAATTTTATACACTTCGTTTATCCTGTCTAAATTGGCTTTGGCTTTTTCTAATTCTACTTCTGCAACTTTTACATCTTTATCAGAGTTTAATTTTCCTGAGTACAAATCTTTTTGCACTTTTAAATTTTTCTCAGCAATAATTACTTCATTAATAGCATCTAAACGTTCTTGTTCGTACTTAGCTACTTCACTGCTTTGTATGGTAGCTAATACTTGACCTTGCTTTACATAATCGCCCAAGCCAACGTTAATAGAGGTTACTAAGCCACCAATAACAGGATACATTTGGGAAGTTTTGTTGTTGTCTGCTTCTATTTTTCCAAATAATCGAATTTCATTTTTTACATCGCTTGTAACTACTTTTTCAAATTTGCATTTTTCCATCATGGTATCGCTTAATGAAAATGCAACAGATTTTTCTTCTACTTGTGGTTTGCCACAACTGCTTAAAAGTATAATGCTAATGCTCCATAGCAGCAACTTATTTAATAATTTCTCTTTCATATCAGTATATTTCTTTTCCAGTTAAAAGATTTAATTGTTCGCCAGCAATAACCAATTCTTTTCTAATTCTTGCTAACTCTGTTTGTGCTTCATTGTATGCTTCAAAAAAGTCTATAAACTCTATCATGCTTATATTTCTTTTTTGAAAATTATCTGCCATTCCTTTAATAGTTATTTCAAAATCGTTGTTGTAAAGTGTTGCCGCTTTTTTATATTCAGTAATGTTTTGTTGATACATAGCATAAGCATTATTAATATCGCTGAATAGTTTATTTTGAATGCTTTTAAAATTATAATCGGCTTCTTTTATTTTATAAGATGAAGAGGCAATATTTCCTTTGTTTTTATCCCATAAAGGCAGAGGTATTGAAATTCCTGCATTCATTTGATTATAAAATGCACCTCCTCGTTGTGTATAATTTAGATTAAAACTTACATCGGGAATTGCTAATTTTTTTTGGTACTCAAAATTTTGTTGTGCAAGTATTTTATTTTGTTGTGCAAGTAATAAATCTGCTAAATTATTTTGTGCAATGCTTATGAGTTCTTCTACTGGAATTGCTTTAATGTATTTTTTAATTTCATCTTCCGAAAACTGAAAATCTATTACTTCTTTTGTTTGTAATAAGGTTTGTAAAATAGCTTGTGAGGCATAATAATCTTTTAATAAATCGGCTCTGTCATTATTCAATTTTAAATATGCACCTTTTAAACGAACTACTTCTTTAAGAGGAATATTTCCTTTATCTGCTTGGGTTTGATACGCATTTAATAAAGTATCTAAAAGACTTAGCTGGCTGTTGTAACGTTTTAATAAAATTTGTTGCTGCCCTATTGAAAATAAATTACTGTGCAACTGAAATTTTAATTGTGTAATTAATTGTTGAAACTCTAATGCAGCAATATTTGCATTGGTTTTTGCTATTTCAATTTCAGTTTTTCTTTTACCTCCAAGAATAATTAATTGTTCTATTCGAAATGCTTTATCACCGCTTTTTCCTACATGAAGAAATTTATTATTATCGGGGTCGTACACATTAAAATCTGTTGAAAATGTTGGGTTGGGATACACTTTTGCTTGAATAATTTGAGCTTTTTGAGCTTCAATATTCATAGATGCAGCAAGTAAATTAAAATTTTTACCAACAAACAAACTATCTGCCTGAGCAAGTGTTATGCTTAGTTTTTCCTGTGCATGAATAGTTTGAAATAAAAACAAAAAAACGATTGTTGCATAAGCGTTTTTTATTCTTACTATTTTCTTTAATCCTTTCATGGAGCAAAGGTTTATTTGCCCAACTTAAAAACACCTTAAAACGAATAAAATTTAGCTTAAAGGAAGAGAAATTGTAAAAATGTTTCTATTCTCGTTGATGGATTTATAAGTAATAAAACCTTCGTGTAGTATAATGATTTTTGAAACAAAAGCTAAGCCTAAACCAAAGCCTCTTTTGTTACGACTGTTTTCGCCTCTGAAAAATTGGTTAAAAATAAAAGGCTCTTCTGCTTTATTTATAATGCTTCCATCGTTTTCAAATGTAACAAGCAAGTTGTTTGAAGAGTTATCAATAATAATTTTTGCTTTGTTGTTGCTGCTGTATTGAATACAATTTTGCATTAAGTTGGTTAAAGCAGCTTTTAATAATCTGGCATTGCCCAAAACCGTTAATTGATTTTCGTGCAAGGTATTTGTATATTCAATTTGATATTTAAAATCTGGGTACAAAATGTTTAGTTTATCAGCAATATCAAAAATGAGTTCATCAATTCTTATAAAATTATTTTTTACGTTTTCGCCTGTTTCAACTTTTGTAAATTCTAAAAGTGCATTAATAATTTCGCTTAAATTTTTTGTATCTTCTTTTTGATTTTTTATTAATGCTTTAATTTTTGTTTCATCTGTTTCGTTTTCTATTTTTTCAAAATTTGAAACTAAAACAGAAATAGGCGTTTTTAGTTCGTGAGAAATATGATGTATGGCGTGTTTTTGAAATGAAAAAACTTCATTTAATCGTTTCATTAATTTATTAAACTGCTCTGCAAGTATTGCTATTTCGTTTTTGGTTTGTTTTACAACAAGTGGTATGTTTTCAGTTTCAAAATTATAATTACCAATTTGTTTTGTTAATGAAATGAGAGGCTCGGTAATTTTTTTTGACAAAAAATAGGCAATAAAAACTACAATAACAGTTATAATAATAAACGCAAGGAGCAATACATACTTTAAATAATTTAGTTTAGAATAACCAAATCTATCTAATGCTTTGCTTATGCCATAATAAGTATTTCCAGCATTTTGAAAATATAAACCAACCACATCATACAAATTATCTTTTCCTTCGAACCAAACATTTTGAGGCGTAAGTTTATTTAAAATATTTTCAGAGTAAGGTATTGGCGTATCATCAATGCTTGAGTAAATTAATTCTTTATTGTGGTCGAAAATTAAAAGCTTTTCGTTTAGCAGTTCATGAATGGTAAGCCTATTGAATGCTTCTGTTAAGTTTTTATCAGCATTTTTTATTTCACTTAAAAAAAATAGGGTAGTTTTTATTTTTTCTTTTTGTCGTTGCTGAAATTCTTCTTCTCTAAACTCAGATGATAAAATATAAATTAAGAAAAGTGTTACTCCTGTTAAAGTAATAGTAGTAAGCGAAAAATACAATAATATTTTTTTTCTAATTCCCATTTATATCATCAAAATAATAGCCATAGCCAATTTTTGTTTTAATATTATTTTTCCCAAAAGGCTTGTCTATCTTGTTTCTTAAAAAGTTGATATATACTTCTATTGTGTTTGTATTAGCATCTACAATACTACCCCATATTTCTTGAATAAGAATATTTTTAGAAACTACTTCGCCTTTGTTTTCAATAAGTCGTACTAAAATTTGAAATTCTCTTGGTGTTAAAATAATTTCTTTTCCTTGTCGTGTAACTTTTTTGGTAGATTGATTAATTACAATATCGTTAGCGGTAATAATTTCTTTTTTAAACTCCGATTTTGATTTTCTTTTGAGTAACGAGTGTATGCGTAATACTAATTCTCGCATATAAAAAGGCTTGGTTAAATAATCGTCTGCTCCACAATTAAAACCTTCTACTTTATCGTCTAATTCGCTAAAAGCAGTAAGCATAATAACAGGCGTTTCGGTATTGTACTGCCTAAAGTTTTTACAAATGGCATAACCATTTTTTCCAGGAAGATTTATATCAAGAATGATGCAATCGAATTTTTCTTTTTTTAAAATTCTTTCTGCCAATGAGCCATCAAATAAGGAAACTACATTAAAGCTTTCTACTTTTAAGGCATCAGTAATATTTTGATTGATGGTAGTATCATCTTCTATCAACAAAATTTTCATAGCCCAAATTTATATGAATGTTTAATGTAAATTGCTCTAATTAAAATTCTATTGTAAGATAAAATTTGTTTTTGCAAATAGCGTTTCTGCGTTGATGTGCTTTTATTTAACCACGTTTAATACTGCTTCTTTTAATAGTTTGCAAGGAAGGTATCTTTTATCGTACATACAAAGCTTTTGCAACAATAAATAAATATTTTTTATACCAATTTTTTTACTCCATTCAAAAGGACCATAAGGATAATTTGTTCCTAATTTCATAGCAATATCAATTTCTTCTGGGGTACTTACTTCATCTTCTAAAGTATAGTATGCTTCATTTACAATCATAGCAATTATTCTTGGAGTAATCATTCCAGGTTCATCTGGTGTTATCAAATATTTCCAACCTAATTTATTCATTATTTCTTTTGCAGTATGTAGATTATTGTTGGTTGCTATTTCTATTATTTCTCTTTCTAAAAAACCATTCCACGCATTTATTCTTATACAATTTTGAGGCAGTTCATTGCAAGTATGTAACACACTATTTACAAACACAGGAACATCATTTCTTAAAACTTCAATTTTATTTTCTTCAAAAAGTAGGTCAAAATAAACATCTCCTTTTGTAGAATAAAAAGCACTATCATTTTCTTTTATAAAAACAAATTCAACCCCAGTTGGTTTTATTTTTTTCAAAACTTCTTGTTGTTGATATTCATTACAACGAAAAATTACAGTCATATTTTTTTATTAGGTTACAAATGTAAAGTGGTAAAAATTCTTACATTAAAAGTGCAATAATATTACATTGTTGTTACAATAATAGGTTACATTTACTCTATTAAAAATGAATGCTTGAACCTCTATTTATGATTAAAAAATTTACGATACTTTTTTTATTTTTATCTATTGGTTTTCGTTCTTTAACTCAAGAAGAATTTGTGCCACCACAAGCAAAATTTATTACGCAAATTCCTTTTACTCAAATTTCTGGAGGGCTTATTATGCTTCGTGCAACATTAGATACATCGTCTATTGTTTTAAATTTTATATTAGATACAGGAAGTGGTGGAATATCTTTAGATTCAAGCGTTGTAGCCAAATTAGCCCTTGTTGCAACACCTACTGAAAGAGTAATTAAAGGAATTGCAGGTACAAGAAAAGTTTCATTTAGTTATGGGCATTATTTGAATTTCGAAAACTTTACAACCGATACTTTTAGTTTTCATATCAACGATTATGAAATTATTTCAAGTGCTTATGGATATAAAATAGATGGAATTATTGGCTATAGTTTTTTGCGTAGATACATTGTAAAAATAGATTACGATACTAAAATAATAGAGTTATTTACGCCAGGTACTTTTAAATACCCCAAAGGAGGATATTTAATGAAACCCAACTTTACTACATTACCCTTAACAAATTTTACAATAGTAAATGAAAATAAAATTTCGGGTCGTTATATTTTTGATACAGGTGCAGGACTTTGTTTTTTATTAAACAAAGAATTTACAGAAGATAGTTTTATTTT
>Ga0116193_1000772_pt1 | contig 28592 bp, 23 predicted proteins | sample AD_UKC115_MetaG_FD_89892 | JGI IMG/M metagenome (GOLD analysis project Ga0116193, IMG submission 89892) | Active sludge microbial communities of municipal wastewater-treating anaerobic digesters from Hong Kong - AD_UKC115_MetaG | ecosystem: Engineered > Bioreactor > Anaerobic > Digestate... | reverse complement strand
GAATTTCCTGAACATATTGTAAAACAAATGGGTGAATTGGGTTGTTTTGGACCTACCGTTTCTACAACTTATGGAGGAGGAGGTTTGGATTATATTTCTTACGGATTAATGATGCAAGAATTAGAACGTGGAGATAGTGGAGTACGCAGTACTGCAAGTGTTCAAGGCAGTTTGGTTATGTTTCCTATTTATGCTTATGGTAGTGAAGAACAAAAGAAAAAATATTTACCCAAATTAGCCAGTGGCGAATGGCTGGGCTGTTTTGGATTAACAGAACCTAACCATGGTAGCGACCCAAGCAGTATGCTTACCAATATTAAAGATGCTGGTGATCATGTACTTTTAAATGGTGCTAAAATGTGGATTAGTAATGCACCTTTTTCTCAAGTTGCAGTTGTATGGGCTAAAGATGAACAAGGTATTGTAAGAGGTGTAATTGTAGAACGTGGCATGGAAGGCTTTGCTACACCTACAACACATGGCAAATGGAGTTTGCGTGCAAGTGCTACAGGTGAATTAGTTTTTGACAATGTAAAAATTCCTAAAGAAAATATTTTACCTAATGTACAAGGATTAAAAGGTCCATTAAGTTGTTTAACAAAAGCAAGATTTGGTATCGCATGGGGAGCTTTAGGTGCTGCAATGGATTGTTATGATACCGCTTTAAGATATAGCCAAGAAAGAATACAATTTGATAAACCCATTGCTGGCTTTCAGCTTCAACAAAAAAAGTTGGCAGAAATGATTACCGAAATTACCAAAGGGCAATTATTGGTTTGGCGATTAGGTGTTTTAATGAACGAAGGAAAAGCAACTCCTCAACAAGTAAGTATGGCTAAAAGAAATAGTTGCGAAATTGCTACAAACATTGCAAGAGAAGCAAGACAAATGTTAGGTGGCATGGGCATTACAGGAGAATACAGCATTATGCGACACATGATGAATTTGGAAAGTGTAATTACATACGAAGGAACACATGATATTCATTTACTCATAACAGGAATGGATATTACAGGTATTAATGCTTTTAAATAAAAATAAAATTCTTTCGCTGTTACATAGTTTTATAGGAATATTGTACTGTACTTAACAGTTGATGTTTGAATAAGCATTTGCATATAATTTGTTTTACAGTTCCTTATCCACCAGATTATGGTGGTGTAATAGATTTATTTTGGAAACTTCCTGCTTTACAAAAAGCTGGTGTACTCATTCATTTGCATTGCTTTGATTATGGCAGAGGTGTGCAAAATGAATTGAATAAATATTGCACTGCTGTTCATTACTACAAAAGAAAAACAGGGTTAGCTGGTATTCATTTTTCTAAGCCATATATTGTTGCTTCAAGAAAAAATGATTCATTGTTGAATTGTTTATTGCAAGACAATTATCCTATTTTAATGGAAGGCATTCACAGCACTTTTTTATTGAATGATGTACGATTTAAGCATAGAAAAAAAATAGTAAGGCTACACAATGTAGAGTATAATTATTACAAACATTTATCACAAACAGCTACTTCTTTTTTCAAAAAAATATATTGCTTAACAGAAAGTTTTTTGTTAAAAAAATATGAGCAAAAAATTAGTAACAAAGCTACTCTTTTTCTTACTGTAACTACAAAAGATAAAAACACTTATGAACAGGATTTTGGTTGCACCAATGTTCATTATTTACCATTATTTATACCTAATAACTGGATGATAAATATTGATGAAAGTCAAGGAAATTATTGTTTGTACCAGGCAGATTTAAGTGTACCAGCAAATGAAAATGCAGCTATATGGCTTTTGCAAAATGTATTTTATAACTTAGAAATTCCTTTTGTTATTGCAGGAAAAAATCCTTCAGAAAAATTAAAAAATATAATTGCAAAAAGTAAAAATGTTGTACTACAACCAAACCCTTCAGAAAAGGAAATGAATAATTTAATTAAAGAAGCACAAATAAATATTTTACCTTCTTTTAGTAATACAGGTATTAAACTAAAATTATTACATGCACTTTTTATTGGAAAATTTTGTTTGGTAAATAATGCTACTATCGAAGGAACTGGATTAGAAGATTTATGCCATATAGCCAATACATCAAAAGAAATGCAAGAAAAAATTGTACTGTTATTTCAACAAACTATTAGCAAATCTGACATTGAAAAACGACAAATAAAACTTCAATCTGTTTACAACAATGCAGATAATGCTAAGCAACTTATTCAATACATTTTTAGTTAAACTCTTAGTAAAATAAAATTTACACTTTAATACAACTTAATTTTGTAGCATGTCCAAAGAAATGAACAACAGACAGGCTTTTTATCATTACTTTATAGAAGAAAAATATATTGCTGGCATTGTATTATTAGGCACTGAAGTAAAAAGTATAAGAGAAGGAAAAGTAAGTTTTAATGATGCTTTTTGCTTGTTTGATACAAATGAATTATGGCTTAGAGGTTTGTATATTGCAGAGTATTCGCATGGTACAGTAAATAATCATATTGCTGTACACGACAGAAAATTATTATTGCAAAAACGTGAGTTAAGAAAACTACAAAACAAGTTAAAAGACAAAGGGCTTACCATTGTGCCATTAAGGGTTTTTCTAAACGAAAAAAAATTAGTAAAAGTAGAAATAGGCTTAGCAAAAGGCAAAAAACTACACGATAAAAGAGATACCATAAAACAACGTGATGCTGAAAGAGAAATGAAACGTTTTGTATAAAAAATATAAACTATATTTAATCCATAAACTATAAAAAATAGTGACAGTAGAAAATAAATCTTTCTTAAAATATGCTGCCAAGCTTATTATCCTTTATTTACTATTGGATTATGGAACAACTTTTTTTATTGGCATTACAACCCAAGGAGGAGTTTATATAGAATGGTTGGATAAATATTTTAATTATGTAGCCTGGTTAAGACATAGTATTTTAAGTACTGCAAAATTTGTTATGTACTTATTAGGTTATGAAACACACATTCACTCAACCTATATTTTACAAATAAAAAATGGCTCTGGTGTTCGTATGGTGTACTCTTGTATTGGTTATGGTGTACTATGTTTTTGGACAGCTTTTATTTTGGTAAACAAGGGTAAATTTTGGTTTAAAACTAAATGGTTAATTAGTGGCTTAATCATTATTTTTATTACCAATGTTTTAAGAGTGGTTGTATTATTAATTGCACTACAAAAAAAAATGTTCAAACCATTTACTTTAGACCATCACACATTTTACAATATTGTTGCTTACTTAATTGTTATAGGTATGATGTTGTTATTTTTAAAACAACTTAAAAAACAACAAACGCAACAAGGTTAAATTCCTGTTATCTAAAACTTATCATAGAAGAAAGTGGATAACGAATATTTTTATACATCATCATATCTACCTTTACTTTACCTACAGAAATAGGACTTTCAATTCTTAAAGGAATATGGTTTTCGTCATCGCTTACCCATACAGTCATAGATTCGCCTCCTTTAAAAATGGTGCCCTTTATTAACAAAGGTTTAAACTTAATAGCTCTAAATTTTCCATAACGTGTTTTAACAGTTTCCTTGCCCATGTATTTTATGTACAAGTCATAAATTTCATTATCCAAAAACATAGTAAAAGGAATTTTATCGCCTACATTGTATTTATTAAAATTAATATTTCGTGCATAATAAATAGAGCTTAAAACATCTTGCACACATTCAGGAACTTTATAAACGCCTTTATTGGTAATAGCAGAATTGGTACTATGATTAAAGGTTATATTTTCATAAAATTTATAGCCACCTTCATCTACATTTCTAATAAATTTTTGAGGTTTTAAAGTAGCTGTATCAATATAGGTTTCATAACGGTCTCTTACTTTAAAAATCCAGTCGTAGCTTGAGTTTGATGTTCCTGTTCCTACAATATGATATACAGGTTTATTATTAAAAGTTTCGCCAGTAACAGTAAAGCTTGCTGTGCCTGCATCAATGTATAAACCTAAGGCATTGTAAAAAACTTTGTAAGTAATATTTTCTCCATCTTGAAAAGTTGTATTTCTTACACTGCAAAAATCATCATCTGCCGAGGTAAGAGTAAGCCACGAACCTACTGCAATAAAAAGAGATACAATTTTTTTCATCATAATTTATTTCTTAAATAATTTAACTCCTAAAATTAATAAACTTCCTGTAATGGCTGGTATTACTCTGTTTACAAACCATATTATGGCTGCTGTAAAAACTATGCCAAGCGTATTTGTGCTTAATAAACCAAATAGTTGTTTACTTGCTTCGCCTCTTAAACCTAATTCTGCAATAGGTATAGATGGTACAACTGCTAACACTAAAAACAATACACAAACCATCCATGATAATTGCCACCAATTTGCATTTACTTCAAATAACTGTAACAATAATAAATATTGTACCACAAATACAACGTATCTAAGAAAAGAAAGTAATAAAATTTTTGTTAATTCCTTTGCATGAAAATCTTCTAACTTTTGAACATAAAAACTATACTTAGCAACAAAAGGAATTTTTTCAACCAATTTTGTTACCCATGATAATTGAAAATATAAAATTAAAATTACTACAGTTCCAAAACTTAAAATGTACAACATAGCATTTAACCAAAATTTATTTAAGCCCTGCAAATGGTGTGTATCATCTAAAATATTTAGCTTAATATACAACAAGCCAATTATACCCATAATCATTGTTACAATTAATTGGCTCAGGCTTCCAACAATAGATACAGCAATAGCTCTAAGCCTATTGCCATCTTGCAAATACACAACTCTACCAATATATTCTCCTATGCCATTAAAAGTATTAAATGCAATAGCCTGCCCTGTAAAAATGGCTCTAAAAGCTCTTAAAAAACTTACTTTTTGAATACCAGAAACTAAAATTTGCCATTTCTTAGCTTCAATACCCCAGTTTACAAACATTAATACAATTACTGCATACAATTTCCAAGCATCTACACTTTTGTAAGAATTTAAAATGGCTTGCCAGGCTTTGGGCAAATCGGGTTGTTCTATTACTTGTTTATAAATAGAAAAACTAAGCCATACAAATAAAATAGGACCAATAATGTAATTGAAAAATATTTTTTGTTTCTTTTTCAGAGTCAAAGTTTGAATACACAAAATACGTTGTTACCACTTGAATTATAAAACTAAAAAAAATCTACTAAATTGTATTAAATAAAAATACTACCTTTAAAGCAATAAGTTTTTGTTTAGAATTTTACAACAAATACTTGCATAACTTTTATATTTGAAATCCAAAAAATAATATTATGGAATTGAAAAAATTAGAAGAAATTTTTCAATATAAAATTGATAATGAAATAAAAATTGAGCCTAAAGATTGGATGCCAGAAGCATACAGAAAAACAAACATTAGGCAAATAAGCCAACATGCTCATAGCGAAGTAGTAGGTATGTTGCCTGAAGGAAATTGGATAACAAGAGCACCATCTTTAAAAAGAAAAGCCATTTTATTAGCAAAAATTCAAGATGAGGCTGGGCATGGTTTATACCTTTATTCTGCTGCTGAAACCTTAGGCATTAGCAGAGATGAAATGATAGATCAATTACACAGTGGCAAAGCAAAATATTCTTCTATTTTTAATTATCCTACTTTAACATGGGCAGATATGGGTGCAATAGGTTGGTTGGTTGATGGTGCTGCCATTGTAAACCAAGTAATGCTTACACGCACCTCTTATGCTCCTTATTCAAGAGGCATGGTAAGAATTTGTAAAGAAGAAAGTTTTCATCAACGTCAGGGTTTTGATATTTTATATGTATTAAGTAAAGGCACAAAAGAACAACAAGCCATGTGTCAAGATGCTATTAACAGATGGTGGTGGCCCAGTTTAATGATGTTTGGACCTACAGACAGTGAAAGTGCCAATACAGAACAAAGCATGAAATGGAAAATTAAAAGAAAAACCAACGATGAACTTCGTCAGCAATTTGTAGATATGATTGCAGAACAAGTAAAAGTTTTAGGAATGACTTTGCCCGACCCCGATTTAAAATGGAATGAAAAAACTTCTTCTTACAATTTTGGAGCAATTAATTGGGATGAATTTTGGAATGTGGTAAAAGGAAATGGCCCCTGCAACAAACAAAGATTACAAGCAAGACGTAAAGCTCATGAAAATGGAGCATGGGTAAGAGAAGCTGCATTAACACATGCCAGAAAACAAAAAGAAAAACATAAAGCAGCATAACATGAAAAAAATAGTTTTTTTATTTTATTTTTTAATCGTTATTACAAGTTGCACCAACAATAGTAACAACAAAGGAAAAAACGAAAAGCCTGATACAAGAATTAGTTTACAAGCAGATTCAATTATAAACACTGTAAAACTAACAGATACTTTAGTAATTTTTGATGGAACTTGCAGAGGTTGTGCTGTAGAAAATAGTACCAACTATACTATAAGCGATACTGGCAATATTGTAAAATTAGCAACCATAAAAACCATTGATAACAGTCCACCTGATATGGATGGTGGTTCTGTAGATAAAGAAATTGAAATTGCACCCATTAAAACCGGCAAAACAGTAATGAAGTTTTACAAATATTATCAAGGAGAAGATAATACTAAAAACGATACTGTTTTTGTAAGAAATTATGTAATAGAAATAACCAACTAAAATATAACACAATGAAAAATTTTATAACCAAACATTTTTATGGCGATTATGGAGAGATTGAAGAAGGAGGGGCATCTAATAAAAATGAACAAAAAATAGCCTGTCCTCTTTGGGAGGTTTTTATTCGTAGCAAACAAGGCTTAGACCACAAACATGTAGGAAGCCTTCATGCTGCAGATGCACAAATGGCTATTGAAAATGCAAGAGATGTTTATACAAGAAGATTAGAAGGTGTAAGTATTTGGGTAGTAGAAAGTAAAAATATTACTGCCAGCAATCCTGAAGAAGCAGGAGAATTATTTGAACCAGCAGAAAATAAAATTTATCGTCATCCTACTTTTTATAAATTACCTAAAGAAGTAGATCACATGTAACATCATTTTTTTATAAAAAGAAAAATTGAATTTTTAAACTACACGATTAAATACAATAATCAATGGCATCAACAACAACTGTTTCTAAGGAAGAAAAAATTAATTACCTTTTATACATTGCAGATACAGCTTTAATTCTATCGCATAGAAATAGTGAATGGTGTGGTCATGCACCAGTGTTAGAACAAGATATTGCATTAACCAATATTGCATTGGATTTATTAGGGCAAGCCAGAAATTTTTATCAATATGCTGCTGAATTAATAGGCAACAATGCAACAGAAGACAGCTTGGCTTATTTAAGATTAGAGCATGAGTATAAAAATTTATTATTAGCAGAACAGCCAAATGAAGATTGGGCTTATACTGTATTACGTCAGTTTTATATCTCTACTTTTTTATTTTATTTATACCAACAATTACAACAAAATGAAGATGAGCAAATAGCTGCTATTGCTGCAAAATCTATTAAAGAAGTAGCCTACCATGTTCGTTGGAGTGGCGAATGGGTTATTCGTTTGGGAGATGGAACAGAAGAAAGCAACAAACGTATGCAACAAGCTCTTGATTTTTTTAAAGATTATACAGGAGAAATTTATATTGCTGCAAGTTATGAGCAAGCTATGCAAATTGATATGGCAACTATTCAAAAAAAATGGGAAGAAAAAATAACTGCTGTATTGAATGAAGCAACACTTACATTCTCTACAAATAATTTTTCACACACAGGAGGTAAAACAGGAAAACATACTGAACACTTAGGTTATATTTTAACCGAAATGCAATATTTACAAAGAACATATCCTAATGCAAATTGGTAATGTAATTTTAATTCTTTAATAATGCAGGAAACAAAAAATAATAATGCCTCAGCAGAAGAACTTAAAAAAGAGGTTTGGAATGTTGTAAAAAATATTCCTGACCCTGAAATACCTGTTATTACTATTGAAGATTTAGGCATTTTAAGAGAGGTAATTATTAATGATAAAAATGAAATTGAAATAATTATTACACCAACTTATTCTGGTTGCCCTGCTATGGATTTAATTGGCTGGAGCATAAAAACAGAATTAGAAAAAAACGGATTCAAAGATTTTAAAATAACCAATGTGCTTTCGCCTGCATGGACTACAGATTGGATGACTGAAACAGGCAAACAAAAACTAAAAGCCTACGGCATTGCACCACCTAATAAAAAACAAATTGTTTGCGATCCTGAATTATTTCAACAAGATGAGGCAGTGCCTTGCCCTCATTGCGATTCTTACAATACAAAATTAGTTTCAAGATTTGGCAGTACACCTTGTAAAGCCCTGTATCATTGCAATAATTGCAATGAACCTTTTGATTATTTTAAATGCCATTAACAGAAAAAAATCTTTACAAAACCAACCTTCTACCCTATTTCACAATTCTTAGTTTGGCATAATTCAGCATAATTTTTTTCTCACCGTTCAAATCAAACTTTATGGTGGCAATAGGATTATGGTTGCTGCCTTCTAATTTTAACACAACACCATAGCCAAATTTTTTATGTTCTACTTTTTGTCCTTCTTCCAAATCGGCTGTATCGCTTTCTACAAAATTTTCACTTGGTATATGAGTAGCAACTTTTGGTGTTACAGGAGTTACAGGCAAGTAAGATGGTTTCTTTTCATTAGCTTTTTGATTTGAAAAATTGCCAAAGCCTCTGTTCATTCTTTCATAAGCAGAACCTACATTAAAATTATTTCTTTGCATTGATGCACCAGCATAAGTTTTATCTAAAAACTCATTAGGCATTTCGTTCAAAAATCTGCTTTCTTCATTTTGTACAAGATTGCCAAATCTATATCTTGTATTGGCATAAGTAACCCATAGTTTTTGTTTGGATCTTGTAATAGCTACATAAAATAATCTTCTTTCTTCTTCCAATTCTTCTCTTGTATTTAAAGCCATAGCATTAGGAAACAAAGTTTCTTCTAAGCCTACTACAAATACACAACTAAACTCTAAACCTTTTGCTGAGTGAATAGTCATCAGCTTTACTTTATCTGTATTTTCATTATCATCATCAGCATCTGTAAGCAAAGTAATTTGCTGTAAGTAAGAGCCTAAATTTTTTGAAAAAGTTTCGCCTTCTTCTGTATCTGGTGTTTCTGTCCATTCTTTTATAGAGTTCAATAATGCTTGAACGTTCTCGTATCTTGCTAAACCTTCAGTAGATTTATCGTTGAATAATTCTTTTACCAATGAAGTGTGTTTGCCTACCAATTGTGCAACATCATAAGCATTTTTTTCAGTTAAAATACTTTGAAAATATTTTATCATTGTTACAAAATCCTGCAAAGCCTCTAAGGTGCCTGCTTTAAAACCAAATTCTGCTGCACGTTCCAGTACTTGAAACATGGATAAGTTTTGCTCTCTTGCAATGATAGTAAGCTTTTCTATACTTGTTTTTCCAATGCCTCTTGCAGGGTAATTAATAATACGTTTCAAAGCCTCTTCATCTTGTGTATTTACAATTAAACGTAAATACGCAATCATATCTTTGATTTCTTTTCTTTGATAAAAACTAATGCCTCCATAAATACGATAAGCAATTCCTTGTTTTCTAAGACTTTCTTCAAATGAACGGCTTTGAGCATTTGTTCTGTATAAAATAGCAAAATCATTATTGCTATAATGGTATCTTAACTGTTGCTCTTTAATACAATCTGCAACAAACTTTCCTTCCTCATTATCGGTTGCAGTTTTTACAATTTTAATTTTATCGCCTTCCTCATTTTCTGTCCATAGTTCTTTGGGTAATTGCCCTTTATTTTTTTCAATAACACTATTGGCAACATTTAAAATACTTTGTGTACTCCTATAATTTTGTTCAAGTTTTATCACTTTTACATCATCATAATCACTTTGAAATTGTAAAATATTTTCAATAGTAGCACCTCTAAAACTATAAATGCTTTGTGCATCATCACCTACTACACAAATGTTTTCATATACGGCAGCCAAAAGTTTGGTTATTTGATATTGTACAGGGTTAGTATCTTGATACTCGTCAATTAATACATACTTAAACTTGTGTTGATATTTTAATAAAACATCATTGTTATTTTTTAATAATTCATGCATTTTTAAAAGCAAATCATCAAAATCCATTGCTCCATTTTTAAAACAACGCTCTGCGTATGCTTTATAAATTTTTCCAGTTGCTGGTCTGTTTGCTTTTACATCTTCTTGTTTTAAATTACTGTCTTCATTATATTCCAGATAATTTACTAAAGCATTTTTTGCAGCAGAAATTCTGTTATGAATTATATTGGGCTTGTACTGCTTAATATCTAAATTCATTTCTGTAATAATAGTTTTTAAAACACTTCTGCTATCTTCAGTATCATAAATAGTAAAGTTATTAGGGTAGCCTAATTTATGTGCTTCTACTCTTAAAATTCTTGCAAACACACTATGAAAAGTGCCTATGTATAAATTTCTTGCTTCGTTATTGCCTAAAATTTTTTCAATTCTTTCTTTCATTTCGGCAGCAGCTTTATTGGTAAAAGTTAATGCCAAAATATTAAAAGCATCTACGCCATTTGCCATTATGTGAGCAATACGAGTTGTAAGCACTTTTGTTTTTCCGCTTCCTGCACCTGCAATAATCATTAATGGTCCATTAATGTATTCTACAGCTTCTCTTTGTGGTTGGTTTAATCCTGATAAATAATCTTGCATGGCTGCAAATTAAGCTATGCAACTTTGAAAAATTTACTTGGGGGATAAGTTTAATTTTTATTTTAATTGTTAGTAACTTTTTTATAAGTGAAATACCTATCTATTCCATTTTAAAATTGCTTTTTGTATTATTGTTCTATTAATAACTCAAGAAAAGCATGGCTTCAGAAAAAAAAGTTTTAAACCCTATAACCATTTTATTGTTTGTAACCATTATTGCAGCCATTGCTACTTGGTTTGTTCCTGCTGGTGCTTACAATAAATTATCTGTTGTAGAAAATACTTTTGCCATTACAAGCAATGGAGCAACTGTACATGTACCATTAACCCAAAAAACATTAGATAGTTTACAGGTGTTAATTCCATTGGGAAAATTTACTTCAAAAGATATTTCAAAACCTGTTTCCATTCCTAATACTTATCAACCCATTAAAAGCAACAGGGCTACTTTTTTAAATTTATTAGGAGCACCCATTAAAGGAATTTATGAAGCTATTGATATTGTGTTATTGATACTGGTAATGGGTGGTTTTATTCATGTGTTTAATGAAACAGGGGCTATGTTTAAAGGCATTACATACTTATCGCATAAGCTAAAAGGCAAAGAACAAATGCTAATAATTATTTTAACTGCATTGTTTTCTTTTGGAGGTTCATCGTATGGTATGGCAGAAGAAACATTGGTTTTTTATCCTGTATTAGTACCATTATTTTTAGCTGCTGGCTACGATTTGTTAGTGCCAGTTGCTGTAATTTTTGGAGGCTCACAAATTGGAGGTTTGTCTTCTTTCAGTAATCCTTTTGCAACAATTATTGGCTCCAATGCAGCAGGTTTAAACTGGATTGATGGCATTTACGAAAGATTAATCATGTATGTAATTACTACATCATTACTTATTTGGTATATTTTAAAATATGCTAAAAAAATAAAACTAAATCAGGCAAATTCTTTGGTTTTAAAATACAATAACAACGCTATTTCAACCTACAATGCATTAGATGCAAATGAAATACAAGAAACAAAACTATCGCTACAAACAAAATTGTTATTAACCATTTTTGGATGTTCATTTTTAATAATGATTGCAGGTGTTATATTTTTTGATTGGTGGTTATTAGAAATTACAATGCTGTTTTTTGGAGCAGCTTTACTATTGTTTTTTATCACTAAAATAAAAGAAGAAGAGTTTATTAATCAATTTATAAAAGGAGCTGAAAGCCTTTTGGCTGTTGCATTTATTGTAGGTATTGCAAGAGGCATAACAGTAATTTTAAACGAAGGAAATATTAGCGATACACTTTTATTTTATACTGCAAAAATTACTGGAAATTTACCTGCTGCCCTTTTTATAATAATGATTTTGGGTGTATATATTGTACTTACTTTATTTATTTCATCATCATCAGGAATGGCAGTTTTAACCATGCCTATTTTAGGAGCATTGGCTTTAATTGTAAATGTGCCAGGCAGAGAAATTGTAAATAGTTATTTGTATGGTATGGGCATCATGGGTTTTATTACCCCTACAGGTTTATTTTTACCTTCTATTGCTATGGTAAACATCAATACTAAAGTATGGTTGAAATTTATTACACCGTTTTTATTTATTTTACTTGTTGTATGTGCTATTGCTTTGTTAATTGGAGTTTATTGGTAAAGCATATTATTTCCATTTAACAACTAAACTTTACTTTTACATCGGTAATTATTGTAAAAAAAATTATTAAAAATATAATGTCAATTCATAAAGAAGTAAAGAAAATTACCACCAATACTTTACAAAAAATGAAGCAAGCAGGAGAGAAAATTTCTATGCTTACTGCATACGATTTTTCTTTTGCAAAAATTGTTGATGGTGCAGGTATTGATGTAATTCTTGTAGGCGATAGTGCAAGCAATGTAATGGCTGGTCATGAAACTACTTTGCCTATTACATTAGACCAAATGATTTACCATGCTCAAAGTGTTGTGAGAGCTATTAATAGATGTTTGGTTGTAGTAGATTTACCTTTTGGAACATATCAAAGCAATAGTGATATTGCTCTTGCATCTGCCATAAGAATTATGAAAGAAACAGGTGCACATGCTGTAAAATTAGAAGGCGGTGAAGAAGTAATTGAAAGCGTAAAAAAAATTGTTAGTGCTGGCATTCCTGTTATGGGGCATTTGGGTTTAACCCCTCAAAGTATTTATAAATTTGGCACTTACACTGTTCGTGCAAAAGAAGAAGCAGAAGCTTTAAAATTAAAAAACGATATTCTTTTATTACAACAAGCAGGTTGCTTTGCTGTTGTTTTAGAAAAAATTCCTGCCACACTCGCAAAAGAAGTTACTGAAAGTGTTGTAATTCCTACGATTGGTATTGGTGCAGGTAATTTTTGCGATGGACAAGTTTTGGTTTTACACGATATGCTTGGCATAAACACAGAATTTAAACCCAGGTTTTTACGTCAGTATTTGAATATTGCAGCCTTAGCAACAAAGGCAGTTCAAGAATATATAACAGATGTTAAAAGCAAAGATTTTCCTAACGAAAGTGAAAGCTATTAAAAATATTTTTTTAGTATGATTTATAGAAGTAAAGCACCTTTAAGAATTGGTTTAGCAGGAGGAGGAACTGATGTAAGCCCTTACAGTGATGAGTTTGGTGGAGCAATACTTAATGCAACTATTTCTTTAAGTGCCAATGCATCTATAGAAATTACAGATAAAAAAGGAATTACAATTCAAACTTTAGATAGAAATGAAACTGAACATTTTGATTGGAATAATGAACTACCCATTAATGGAAAATTAGATTTACTAAAAGGCGTTTACAATCGTATTCAAAAAGATTATGGTATTCCGCAACAAAATTTTACGCTTAGCACTTATGTAGATGCTCCAGCAGGAAGTGGTTTAGGCACTTCATCTACTTTGGTTGTAGCCATTATTGGTGCATTTGTAGAAATGCTAAAACTTCCTTTGGGCGATTACGATATAGCACACTATGCTTACGAAATAGAAAGAAATGATTTGAAATTAGCAGGTGGCAAACAAGATCAATATGCAGCAACTTTTGGTGGCGTAAATTTTATGGAGTTTTATGCCAACGATAAAGTAATTGTAAATCCATTAAGAATAAGACCTGAATATTTGAGTGAGTTAGAAAATAATTTGGTTTTATATTTTACAGCCACAAGTCGTGAAAGTGCAACTATTATAAAAGAACAGCAAAAAAATGTAGTAAGCAAAAACGAAAAAAGCATAGAAGCCATGCACCAATTAAAAGCGCAAGCTAAAATGATGAAAGAAGCTTTGCTGAGAGGAAAGCTAAACGAGTTTGGCGAAATTTTGGATTTTGGTTTTCAACAAAAAAGAAAAATGGCAAACAATATTTCTAACACCAACATAGAAAATATTTATGAAGCTGCTAAAAAAGCAGGTGCTACTGGAGGTAAAATAAGTGGTGCAGGCGGTGGTGGATTTATGATTTTTTATTGCCCCGCCAATTCAAGATACCATGTTATAGAAACCCTGAAAACCTTTGGTGGCGAAGTAAAGCCTTACTCTCTTACTAAAAATGGATTAAGAACCTGGACTTCAAAATAAAACAACACAACATACTATGAGTCAAAAAATAAAATCTATCATTCAAGCATCAGTTGATGTAAAACAACAAATTCTCAACAACGAAACTTTAATACAAACTGTAAACGATTGTGTAGAAATAATTGTACAAGCATTTAAAAATGGCAACAAAGTTTTGTTTTGTGGCAATGGAGGTAGTGCAGCAGATGCTCAACATTTAGCAGCAGAGTTTAGTGGCAGATTTTACACTGACAGGAAAGCCTTGCCAGCAGAGGCTTTGCACTGCAATACTTCTTATCTTACTGCAGTTGCAAACGATTACAGTTACGATGTAGTGTATGCAAGATTGTTAGATGGAATTGGTAATGCTGGCGATGTAATTATTGGTTTATCTACAAGTGGCAACAGCAATAATATTATTAAAGCTTTTGAAGTAGCACATAACAAAAACATTACAACCATTGCGTTTACAGGTGCTACAGGAGGCAAAATGAAAACGTTAAGTAATTATTTATTAAACGTTCCAAGCACCGATACACCACGCATTCAAGAGAGTCATATTTTATTGGGACACATTATTTGTCAGTTAGTAGAAGAACAATTATTTTAATATTTTTTGAAACTAAGCTTTTGTAATTTTATTAAACTTTAGTTGCGTCGCACACTTGTACTACAAAAACTTTTAGCATCTTTTTTTATGTTAAACTTACAAGCAATCAACAATACATGGACATTATTTTTAGACAGAGATGGTGTTATTAATCATGAAAAAGAAAACAGCTACATACTTAACTGGAACGAATTTCATTTTTACGATCATGTAAAAGAAGCCTTAAAAATTTTAAATCCATTTTTCAAAACCATAGTTGTAGTAACCAATCAACGAGGCATTGGCAAAAGTTTAATGCACATAAACGATTTACAAAATATACATCAACACATGGTAAAAGAAATTGAAATTGCTGGAGGAAGAATAGATAAAATTTATCATTGTTCCGATGTAGAAAATTCATCGCCAAACAGAAAACCCAATGCTGGCATGGCTTTTCAGGCAAAGGCTGATTTTCCTTTCATCAATTTTTCTACAAGTATAATGGTAGGCAACAAATTAAGTGATATGCAATTTGGCAGAAATGCAAAAATGCACACTGTATTTGTAGCAACTACACACCCAGAAACTCCTTACCCTAATGAACATATTGATTTAAGATTTCAAAACTTATTGGAATTTGCAACTGCAATACAACAATTACACAAATAATTATTTCTATTCCATTTTTGAACTTAGTACCAATATTTCCACATACTAACATTTACAACATTTTAGGTAAGCTGTTTATTTATCTTTACGCTTTCAAAAAATAATTTTCAAAAACGAATTTTAATAATAAATTTTATGCTCAAAGTAGGCATATTTGGTGTAGGTCATTTAGGCAAATTTCATTTAAACAACTGGAAAGAAATTGAGGGAGTAAAAATTGTTGGCTTCTTTGATCCAAGCAACGATGCAGCTAAAGAAGTTACTGCCACCTATGGCATTAAACGCTATATGGATGAAGATAAATTAATGGATGCTTGTGATGTTATTGATGTGGTTGTACCTACTGATTGGCATTACGAAATTTGCATGAAAGCTGTAAGAAAAGGCAAACATGTATTTGTAGAAAAACCTTTGTGCAACAATATTTCAGAGGCTAAAGCTTTAGTAGATATGGTTCGTGAAGCTAATGTAAAAATGCAGGTTGGCCATGTTGAAAGATTTAATCCTGCTTTTCTTGCCATAAAAGATTTAAAGCTAAACCCTATGTTTATTGAGGTACATCGTTTAGCACAATTTAATCCAAGAGGTACAGAAGTAAGTGTAATTTTAGATTTAATGATTCATGATTTGGATATTATTTTAAGTTTAGTAAAAAGCGGTGTAAAAAATATCCATGCAAATGGTGTTGCTGTTATGACAGATACACCAGATATTGCCAACGTAAGAATTGAATTTAACAATGGTTGTGTTGCCAATCTTACAAGTAGTAGAATTAGCATGAAAAAAATGCGTAAAATGAGAATTTTTCAAAAAGATAGTTACATTGGTATTGACTTTTTAAATAAGAAAACAGAAATTATAAAACAAAGAGAGCCCAACGATAAAAATGTTTTTGCTTTTGATGTAGAAACGCCCAAAGGCAAGAAAACAATAGCTGTTGCCAATCCTGTAATTCCTGAAGCCAATGCAATAAAATTAGAGTTAGAAGCTTTTGTAGATAGCATTCTCAACAATAAACCTACAGTTGTAAACGAAATTGATGGCTATTTAGCGATGGAAGTTGCACATCAAATTTTAAATAAAATAAATAGTACAGGAGTTAATACTTAATTTAAAAATTATTACAAAAAATTCATCAGTTCATCTGCCAGTTTTCTATCATTGCTTAAGCGTGGTACTTTATTTTGCCCACCTAATTTTCCTATACTTTTCATGTAGTCTATAAATCCATTTTTTCTAACACAGTTGATATGCAGTTGCTGCAAAATATTTCCTTTAATTAAATCATCGTAATACACATTTTTCTTACGAAGATTTGCATCTACTTTTTCAATAAAACTGTTCATGTTTGTTGGTGTATTTTCAAATTCTATAAACCACTCATGAAAACTTTTTCCTTTGCCTTGTGCCACATTTGGAGCAACAGTAAATTCTACAATTTTTATATTTTCTTCTTGAGCTGCTTGCAACAAAGCATATTCAACTTCTTCACCAATTACATGTTCGCCAAAAGCACTAATAAAATGTTTTATTCTGCCACTCACTACAATTTTATAAGGATTAGTGCTCACAAATTTTACAGTATCGCCAATATTATAACCCCATAAACCTGCATTACTATTTATAATTAAAGCATAATTTTCGCCCACCTTTACATCTTGCAATGCAAGTCTGGTAGGGTTTTCATTAAATATTTCGTTGGCAGGAATAAATTCATAAAAAATACCACTATTGGTATTGAGCAATAAACCTTCTTCTTGTTGAGAATTTTGAAAAGCAAAAAAACCTTCGCTGGCAGGAAACAATTCTATGCTGTCAATTTTTTTACCAATGCTTTCAAAAAGCTTTGCTTTATAAGGTTCAAAATTTACACCACCTTGCACCATTACACTAAAGTTTGGAAAAAGTTCTGCAATTTTTTTACCACTCTTTTCTGTAAGTTTATCAAAATACATTTGCATCCATGGTGGAATGCCACTTATTAAAGTCATGTTTTTTGTAATGGTTTCTGCAACAATTTTTTCCAACTTTTCTTCCCAATCTTCTATGCAATTTGTTTCGTAAGTGGGTAGTTGATTGGTTCTTAAATATTTTGGTACATGATGATTTACAATACCACTCAATCTACCTGTTGGTATATTTCCTATTCTTTCCAATACTGGACTACCACTCAAAAAAATCATTTTACCCGAAGCAAATGCAGTATTTCCTGTTTCACTCATATAGCACAACAAGGCATTTCTTGCTGTGTTGATATGGTTAGAAATTGAATCCTTGGTTATGGGTATATATTTTGCACCACTTGTAGTACCACTTGTTTTTGCTAAATAAATGGGAGTGCCTTTCCACAAAATATTTTGCTTGCCTTCTTTAATTAATTCAATGTAATTTTTTATTTGTTCATAATCTCTTACAGGAACTGCATTAGCAAAATCTTGATGCGTATGTATGTTGTTGAAAAAATGATCTTTACCAAATTTGGTTTGCTTTGCCTTATTAATTAAATCTTTAAAAATAGCTTGCTGGTCTTGAACAGCATTAAGCATTCCTTTTTTTATTTGCTTATGAATTATTGCTGCAAAAGGCTTTGCAAGCATAGATTTAACGTTCATCATTATTGTAAAGCATTAGTTGTTGTACAAATATTCTAATGAGCCTAAAAGTTGTTTCTTTTTATCGTAACACACTTCTTTTTCTTTTAACCCATTTGTGTTGTAAGTATAATACCAAGTGTTGTAATTACTGCCTCCTGCTATTACTTCTATCATTTTTTTTATGTTGCCATTATCATCATATTCATACATAAAATCGGGCAACATTTTTTTTGCTCTTTGGTTATAACGTACAATATCTGTTAGTTTATTTTTGTTGTTGTAATAATAATAATAAACTTCTATTTCTTTTCCATTTCGTTTCCAGTGTTCTTCTACTACTAAATTATTTTCATCTAATACAAAGCTCACAACAGTAGTATCTTTATTGTTTTTTATTTTCAATAATCGTTCAGGAATGCCATTATTATTGTATTGCCACTCATGCAATTCATTGGATTGAGTAGTAATAAAAGTATCTTTTGTAAAAGATTCTATGTATTTAATTTTTCCTTTTTCATCATAAGTATAAAAGGTAGTATTTGATACACCATCACCTTCATTGGTTGTTTTAGAAATAGCATTGTTTGTAAAAAAAGATTTTAAAACAGATTTATTACCTTTTGATGTTTTAGATGAAGTGGTAATTACAGATGCATCAGCATTAATCATTTGCTCTACCAAAAAATCTTCTACCACACTACCATCAATATCTTTATTGATAATTTTAATACTCCTAATTTTATTTTGCTTTAATAATTTTTGATACTGATTGGTGTTTTCTGTTGCAATAATATCGTTGTAATAATATTGTGCAAACAAACTTGTGTGTGATAATAAACCTATCAGTAAAATTGAAAAAAAATATTTCATAACTGTTATTATATTTCAAAAGTAATCACTACAAGAACAACATTCAAAATTGTAGAGAACATAACATACATTAGTGGAGTAAAATGCTGTACTTTTAAGTATTAATTAGCATTTTCAATTTTATAAATAGTGTTATGCAGGAAAATTCTTTAAGCAATAATTTTTTAAGATTAGTTAAAATAATGGATGAATTAAGAGAGCAATGCCCTTGGGATAAAAAGCAAACTATTCAATCATTACGCCCCATGACTATTGAAGAATTGTACGAACTTACTGATGCAATAACACATGAAGACTGGGATAATATAAAAGAAGAATTGGGTGATGTATTGTTGCACATTTTATTTTATAGCAGAATTGCAAAAGAAGAAAATAAATTTTTATTGAATGATGTAATTAACAGTATTTGCGAAAAACTTATTGTAAGACATCCGCATATTTATGGCAATGTAAAAGTGAATGATGAAAATGATGTAAAACGTAATTGGGAAAAAATAAAATTACAAGAAGGTAAAAAGAAAAGTGTTTTGAGTGGTGTGCCAAAAGGCTTACCTGCTGTAATAAAAGCTACACGAATGCAGGAAAAAGCAAAACTAGTAGGTTTTGAATGGGAAAATAAAGAAGATGTTTGGAAAAAAGTAGAAGAAGAAATGAACGAATTGCAAGAAGCTATTTTTAATAAGCAACAACAAGCCATTGAAGAAGAATTGGGCGATGTTTTGTTTAGCTTAATAAATTATGCACGGTTTTTGAAGGTAGATGCTGAAAGTGCTTTGGAAAAAACCAATCAAAAGTTTTTAAAAAGATTTCAAAGCATGGAAATTATTGCAATACAGCAGGGCAAAGCCTTATCTGATATGAGTTTGGAAGAAATGGATGCAATATGGAATGAAGTTAAAAAACAAAATTAAAACAGTTGAATACCTATTTTAAAATAGTTTTTTTTAAAAGAAATATTTTATTGTTCTTGGCTGCAATACTTTTTATTTTTTCTATTGTAGTAACAAAATATATTACTTATACAGCTTCTCCAGCAAAAGTGCAAGAGCATTTAACAGCTTCAATACATCAAAACGAAAATCAGTTTTTGCACTTTGTTGCAGATACAGTTTTACTAAAAAAAATTATTGTTTCTCCAACAAATGTTAGCGATAAAATTCAACTCACTACTTTTCCTTTTGGCATTTATATTTTTCAAGAACAAAATTTATTGTATTGGAACAATAACAACTACACTGTTTCAAAAGAAGATGTGTTAAAAGCAGATGGAAATTATTTTGTGCAATACCAAAATGGTTCTTTTGAATTTATTAAACAAACAATTAGTGTAAACCATCAATCTTTTATTGTTGCTGCTTTAATACCTATTAGGTTTCATTATTTTATTGAAAATAATTACTTAAAAAGCTCGTTTGCCGGGCATCCTGAAATTGAAAAATATTACCAAATAAGTGATGATGCAAATGCTTTGCCTATTGTAAGCAGCAATCAAAAAGAACTTTTTAAAATAAGCAAAAAAACGCTTGATGTAAACCTTGATTATGATTTGCCTACCATTATTTTACGCACCATTGCCATAATGTGTATTTTGGTTTACATTCATAGATTTTCTATGAAAACCTTGCAGCAAAAGACTTTTGCTCAAGCGTTTTTTTATTTGTTTACTATATTGTTGGTACTAAGAGGAATTTCTTATACTACTAATTTCCCTTTTAATTTTAGCAGACTTACACTCTTCGACCCCTCTATTTATGCTTCTAATTTTTTCAATCCTTCTTTGGGAGATTTGTTTATCAACACAATATTTATTTTATGGTTGATACTATTTTACAAATTCAATTACAAGAAAAATACAACAACAAATATTTCTTTATTTACACAAAAAACAGTTCAAAAAACTTTACCTTTTATACAACTTGTTTTACTGGTAGCTGCAACATTTATTACTACAAGCACTATAAAAAGCCTTGTACTGGATTCTAAAATTTCGTTAGACGTAACCAACTTTTTTAGCCTATCTGTTTATAGCCTGGTAAGTTTTGTTATTCTTAGTTTATGTGTCATTGGATTCTATCATTTATCACACATTCTTTTACAAAATATTTTCGATAAAAAAATTAAATTAAGCTTACAATTATTAACTATTGCAGTAGCAGGATTAGTGGTTATAAGTTTTCAAATTGGTAGTGTTGCTGCTGTTACTAATTCTATAATTCTTGTTTGGTTAATGTTGTTTGTAAGTATTATCAATACAAGAAAAAAAGACACTGCTGTTTATTTATTCAACTCATCGTTTTTTGTTTTATGGATTATGTTTTTTTCTGTATCTGTTGCTGCTCTTATCATTCAACAAAATAATTATATTGAAAAAGAACAACGAAAAATATGGGCAGAAAAATTAGCAGAACAAATTGACCCCAACAGCGAAACATTACTCAAAATTGCAACTACCAATTTCAGCGATTATTTTTTACAAAATAATTTTAATAGATTTAATCAGGAGTTTTCTAATAAGTTTATTAAAGACAGCTTGGTAAATGAAAATTTTTCGGGTTATCTTAATAAATATGAAACTAAAATTTACACTTATGACAAATCATTCAAACCCTTGTACAACGAGGATTCTATCCCTTTTTCAGTAGTTAAAACAATTATTGAAAACAATAGCAAAGCAACCTCTATTCCCCATTTGTACAGCTTTGAAAGTAATTCTAAAAAAGAAAATTTTATTTACGAAAAAACAGTTTTAAAAGACACACAAATACTGGGCTATTTATTTGTAATGGTAAAACCCAAGCAATACAAAAGCGAAGCTTTGTATCCTGAATTGTTTAAACAAGTAAAAGATTTATCCAGCGATTTTAATACACATTATTCTTATGCAGTTTACAACAATGGCATTCTCATTAATAATTTCAACGATTATAGTTTTCCATCAACACTTTCAAAAAACAATATACCATCAAAAAAATTTGAATTCCGAGAACAACAAGGCTACAATGAATTATGGTACACCAATAACAATGGAAAAATTGTAGTAATTGTAAAAAAGAATGCTGCAATATTGGAGTTGCTTACTTTGTTTGCTTATTTGTTTTGTATTTTTCTTATTGTGGTAGCACTATTACATAGTGTTATATTTTTTACAAAAACAAAATTCAACATACAAAAGCTTTTTACTATTTTTCATTTTAATATCAAAACGCAAATACAGGCTACTATTATTGCTGTTAGTTTACTTTCGTTTGTAGTAATTGGTATTACTACTATTTCGTTTTTTATTTACAGGTTTAATGAAAACAATCATGACAGACTTTCAAAAAACATTCAGGTTATTGCTAATCAGGTAGAAGAAAAATTAAAAGCAACCAATGCTCATTTTGCTTTTGATGATATGCTTGATTTTACTACACTTGGTTTTGGTAACAGCTTAGAAAAAACCATTAACGATATTGCAGAAATATTTAACACAGACATTAATTTATACAATACTTCTGGCACATTAATAGCCTCTACGCAACCTTACATTTTCAACAAACAGTTGTTAAGCGAAAAGTTGCAACCTACTGCCTATATAGCTTTAAACGATAATAAAAAATCTCGTTACATTCAATCCGAAAAAATTGCAAGCTTTAAATATTTAAGCATCTATGCACCTGTAAATGATGAAGCAGGTAATACTTATGCCTACATTAATATTCCTTACTTAAATTCTCAACAAGAATTAAATCAGGAAATTTCTGGTTTGCTTTCTACCTTAATGAATTTGAATGCCTTTATTTTTTTATTAGCTGGTGCTGTGGCATATACAGCAACTGGCAGAATTACTGCTTCGTACAATTTGATTAGCGAAAAAATGAAAGCTATAAATATTGGTTTCAAAAATGAAGAAATTGTATGGAATAAAAATGATGAAATTGGAGGGTTAATTAATGAATACAATACTATGGTTCGTAAATTAGATGCCAGTGTAAAAGCATTAACTAAAAGTGAAAGAGAAGGAGCTTGGAGAGAAATGGCAAGGCAAGTAGCACACGAAATAAAAAACCCTTTAACACCTATGAAGCTGAGTGTTCAATACTTACAAAAATCCATTAATTCCGAAAAAATAAATTTCAAAGAATTAACCAATAATGTTACCAATACTTTAATAGAACAAATAGAACAATTATCAAAAATTGCTAGCGATTTTTCACAGTTTGCAAATATTGAAAACCAGCAACCAGAATTATTTAATGTAAGCGATGTAATAGCCTCCTTAATTGAATTATATAAAACCCGTGATAATATTATTATTGAATGGATTAAAAATGATGAGCCTTATTCTATTTATGCAGATAAGGCACAAATAAGTCGTTTGTTTAAAAACCTTATTACCAATGCCATTGAAGCTTCCAACGAAAATGAAGTGATTCGTATTATTATTTCGCAAAGCAAAACAAATAATGCTATTGAGGTAAAAGTTACAGATAATGGCTCTGGTATTGATGAAGCTATGAAGCAAAATATTTTTACGCCCAACTTTACTACAAAATCTTCTGGTACAGGCTTAGGCTTAGCCATTTGCAAAGGCATTGTAGAAAGAGCCAATGGCACCATATCTTTTACAACTGAAAAAAATGTAGGCACTACTTTTAAAGTACGTTTTATTATTTAAAGAAATATTTTGTTTTAAATTATTTCATTTTCAATTCAAGAAAACGAAACTATACTAAAAATAGAAAAATATAATTGTAGGCAAAATACTCAGAGGCTGCCTTGTTAAAGCAGCCTCTGTGTGTATAAAAAGTTGTATGTATAAAACTGAAAATTAATCTGCTATTATTTCATTCCTGCTTTTGTCATCTTCTTTTATTACTTTAAAAATATCCGACAGCATATTTACAAAACTTACTAAACTATTTTGTTTTGTATTTTTCATATTTATTTCAAATTTTCCATTCATACTTTTCCCATCAAATTTTTCTACAGTAGAAACAAGATTCGTAAATGTTCCATTTACAATATTCATTCCTTTTAAAACTGTAGAGTCTTTTATACTTGGCAACATTCCGTTGATAATACTATTAAAATCTATATAAGCCGCAATTGTTTTATCATCAAATTTTTTCAAAATATCAGAGCTTATATTTGATTTAGTTTTCTTAGCAAGATAAGTGTTGTAAAATTCTTTATCACTAGCTAAAACAATTTTTTTGTCATCTGCCATAAAATACATTCCAGTAGAGTTTATCATTTCTCCACCTTCATAACCTGTAGTGGTTTTGGTAAGCAAATTCATTTCTACGGCTTTGTTCATAATTTTTTCAAATGCTGCTTTATCGCCTACTGGTGCTTCAAATATTAATTTATAAGAAGGAACAGTTGTAGAGTAGGTTGAAGGAGTACCATCTATACTTGAATTATAAGGAACTTCTTTTGTTGTTAAAGAAAAATCAGATAGTGCAAAATTTATTTCTCCTTTTAAAACTTTAAAAATATCAGCACTGGTTAAGCCTTCTTTAGAAAGAAATCCATCAACCATACCTCTTATTTCCAACTCTTTTAATAAAGCATCTAACAACTCAGGATTGAAAGAAATTAAAAGTGCACCATTCATATTTTGAGAAGGAAAGTTTTCTACAAAATCTTCATTTACTTCTTTGCCACCATACTTTTTAACTAAACTACTTAAAAAAGGATTTAGATAGCTTTTGCTTTTTACATCAATTTTTCCATTTTCAAAATTAAAAGTAGATGTAGAATAATTGCCCTCTACAAGCTCCTGCAATTTAGGAATATTGAAAGGCGATGAACTTAGTAAACTTGAAACACCAGATGTAGTGCTAAACATATACCCATCTGCCTTATCTTTAAACATATCTTTAAAATAAGATACAGAGGCAATACTTTCATTTTCTTTTAAACTGTAATAGCTCTTTACTTCTGATATAAGTTTAGATTGTATAGCAGATAAATCTGGTTCAATATAATTTCCACTTTCATCAAAAGTGCCACTTGCTTTTTCTAAAGTTATAGATAAAATTACCACCTCTTTATTCCATGACATAACTACATCCTTACCAGTTTTTACAATTGAGAAATCTTTGCTTTTTTCTATATCTGCTGCATTAATATCTTTTTGTTCTCTAATAAATTTATCAAACTTAGCTTCATCTTTCATTACCGCCATTATGTTTATAGTTGTTCTTAAATCGGCATTTAAAGAACCTTTTTGAGTCATAAAGTAGTAAAAATTATTTTCTAAATCAATGCCACTGTTTTTAAAATCTTCCCATTCCTTTTTATTTTCTTCAGTAAAAATTTTATCGTTCGATAAAATACGATTTGTAATACTATCAAATGTTAAATTACCAGTCTTTAGTTTTTCTTCTAAAGATTTTGGATTGATAGCAACTACCATAGATACATTTTTAGGAATGTATTTTGCTTCGTTAGGTGCTTTTTTACCACACGAAGTAATTAATAAAATAATGGCAACAATAAATAATTGTTGAGGGAAATATTTACGCATAAAATAAGTTTAAGTGTACGAAGATAAAAGAAATTGATAATATTACAAATACCCAATAACCCTTATTCTATATTGCTTTGAAGAGAATTAAATTAATGAATAACCTGATAAACTGCTTCTTGAATTTTATTTCTTATGTGTAAGGTATTGAGTAAATTATTATCACGAGAAGGATGAATTCTATTGGATAGAAAAACAAAAACTAAATCTTTAGCAGGATCTACCCAAACACAAGTTCCTGTAAAACCTGTATGTCCAAAGGTTTTTGAAGATGCAGAAAAGCAAGGATAAGGATTTGAAGTAGTGAAATTATTTTTTTCTGGTTTATCAAAACCCAAGCCACGCCTGCTTGTTGTGCTATTATATTTTGTAAATAATTCAACAGTTTTTTTTTGTAAAAATCTTTTTCCGTTCAATTTTCCTTTATTCAACAGCATTTGATACAACTGTGCCAAATCATAAGCATTGCTAAACAAACCTGCATGACCTGCAACTCCTCCAAACATGGCTGCACCCTCATCATGTACAAAACCATGAATTAGTTGATTGCGAAATTTTTTTTCTAATTCTGTTGGGGCAATATTGTTCAACACAAAATGTTCGCTTGGAAGAAATGTAGTGCTTGTCATCTGTAATGGCTGATAAAAAATTTCTTTTACATATTCATTCAAAGGCTTACCAGTTACAGCTTCTACAATTAATCCCAATAAAATAAAACTGTTGTCGCTATATACATATTTCCCTTGTTCTGTAAGTGGGCTGCTTACAATACTTGCATAAATTTGATTCCTTACATCGTTTCTTAAAAACATTTCATTGGCTACAGGATAAGTATAAAAACTATTTTTTTCTTTATTGAAAAAACCAAGTAAAGGCTTGCCAGTTGTAGTATCTATAACTTGTTCATAAAATTTTATGTAAGGCACTAAACCTGCTTCATGCAATAAAAGATTTTTAATGGTTATACTTGCTTTGTTTGTGTTTAGTAACCAAGGCAAATAATCACCTACTGTTTTTTCTAATTTAATTTTTTTTTCTTCGTACAGCTTCATTATTGCTACTGTTGTTGCAGTAACTTTTGTTAATGAAGCAAGGTCGTAAATTGTATTATCATTCACTAATTGCTGATGTGTTGTATCTGTAAATCCAAAATTATTATGGTAAATTATTTTCCCTTTTCTTGCAACAAGAATGGCTAAACCTTGTGTTGCATTTTTTTGTATTGCATCTGTTGCAATACTATCAATGGTTACAAATTTCGAACAATCATTTTGTTCATAAGGCATGTAGTAATTGTAAGTAATGCCATCGCCAAATTTAAAATTATCACATATAGTAACAGGCAATTTTCCTTTTGCTGAGAATGAGCCTTGCAATAATTCAAATGCTTTTATTTGTGTTATAGAATCATTTTCATAACAGGCTATTAAATTTTTTGCATTGCAAAAGTTTTTTATGGCATAAGGATTTCCAAAACTAAATAATATAGCATTTTCTTTTTCAGCTAAAAATTGAGTTAGTTCTATTGCATTATTACTCAATCCAAAATTATTAGCTGGTCTTCTGCTATAATTATGAATACCTACAATAATGGTTTTAAAATCATTTAATTGATTTTTTAAAGTAGCTAAAGAACTGCTATCGTTGTAGTCTAATAAAAAAACAGATGCTTTATATTTTTCCTGAATAGCAGTTGCAAAACTGTTGGGTTGCTGCAAACCTATACCAACAAATGCAACCTTTTTTTTACTATGAAGCGGCAAGAGTTTTTTATTATTCAACCTTAAAAGTGTTAATGCTTGTTGGCTAATTTGCTGTTTTATTTCATTGGTATTTTTGTTTAAGTCTTCTACTAAATTATTTACTTCTATTTGTTTTTTTTCATTCAACCCTAAATTATATTTTGCAATTAAAACTTTCATTACACTCTTGTTAATGCTTTCCCAGCTTAGCTTTCCTCGATGTATTGCTTCTAAAATTTTTGCAATACTATTAGGCACATTTTCGGGTAAGCAAAGCATATCGTTGCCAGCAATAAGGCTTTGTACTGAAACTTCATCGTCAGGAAAAAACTTTTTTACACCTTGCATTTCCAAACCATCTGTAAAAATTATTCCTTCATAACCCAACTCATTTTTCAATAACTCTGTAACATTTTTTTTAGATAATGATGTTGCAAGATGGTTTGTAGTATCTATAGCTGGAATAAATAAATGAGCAACCATAATACTTCCAACTCCTTTTTTAATTAATTGTTTAAAAGGATAAAGTTCTAAGCTGTCTAACTGTTGTTTGGATTTATTAATAATAGGCAAATCCAAATGGCTATCTACATCAACATCTCCATGACCAGGAAAATGTTTTGCACAAGCCATTACACCAACATCTTGCATGCCTTGCATATATTGTGTTCCAAACAATGCCACTTTGTATTTATCTTCTCCAAAACTTCTGTCATTAATTACTGGATTATTGGGATTGTTGTTTATATCTACAACTGGTGCATAATTTACATGAATGCCCAATCGTTTGCATTGCTCACCAACAGCTTTACCAAACTGATATATAAGTTGTGCATCTTGTGCAGCACCTAACATTAATTGTCTTGGAAAATTTATTACACTATCCAATCGCATTCCTAAACCCCATTCTCCATCTATACAAATCATTAAAGGTGTCTTTGCAATACTTTGATAATAGTTAGTAAGATTTGCTTGCCTTACAGGACCACCTTGAAAAAAACATAAACCTCCTATATTATATTGTTGAATAAGCTGAGTTAATTTTTGTACATGTTCATTTCCTAAATTGCTGTGAGCTCTTATTATCATTAACTGAGCAATTTTTTGTTCTGGTGTTAATGAAGCAAAAACACTATCTGCCCAATGAATTGCAGTTGCTGATTTTTCTGAAAATTTTTGTGCATAAGAAAAATTAAGAAATAGTATTGCTACGAGTAAAAAAAATAGTTTATGCTTCATGGTAATCTATTAAAAAATAATTTGCTAATGTACTAATAAAAAAAGCCACTTAAT
>Ga0116193_1000770_pt1 | contig 28662 bp, 21 predicted proteins | sample AD_UKC115_MetaG_FD_89892 | JGI IMG/M metagenome (GOLD analysis project Ga0116193, IMG submission 89892) | Active sludge microbial communities of municipal wastewater-treating anaerobic digesters from Hong Kong - AD_UKC115_MetaG | ecosystem: Engineered > Bioreactor > Anaerobic > Digestate... | reverse complement strand
TGGGCGGCGAGCTCTAGGGAGTTGTCAAGCGGGGAGAGTTGGACGTCACCATAGCGGCTAGAGAGCGCTAGGCGGAGGAGTTCGTCGGCGAAGGCAGGGTTTTTGACGAGGACGGGGCCATGGCTGTAGGTACCGAAGACGTTATTCACCCGACAGCCTTCGGTTTTGTCATGGCCGTTATTGCCATCCCCCTGCGTAACGGTGCCAAATGCTTGCGAGGGAGCGTCGAGTGTAGTGACGCCGCTGTGATTTTCGTATCCAACTACTTCGCCGTAGGGCGTGTCGTATATGGTGTTTCCTATCATGCGCGTGTCGCCACCGGCTGTTTCGAGCGGTAGCAGGCCGATACCGTGTATGACTTCACCGGTGTTTGTTGTAAACGAGCGGCCAAACAGCTGATACATACCACAGATCATCAGCATGACGACGCTGTTTTCGGCCATTTCTTTCAGCTGAGCAGCTTTTTCTTGCAAATCATCCTGAATCTGTCCTTGGCCGGCATCTTGCCCGCCGCCGCCGATGATGATGTCAGCTTCACGTGGGATTGCCTCGCCGACACCGATGAGCTTCACCGCGACCTCGATCCCTCGCCATTCAGCACGCTTTTGCAGTACCAGCCGGTTGCCGGTGTCGCCGTAGATATTCATCTCCCGTGGGTACAGGTGCACAATGGTCAGTTTGTAGTTTGTAGTTTGTAGTTTGTAGGGTTTTTCACCGCTTGTCTCTTGACTCATATCTCTTGACTCTCTTTTGCTCATACGTCGTCCAGCCCTCCGCTCGCTCCCACATACAGTTCCCGCAGCTTCAGCATCGCTGTGTAGGTACAAAATAAGATCGCTTCGCCGGAGTTTTGGACCACTGCAGCATCAAACGCCGTCCGAAAATCTAACACCTCCGGATGTACGGCGTAGACTGGCACGTCATCGTATTTCAAACGATTGGCCATGTCGGCTGCGCGGGTTCCCCCACATACGACGGCGGTCTGTATCGCACTAAAGTCGACATCCCATAGCCATGACACATCACGACCGTCTGGATAGTCGTCGTTGATAGCGATGCCGACCGTCGTATACTCTTTGAGCGCGAGCATTCTGAGCGCCTGTGTAAACCCGCCGGGGTTTTTGACGAGCTGCAGCGTCAGCTTGCCACCGCTCGGTACATCAATCACTTCACCGCGGCCAAAGGCTGGTTCTACCGTCATAATTGCTTCTGCGAGTTTGCCCGTATCGGGCACAGGAACAATCTGGTACAAAACGCTGAGAGCGGCAGCGAGGTTGAGCGCGTTGTGGCCACCTTGTAGCTGGTAGGCATACCGGTGTGGTGTCGCGCCGATCCGCAGAGATACAGCGTTCTCATCGTAGCCTGTCAGCTCAACTCCGGGTTCGTTTGCTTGATAAAAACCCGTGTCCTCCGCATGATACAGCTGATCGTCTGTCAAAAACTCTGATTGCAAGTCTTTCCTATGGCCAAACCAGACCAGCCGGGCCGCCTCAGGGCGAATAGTGCTCACCCGCTCGTCGTTGGCGCTGAGCACTACAAATTCTGTTGCCGCCCCAGCAAGTCGCTTGAGCAAGTTGAGCGTCGTATCGATCTCGCCAAACCGGTCCATCTGATCTCGCATAATGTTGAGCACCAACACGCCGCGCGGCTTCACGACTCGTGCGAAGTGCACGGCGTGCGCCTCGTCCTGCTCAAATACGGCGATATCGTAGGACAATTTGCCGTTCCACTGTGCCTTGTCTACCACCGCACTGATGATACCGCGCACAAAATTGCTCCCCGTAGAATTCGTGAGCACCCGCAGCCCCTGAGACTCGAGCAACTTCGTAATGAGTTTCGTGGTTGTAGTCTTCCCATTCGTGCCCGACACGACGATAACACCCTGCGGTAACTGCCCAAGCATCTGTGGTAAAAACCGGGGGCTGACCTTTTCAACCACCCGTCCCGGCAGCGCCGATCCAGTTCGCCCCATCAGACGAAGCCCTTTGAATGTGATCTTACCGATTAATAACCCGATACATCGCATATGCTTCAGTGTACCACGCCGAAACACATGCTTGAGTCCTTCGCACTCCGTGCTTGAGCACTAGTCCATGGCCTGCTTCTCCTCCGTACCAGAGCCGCAGGCGCACCAGACGCACTAGAACCTAGGCAAGCTCAACGAGAGCGGAATCGCGGTAGGCTTTGCCACGGCGCAGGAGTAGGCGACCATGGGTAAACAGTCCAGGATGGAGTTTTTCATCTGTGGTTTTTGCCCCGTTTATAGAAATTGCATTGGACTGGAGGAGCCGCCGAGCTTCGCCGTTGCTCTTTGCCAGCCCTGCCTCCACCAGTGCGTTCACCAGTGAGCCGTCGAGTGTAGTTCGCACTGTCGGAATCTCAGCACGCAGTGCCGCTACCACCGCCTCATCTGCGTCTCCAACGAATGCGTCGCCCACGAGACAAGCCGTAACTTTTTGAGCTGTCAACAGTGCTTGGTCGCCGTGCACCAGCCGGGTGACTTCTTCGGCAAGGCGTGTTTGAGCGTAGCGAGCACCGGGATTTTCAGCGTGTTTGGCGGTGATAGCCTCTATCTCCTCCCGGCTGAGCAAGGTGTAGATTTTCATATAATCTGTCGCGCCTAGATCGTCGCAGTTGATCCAGAACTGGTAAAAGGCAGTCGGCGTGGTTTTGACCGGGTCAAGCCATATAGCACCGGCTTCGCTTTTGCCAAACTTCACCCCGGTGGTTTTGTTGACGATCAGCGGGCCGGTCCAGATATGTGCTTCACCGCCAGCCACACGACGGATGAGCTCAACTCCGGCAATACAATTGCCCCACTGGTCCGAGCCTGCCACTTGGAGCGTCGCACCCTTTTCTCGGTATAGATGCAGGAAATCATAACCTTGGATGAGTGCATAGCTAAACTCTGCGTAGGAGATGCCGCTGCCGTCATCGCCCAAGCGGTCCTGCACAAATTCACGGCCCAGCATTTGCCGCACTGGCACGTGCTTGCCTGTTTCACGGAGGAACTGCAAGTAACCCATGTCCTTAAACCAGTCATAATTATCGACGATCTCAAAACCTTTGCCGGCAAATACCTGACGGTACTGCGCCCCGATAGCGGCTTTGTTATGGGCTATCTCCTCGAGTGATTTGAGCTCCCGCTCTTGTTTTTTGCCGTCTGGGTCACCGATCATACCAGTAGCCCCCCCGACGAGTAAAATAGCCCGGTGCCCATGGTCTATGAAATGCCGCACCATCATGGCGAGAGCGAAATTACCCACCGTCATGCTATCGGCACTGGGGTCGACGCCCCAATAAAATGTAATCGGCTGGCCGTCAAGAGCCGAAATATCTTTATAGGTTGTTTGGTTGACGAAGCCTCGCCACGTGAGTTCCTCGGATAGTGTCATGCTGGGTAGTATACATATTTACGAGTTAAGAGTTAAGAGGTGGGAGGGGGAGATGAAAAATTGTCGCTGCGGGTAGGGCTGGACCGTCGAAATGAAAAGTTTTTCGTCCAGAAAATGCTCCGACACACTGTGACTGAACAGAGGAAAAAGTCCCCATGTAATGTGCAGTGCAGCCTTTCGAGCAGGTGTAAGGTGTTGCCGGATGTATTGAGATGACATAAAGGAGGACAAAAGCTTCGTATATTGGACAGAGGCAAATAGCGGCTTTGGATGTGTCTCGAAACTTTGAGTGCGAAAATCGTTGCGTATTTTTCCAGAATCCTTGTGCTTGCGGACGGCAAATTTGCTATACTGGCAGGAGCATTAAGGAGAGTATCGGTACACTACTACCACTATGAAAGAACTCAAATCTGATCGGCCACGCCGTTCCCCTGCCCGCGGTAAAGACACTTTCGTCACACGAAGCGGTGCCACTATAAAAGTAAACCGAAGCCTGAACGACCGACTCAAGGCAGGGAGAGAGGCAAAGGCCCGTCGCAAAGCCGCCTATCTGAGTAGCCTACCCGCCGAGCGTTGGAAAAGAGCGCTCTATCGGATGAGTCCTCGTCGTCTCGCCCGGTACTGGTTTAGCCGCGAAGGGGCGCTTATGGCGCTCAAACTGGCCGGCATAGGGTTTGTGGTGCTATTTTTGCTTATCGTCGGAGTGTTTGCGTATTTCCGGAAAGACCTACCGCAGATAAAGGACATCGCTGGCAACAATTTTGGCGGCAGTATTACGTATTATGACCGCACGGGACAGACCGTCTTATATCAGGGCTACACCAAAAAGAAACGCGTGCCCGTAGAGGCAGACAAGATCTCCAAATACATGAAAGATGCCACGATAGCAGTCGAGGATAAAAACTTTTATAAACACGGCGCTTTTGACACAAAAGGCATCTTGCGGGCAGCCGTAAACGACATACGCGGTTCGGGGGACACTCAGGGTGGCTCCACCATCACTCAACAGCTCGTCAAAATCAATGAAGACTGGGGCAACGACCGCACCATCAGCCGTAAGGTCAAGGAGCTCATCCTCGCAGTCGAACTCGAGCGCGAATACAGCAAAGACGAAATACTGGTCGGCTATCTCAATATGGCCCCCTACGGCAACATCGACTACGGAGTCGAGACTGCAGCACAGGATTATTTCCATGTCAGCGCCAAAGATCTGACGCTTGAACAAGCCGCATTGCTCGCTGCCATCCCGAAATCTCCTACCGCCCTCTCTCCCTATAGCAGTCCGAGCTGGAACGCCAACCTTGGGACAAACTATTTCAACAAAGAAGCGCTGCTCAACCGCAAAAACTACATACTGGATGTTATGGCTGAGCAAAATAAAATTACCCACGATCAAGCAGCCAAGGCTAAAAAAGTCGATGTGCTGGCTCAGGTACAACCTCTCCAGTCAAAATATGCCAACATCAAAGCGCCCTACTTCGTTAAAGCGGTAGAAGATGAACTAATGCGAACCTTTCCAACAAAGGTCGTCGAACGGGGCGGCTGGAAAGTCATCACAACTGTCGATATGAACCTGCAAGGCTTGGCCGAAAAAACCGTTTTAGCGGACAATATCCGACGTCTCAATGCCGGCGGAGCCGACAATACCGCATTTGTCGCTGAAGACAACACGACGGGCCAAGTGGTCGCCATTGTGGGCGGGACAGATTTCAACACCCAACAGGTCAGTTTTGCGACGCAAGCGCAGATTTCACCCGGTTCAAGCATCAAACCTTACACGTACGCAACATTCATCGACAATAACACCAATGTCGGTGCCGGAAGCGTGCTCAACGACAAGCAAGGTCCGCTGCCTGGCTACGAATGCACCAACAAAAATTCGCCTGAACATGGGGGAAACTGTCTGTTTAACTTTACCCGTCGATATTACGGGCAGGTTACACTGCGCTACGCGCTCGGCAGCTCGCTCAACGTCCCCGCCGTCAAAGCATTTACATCTGTCGTACCCCACAACAATATCTACTCCATCAGCAGCTCCTACCCCTCGGCGACAAAGGTCGTCACCACCGTCAATGGCCTGATGGGCAAAGCCCACGGCTACAAATGCTACCCTGAGGGCACAATTCTTTCCGAAGCAACGCCCGCAGATGAAACCCAATGCGGTCCAGCGGCCGGCATCGGCGACGGCGTGTATCTGACACTTTCTGACCACGTTAACGGCATAGCGAGTTTAGCGCGGCTCGGAAAATCCATACCCCAAACCACCATCCTGAAAGTCACAAATTCTTCAGGAAAAGTTCTCAAAGAGTTCAAACAACCCACCCCCAAACAGATCCTCAAGCCGGAGTCTGCCTATATCGTCAGTGACATGGCTGCGGACCCCGGAGCTTCATACTTGAGTGGAAGCTGTGGCGACACAAACTGTAGCGGCATGAAGTTTCACCGTTATAAAGGCTGGCATAACTCTATAAAAACCGGTACGACCAACAATCGCACCGACGGCCTCATGGTAGTCTGGAACGGCAAATACTCTGCCGGCATATGGATAGGCAATTACAACCGGTCAGAATTTTCTACTTCCCCAGAAAACGTCACAGATCCCGCTATGAAAGCCTTCATGCAAGGTGCAATCGACGCTCTCGGTGACGTGCCGGCAAATAACTTGGCTGCTCCTGCGGGCATAAAGAAACTTCCCGCCTACCCGTCTGCGGTGCCCTTTACTACCCAGTCTCGACCTCCAGCGACCGATCTATTCCCGTCATGGTATGTTGGCAAATCAACTTCCGGCAGCTCGTCTGTCATGGACAAAGTAAGCGGCAAAGTTGCGACAACTTGCACGCCCGACTTGGCACGACAAAGTGTCGGTGGTAGCACCTCTGCAAGCCTCAACGTCGATATTTATTCCGGCGGTAGCCCCGGCAATTCTACGCCCGTCAGTGCCGGTAACGATGACGTGCACAACTGTAACGACACGAAACCATCCGTCACGATCACGGCCGTAAACGGTTCGGCCGTAAACGATAACGTAAAATGTCCGCAGGCTGGCTGTACCATCATGGTGCATGTCGAACAAGGCACGCATCCGCTGACTGACAGTGCTCGTTCTAGCTTCCCTGGCACGCTCACTCTGCTCGTTAATGGCCAAATCGTGCAGTCACAGGCGGTAAATGACACCGGTGACTATCAGCTTACCTATCAACCGGAGGGTGATGCGGGTGATTCGGTGCAGGTGACCATCCAAGTTGTTGACAGCGTACTGTACCAAGGCAGCGACACAAAGACAGTTTCGATCGTCAAAACACCATCCAACTCTGGGACTGGGCCCGGCGGAAATGGCAATGGCAACGGCAACGGTAACGGCAACTAGACACGTCTTGTACCATCCCGGGCTCGTGTGAATGCGTCGCCCTGAACCCAGCCCCCGTGTCATCCTGAACCAGCACCCGTGTCATCCTGAACCATGTGCTGAACTTGTTGCAGTATTGTTTCAGGATCTTCTCCGCGTGAGCATAGACTTCCATGCTTTCCGTCATCCTGAATTTATTTCAAGATCTCGCTGTATACCCCCAGACTCTCATCTCCACCGCCGTGTCTCGTCTCAGCCCCCAAGCGACCTTTTTCTGTGCTACCACTCACAGGGAAGCTACCGAAAGCCGTTACCATGCTGCCCATGACCCCCCTATAGGACACTTAGTAGTTGTAGCTGCTCTGCGCGCGGTCCCTCCCTCCTACGGCCCTACCAACCCGCACTGCAGCTGACTCTAAGCTCTAAGCTCTAAGCTCTAACCTCAATGCCTGATTCCACCTCCCAAGGTGGCACAAAAAAATTGACACCAAAAGCGCTTATCATGCACAGAAATACGCGTACAATACCAGTTGATTCAGCTTTTGCTAATCAATCTTAAAAATTGTAATATATTTTACTGCAACCATCAGTACAGTAGGTGTATTACAGACATTGAGATATACATCTATGTTTTTTATACAAAAAGCTATTAAACAAATTGCTAGGGCAAAGGAGTCATTATGAGAGCGTATCATGGTTATGTTGCTGGCCCCGCGGGCCCGGTAGAATGTATTGGCGTACGATTTACAAAGAAAGAATTGAATGATCAGGCGGCACGCAAGATAGGGGGGCTCTGTTGGGCAGTGGGAGAAACAGTAGATAGGGTCACTGCCGTGAATGGCACTAACCCCCCGCAGCCAAGTGTTTCGGGTTGGTTCGTTCGTAGCGTGATTGATGCCGCTTCGCAGAGTGAGGTCGGTGATGTTCTTGAAAGGCTGGGGGCCTACAGTGATGTTGAGGTCCGTGAAGTAAACGGGGTAATGCCATTAGACGAGTTAGATCGTTTAGCCGGAGATCCGACAGTGCGCGAGAAGCCGGGGTATGACGGTAGGGATTATTTAGGGCCCAGTCGGTTTGTACTTCGGTATAGTCCTTCCCAAGATCTAGCAGCTTAGTATCGTATAAATGCTGGACATACTCAAAGTGAAAATCTGCCGGAACCTAGGTGAGGCAAAGCAACGCTAGCTGTGCGATTTTGTGGATAATCATATATGCACTTCGGCTTGGCGGGAGTGCGGAAGTAGCGATTTTGGCCACACAAAGTTTTCCGCTTGGAGTATTTCCCCAGAAAGCCGTAAGTCGGTGTCGATAAGATAACAGTTGGCCTGCACGTATGCTACAATAGCAAGCATATGCTTGATAGGGTCAAGAGTCTTAAAGATAGTGCTGTCACGGCTGCAAAAGGTCGGGTTGGCAAGAGTACAGACAAGGCTCCGGCCGAAAAACATCTCGTAGCGCTCGATATCGGTACCGAATACGTCAAGGCGCTCATCGCTCGGGTGACTGACGAGAGCATCGATATCATCGGTGCCGGTCGGGCTCACCAAAAACTGAGCGACATACAGTCCGGCGCCATCGCCGATATTGGCGGGGTGGTCGAAAACTGCGACAAAGCGCTCAACGAGGCCGAGCAACAGGCGGGGGTCAGTGTCCGCAGCGCAGTGATTGGGATAGCTGGGGAGCTGGTCAAGGGCACGACTACGACGGTGCGGGTGGTACGTAAAACACCCGAAAAAGCGCTCGATATGCCTGAAATAGAGCGTATCATCAAGCTCGTCCAGGGCAGGGCTGAGGCCCGCGCCAAGCAGCAACTCGCTTGGGAGCTGGGTGGCAAAGACGTCAACGTGCGGCTCGTGAGTAGCGCGTTGGTTGGCATGGAGATCGATAGTTATCCTGTCACAAATCCGGTTGGTTTTCAGGGCAAAGAAGTGCTCGTCCAACTCTACACGGCTTTTGCGCCGCTCATACACATCGGTGCACTCGAGCGCACGGCCGAACAGCTCGATCTCGATCTCATCGCTGTAGCGGCAGAGCCGTTTGCGGTCGCGCGGGCGGTTATCGGCGACGATCAGTCGGCCAGCATGAGTGCAGTACTCATGGACATCGGCGGCGGCACAACTGATATCGCGGTTGTCAATGACGGCGGCGTGCAGGGTACCAAAATGTTCGGCATCGGTGGTCGAGCCTATACGCGGGCCGTCGAACGTGATGCGGGTGTGGAATTTGACGAGGCTGAACGGCTCAAGCTGGCACTAGCCAAAGGGGCAGTCCAAGAATCCCAAGTGAAAACAGTTGAGGAATCTCTCCGTAAAGTACTGGATGTTTGGGTCGATGGGGTGGAGATTGCCCTCGGCGAATTCACCAAGCTTGATCATCTGCCGCACCGGCTGTATCTCTGCGGCGGCGGCTCTAGTCTGCAAATGTTGATTGACCGGTTGCACGACAGTGATTGGTATACGCGCCTGCCATTTACTCGCAAACCCATTATCGAACATATCCACCCCGACCAAGTAATCGGTATGAATGATCAGACCGGCAAAGTCACTGATCATACGTTTGTGACGGCCATGGGACTCCTGCGGGTTGGTCTAGACACGGTACAATATACGGGTAAAAGTGGTGATAGTATGAAAGAAAAACTCGATAGGATTTTGCATGTCTGAGCCAAAAAAGATAAAGATTTCTGCCGGCGCCGTCTCAGCGTCGGGTAAGCTGCGGTCACCGGGCAGTTCGCCGGTCACCCCCCCATCGAAGCAGGATAAAAAGACAGCAAAACCCAAACGAAAGCCAGCGGCTAATACGTCCAAACAATCTGCTTCACCGAAGCATGCCAGTGTAACAACCGTAGCCAGCGAGAGTGGACTGGAATCAATACCAGTAGCAAAGATACAGCCCCAGCCCAGCGCTCCCTCGCCCCTCGTGGCACCAAAACTCAGTACGCTCAGCGGGACAGCCTCCAAAGAAACGATATATGTCGATATTGACGACGAAATCACGGCCATCATAGAAAAATTGCAGCGCGCCCGCGGCACTATCGTCGCGCTGGTACTGCCAAAACGTGCGGTTGTCATGCAGAGCATCGTCAATATGCGACTGCTCAAAAGAACGGCCGAACAGGCAGGCAAGCATCTCGTGCTCGTCACTGGAGAGAAAAGTCTCCTGCCGCTCGCTGGCCTTGTAGGGGTTCATATAGCCGATACTCCTTCGAGTAAACCGGTTATACCACCCACCCCCGAGCGCCTCAGCGATGAGCCTGAAAATATAGATGAAACGCTCGACGTTGTCGATAACAGCGGAGGGGCAGAAGATTTTGACGCAGCCGCTGCGGCAGACACGCCAGTGGGTGACTTGGCGGGAGTGCCGACGGCACCTCCAGCCGATCAGGACGAGGTAATTATCGATGATGCTCCAGAAGATCCTGAGCCAGCTGAGCTCGTCCCGGCAACTCCCGTAAAAAAAGATAAGAAATTGCTCGTTCCCAACTTTCAAAAATTTCGTCTCTATGCGTTTTTGGGCATACTGGCGTTTATCCTGTTGATCATTGGTCTGGTCGTCGCCACCAAGGTTATGCCGCGTGCGACCGTATCGATTAAAACCGATTCTCAGCGTATTGCTTCGACGCTCAATCTGACGCTTGATACCGCCGCCAAAACGGTCGATACAACCACAAAGGTTATCCCCGCAATGGCACAGACAACGCCAAAAACCGGGAGCCAGCAAGTGGCCGCGACGGGGCAGCAAAACAACGGCACAAAAGCTTCCGGCTCGGTCAAAATGGCCACAAGCATCTGTTCGTTGCTTGCTCCAGATCCAGAAGATATCCCAGCCGGGTCGAGCGTCAGCTCCAACGGACATACCTATATCACACAGGACACAGCAAGTTTTTCATACGCTGGTCGCAGTAATGGCTGCCTGAACTATACGAGTAATAGTGTTGATATAGTGGCGCTGAGAGCCGGTGCAGATGCAAATCTTGCCTCTGGGTCATCATTTGCGGTTAAAAGTGGCGTGACAGGGACTGGTTCAGCGAACGGTGGCACCGACAACATAGTGAAAATCGTCAATCAGAGTGATATTGACAGTGCCAAATCCAAGCTCGCCACTCAAGATACCGCGCAGCTCAAACAGGACCTCGCGGCAGCCCTGCAGGCAAAAGGCTTGCTCGCCATTCCCTCGACATTTGTGGCTGGTGATCCGCAGCTTACCACAAGCGTCCAAGCAGGCGCGGCAGCTGACTCGGTGACGGTAACGGCTGTGACACCGTACACGATGCTCGGCATCAAGCAGTCTGACCTTCGCCCCATGGTGACAGAGGTGGTCCAAAAACAAATCGATTCTGAAAAGCAAAAAATCATCGACGATGGTATCAGTACGGCAGCGTTTAGCCAGCAGTCTACCGGTTCCCCAACAGCAGCATCGGTCATCATGAAGGTGAATTCCATCGCTGGCCCAGAATTGAATCCAACAGAGTTAAAACAACAGGTGGCCGGCAAAAAATCTGGTGATATCAAAGTCGAACTGTCCCAACTCCCCGGGGTGACAGATGTCAGTGTGCGCTATAGTCCTTTCTGGGTAACGGTGGCGCCAAAAGATGTCCAAAAAATAACGATTGACATTGCGCAGCCAACTGCAAAGTAGCATATCAATATGGCGCAAAAAGAATACATACTTGGCATAGATTACGGAGCAAAACGTGTGGGAGTGGCGCTCGCACACACTATTGCTCGGCTGCCGCGCCCGCTCACGACGATTGCAAATACTGCTGAGCTGATGGGAGTACTCGAAACCATGATCGCCGATGAGTCTGTCGGGACGGTGGTCGTTGGGGTGCCGCGGGCAATGGATGGGTCGACAACCGAGCAATCGGCTCTCTGCGAGTCCTTTGCGCAAAAACTCTCGAGTCGTGTTGATGTGCCAGTTTTTACCGTCGATGAAACACTGTCGAGCGTTGAGGCAGAGGATTTTCTAGGGACTAGTCAAAAGCACTTCACAAAAGCAGAGATTGATGCGGTGGCTGCTGCCTGTATTTTGGATAGATTTATTTCCGGAGAAGATGCTACAGAGGTGGTGCGCGAGGCCGCACCGTGAGCTATCATTCATATCCGCCGCGTCGTCGACCAATACTGAAATGGCTGCTTGTGATCTGCGTGCTGGTCGTCGGGGTTACCGGCATAGCGGGTGGCTTGCTCTGGCGTCAGTACCAGACGAATCTGCGTCCAGTGAGTACCACGTCCACCGTTGTTTCTATCACGATTGAGCCAGGAAGTTCACTCTCAACCATTGCTCGCACTCTCGAGCAGAAACAACTGATTCGGAGCGCTCGGGCTTTTGAAATCTATGCTCGGCTTCACGATGTGAGTAGTAAAATACAGGCTGGTTCCTACGATGTCAGTCCTGCGCAGAGTGTTCAGGCGATCGTGCAGCTTTTGACACACGGCAAAGTCGCGACAAGCCTCGTTACTATCCTGCCCGGCCAAAGACTTGATCAGATACGCAGCGCACTCATCAACCAAGGATTTTCAGAAGCTGATGTGGCAGCAGCGCTTGACCCGGCGCAGTACGCAGCACTCCCGATTTTTTCCGGAAAACCAGCAGGCACAAATCTCGAAGGCTATGTATATCCCGATTCTTTCCAAAAAACCGCGACGACGTCGGCGAAAGATATTGTCGCTGCTTCACTGCGCGAAATGGCAACGCATGTAACCGCTGATATCGTGAAGGGATTTCAGCGCCAAGGGCTGACGACATACCAAGGCATCGTTATTGCGTCTATCGTCGAGCAAGAAGTGACAAATCAGGCAGACCGCGCCCAAGCAGCGCAGGTGTTTATCAAGCGGCTCAAAATAGGCATGCCGCTCGGCAGCGATGTCACAGCATACTATGGATCGCGTTTGGCCGGAATGGGCAAGGATGTTACCTATGACTCACCCTACAACACGAGGCTCCACACTGGTCTCCCGCCGACGCCAATCAGTAATGTCAGCGTGAGTTCGCTGCGTGCCGTGGCCGAGCCGTCTACGACCGACTGGCTCTTTTTCGTCACAGGTGACAACGGTACAACGTATTTTTCAAAAACGGTCGAGGAACACGAAGCGTTGGCTGCAAAATACTGTCACGTACTGTGCCAAGAATGACGCCTCTAGTATCGGCCAAGCGAGCACTGGTACTCCGAGTACGTTGCGTCTCGGGCCTTCTTCTGGTACTATAGTTTGGTAGCTCGAAACGGGCCCCTCATGCAGGGCACCATGAAAGCTATACTTTTGTAGGCAAAACAAAGCACAAGACGTCACTAGTAGTGTGATATCTGAGCAATGTATATAGCAATTAAACGCATACAAAAGGGTCGGCTCTTTTTCTGCCATCGTCCGAGCCAGGAGTTTTTATTAGCGTTTCACAATCAAGTACCATTATCAGTAATCGTTTGCAGCGCCGGAGGCAGCTTGCCAGTACTCGTTTGCAACATGTTTTACGCCGCAAAGCAGTAAAAAAGCGGTTTATCCGTTTTGGACTCGTTGCGGCAAACGTAACAATCCTTATCGGTGTGATGGTTTTTGTCATGACCAGTCGTAAAACACAACTACCTGAGGTCGTGGCTGCCCAGAAAACCGCTGCTGTTACGACAACCCCTGTCGATAAACTCACTTCGTACGACATAGCAGCGAACGTCGCCAAGATAGTCGATCTGCCAGAAAAAACGCCGATCACCAATCAAGCACAAAGTGCGCACGTTGCAGTGATCACCAGTGCGAGTGACGCCGGCGTAGCCACCAAACCGCAAATAGTCTCGACGGCTCTCAAGAGTTGGCGTGACATCACCGAGTATTCGGTTGCCAGTGGCGAAAATGTCCCAACGGTGGCCCAGAAATTTGGTGTGACCAGCGAGAGTATCCGATGGTCAAACGGTTTGACCGGTGATGCACTGAACGCTGGCACAAAACTCATCATTCCGCCGGTAAATGGCGTGGTCTATACGGTAAAAAATGGCGACACGCCGCAAACAATCGCCGCCGCATATCATACGAGTGCTGACAAAGTTATCCAGTACAACGATGGTGAAAACGGGCTTGCTGTCGGACGTCGTATCATTATTCCTGACGGACAAATCGTGCCTGTGACGCCTGCCCGACAGATCACCTATGCCACCAATCGTACTTTTTCCGACGTTTCGACCAGTAGTTTTACCCCATCGTACGGCGCCAACGGGTATGACTGGGGATGGTGTACGTACTATGCGGCCGCACGTTCTGGCGCACCCGGAAACTGGGGCAACGCCAATACGTGGGCGTACTACGCTCGTCTGAGCGGCTGGAATGTCAGCTCTACCCCTGTTGCAGGCGCAATATTCCAGACGCCTGCCGGTTGGGCTGGACACGTTGGTATCGTCGAAGAGGTCTATGAAAATGGCACTATGCGGATTAGCGACATGAACGGCATCTCAGGATTTGGACGGGTGGGCTATGCGACTGTCTCTGTTTCCGCGTATCCAAACTATATTTACCGCTAAATACCTCCGAAAGAATGCAAACCAACGACACAAGTTATGAAATTTATTGATGTAGCAGAGGTAAAAGTGGCGGCCGGTGATGGTGGTGATGGCCGAGTTTCGTTTCGCCACGAAAAGTTTGTAGACCGCGGCGGTCCTGATGGTGGAGACGGCGGCAAAGGAGGCGATATTGTTTTCTACGCCAGTCGTAGTCGCAATACGCTGATGGATTTTCGCTATCACAAAGAGTTGGCTGCCGCGCACGGTGGCAATGGGGGTAAAACACGTAAACACGGTAGAAACGGTGCTGATCTGCGAGTAGCGGTGCCGGTAGGGACGGTGGTGTACAGTGGGGGCGATGAACTCGTAGACCTTAAAATGGATGGTCAGGAGGCGATTATTGCTGCAGGCGGCCGCGGTGGTTTCGGCAATGCTCATTTTACGAGTAGCACGAGGCAAGCGCCGAAATTTGCTGAGCCGGGCGGAGAAGGTGAGGTAAAGGTGCTGCGCCTAGAGCTCAAACTGATCGCCGATGTGGGCCTTGTCGGCTTACCAAACGCCGGGAAATCAACCTTTCTCTCTGTTGTCAGTAATGCGCGGCCAGAGATAGCCGACTATCCTTTTACAACGCTGACGCCAAATCTGGGAGTCGCAGAGGTACCCGACGCGGGAAGTCTGCTTATTGCTGATATCCCCGGACTTATCGAAGGGGCTGCGGAGGGTAGGGGCTTGGGTGATGAATTTCTGCGTCACGTTGAGCGTACAGCGGTGCTACTCCATCTGGTCGATGTGACGAGTGATGATATTGTGCGTGATTATCAGATCATAGAGAATGAGGTAAAAGCCTACTCTGTTGATCTGGCATCCCGGGCGAAAATCATTGCCCTGACCAAGCTTGACGCGAGCCTGCCTGAAATTGCGGAGGAAGCACAGCAGCAACTGAGGGAGGTTGTCGGCGATGCCGCGCCTATTTTTGTCGTCTCTTCGCAGTCACACCACGGCATCAAAGAACTCCTGTATGCTACCCTCAAACTCGTCAAAGCAGAGCGGGAAAAAGCCGCCAGCCAGACGGCACTTGATGACGAGGAGCAGTTGATTCCCATACTACAATTGCCTGACCAAGACACTTGGACTGTCGAAAAAACGACTGAGAGCTACCAAGTCAGCGGCGCCAAGGTCGATGACTTTGCTCGTCGTACCGATTTCTCCAATAGCGAATCAGTTGCACGCCTCAGAGACGTACTGCGGAGAATGGGCGTTCTGCATGAGGTCGTACGTCTCGGTGCAGAGCCCGGCGATACTATTGAGACTCAAAAAGGCTCATTTGTCTTGTAGTCATCCCTGAACTCACATAGAAACAGATTGATTGGAAAAGCATAGGCGTTTTGCTATAGTACTAACATATAGCGTAGCAGCGAGGCTCATATGCATAAAAAATTAAACAGTAGAGGGGTCGGGCACCATTTGTTATTGCCCCTTGTAGCTATACTGTGCGTTGGCGCTATCGGGTATTATATGGTGAATCTTACAAAAGCTGAGACGCCCAGTCAGAGCGCGACATTTAAGCTTTTTTCTCCGGCATGGCGTGGTATGGGAGACGATTCAAACATCCCAAATCGTAAATATTTCACTGAAGTATTTACCAACATGACACCAAAAAACATTAAAGGTCTTGCCAAAAATGCAAAAGTGTATAACTACACGCTCGGTCCATATGTCACTCAGGCATATGTACGCTGTGGATTGATACCGGATACGAACAAAGACAAAGACCTAAAAAAATGCGGTCGACCCGGTAAGGTTCTGCCCGACTCAGCAATCTCCGTACAAAAAGATAACCATCATCAAGCGACATATGCACGGGCTTTTACAAATAATTTTTTGCTCGTTCCCGATGACACGGCTACGCTGCGATATGTAAAATCACTCGCTGCTCAAGAGTTGAGGGCAGGCGGCAAGGGAGTCGACGTGTATGACGGTATATTGAGTGATAGTATGGGTGTGGCCCCCCTTGGCTCGGGCTACCTCATCTCTCCTCCGTGGAACCCGGGGACGAACCCGTCACAGACATATGGCGCGGGTGAGTGGTTGGCTGCGCAAAACAAAATGCTGAGTGCCAAAAAAGAAGGGATCGGTGACAAAGAGCTTATTATCAACGGCCTTGCCAATGGAAGGGCGTATTTCCAGTCTCCGAGTGCTGGCAAGGTCTTTGGCGACAATCCAAAGGTGACTGGTCTGATGGCCGAGCGAATTTTCCGAGAACCACAGGACCCTATGAACAGCCGTCCAGATAAGACTGAGTGGAAAAAAGATGTCGACATGATCGCTGACGTGCAGGCAAAAGGCAAAAAAGGCTACTGGTGGACAAAATGTTGGACCAAAACAGGCTCAACAGGTCGGCAGACATGTCATGACGAACCAGATTACAGGAGTGGAATCAAGAAGTTGCTCCGGTTCACTATGTCCTCTTACCTGCTCGGCGCAGGCGACAAAAGCTATTATAACTTTGACACAGATATTTGTGACGGAGGTCCTGTCAATAATAAGTGTCCAGCGAGCAACGCCGCCGAGTGGTTCGACGACTATCTGGACGCCAAAAAACTCGGCAAAGCAAAGGGTGCATACACGGCTCTTGCCGGGGGTGATGTATTTGTCAGAAAATTTGAAAATGGTATTGTAGTCGTCAATCCCGACAAATCTGCACACACCGTTACGCTCGACAGTGGCACATACAAAGATCTTGATGGCAATAGAGCTCCAGCGAAGCCCAGTGTGCCGGCCGGTAGCGGCATGATCTATCTCAAAGGCTAGGACATATCTGCTCGTCACCGGAGCTTCAAAATGTATATTCATGGTACACTGATCACGTGAACACCAGCTCGACGCTTTTTTGGTACGATTTGGAAACCAGCGGCATAAACCCCCGTGAAGACCGTGTTATGCAGTTTGCCGGACAGAGAACCACGCTTGAGCTAGAGCCGGTGGGTGATCCGGTCAATGTGTTCATCACGATGAGCAACGACATTTTGCCGCAGCCCGACGCGATACTCTTGACGGGGATCACGCCGCAGCAGACTATTAACGATGGAGTGACAGAGGCTGCTTTCCTCAAAAAATTTTGCGACGAAATCGCAGTTCCAGGTACAATTTTTGTTGGTTTCAACACCATCCGATTTGACGATGAATTTATGCGCTACCTCCAGTATCGCAACTTTTATGATCCGTATGTTTGGCAGTGGAAAGAAGACCGCGGCAGATGGGATTTGTTGGATGTCGTACGAATGACTCGAGCACTTCGGCCGGAAGGTATGCACTGGCCAGTGGTAGACGGCAAGCCGGGTAACCGGCTGGAACTACTCACGAAAGCAAATAATATCCCACACGACGGTGCGCACGATGCTCTAGCGGATGTTGTTGCGAGCATAGAAATCGCCAAACTCATCCGCAAAAACCAACCAAAACTTTTTACGTGGTTGCTAAAAATGCGTGATAAATCCCAGGTAAAAGCCCTCGTTGAGACCGGCGAGCCCTTCGTCTACAGTAGCGGGAAGTATGCGAACGACACCGAAAAAACCACCGTAGCAGCGTGGCTCGCAGAGCATCCCAAAAAGCAGGGTGCTTTGGTGTATGACTTGCGCACTGATCCGACAGAATTTTTAACCATGGATGCACAGGCCCTTGCCGAGAGATGGCGCTGGACGGCAGATAGGGAGGCGCCACCGCGCTTGCCGGTGAAAACCATGCAGTTCAACCGATGCCCGGCCGTAGCTCCACTGAGTGTGCTGGACGAGGCATCTCAGCAACGCATCCGGCTCAGTCCAGAGCTGGCACAAACGCACCTCAAGATCATCGAAGAAAACCCAAGTTTCAAGGAAACTGTGGTTGCGGCACTAGCGCTGCTCGATGTCGAACAGGGCAAAAGACAAAAAACCCAAAAACTACCTGCCGAGGCCCAATTATATGACGGCTTTTTCGATACGCATGATAGCAACCTATTCGGTGTCGTGCGTGCGGCTCAACCAAACGAGCTCACGCCAGAACTTGCCGAGAGCTTTCATGACAAACGTCTCAAAACGCTGCTCGCTCGCTACAAGGCGCGCAATTATCCGACCAGCTTGACTCCAGATGAGCGTACGGCTTGGGAGGCGCACCGACATGAGGCGTTGCTGGGTGGTGGTCAAAATAGTCAGCTTGCGAAGTTCATGCACCGCTTGGGCGAGCTCGCGCAGTCCGATACGAGTGGCAACAAGCGTTTTTTGCTGGAGGAGTTGCAGCTGTACGCCGAGAGTATTATGCCGTCGCTCGATGAATGGGGTAGCTAGTAAGATACCAGCCGGTATTGCGCGAGGGAGCGGATCTTTTCGGGTGTCGTTCGCGCTTTTTTGCGGCTGCATTTGAGCAAGGGCTGTATGATACGAGGATTTTTCTGCCGGGAGGGGTGATAGCATTGCTTTCGATGAGAGCAGTGTTTTCGATGATAGCATTGTTTTGATATGGCTCTTCAGGATTTGATGTCGAATTACCTCGATGCATACCCAGATCGTGACAATGAACAATGCCAAAATGAGCCAAAAGAAATACTGTGGCTGATAGTCCGTACCCGGTATTTGTCCCAAAACAATAGTTTCTGAAATGCTCATTGCATCGCCTTCACCTTCAGTGAGATGATTGTACCACGAAATAGTGTAAAAATCAACGGGTTTTACGACCAAATAGGTGCAGTGCTCGAGGCGCGGGACGTTCAAAAAAAGAGTTATGACCCGGCTTGCTTAGCTTCAACTGCTCCGGATTTTTTGCGCCTACGCTTGAGTCTCGCCAGACGATCGCGGTTCATGAGTGCCACGAATGTTGCGGTGAAAAATGCGCTGGCTGCAACTGAAACCTGCCAGATTGCTGCATGCCGCCATCCTAAGTACGCCGCGACACAGAAAAGTGCAAGAGCAGCCACATCATATGCCCACTGTGCGACAGGGTGCTTGGGGAAGAGTAACTGGACAAACTTACCGCCGTTTTCCAGAAGGTATTCACGGAGCCTTTTGGCCCAAGCATTATTGATACTGAGCAGCCCGAGGCCGGCGACAGCCAGAGGAATACCACCCGGGCCGGGCAGCCAACCGGTTAGGAGTGCTGCAATGAGCAGCAAGTAGCCTGCAAGGTCAGTCAGTATTCTTTTCCCGGATTCTTTGATGCGCATACTGTATAGTATTGTAACAAAATGGTTGTAATTTCCTGTCGTGAGAGTAGAATGAGGCAAGTACGGAAACGTGTGATATATGTTACTGAAAAATGTTTTCACCATAACCGAAAGCTTGAAACGCGCCAAACAGGAGCGTCCATCACTTTCAACGTACTTTCCAAAAGGAACGCAGTTTTTTTATGGCTATCCGAGCGGTGATGACTCGGGGTTTTTGAACCTTGTATCCCCGGCAACCGAAGAAATGGTGGCGGCACGGGTGGTGTGTTGCGCTGGAGAAGATGTAACCCCGGTCTGTTTTTATGCTACGACGAGCCAAGCCGTCGGCGAAAGGCTCTTGCACGATTTTGGCGTGCCAGTGGAGCCGCAAAGCGCCCTCGTTATATCGCCGCAGATTGGGCCTGAAACTCGAGGTGAAGCGCGCAATGTTGCCCTCAAGCGAGAGCTCAAAGCAAAACTCCAGAAGCACTCATTTGTCATGGCCCAGCCCTACCTCGACGCTGATCTCGCGGAGTATTACCAGATACGGCCATCTGTTACGGCGTATTGTAATGATAAACACCACATGACTGACTATATCGGCGAGCAGTGGCTGCCGAAGCGCCTCCATGCGTATGAAAATGGCGCGGCATTTACCGCGTCTGACACTGTGATTGCCCTGCCAGCTGTTGTAAAAGTTTCGGCATCGAGCTCCGGTGACGGAGTTGCTATCTGTAAAACACCCGCCGATCTCGAGGATGCCGTGCGCCGGTTTGGACAGGCGAGTGGCAGAATCATCGTTGAAGAACACATAGATTTTCAGAAAAGTTACGGCGTTCATTTCGGCATCCCGGCCGATCCCGCTCGCGAAGCCGATCTCATTGGTGTCAACGAGCAAATCACAACTGTGCATGGTGAGTTCCTCGGCGGCATTATCGAGCACGTAGAGGTGCCGGCTGCCCTTGAGGGAGCGGTCGAGCACCTCATGGAGCATATCGTGCCCCAAATCCGTGCAAAAGGTTGGTATGGGATTGGCGGTTTTGACGTACTGGTCGATGCGAAAGGGCGGGCGTTTTTCATCGATGCAAACTTCCGTATGACTGGCATGTCCGCGTACCATTTTTTGATAGATTCGGGAGTGATTCATCGGCCAATCATGAGCGTACTCGGGGAATTCCATGGCAATGAGGACCAACTTCGTGCTGCGCTGGGACAGTTCAGTATGCCGAGTAGCTCCGCGCGATTTTTGAAACTAATCTGTATGAGCCGACACGATGATATCTGGCGGTTCAATGGTGCCCTCGAGTACAAAACCGAAAATGAACTCGCAGATCGGGTAAAGCTACTCCTCGATGCGGGTGTGCGGTCTGATGTGCTCGAGACGGTGTATCGGGCGCTCCACGCGTAGCGGCAAGAAGTATACGTTAGGCCATGGAAAAAAGTGTCGAAACAGCGTATACTAGACCGACTTATGCATGACGAAATTGTGGTGAAGGGTGCACGGGAGCATAACCTCAAAAATATTGATGTGACGATCCCCAGAGAGAAGCTTGTGGTGATCACGGGCCTGAGCGGTTCGGGCAAATCCAGTCTTGCTTTTGACACGATCTACGCCGAAGGCCAGCGTCGTTATGTAGAATCACTGAGCGCCTATGCTCGGCAGTTTTTGGGACTGATGGAAAAACCCGACGTCGATCAGATCGACGGCCTTAGCCCAGCCATATCCATCGATCAAAAATCTACAAGTCGCAATCCGCGCTCTACGGTGGCGACAGTTACCGAGATCTATGACTATCTCCGTTTACTTTTTGCCCGTATCGGCGTGCCGCACTGTCCGGTCTGCGGGGAAGCAGTCGTCAGGCAGACGACGGCAAACATTGTTGACCAAGTTGCGGCGCTACCAGTGGGCGCGCGGCTCATGGTACTGGCACCGATCGTGGTTGATAAAAAAGGACAGTTCGAGCATATTCCCGAGCAGTACCAGCGAGCTGGTTTTGCGCGTGTGCGTGTCGACGGTGTGGTGTATGCGCTCGACGAATTTCCTGAGCTCGATAAAAACATTCGCCACACTATTCAAATCGTCGTCGATAGGCTTGTCAACGACACGGAGTCGCGTACACGTCTGGCGCAGAGCGTCGAGCAGGCTCTCGAAATCGCCGAGGGCAAACTGCGCGTGGTCAATGCCGACACTGATGAAGAATTCACGTATAGCCTTATGTATGCATGCCCCAACCACCCAGAGGTCGTAATCCCAGAGTTGGAACCGCGCACCTTTAGCTTTAATAGTCCTCACGGGGCATGTCCGGTTTGTACGGGTCTCGGTAGCCGTCTCGTTGTGGATCCTGAGCTCGTTATTCCCAACGGTCGGCTTACTATAGCTGAGGGAGCCATCCGTCCGTACAACCGTATCAATATGGACAACTGGTATGTGCGTAAACTCCAAGCTGTCGGCGACAAGCACGGTTTTAGTATGCAGGAGCCTACGGTGCAGATTTCTGAGGCCAATCTTCATCGCATTTTGTACGGTACCGGAGACGAAGTGTATCGGGTTTCACTTGGACATGGCCGCGCATTCAGCACCACGTACGAGGGAGTGATCCCCAATCTTGAACGTCGGCACAAAGAAACTGAGAGCGATTTCATGCGCCGGGACATCGAGCGATTTATGCAGGAAAAACCCTGTGCGGCGTGTCAGGGACGGCGGCTGAAACCCGAAGTGCTGGCCGTAACGATCGCCGGGCAGTCGATCATGGATGTTTGCGAGCTTTCTATCGACGATGCGCTCGACTATTTCAAACACCTTCAGCTTAATGAGGTCGAGATGCAAATCGCTCGCTTAGTACTTAAAGAGATCTCGGCTCGGCTGCAATTCCTAGTCGACGTCGGGCTGAGCTATCTGACATTACTTCGTTCGGCGACAACGCTTTCCGGCGGCGAGGCGCAGCGCATACGACTTGCGACACAGATTGGTTCGGGGCTGATGGGCGTGCTCTACGTGCTTGACGAACCAAGTATTGGGCTCCATCAGCGCGACAACGAGCGGCTTATTGCGACGCTGAAACACCTGCGCGACCTTGGCAATACTGTACTGGTGGTCGAGCACGATGAAGACACTATCCGCACTGCTGACTATTTGCTCGATATCGGCCCGGGTGCGGGTATCCACGGCGGCCATGTCGTGGCACATGGTACTCCAGCTGAGGTAGAAAAGGCAGCGGGCAGTATCACGGGGCAGTACCTTTCTGGTAAAAAAACCATCAAAGTCCCGACCAAGCGCCGTAAAGGCAACGGCAAATCGCTCCGCATCGTGGGTGCGCGGGAAAATAACCTGCAAAACGTCACGGTCGATATACCGCTTGGCGAGCTGGTAGTTGTGAGCGGCGTGAGCGGCAGTGGTAAATCCAGCTTAATCAATGATATTTTGGCCAAAGAACTCCAAGCCCGGCTGCACCACGCCTCAACCGTACCTGGCAGACACGATGACATCGAGGGTATCGAGCATCTCGACAAGGCAATCATCATCGACCAAAGTCCCATTGGTCGTACCCCGCGGTCCAACCCCGCTACCTATACGGGCCTTTTTACACCTATCCGTGAGCTTTTTGCGAGCGTACCAGAGGCAAAACTGCGTGGCTATCAAGCGGGCCGGTTTAGTTTCAATGTCAAAGGCGGTCGCTGTGAAAACTGTGCTGGTGACGGTATCATCAAAATAGAAATGCACTTTTTGCCCGATGTCTATGTGCCGTGCGAAGTCTGCCACGGCAAACGCTACAACCGTGAGGCGCTCGAGGTACATTACAAAGGCAAAGACATTAGCGACGTGCTGGCCATGACCTGTGAGCAGGCGCTTGAGTTTTTCGGCAACATCCCAGCGATTGCCCGCAAACTCCAAACACTCGTCGATGTCGGTCTCGGCTACATCACGCTCGGTCAACCGGCGACGACACTCAGCGGAGGAGAGGCCCAACGAATCAAACTCGCGAGCGAGCTATCTCGGCGCGCTACTGGCCGCACGCTCTATATTCTCGACGAACCAACGACCGGTTTACATATCGCCGACGTTGAAAAGCTACTGGGTGTCATGCACGCACTGGTGGCCGCAGGCAACAGCATGATCGTTATTGAGCATAACCTCGATGTCATCAAATCAGCCGACTGGCTCATCGACATGGGTCCCGAAGGCGGCAATGGCGGCGGCACGGTTGTAGCCGAAGGCACGCCCGAGCAAGTAGTCAAAAATTCCACGAGCTACACCGGCCAGTTCCTGCGCCACATGCTCTAGGCCGTTGAGCGGCCGTGTTTGGTGCTAGTGGGGTTAGTTTGAGAGGGGCATTGTGTGGTGTGCTTGATGACTTATGCGTGGAATCTCGGCTCGCGGCGAAAAAAGAGCAAAATCCCCATAGGTATCGATAAGTCTAAACGATCAAAGGTATAATGCACGTGCTGACCATGCTGCAGCAAAACCCGGCGCTTTACGGTATGTTGCTTGACCTTATCGGCCCCTAGAGTTTAACAACAAGCTATTCTGGGAGCGGGTAGTCCCAGCTCATTATGAGATTAATCTTGTCTTTGGAAGCGTGAATCTCATCAGCGAGCGCTTCTGATTCATCTCTGACCACAAGCGGATAGTCAGTATAGTTTTTCTCTAGCCAACCAAGCGTATCGCCGTTGTCTTCCAATAGCTTTTCAAATTCTCGTATCTGCTCGTCAGTGAATTTGCTTGCGAGCACGTTGCCTACCCGTAGTTCTAGTTCGGCAAGAGTTTTGTTTATGAGAGTACCTGCGTCTTCATCGGGGAGATCGGTAAAATCAACACCTGTTTTTTCCAGCCATTTTCTGTCGATTGTCTGCATATGTTCTCCTTGGTTATGCTCCTATTTTCTCAGCCAGACCGGTTAACCGTCAAGCAGTCTGCCCGTGTTACAATCGGATTATATATAACCTGACGCTTATCTTTTCTGTCGCAGTCATCCACCTGCTCGCCGTAATGAGCCCGGGGCCGGATTTCATCATGATTGTACGCAGTAGCTTGGTATATTCGAGACGAAGCGGTGTGTACTCTGCGATTGGCCTAGGCCTAGGGATTGCCGTGCATATAGCGTATTGTCTAGCAGGAATTGCGCTCATCATCGCGCAGTCGGTTGTGGTATTTAATGTGTTGAAATATATCAGCGCGGCATATTTGCTGTACATCGGCATCAAATCACTGCGAGCTCGGCGTGAGCACGAAGTACGAGCGGAAGGGCGCAAAGACGCAGACCTCACCAAGCGGCAGGCCATACGGTTAGGTTTCATCACGAATGTAACAAACCCGAAAGCCACGCTCTTTTTTCTGAGCCTTTTTACGCTCGTAATTAGTCCCACGACACCGCTATTCGTAAAGCTAATCATGGGTGTCGAGATGGTTCTCGCCACCATGCTCTGGTTTGCACTTCTCGCGACCATCATCTCTCACCGCAGCGTCCGACACCGTGTGCACGGCGTACAACAGTATCTCGAACGTGTCATGGGCGGCATACTCATCTTGCTTGCCATCAAAGTCGCCGCAACGAGCCATAGCAAATGACGGCCTCACCTCAGATGGTCATTCTCTCTCTGATGGTTTTACCGGGGGTTTAGCTCGGAGCGGGATGCGGCGGAGTAGTTTGGCGCGGATTTTGGGATCTTTGAGGGCGTGGTAGATGGTCGGGATGAGGGTGATAGCGATGATACCGAGTAGGACCGGTTCTATCATTTTTTCGACGCCGGGGATGCGGCTGCCCACAAAGTAGCCGAGCAGCGTGATGCTCGTGGCCCAAGCGATGTCGCCAATGGCGTCGTAGAGAACGAACTGTTTGTAATCCATTTTGCCGGCGCCCGCAGTGACAGGAGCAAATGATCGGATGACCGGCACAAAGTGTGCTATGAGCATAGTTTTGGTGCCGTATCTTTCATAAAATCTCTCGGCCTTCATAATCAGATCTTTGCGGAAAATGATCCCGTCTTCTTTCTTAAACAGACGAGGGCCGAGATGCTTGCCGATGTGGTACCCAGTATTGTCACCGGCGATTGCCGCGGCCGCTATGACGGCTATGGTGAGTACGATGGGCAAATGCCCGGCCGCGGCTAGTATGCCAGCGCTAAAAAGCAATGTGTCACCGGGAAAGAAAAATCCGACCATCATGCCGCTCTCGGCAAAGATGATCGCCGCGAGCATGACGAGGCCACCGGTCTGCACAAGATGGGTAAAATCGAGCATGCCTTTAGTGTAACGTATGAATGGTATATGGCGAAGAGCAATTGGAGTTATTACCACGGTGCACTATGACTGCTTGGTTCGCTCGCAATTCTCGCTTTTCTGTGCTATACTCTACCCCTGAATAAGACGGAAAACTAAGGAGATACCACTATGTCTGACGCTATTACATTAACGGTAGAGCCGCGCGCAACACTAGGCAAAAAGGTCAAAACCATTCGTCGTGAGGGCCTAGTGCCGGCCGTTGTCTACAACTTTGGCAAAGAGTCGAGCCACATACAGGCGGACTATCAAACGCTCGCTCGGGTCATCAAGGTGGCTGGTCGTCACCACCCCGTAGAACTGACGATAGACAGCAAAAAATCAATCGTCATGATCCGCAAAATCGACCGCGATCCTCGCACAGCACAGATTACGCATGTTGTGCTGGAGTCGGTCAAGGCAAACGAAGTCGTTGAGACAGCCGTACCCGTTCGGGCAGTCTTTGACGGCGATAATGAACAGACTCCTGCTGAGCGGGCCGGTCTCATTGTGCTTGCCCAAGCTGACGAGATTGTCGTAAAAGCTTTCCCGCGCAATTTGCCAGACGAAGTGACGTATAGCGGCGAAAAACTCGTTGCCGTTGGCGACCAAGTGACGGCCACGGACGTGACGTTGCCCAAAGACGTGGAGTTGGTCACAGAGCCTGAGCACGTGATCGCAACGGTGTTTGAGCCAAGTGCGCTTGCTGCTGCCAACGAAGAAGCCGCCGGCGCCGAAGAATCCACTGCTCCTGAAGCCGCAGAGGATACGGCGGCTGAAGGCGAACCGGTTGAAGCCTCCAATCAGTAATTTCATCCGATATTTTAAAAGCCCCTCTGGTAACGAGGGGCTTTTTCGTTTCGTGTGCTACTCTCGGTAACCCTCCGCTTGCTTGGTGAAGAGTTCGTGGTAGAGGCTCTTTTGCTTCATGAGCTCGGCGTGTGTGCCTTGTTCTACTATTTTGCCGGCTTCGAATACGATGATTCGATGTGCACGCCTGACAGTAGAGAAACGGTGACTCACGATAATTGCTGTACGATTTTCGTAGCGTGCAAAGATGCTATTGAAAATATCGTACTCGGCTTTGGCGTCGATAGCAGACGTAGGCTCGTCCAGTATGAGTGTGGGCGCGTCGCGGTAAAAGGCCCGAGCGAGGGCTACACGCTGCCACTGCCCACCGCTCGGCTCCACGCCGTGCTCGAAACTGCTATCTAGGTACGTGTCCAGTTTATAGGGAAGAGGCTCAACGACAGTATCGACTCGACTACTCTCTAGGGCGGCCGCAAAGTGTGCCTCGTCAGCAGCAGTGTCTTGGCGGCCAATAGTGATGTTTTCGCGTATAGTTAAGGGGTACTGGTTGAACTCCTGAAAAAGTGTTGCGACTCGGTCGTACCATGACTCTAGTGCGATGTCCCGTAGGTCATGCCCATCGATTAGGATCCTGCCACCAGAGGGTAAGTAAAACCGTAGCAAGAGTTTTATCATTGTTGTTTTACCGGCGCCGTTTTCGCCGACGAGTGCGACGTGCTCACCGGGTCGGATAGTGAAAGACAGATCACTAAAAACTGGGATTTTTTTACCAGGATAGGTGAAGCTAACATGCTCAAACTCGATCAGTGGGGGAATAGGCGATCGGGCGAGAGTGATAGCATTTGGGCTGTCGACTATATGTGGTTTACGTTCGACGAGAGCAAAAAATGACTGCGCAAATAACAACGGCTCTTGCATGTAAGCTAAGGCACCAATCGAAGCGTTGAGAGCTCCATTGATACGCAGCAGCGCCCCGGAGAGAAAAAAGTAGCGGTCGATTCCTATGGCGCCACTGATAAACTGTCGTAGCAAATACACACTGCCTATCGCTATGCCAGCAACCTCAAAAAGTTTTGTTGGCATGAGAAAGCGGCTCACGCGTCTGTAGGTGTTTTCTTGTTTTTCGTAAAACTCTCTATTCATGCCGTCAAGTTTACTGAGCACATACTGCCGAGACTGCATACTTCGTAGCTCCATTTGTTGCTTGACTCGCCTCAGTATCCACTCAAGGCCCCAAAACATATGGCGGTTGTCGCCTTTTTCGTCCCACACAAACCACTGTAGTTTTTGGAGTCGGTGCTCCCCGAGTAAACTCGGCAGCAGAAATAGTAGGAGCATCGGCATAAGCCACCACGAAATTTGGATGATCACTATAGACAGTGCGAGCAATCGCGCAAGTGAATAACAGAAATCCAAAGTATTTTGCATGAGGTTTGACATCTGCCATGTGTATCCTGAGCTAACTTTGTTTATTTCGGAGCGGACGCTACCATTTTCAAAATCAGCGATATCATAGCGACAGAGGGCGGCTTGAAAGGTGCGGGTTGACCACGCAACAGTACGAAAATACAGGATTCGTTTGGCGGCTCCCATCAGCCAAAATCCCAGAGCAACCGCAAGAGCCGAGGCGATATCTATCCATAGCCATCGCCACATTGCAGTCGTGCCAGTGTGGGAAGTGAGATACTGAGCAAGCAAAGCGCCGAGCTGAGCAGTCGCGTATATCGACGCCACAGTACCGCCAATTTCAAGCAAAGCTCCTGCTACGTAACCGATCATCATTCTGGAAGAAAGTCGCCATCCCACGACTAGTATGCGCGTAGAAATACCACCCATCTCACGCACACTTGAAAAAGCCGAATGTACGTAACCCGAAAAAAGCTCTTTTCCGAAAGGCCTACCCTTTTGATCTGTTAATTTTTCGATTTTTGATTTTGGGTGTGATTGACGCGCTGATTTAGTCATCGATGAAGCCTCCTGATTGGTGCGCCCACAGTTTGGCGTAGGTGCCGCCTGCGGCGAGGAGTTCGCGGTGTGAGCCTTCCTCGACAATCGTACCCTCATCGAGCACCACGATACGGCCCATTTTTTGTATGGTGCTGAGGCGGTGAGCGATGACTATGGCAGTGCGGCCTTTCATGAGTTTCCAGAGTGCGTCTTGAATGAGCACTTCACTTTCGCTGTCGAGTGCTGAAGTTG